>Ga0114946_10003076_pt1 | contig 11368 bp, 10 predicted proteins | sample WalLakDeSediment_FD_88676 | JGI IMG/M metagenome (GOLD analysis project Ga0114946, IMG submission 88676) | Lake sediment microbial communities from Walker lake, Nevada to study Microbial Dark Matter (Phase II) - Walker Lake 11/02/13 Deep Sediment | ecosystem: Environmental > Aquatic >...
GGAGCGCAAGGAGCGAGTGCAGGAGGCCCTGGAGCGGGTGGGCATGGCCCACCGCAGGAACCACTACCCCTCCCAGCTTTCCGGCGGTCAGCAGCAGCGGGTGGCCGTGGCCCGGGCCATCGTGGGCCGGCCCCTCATCCTCCTGGCGGACGAGCCTACAGGGAACCTGGACTCCAAGAACGGGCACGCCGTCATGGAGCTCCTGAAGGAGCTGCACAACGAGGGCGCCACCATCTGCATGGTGACCCACGATCCTCGGTACGCCCACCTGGCGGAGCGGATGATCCACCTCTTCGACGGCCAGATCGTCAGCGAGGAGGACGCCCTGAAGATGGCGGCCCTGGAAGAGAGCGGCTTCGACGTAGCCTGAGGCGACCGGCCATGTCCCTCATCAGACTCATGAACCTCGAGAAGTCCTACAAGGCGTCCGGGGGCGAGACCTTCGTCCTCCGCCGCATCAACCTGGACGTCCGAAGGGGCGAGTTCATCACCGTCATGGGACCCTCGGGGGCGGGAAAGACAACGCTCCTGGCCATCATGGGGATGTTGGACGGGGATTGGAGGGGCGAATACTTCCTCCTGGACCATGCGGTCCACGCCCTGCGGCCCAAGGATCGCATCGGCCTCAACCGGCAGTACATCGGGTTCGTTTTCCAGCAGTATCACCTCCTGGACGACCTGACGGTCTACGAGAACCTGGAGATCCCCCTCTCCTATCGGAACGTGAAACGGAAGGAGCGGGAGGCCATGGTGGCCGACACCCTGGATCGCTTCCAGATGGTGGGGAAGAAGGACCTCTATCCGAACCAGCTCTCCGGGGGGCAGCAGCAGATGGTGGCGGTGGCCCGGGCCGTCATCGCAGAGCCCGAGGTCATCCTGGCAGACGAACCTACCGGGAGCCTCCACACCTCCCAGGGAAGGATGATCATGGACCTTCTGAAACGGCTGAATCAGGAGGGGACCACCATCATCCAGGTGACCCACAACGAGGCCTGGGCCGCCTACGGGGACAGGATCATCAACCTGCAGGACGGATGGATGGTGCCCTGAGGCCGTGGCGCGCCTTGAGGGGTTGAAGGGCTCTGATCATCAACGCTCCCGCTCAACAGGGCGGCTGGATGGCTTCGCTGCTGGTGAACCCCCGGACCGCTTGAGCCACCACCTCACCAGGAGCAGGGGCAGGAGGGCCAGGGTGGCGATGAGAAAGGGGTTGGCCAGAAGGCCCGGCTCCCTCGCCGTAACCTGGAAGACCACCTCGCCCTCTCCCTCCGGTCCCTTGACCCGGACCCGGATTTCCCACTCCCCTTCGGACCCAAGAGCGAATTTCGCGGCGTAGTAGCGTGGGTCGTCGGCCTGTTCCCGGGTGGCAGGGTGACGCACCGGGCTGCCCGTGCCGTCCGTCCTCCGGGCCGTCACCTCGATGTCCAGGCCCCGGGCGATTCCCCGCCCCCGCTCGAAGGTGGCCAGGACCGAGACGTCCACCGAATCCGGGGGGATGGGGGTGGGATCGGTGAAGACGTTGATTCGGTAGGCCCCCATGGGGACGTTGGCCACCCTCAGGGTGCCCCCGTCCGCCTTCAGGGAGACTGGCAGGAGGGCCAGGGCCGCCACGGCCAGGCAGAGAGGCAGCATGGTCGGGGCAGGGGCCCTGAGGCGGGTGCCGGTGGGGGCCAGGGCCGCCACGGCGAGGCAGAGAGGCCGTATCATCCCACGCCCAGCGTGCCCCTCATCTCCATGGGCTGGAGCAGGAGCCACACTCCGGCCAGGGAGAGGAGGAGAGCCAGTAGACCCCAGGGGAGGGCTGCTCGGAAGGCCAGGCTGCCGGGCCATGCCTCCCGCTCCCCCAGCCGGTAGGCCACGACCAGAGACACCAGAAGCCCCAACTCCAGAAAGAGAAGTTCCAGGGGAAGGAGCCACGCATCGGGAACCATGGGGCCCAGGCTCCATGCCGGAGCCCCCAGGAGGGGGAAGCCCAGGTCCGCTACGTACTCCTGGACCGCCGGCACGATGGCCATCCCTCCGATGAGGAAATGGTACAGGTAGTGGGCAATCCACATCCCGAACCCCACCGGAACCAGGGCGTAGGCGTAGACGGTGGCCTCCTGGACCACCGTGCGCCGGGAGCCCGACAGGAGGGACGATGCCCGGGCGGCGCCGGCCACCAAAAAGGCCGGCACCACGATCATCCCCGCCAGGAAGAGGATGCCCAGGATGAGCAGCTTCGAGTCGGTCCCCAGGGTCCTTCCGATCCAGGCCTCCACGGCGTAGACGGGGGTGACCATCCCGAAGGCGTTCATGAAGGCGGCGAAGGTGAGGAAGGCCGCCAGGGCCGCCAGGTCCGGGCGCAGGCTGAACCGGCCCACCCCGGCCCTCTGGGGATCCTCCCAAAGCTCCTTCGCCGGGGCCCGGGCCAGGATGCCCACATTGTCGTAGGGACAGGCCTGGATGCACTCCATGCAGAAGGTGCAGTCCATGTTTCCGGACTTGGTCTCCTGGTAGAGCCAGAGCTCGCAGCCGTTCTGGAGGAGCCTGCCCCGCTCCCGGGGCTTCAGGGCAGCACCGCCCTGGTCCAATCCCCGGGGGTTCTCGTACCGGCCCACGATGCAGTCCCGGGTCCTGCAGGAGGCGCACACCTCAGCTTCCCGGATCGCCACCTCGAAGGGGGAGGCCAAGGAATTCACGAAGTGGAACTGACCGATGGGGCACACATACTTGCAGAAGGGAGCTCCCCGAAAGAACCCGTCGATGACGAAGGCCGCCGCGAAGTAGCTCAGTGCCAGCCAGGCCGTGAGGAGGGGGCTGGCCCAGAGGTCGAAGGCCTCGTAGGCCCACAGGAACACGAACAGCAGGGCGAGGGCCAGCCACTTCAGGCGCAGAGCCTTCGGCCAGTGACGCTGGGCGGGCAGGATCTTCTTCGCCAGGCGGCGGGTGAGCATGAATGGGCACGCCATGCAGAAGAGATTCCCGAACACCAGGAGGGCCAGGGCCACCAGGCCCCGCCAATGGACCCAAGGCAGGATCCCCGCCAGGTTCTTGGGAGCGAGCTGGGGCCCCCAGAAGCCGTCCAGGATCACCAGGACGGCGACCCCCAGGAGTGCGAGTTGGAGGGTGGTACGGGAGTGACGCCAACGTAAGAACGGCCCCACCACGGGGGCTCGAAGGAGGTCGAACCCCGGCGCCCTGGGAGTGGCTTGGCTCAAGGGGCGGGCTCGTGGGTGTGGGATGGGTGGCCGGCACCCTCACCGGTCCCCCCCGGGCCGACGCTGTGCGCGGCGTCTTCACCGGGCTCGTGGGTGTGGGCACCTTGCTCGTGGCCCTCACCTGCCGTGTCCGGCCGCATGCCCGTGGGCGCTCCCACCACCAGCGTCGACATCATGGTCTGGGCCCACCGATCATCAGGGAGAGTGGCACGGGTGGTGAGGACCCAGTCGCCGGCCATGGTGAATCGGAAGTCCGGCACAGCGTACCTGCCTTTGCCCTCCTCCTCCGCGGTGGCCAGAACCGGCACCATTCCGGCGTGGCTCATGTTGCCCTCCACCCGGATCTCGGCGCCCTCCAGGGGGACGCCGGCAGTGTCATGGAGGGTGATGATGAGGCGGGCGGGGCCCACGGCGGGCGGTGTTGGGGAGATGGCCACTTCCAGGACGAGGCTGGGATCCCCGGTCTCCGGCGCTCCCCGGCATCCCGCCACAAGAAGAGTAAGGGCCAGGGTGAAGAGGACTGCCCGGCGGCCGGCGGCGGCGTTAACGATCATGGTGTTCCCTCCAGGAGTCGCGTGAGGTCTCGGGCCATCTCCTCCGGTGTCGCCGTTATGGGAAAGGTCAGGGGGATCCTACCCAACGGGTCCATGATGAAGGTCCGGGCGGAGTGGTCCACGGTGTACTGATCTCCCTCCCCGACCTTGGCAAAGAACACTCCGAAGGCATCGGCGACCTCCCGGATCTCGGCTTCGGTCCCGGTGAGGCCCAGGAAGGAGGGGTGAAAGAGCTCCAGGTACCCAGCCAGCCGTTCCGGCGTGTCCCGCTCCGGGTCCACCGTGATGAGAAGGACCTGGACCCGGTGGCCTTCCTCCCCCATCTCCTCAAATGCTCTGCTCAGGTTGGAGAGGGTCAGAGGGCAGACGTCGGGACAGGCGGTGAACCCAAAGAACACCGCCAGCACCTTCCCGGGGAAGTCTTCTGACCCGACCGTGGCTCCCTCTTGGGACGTGAGCTCAAAGGACGGGGCCGGGATGGGATCCGGCAGAAAGTAACCGTCCTCGTCGTCGCCGCCGCCGCGGCTCCCGGGCCTGAGGACGAGGAAGACGATGATGAACCCCAGGAGGACCCCCGTCAGGGCCTGAAAGAGACGAATGAGGATTCTTGGCATGGCTGTTCGCCGGCTCGGGGATGGTGATGGGGCTGCTCCGGCGGGCCATGGTGCGGTGCCGCCGGGCACCCTTCGGTGAAGCTAGAAGATCGTCACCCCACAGGCCACCTCTCCACATGGAAAAAGCTCCGTGGTCCGGTTACCTTGAAAATCTGGGGGAGGAGCGCACCCTTGGAACACCTGGGGGAGGAGCGCGCACCCCTGGAACACCTGGGGGAGGAGCGCACCCCACTGGAACAGCCGGGGGAGGAGCGCACCCCCCTTCCTGGCCTGCAAGAGTGCCCGCAGGCTCCGATGTTTGACCCTCCTTCTCTCTTCTCGCGGATGAACGAAACCCTGAAGGCGGAGGTCCTTGGCGGGAAGCGGCCCTTGCGGGTTCTCCTGGTAGAGGCGGAGCGGCACGGCGTCCCAGGTCTCGAGGAGGCCCTCTCGTCTCTGGATCGCGCCCCCATTGAGTTGGAGTGGGCCGAGAGCCTTTCGTCCGCCCTGAAGAGGCTCCATCACGGCGGGGTCGACCTCCTCCTCCTGGATCTGGATCTCCCTGACAGCCAGGGAATGGAAACGTTCGAGAGGGCCCATGCCTTCGCCCCGGAGGTGCCCATCGTGGTGCTCACGGGTGTAGACGATGAAGAGCTGGCTCTGGGGACGGTGCAGGGGGGAGCCCAGGACTTCCTGGTGAAAGGTGAGGCAAGCCCCGACCTCCTCCTGCGTTCCATCCGTTACGCTGTGGAGCGCCACCGACTGATGTCGGCCCTCCTGAGCCTCTCCCTCATCGACGACCTCACGGGCCTATACAACCGCAGGGGATTCCTGGACCTGGGGGAGCAGCACCTGAAGCTGGCCCGGCGATCCGCCCGGGCCGTCCTCCTTGTCTATCTGGACGTGGACGGCCTCAAGACGATCAATGACACGCTGGGGCATTCCATGGGAGACCGGGCCCTCATCCAACTGGCCAACGTCCTGAGGGACACCTTTCGGCAGTCGGACATCATCGGTCGCATGGGTGGCGACGAGTTCGCCGTCATGGCCCTGGAAGCATCGGAAGAGAACGAGGATTGGCTGGCCCGGCGGCTGAGGGAACGGGTCGAAGAGATGAATCGGTCCGGAACAGAGCCGTTTCTTCTTTCCATCTCCGTGGGCCTCGCGCGCTTCCCCGTAGAGGGGCGGCCGAAGCTGACCGAGTTCCTTGCCCTGGCCGACCAGGCCATGTACATGGAGAAGAGGGCCAAGAAGGCGGCGTCGATCCGGGGAAGGGTGTCAACCGAGCCTTGACTAGAGAAGACTTCAATCCGCGACATGGCGCACCGCCCGAGGGCCGAGGGAATCCCAGGACCAGCGGCAATGCGGCCCATTGGCTCGTCCGGATCGCTGAGCGTGCCGGACTGCCGGGTGCGAGCTCCCTGGAGGTTCCTCCCGGCACATCGACTGCGGAGGCGTGGAGCGCGGTCTGCGGCGGGCTGGGGGTCTCGGAAGGGAAGTTCGCCGAGGTGATGGCCTCGTTCTTCAGGATGGAGGTGGCGGATTTCTCTGCCGCCGACCCCGAAGCCTTCAACGTGGTCCCGGAAGGCCTCTCACGGAAGCACCTGATCTTTCCCTTGCGGGAGACGGACCGACAGGTGGTGGTGGCCACCTGCGATCCCACCAACGTGGAGGTGGAGAGGATCCTGGGCTTCAGCTCCGGGCGGCAGGCCGTGTTCCAGGTGGCCTCTCCCCGTGCCATCAAGAGCGCGCTGGACGACCGATTCTCCCCGGAAAGGGCGGTGGAGAACCTCCTTGGGATCTCGGAGATGGGAGAAGCCGCCGAGGAAACGGTGAAGCTGGTGGAGGAGATGGGCCCCGAAGCCATCAGCGAACGAGACGTCAAGTCCACACCGGTAGTGAAGCTCACCAACCTCATCATCAGTGATGGCATCGCCCAGGGCGCCAGTGACATCCACATCGAGCCCGGGCGAAAGATCGGGGTGGTACGGTACCGCGTGGACGGGGTCCTGAGAAAGCACATGGACCTTCCCGTCGCGGCCCTGAACCGGGTCATCTCGAGGATCAAGATCCTGTCCAAGCTCGACATCACCGACCGCCTGAGGCCCCAGGATGGAAAGGCCAGGGTTCGGGTGGGCACCCTCGCCTACGACCTCCGGGTCAGCACGATCCCGGCAGGGGGCGCGGAGAAGTGCGTCATCCGGATCCTTGACTCCAACACCACCGTGACGCTCGAGGACCTGAACATGCCGGCCCTGGAGCTGGCACGCCTTCGGCAACTCATGGCCTATCGGGACGGGATCATTGTGGTCACGGGGCCCACGGGATCAGGAAAGACCTCCACCCTTTATGGGGTCATCAGGGAGTTGGCCGACGGGAAGGTCAACGTCATGACGGTGGAGGACCCCATCGAGTACGAGCTCTCCACCATTACCCAGACCCAGGTGGAGACCAAGCAGGGGCTCACCTTCGCCTCCGCCCTCCGCTCCATTCTGCGCCAGGACCCCGATGTCATCCTGGTGGGGGAGATCCGGGACCGGGAGACGGCCGAAACGGCTGCCCAGGCTGCCATGACGGGGCACTTGGTCCTGGCCACGGTCCACGCCAACGACGCTGTAAACGCCGTGCCACGCCTGGTGGATCTGGGGCTCCAGTACGCCACCATCGCAGCAACCCTCCGTGGGGGGCTGGCCCAGCGTCTGATCCGAAAAGTCTGCGTCGCCTGTGTCGAGCCGGTACTGGGGTCCCCGACGGCCGAGGAGCAACGCCTGGCGGCGCGGCACGGCGAAGAGCCCTTGATGAGAGCCGTGGGTTGTCAGGAGTGCGGGTACACCGGGTATCGGGGGAGGCTTCCGGTGATGGAGGTCTTGATCATGAATTCCCGCATCGCCGCCGCCATCGAGGCCCGTAAAGGGGTGGCGACCCTGAGCCGGCTCGCGGAACAAGGGGGGATGAGGTCCATGCATAAGGTGGGCCTGGAGTGGGTCCGGGAAGGCAAGACCACGTTGGTTGAGGTGGAACGGGTACTGGGGCAGTCCCTGGAAGAAGACGAGAAGGCGCAGGAGAGCGAAGGCCCCCCCAGGATCCTCCTGGTGGACGACGACGAGGAGGCACGAGTCTTCATGCGGGCTCTCCTTGAGAAATCCGACTTCGAGGTCCATGAGGCCGAAGACGGCCACCAGGCCTTGGACATACTGAAGCTGAACCCGGACTTCTCCCTGGTGATCCTGGACCTGAGCATGCCGTCCATGGACGGAAGGGAGTTCCTGAACAGGATCAGGGGCTCCACCGATACGCTGGCCCTCCCGGTGCTGATCCGCACCGGCACCGCAGGGGTCAGCGAGGAGGCGGAGTTGCTGAACGCTGGGGCCGACGACTTCCTCACCAAGTCAGTGGAGGCGGATCGGTTCGTAGCCCGGGTGAAGGCCATCATTCGTAGATCTTTGCTATGAGGAAGACGCTGCCTGTCCGGCCAAATTGACACAACCCAAAGGCTTCGACACATTTAGAGGCTGTCGGAGACCGGCCTCCGGGCCTTTTTTTTCTACCCTGCATCCTGGGCTCCAAGGCTATGTTCAAGACCATACGAGGTCGAATCATCCTCATCATCATCCTGGTGGCGGGTGCCCTTGGCTACCTTTTCACCAATGGGATCAAGTACGGCCTCGATCTCCAAGGTGGGATGCACCTGGTCCTGGAGGTGGACGATCCCGACAACACCATGACGTTGGAGGCCAGGGCGGATCACATCGAGCGTTCGGAGCGCATCATCCGAACCCGGATCGATGAGTTCGGGGTTGAGGAGCCCCTGATCCAGAGGGTCGGACAGGATCGCCTCATCATCGAGCTTCCGGGCATCCAAAACCCGGGACGGGCCAAGGCCCTCATCGAGGCCAACGCCTTCCTGGAGTTCAAGCTCGTCCTCCCCACGGCCCGGATCCAGCCTGCGCTGCCCCGCATCGACCGGGCCGTTGTGACAACCCTGGGGGAGGACGCCCTCAGGGAAATCGGCAGGGTGATGGAAGCTCCCACCCAGACCCTGGAGGAGCTCCTCTTCCGGGGCGCCGACACGGCCCCCAGTGTGCCCGACTCGGTGGAAGCCGAGGCTTTGGCCGATACCACGGGGGCCGAGGCGTTGGCCGACACCGTCGAGGCATCGGCCCTGGATCTGAGACCCCTCACCGCCCTGTTGAATCAGGGGGACGGGGAGGGGATCTACTTTGTGGCCGAATCCGACGTGGAGACAGCCAAGAGCTTCCTGGCCCTCCCGGAGGTTCGTCGGGCCATCCCCCGGGACATCTCCCTGCAGTGGGGATCCGATCCCGTGGCGATCAGCGCCCGCACCTACCGGCGCCTCTACGTCCTCCAGGCCGAGGCGTTCATTACCGGTGACATGCTGGAGAACGCCATTGCCAGCCGTGATCCCCAGTTCAACCGGCCCGTGGTCCACTTTGAGCTGAACCGCCGGGGCGGGCGGCGCTTCGCCGAGGTCACCGGCGCCAACGTGGGGGAGTTCCTGGCCATCGTCCTGGACGGCGAGGTCATGAGCGCACCCGTCATCCGTGATCGGATCGGAGCCTCGGGGCAGATCGAGCTTTCCAACGCCCCCATGGAGGAGGCCCGGGACCTGGCTCTGGTCCTCCGTGCCGGTGCCCTGACGGCTCCCCTGAAGATCATGGAGGAGCGGACGGTTGGACCGTCGCTGGGGCAGGACTCCATCGATGCCGGGATCCTGGCGGGCATCGTGGGGGTCTTCCTGGTCGTGGGGATCATGTTGGCCTACTACCGAATGGCGGGCCTCTTGGCCCTGGGGGCTCTGACCGTCTATGGGATCCTGGTGCTGGGAGGCCTGGCAGCCTTGAACGCCACCCTCACGGTTCCGGGCATCGCCGGGCTCATCCTCTCGGTGGGAATGGCCGTGGACGCCAACGTCCTCATCTTCGAAAGGATCCGGGAGGAGCTGATCGCGGGAAGGGCCACCCGGACGGCGGTGGACGACGGCTTCGGAAACGCCCTTTCGGCCATCGTGGACGCGAACATCACGACCCTCATCGTCGCCCTCATCCTCTTCCAGTTCGGAACGGGCCCCGTCCGGGGCTTCGCCGTGACCCTCTCCATCGGGATCGTGGCCTCGTTCTTCTCGGCCCTCTTCGTCACCCGGACCCTCTTCCTCCTGTACCTCTCCGGGAAGAAGACGGCCGATCCCATCAGCATCTGAGATCTCTCCATGCGCATCTTCAGCGACGCCAACTACTCCTTCATCGACAAGCGCCGGGCTGCCTACCTCTTTTCCGGGGTGTTGATCGTGGTGGCTATCGTCGCCATGGTGGTCAACTCCCTCTTCATCGGGAGCTGGCAGAACTACGGCGTGGACTTCACCGGGGGCTCTCTCATCCAGGTGCGGTTCGACGTTCCGGTCACGGCCGGGGGGCTCAGGGATGCCCTGGAAGGGTCGGCCGCCTACTCCATCACCCGGTTCGGGGATGAGAACGAGTTCACCATCCGGGCGCCGGTCCGGGAGGGGGAGGGAGAGGAAGCCGTGGCCGACGAGATCAAGGAAGCGTTGGCTGCCCAGTTCGGCGCCGGGAACCTTGAGGTGGTCCGCACGGAGCTGGTGGGTCCCAAGATCGGGGGTGAGTTGCAGCGGAAGGCGTTCATGGCCATCATCTTCTCCTTTGCTCTCACCCTCATCTACCTGGCCATCCGTTTCGAGCTCCGGTTCGGCCTGGCTGCCGTCATCGCCACAGCCCACGATATCCTCATTACCCTGGGCTTCCTGGCCCTTTTCAGGGTGGAGATCGCCCTTCCCACGGTGGCGGCCATTCTGACGGTGCTCGGGTATTCCCTCAACGACACCATCGTGGTGTTCGACCGGATCCGGGAGAACCTGAACAAGAAGGGTGGGCGGAAGGAGAATCCGGCGGTACTGGTCAACCGGTCCATCAACGAGAACCTGCCCAGGACCGTTCTGACTTCCGGCACCACCCTGGCTGTGCTCCTGGCCCTCCTGATCCTTGGGGGCGCTGTGATCCGGGACTTCACCCTGGTCCTCATCCTGGGCGTGGTGGTGGGAACCTACTCCTCCATCTTCGTGGCGTCGCCGATTCTGCTGGAGATCCAGAAACGCTTCAAGTGGGCGGATTCCAAGGAGCGCAAGAAGCGGCGGGAAACGGCGGTTCCGGTCTGAACGGGCGGGCTCCATCCTCTCCACGGACGGAGCGCGCCCCGGGCCCGTCCATCTCCCGGCCGGGCCGAACCCTCCATGAACGGGCTTATCCATGCTCGTTGACAGCCATTGTCACCTGACGGACGGACGGTTCGAGGCGGACCGGCAGGACGTCCTCCGCCGAGCCCGGACGGCGGGGGTCGAGCGGATTCTTGCGGTGGCCTCGGATCGGGCCGATGCCGTTGCCGTGGCGAGACTTCTGGACGAGGCCGAGGGTTTGGCGGACGTCCCACGGCTGTGGGGTACGGCGGGCATCCACCCCCACGAAGCCGGGAGCGCCGGGGACGGCGATCTGGAAGCCGTCCGGGAGCTGATCCGGAGCCATCCCCGCATGGTGGCCGTGGGGGAGACAGGGTTGGACTTCCATTACGACCACTCCCCCCGAGCCATCCAGGAGACGCTCTTCCACGGGCACATGGCCCTGGCGGAGGAGTTGGGACTCCCGGTGGTGGTGCACTCCCGTAGCGCCGACGAGGCCACCGCCCGGATCCTCCTGGAGTGGGGGACCCGGGTCCGGGGGGTGCTCCACTGCTTCACCGGAGGCCGGGACCTCCTGGACACGGCTCTGGACCTGGGGTGGATGGTGTCCTTCACCGGCGTCATCACCTTCATGAAGTACGATGCCCAGGATCTCGTGAGGGCCGTTCCCGGACCCAGGCTCATGGTGGAGACCGACGCTCCCTACCTGGCTCCAGTGCCCCACCGGGGGCATCGGAACGAGCCTGCCTTCGTGGGCCGGGTCGGCCCCCTCAGGGTCCAAGGTTGAAGAAGCGAACGGCATTCTCGGTGGTGTAC
>Ga0114946_10003077_pt1 | contig 11366 bp, 6 predicted proteins | sample WalLakDeSediment_FD_88676 | JGI IMG/M metagenome (GOLD analysis project Ga0114946, IMG submission 88676) | Lake sediment microbial communities from Walker lake, Nevada to study Microbial Dark Matter (Phase II) - Walker Lake 11/02/13 Deep Sediment | ecosystem: Environmental > Aquatic > Freshwater...
AATATTAGGATTAAGATATCTTAAATAATACCATGAAGAATCAACAAAAGTATCCATTGTATCGGGATCGCGCTTTGCATCGCTTCTGCAGGATGGACATTTAACATTTATGTACTTCTCATTTCTTGCAAGAGGTGATTCGCCGCCGAGTTTAAAGTCAACATCATATGGAAGTACTACCGGCAGATCAATTTCTTCAACAGGGACTTCACCGCATTTGGAACAATGAATTATTGGTATTGGTGTCCCCCAATAACGCTGACGTGAAATAAGCCAATCACGTAAACGATAATTTATTTTTCCTTTGCCGAAATTATTTTCTTCAAGATACTTTATAACTTTTTTGATTCCGTCATCGGATCTTGATCCGTTAAACTGACCTGAATTGACCATCGTTCCAACATCTACAAAAGCTTGCTCCAGTTCATCAGACTTATTTGTTCCATCTTTAAGTATCACTTTTCTGATTTCAAGATTGAACTTCTTAGCAAACTCAAAGTCACGTTCATCATGCCCGGGCACCGCCATAACGCAGCCGGTTCCGTAAGTTATGAGTGCGTAGTCAGCAATCCACACAGGAACTCTTTCGTTATTCATCGGATTGATTGCATAAGCACCGGTTGGTACGCCGGTTTTTTCTTTTACTGTAGATGTTCTTTCAATTTCAGTTAATGATTTAGCTGATTCACGATATTTGTCAACGCTTTCCATGAATTCATTGGTTGTTATTTTATCAACAAGCGGATGTTCGGGTGCAAGAACAACATAAGTTACTCCGAATAATGTATCAGGACGAGTTGTAAAAACTTTTATTTCATTATCACTTCCATCAACTTTAAAAGTAACCTCAGCACCTTCACTTTTGCCTATCCAGTTTCGCTGCATAAGTTTCGTTTTTTCGGGCCAATGAATTTTATCCAACCTCTGAAGAAGTTCCTCAGCATAATCAGTAATCTTAAAAAACCATTGATAAAGATTCTTCTGAATAACCAAAGTGCCGCATCTCTCACAGGTTCCATCATTAAGAACCTGCTCATTTGCAAGAACAGTTTGATCATTGGGACACCAGTTTACAGGAGCGTTTTTTCTGTAAGCAAGACCTTTTTTATAAAGCTGAAGAAATATCCATTGGTTCCACTTATAATATTCAGGATCGCATGTCATCAGTTCAGCATTCCAGTCGTACATACATCCCATTTTTTTTAGCTGTTCACGAATGTCTTCAATATTTTTCATTGTACTATCGTGCGGATGAATGCCTGTTTTAATTGCATAATTTTCGGCAGGTAATCCGAAAGCATCGTATCCCATCGGTTCAAAAACATTATATCCTTTTAATTTTTTAAAACGAGCCCAGCTGTCTGTTGGTCCGTAATTGTACCAATGACCTATGTGAAGTTTAGCTCCTGAAGGATAGATAAACATTACAAGTGTATATAGTTTTTTCTCAAGGTCGCTAAAATCAGTTTTATAAGTTTGATTTTCTTCCCAGAACTTTTGCCATTTAGCTTCGATTTCAGAATGAGGATAACGCATAAATCTATATAAATTTGTTAAAAATGAAGCCAAATTTAGCCATTTGGGGAGGGAATTCAAATTTTATAAATGAATGGGAAAATTAACTTAGTTCGGATATTCTTGTATAATTGAATAATTCGGTAGAGGTAACTAAATACATTATCTTAGATCACTTAGAAAGACTTTTCTATTAACTAAATTTGGTTAGCAATTTTCATTAAGACTTACAGGTAAAAAAATGGATAAGAGTATTATAAAAGAATTTCTAAAAAGAATTGAATTATTCAAAGGACTCTCTGAGAGTAAACTTGATACAATCACTCAAAAAATAATAGTTGAAAATCACAAAACCGGAACAATGATTTTCAATGAGAATAACATCAGGCAGAATTTGTACATCATATATGATGGTGAAGTTGAACTTTTCAAACGTACACCTTATGGAGTAGAAAAACGTCTATCAATTTTCGGTAAGTATGATTTTCTAGGCGAAGGGGCTTTAATGGATGATTCTCCTCACTCAACATCAGCAAGAACAACAATTGCCACAACTACTTTTGCTCTTTCGCGTGAAAAGTTTAAAGAACTTATACGGGAACAAAGTGATATTGCGCTCGATATACTTGCTAAAATTGGACAGGTGATATCGCGCAGAATAAGTTCTGCAAATACAAGAGTGGTTAATCTTGCTGCGCAGTATCAATCAGGCAGAACAAGAAATGAACACGATCTGCTCGGCGATAGGGAAGTTCCTCACGAGTTTTATTATGGTATCCAGACATTACGTGCACTGGAAAATTTTAATATCAGCGGTATTACGTTAAACTTTCATCCGGTTATCATTGAGGGTCTTGCAATGGTAAAGATGGCTGCTGCAAAAGCCAATCAGGAACTTGGACTTCTCTCAAAACCAATAACAGATGCAATCGTACAGGCTTGTACTGAAATAAAGAATGGAAAGCTTCACACTCAGTTTGTGGTTGATATGATCCAGGGCGGAGCAGGAACTTCAACTAATATGAATGCTAATGAAGTGATTGCAAACCGTGCACTTGAAATTCTTGGATATGAAAAAGGTGAATACAAATACTGCCATCCTAATAATCACGTTAACCTGTCGCAATCAACTAATGATGTATATCCAACTTCTGTGAAGATCGCATTGATACTTGCAAATGTTAAATTGATTGAAGTCTTGAAAGAATTGATCCAATCATTTCACAATAAAGCAAATGAATTTTCTCGAATCATAAAAATGGGAAGAACACAGCTTCAGGATGCAGTACCGATGACACTTGGACAGGAGTTTGAAGCTTATGCTGTTACTCTTGCTGAAGAAGTTCAGCGTCTTGAACAAAATGCTAAGCTATTTCTTGAAGTTAATATGGGCGCAACTGCAATTGGAACAGGAATAAATTCTCATCCCGAGTACAGCGGAAAATGTGTTAAGTACCTGAAAGAAATTACAAATATGGAAATTGTACTTGCAGAAAATCTTGTTGAAGCAACACAGGATACCGGTGCATTTGTTATGTATTCATCTGCTGTTAAAAGATTGGCTGTTAAACTTTCAAAAATATGTAATGATCTTCGTCTGCTTTCATCAGGACCAAGAACAGGAATAAATGAAATCAATCTTCCTCCAATGCAGCCGGGTTCATCAATAATGCCGGGAAAAGTAAATCCCGTTATTCCTGAAGTGGTTAATCAGATTGCATTTAAAGTTATCGGAAATGATCTTGTTGTTACACTGGCAGCAGAAGGCGGACAGCTTCAGCTTAATGTTTTCGAACCTGTGATAGTTGAGAGTCTGTTTGAATCTATAGAGATGCTGAAAAATGGTATGATGACACTGAAACAAAAATGTGTTGATGGAATTACCGCTAATGAAGAACGCTGCAGATCGCTTGTTGAAAATAGTATTGGACTTGTAACAGCACTTAATCCTGTTTTAGGTTATGAAACGTCAACTCAGCTTGCAAAGGAAGCACTTGAATCTAATCGGGGAGTTTATGAATTAGTGCTTGAGAAAAAATTACTTTCTAAATCCGAACTTGATGAACTTCTTAAACCGGAGAATATGATAAAACCGAAGTAGGAATTCGATTGGAACACTGATTAGACGGATGCGACGGATTCAAACTGATTTAAATCCGCGATAATCAGTCCGATCCGTCCAATCCTTGTTCCATTTTTTTAGTTATTTGGTTTATATGGTAGAGATGAATGGTGCAGGCTTATCTTTAACTGATCATACGGGTCTCTGATAAAGCCCATCGTATATTCAACCTTTGTTATTTCCCGCTTTAAATCTGTTAAGAAATAATTACCCATAGCCATCGCAATATTCACTTCGAAAACGAAGCCGATATTTTCAAAACGGATATTCGTCCAGGGATTTATTGCAAAACCTCTGTCCTCAGGAAAATTGGGATTGCCACCAATAAAGTATGATTTGGCTGCTTCCTTTGTAAGTCGGAACTGTATAACAGATGCGAGAGTAGGCTTAAATAATACATCGACTAAATCAAAAGCATAAAGTTTATCAAGAAATTCATCAACTGCTTTTTCGCAGGCTTTTCGGTCATTTCTCAAAGAACCGATTTTAACAATTCCATCCCCCCATTCTTTTTGAACTTTTTCAATTAAAGGTTTTCTTATCATAACATCTTTCTTCTTTTAAATTAAATGAGTTAACCGATGAGGCAATATAATAAGATGGGATAATATTTTTTGCAATTCCAGTACACTAAAATCCTCGGAATGCGCATCGATTTTAAAGGCAATTTAATTCAGTTTAGATTAAGTTTCAGTGTTAAATTTTTAAAGAGAATCAGGGCGAACTATGAAATCAGTTTTTAATCAGTTTTTCTATCCGGAATCAATTTGTATAGTGGGGGCATCATCCAAACCTAAAAGTCTTGGTTATGAACTTACCAAATCTGTAAAACAATACGGCTATCAGGGAGCGCTTTTGCTTGTTAATCCTAAAGCCGATGAAATACTTGGATATAAATGTTATCCCAACATAGAATCAGTTGATACTAAGATCGAACTTGCTATTGTTATGGTTCCTAAACAGTTTGCTGAAGAAACTATAACAACTCTCATAAACAAAAAAGTTAAAGCAATAATTTTAATAACAGCAGGATTCAAGGAAACAGGCGATTCCGGTGCCGAAGCTGAGAAAAGAATTATAAAACTGATAAAAAATTCTGATGCACGAATGGTAGGACCTAATTGTATGGGAATTATCAATACAATTAACTCCATTAAAATGAATGCCACATTTGTTGCTGAGGAACCAAGAGAAGGTAAGATGGCTTTCTGTTCACAGAGCGGTGCAATTGGTGCGGCCGTATTAAATTCTTTACGTGAGACTGATATAAAATTTGGTCAGTTCATCAGTGTAGGCAACAAAGCCGATGTGAATGAAAATGATTTACTCGAATACTGGCAAAGCTGTGATGATGTTGGAGTTATTACATACTATCTTGAAAGTTTTATAGATGGAGAAAATTTTATAAAACAGTTTATTGGTGGAAGCATTACCAAGCCGGTGATAATATTAAAAGGCGGCAGAACATCCAGCGGAATGAAAGCCGCTTCATCACATACAGGAGCACTTGGAAGCAGTGATAAAGTTGTTGATGCTGTTCTCAACCAATTTGGAATATTACGTGCAGATGATCTTAATGATATGTTTAACACAGCAAAAGGCTTTGAAGAGTTTTCAATTCCAAATGGAAACAGGGTTGCCGTTGTTACAAATGCGGGGGGACCTGCAATTCTTACTGTTGACACACTTGAAAAAAATAAACTTGCACTTGCAGAACTTTCTGAGGAAACAAAATCAAAACTGAAAGAAATAGTTCATCAGGAAGGAAGTGTAAATAACCCGGTTGATCTTCTGCCGGGAGGAACCGCAGAACAATTTAAATCGGTTAATGAGATTCTTAGTCTGGATGAAAATGTTGATGCAGTTATTTCTGTTTTTGTTGAACCGATAATGGTCAAGGCGCTTCCTGTAATTGAAGGGATAAATGATATCAAATCTGATAAACCGATTTTCCAGGTCGTAATGCCGCTTCCTGAATTCTGGAATGAATACAGAAAAGAATCAAAAACCAGAAGATCATTTTTCAGAAATCCTGAAGATCCAGCTGTTGTTATTGGTAATTTAATCAAGTATAAAAACCAGGGTAGAAATGCTTCAAGATTAAAAGCAAAATCAGTTAATAATAAAATTGAGCTTGCTGAATACTCAGGTAAATTTATTCCTCAAAATGAAGCTGATAAGCTCTGTGAACAATACAATCTGCCGCTGATAAAAAACCTTGTTTTATCTTTTGATGAAGTAAGAAGATCAAATTTTGATTTTCCTGTTGTACTGAAAGCAGTTGGCGAAAAGATCATACACAAATCTGATTTGAATGGTGTCGTGCTCAATATCAAAACGAAAGAAGAATTGATTAAAGCCGCTGAAGAAATGATAAATAATTTTAAAGAAAAAAATATTCAGCTTGATAGCTTTTTAATTCAGCCATTCATAAAAACAAAGTTTGAATTGCTTGTAGGTGCTTTCAGTGATCATTCATTCGGACCAATGATAATGTTCGGCTCCGGCGGAAAGTATGTTGAGTATCTTAGCGATACTGTAATGCGTTCCTGTTATTTATCTGATTCTGATATTGATGAAATGATAAACTCAACAAAAATCGGGAAGATCATCCAGGGAGTTCGTGGTGAAAGTTCGGTGGATATAAATAAACTAAAGTCATCAATAAAATCTTTAGCACAAATGATGCTTGATTTTCCTGAAATAACAGAGTGCGATTTAAATCCATTATTAGTATCTGATGATAACAGAATGTTTGCTGTGGATGTGAGGATAAAAGTTTAAGAAATGGAACATGGATCTACTTTTGCCGGCAGGCAGGTGGCACGGATTGAGCGGATATTCACGGATTTAGAAATACTTTTTATTATTGATTGTAATAACTAAACTCTTTAATTATGAACAGAAAAAACTTTCTTAAAACAGTTTCAACTGCAGCAGTTGGTGCAGGACTGCTTTCATCAACTTCATTTGCTGAAATTTCTTCCGTACCAAAAAAATCAGTCATAAAACCTCGACGATTAAAAACGGGTGATACAATTGCTCTGGTTGCTCCGGGCAGCTATATAAGTGAAACGGAATTAAAGGATTCGATTAAAAATCTTGAAGCACTCGGTTTCAAAGTGGTTTATACTGAAAAAATTCTTCTGCAGAACGGGTATTTTTCAGGTACTGATGAGCAGCGTGCTGAAGATCTGACAAATATGTTCAAACGAAATGATGTAGCCGGAATTGTTTGCACACGCGGTGGCTATGGTTGTGCAAGAATTTTACCCTTACTTGATTATGATGTTATTGAGGAGAATCCTAAAGTTTTAATTGGCTACAGCGATGTAACGGCACTTAATTATGGCATTTTCAGGAAGACCGGACTAATAACATTTCACGGACCGGTTTCTATTTCAACTTTTAATGAGTTCTCTGTTAACAATTTTAAAAATGTTTTGATGAGTCCTTCTAACAAAATTGTATTTGAAAATTCCAATAGCGGTGAGGATGAAAATCCTTATGGAGTTGTTTCAATAGGTAGAGGTAAAAAGCAGGGAAGACTTGTCGGCGGAAATTTATCAATTGTGGTTTCTTTGATCGGGACAGAGTACGATGTAGATTTTGATGATACCATCATTTACCTGGAAGAAATTGGTGAAGAGCCCTACCGCATTGACAGAATGCTTACTCAAATGATTCAGGCAGAAAAGTTTGAAGGTTCAAATGGAGTTGCTATGGGAATTTTCAGAAGATGCGAACCTAAAATTAAAGATCCTTCTTTCCCGAAATCTTTTTCACTTATGGATGTTCTGCAGGACAGACTCGGCAATCTTAAAGTACCGGTTGTTTACGGAATGTCATTCGGACATATAAAAGATAAATTTACAATTCCATTTGGTATAAAAGCAGAGCTGGATTCTGAACAGCAGACTATTACCTTAATGGAATCTCCCGTTATTTGAATTCAATTTGAAATCAGAATTTAAAAGGATTAAAGAATAGCGATTTTTGATTTTTGAATGAAATATAATCGAAGTACTCAATTTCATCTCTGAATCTTTTCTTTTTTAATACTTATATTATCACATCTTAATTTTATGTGATGAGAAATAAATGAAAACCAAAATAATAATAACAGCATTATTTGTATTAACATTATTACTAACCGGCTGCCTTACCTTTAACACAATTTCTTACGAAATTCATCTTGACGATTACGGAGATGGAACTGTTAACGTTATGGTAAGTGATATTCGGTCAGATTCTTTTAATCAGAAAGAACTTGATGAAGATAAGAAAAACCTGTTCGATTTTCTGTTAAACAGTGATAACTTCATTCAGCAAATGAAAGAGGAAGGAAAGTTTATTACAAATCGTGCACTAATGATCGAAGACGGAATGCTTAATGGAAAAGTTGAATATTCTTTCGATGATATTACAAATGTTGAAGGCATCGTTTATGAATCTCCTTATTACTTCTTAACTGTTGCACCTTTAGACAGCATACTTTCAACAAACGGACAGGTAATGGTTTCTGAAGACTATAAAAGAATTGTATGGGATAATTCAATTAAGGTGTTAAAGTTTAAAATGTTCGTCTCTCAAACAGAAGGAAGCAGCTTAACTTCAATGGCACAATTCTATAAAGAAAAATAAAAATGTTTGTTGAAGTTGTTTTCCCGTTACCATTCAGAAAGGCATTTACATATTCTGTCCCCGCAGAACTTCAGGATCAGGCAAAGCCCGGAGTAAGGGCTGTTGCCCCATTCGGAAAAAGAACTTTAACCGGATTCATCTTAAACATTACATCAAAGACCTCTGTTAAAGAGGAAATAAAACCAATAAGGGATATTATTGATGATATTCCTATCGTCGATAAATACACTTTAAAATTTTATGAATGGCTATCTGATTATTATCTGTGTTCATTGGGTGAAGCACTAAGGCTTGCAGTTCCTCATGGTTCAGAAATCGAATCAAAAAAGAAAATTCACATTGATAATGAATTTGCTGCAGAGCTTCTTGCCAAAGAAAAAAACAAAAACACAATAAAAGCAAAACTGCTTAAAGAACTTTCAGGCAGAGATGAAGTGAGTATTTCAACTCTACAGAAAGCCATTGCAAAGAAAAATATTTATTCTTCATTGTCAACTTTACAGAAGCTCGGTGTAATTACTGTTCTTGACGAAGTTGAAAAACCGAAAGTAAAGCCGAAGAAAGTTAAATACGTTAAACTCACGAAAGAATTGGCTCAGATTTATGCTGCCTTCCCGGAAATTGAACGCAGATCGCCAAAGCAGGTAAAGATGCTGCTTGAACTTATTTCAGCAAAGGGTAAACCTCTTCCGGTTGCAGAACTACTTCATAAAATTGAAGGAACAAAATCCACAATTGATTCTCTCGTAAAGAAAAATTTTGTTGATGTTTTTGAAAAGGAAGTTGAAAGAAGATACACAGAAGAATATACTGAGGAACATCAGCAATTAATTCTGACTCCACATCAGCAGAAAGTTGTTGAAGAAGTAAATGCTGTTGTTAATAAAAAAGAATTTAAAACATTCCTTCTTCACGGAGTTACAGGCAGCGGTAAAACCCAGGTTTATATCGAGCTTGTAAAGCAAGTACTTTCACAAAATAAAACAGCACTTATTCTTGTTCCTGAAATTTCTCTCACTCCGCAGATGACATCCAGATTGTTTAATAATTTTGGAGATACTGTTACTGTTATTCACAGCCGAATGTCAGCAGGGGAAAGATACGATTCGTGGCGACGTGTAATGAAAGGGAAGTCCAGGGTTGTTGTTGGTGCACGTTCAGCTTTGTTTGCTCCTTTAAGAAATATTGGAATTATAGTTGTTGATGAAGAGCATGATGCCAGTTATAAACAGGCCGATATGATTCCAAAGTACAATGCGAGAGATGCTGCCGTTTTTTTAGGAAGTATTTATAAATGCCCGGTTATTCTTGGTTCTGCAACTCCATCGGTTGAAAGCATGTACAATGCACAAACAGGAAAATATAAACTGTTGGAACTTCCTGAAAGAATTGATAACGCCAAACTTCCTAAAATAATTCTTGTTAATATATCAGCGGAACGAAAAAAAAAGAAAATGGAAAATGTATTTTCTAAAGTACTTCTTGATAAGATTGAGGACCGGTTAAGGAAAAAAGAGGGCGTCATAATTCTTCAGAACAGGAGAGGATTTTCCACACAAATATATTGCGATGACTGCGGTGAAGTTGAAATGTGTGATAACTGTTCCGTTCCGATGGTTTATCATATAAATAAAAATATAATTGAGTGTCATTATTGCGGATTAACCAAAAAGGTTCCCGGTGCATGCACAAATTGTGGTTCAATATCTATAAAATATTTTGGAACCGGAACCGAACGTGTTGAGGATGAACTTGAGTTTTATTTTGCCAATGCAATTATAAGCAGAATTGATACTGATTCTATCTCAAGAAAATCAATGTTGAGCAGGATACTTTTACAATTCAGCAAAGGTGAGATTGATATTCTTGTCGGAACCCAGATGGTATCAAAAGGATTGGATTTCTCCAGGGTTACATTAGTCGGAGTTATATCTGCAGAAACTACTTTATGGATGCCGGATTTCCGTGCTGATGAAAGAACATTTCAATTATTGACCCAGGTTTCAGGTAGATCCGGAAGAAGCAAAGTTGAAGGCGAAGTTATTATTCAGACAATGAATGAAAAACACTTTGCTCTTCAAAAAGTTTTACAGAATGATTACAATGGATTTTATCAGCGTGAGATTTCAGACAGGCAGAAAATGGAATATCCTCCTTTTACAAGATTGGCTTTGATTGAAACAAAAGATCAATCCAACGACAAAGCAAAAGGTGCAATTACTGATTTTTATAAAGAGCTTATTAAATTCAAAAAGTGGATAAAGATTTCCGATCCTCATTCCGCTATGATAGCTAGGCTAAAAGGACAATACCGTTACCAGATACTGATAAAGAGTACAAAAGAAAATGATCCAGGTGGCGCTGTATTACGTAAAGCTATACTTGATTCATTTGTGGAGTTTAATCGTAAATCAAGATACAGGGATGTAAGATTGATTTATGATGTTGATCCGCAAAGCATAATGTAATTAAAAGTCTCTCCCTTTTTGAAAGGGAGAGATTTAGAGAGGGTTCTTTATCCTGTAAATCCGCTGAGGAACGGAACTGCTTTTGCTACATAGAAGAACAGCAAACTTCCTATAATCCACAAACCGAAAACAACCAGAGCATACTTTTTCACATCATCGGATTTAAATAGTTTTGCAAGACCAATACTCAGTACAGCATAAGCCCAGATAGTAATTGGGTCGAGTTTTGCTAGGAAGAATCCGGTTAATGTTGATCTTTCTGCACCCATTAGTGCCGCAACACTTGTATCCTGAAAAATTTTCCCGAGCATCAAAGTCAAAATTCCGGTAAGTATCACCTGTATTATTGTTATGTATGCAGATAAACCACTTGCAACCAAAACGTGCTGATAACCTCCGTCTCCTTTGAGTACAAATTTCACAAGGAGAAAATATATTCCTGCAATTATGAAAAAGAATATCGAACCGAAAATAACTGTTGAAACAATATTGATAATCCAGCCGACAGGTCCGCGCATCATTTCCATTTGAGAGTTAACTCTTTCAATCATAGCATCTTCCTGATCTTTTGGAATTGTGCCAGATTCAATCATCTTCTCAATAGCTTTAATCTGCTG
>Ga0114946_10003078_pt1 | contig 11364 bp, 10 predicted proteins | sample WalLakDeSediment_FD_88676 | JGI IMG/M metagenome (GOLD analysis project Ga0114946, IMG submission 88676) | Lake sediment microbial communities from Walker lake, Nevada to study Microbial Dark Matter (Phase II) - Walker Lake 11/02/13 Deep Sediment | ecosystem: Environmental > Aquatic >...
AGCACGTAGGAGCGCAGGCTGCGCTCGCGCGCATCCGCCCCGGCAGCCTTGTTGTAGGCGACGCGGTGGGCCGGCACCAGCAGGGTGGTCACCGCATCCACCAGGGTGGACTTGCCCGAGCCGATGTCGCCGGTAAGCAAGGTGTTGCGCCCGTCGAGTGCCAGCGTCCATACCCGGCCATCAAAGGTGCCCCAATTGAACACCTCCAGCCGCTGCAGGCGAAAACCGGCAAGGCGATCGTCGGCGACGAAATCCAGACCCAGGGTGTCGTTCATGCATCCCCCCCGCTGCCCTGACCAGCCTCCGCGTCGCCGGCCAGCTGGATACGGTAGGCGCCGAGCCGGGCGTCGAATTCGGCCAGCCACTGCGCATCGACGAAGGCCTTGAGAATGCGGCGCACTTCGATCATGTCGTCCTGCCCGCGCAGCCGGCGTACGAAACCGAGTTCGGCAACCTTGTTGAGGTGGGTGTCGATCTGGTCGATCAGTTTTGCTTCGTTGCTGCCGGCGGGCAGGAACACGCGCAACAACTCGGCGACCTGCTCGCGGCTCAGGATCAGCCGGGTGTCGGCGCCGCTGGCGTCGAACTCGGCGAGTTTCTTTCTCAGCAGGGCGAGCAACAGACTGACCGGGAAAGACAGCGGCCGGCGCGCGACCAGACGCGGCAGCGCGGGGCCGGTTTCCGCGTCTTCATCGGCTCGCGAGCGCAAAAAGGCATGACCTTCGGCCTCGTCGACCAGCAGTTCCAGGCCGAGCACGGCGATGTAGTCACGCACGCGGGGCTGCAGGTCGAGCAGCGCATTCCAAAGCTTGGGGTCGGTCTCGCGATAAATCACACCCTTGAGCAGCGGGATGACGACGACGGAGAGTTCGGGTTCGCTGCAGATGGGGAGATCTCCCCGTTCGCAGTTCTCATCGTTCAGCATGTCATTGCCTTCGGACATGATGGCCTGCCAGCCCGGATGTTTCGTGAACGCGCGTGATGATCGCGCAGGGATTTGTTTCGTAGGGGAATTCCGAGAAGGAGCGGCGTAGTGGTTCGTACGCCCGACTGAGCGGGATTTCCCTTTGGGCCAAAGACCAAGCGAGGGCGCGTGCAATTCATGAAATATCCGGGCTAGACCGCACCGGTGCTCGGGTCGAGCGCGGTCAGCTTGAAATGGCGAAGATGCCCTCGATCGCGCGTTACCAGCACACAGCCCGCCGCTGCGGCATGGGCACCGATCAGAAAATCTGCCAGAACTCTGCTCTTGCGTCCGCCGTTGCGGCGATAACGGCGAAAGGCCTGCCCGGCGAGAAAACTCGCTTCCCAAGGCAAGGCATCTCGCCGGAAGAGTGTGGTGGGCAGCAGTTCGTCGAGTTCTTCCAGCGATCCGGCAAACGCCCCGACCTCGGCGTAGATGATTGGATTGATCACAAGGACGCCGTTCTGGGCAAGGCTTTCGAGCGACGCGCGCGAGCGCGGACCGAACACCGGGTCGGCACCGATGACGTCGAGAATGACGTTGGTGTCGACCAGATATTCATTCATCTTCGCGCAGCAGCCGCATCAATTCGTCCGTGCTCTTGCCAAACTGCTTGCGACCGTAGAGTTGGTCGAACTGCCGGCGCACGGCGTCGTCCTTCTTGCAAATCACCAGCATGCCTTCTCTGACCGCGAACCCCACTTCGGTATGCGGTAACAGCCCGAAGCGCTCGCGCAGTGCCTGGGGAATGGTCACCTGCCCACGTTCACCAATCTGCATTCAGGCCTCCAGTGCAAGTATGAATAGTGATTCATACTCTAGCAGAATCCGCCGCGGATTACCGGATGAAAATCACCCGCGGCAGCGCTGCCCGCTTCCATTCGCCGTCCGCCGTCTGCCAGCGCACCGGCTCCTCGCAGGCCTCGTCGAACACCGTGTTCGACCGCTCGCCGGCCAGTTGCAGCCAGGCCACCAGTTCGGCCAGGCCATGGCGCAGCGGGTGCGTCGTGATGAGTTCGGCCAACGTCACCTGGGTACGCGTCTGCAGGCACTGGCGCAGGTGGCGCGCAAGTTCGGCGCGGTCCACGACGACCTGGTCGAACAAGGCATGGGCGCCGAAGTTGGCGTCGCCCGCTTCGAGTTCGACGTCGGCGATGTGCGGGCGCAAGGCGGGCCGGTACAGCGGGCGCTCCATCGCCAGTTCGATGTCGGCGGCGCTGTCGGCGATGTGCATGAAGGCACCGGTCGGCATCGCTTCGCGCACCGCCACCGCATGCGCCTCGATGGCGTGCAGCAGATCCATGATGCGCCGGTTCTCCAGATAGGCCTGGTCATCGAGGAATCGGCGCAACTGCTGGGAAAGCTGGGCAACGGTGCGCTGGGTCTGCTCGCCGGCTTCCAGCCAGTCGTAATGCACGCGGCGCAGGCGCGGGTCGGGTTGCAGTTCGGCCACCGGCGGCAGGCGCAACACCTGGTCGAGAAGTTCGCCAAGTTCTTCCTGGCGTGCCTGCGACATCAGGAAGTCCCAGAAGGCGCGGAAACTGCGTCCCTGATCAGAGTCTGCGATGGCATCGCGTTCGCCGAGGATTTCGTCGAGCAAGGCGCCGCGCGCCCCGTCCCAAAGCGCGATGCGTTCCCGCACGCGGCGATCCAGGCCACGGAAGTTGTGTTCGACCTCGCGGAAATCGGACAGCAGTTCGCGCGCCAGCATGGTGAGCTGCTGGAAACGGTCACGCACGGCAGTGGCGTCCAGTAGAGGGAGATCGCCGTCGCGAATGCGGGCAATTTCGACATCGATCTCGTCGCGCCTTTTCTGCAACTCGCGGATGCGGGCCTCCGGGTCGGTTTCGCTGCCTTCGACCATTTGCCGCAGCAGATCGAACACCGTCAGCAGGCGCGATTCGGTGCCGACGAAACTGCGCTCGGAAAGGCTCGCCAGCCACGAAATGGCTTTTTCGGTCGCCGGCGTGAGGTCGAAGTGGGGCTCGTCCGAACCGGCCGGGTAGAACTTGCGCAACCAGCCGCGCTCGTTGCCCGCCCAGTCGTCGAGGTAGTTCTGTGCGCGGCGCGGAAAGGCGCCCTCGCCCAGGCGCTCGCGCAGGGTGTACAACTCGTCTTCCAGCGCCTCGACCAGATCGGCCTGCGCCATTGCCCGCACGTTGGGCTGCACGAACACCCGCGCGAGAAAGCTCGCCACCAGTGGGGCGGAATCCGCCAGCAGCAAGCGCCACGCCGGATGATGGCGGCGCAAGGCGTCGAGGGTGGAGAAGTCGAGCGCCATGCGCCTTTGTGCCTAACGCCGTTGGCCCAATGCAGCGGCCAGGCCGGCGAGCACTTCGGCGATGCGGCCGACGGTCTCCGGCTCGGGTAGCGGCAGTTTGAGATGAGCCTGTCCGCTCGTTTCGTCGCGTTCGACCCAGGGGTGGTTCGCCCCGTCGCCCGCCGGCTGGCTGGCTGCGGCAAGCGCCTCGACCAGTTGCGTGCCGGCGCCGAGCAGGGCTGCCCACGGATCAGCGGTCGGCTCCGATGCGGTCGCAGACGCGTCGTTTCGCGGCGCGTCGGGCCTGATGCCCGCAGGGGCACCTTCCGCAGCGACCGGTCCTTCGTCCTGCGTGCCAGGCACTTGCGCCGCCTCGTCCGGCTCGGTCGCAACCGCGGGCATTTCCTCGGCCGGGGCGATCGGCTCGCCCGGGGCGACCGCGCCGGTAACGGCCTCGACCTCCTTCATGAAACGCGACAGGCGGGTGCCTTCCAACGCAACGTCGGCGCCGCCACCGTCGAGAATGCCGGCCGCGAGCGAACGCTTGAACGCGAGCACCGACAACATGCCTTCCTCGATGGTGCCGCGCGCGACGAAATTCACCACGCGGATCGGCCGCTGCTGCCCGAGGCGATGGATGCGCGCCACTCGCTGCTCCAGCACCGCGGGGTTCCACGGCAGGTCCATGTTCACCAGCGTGGCGGCATGTTGCAGGTTCAGCCCGGTGCTGCCGGCGTCGGTAGCGAGGAAGAGCCGGCACTTCGGATCGTCGCGAAAGCGGTCGACCAGTGCCGGGCGCTTGTTCGACGGGACACCGCCGTGGAACAGCACGAAGCCCCAACCGCGCGCTTCGAAGCGGCGGATCAGCACCTCGTGCATGCGCAGCCACTGGCTGAATACCACCACCTTCTCGTCCGGATCGACGAACAACTCGTCGAGCAGGGCTGCGAGTTCGTCCGCCTTCACGCCGTGATCGCTCTCCTGATCCAGCAAATAACTGCTGTCGCAGGCCATGCGCATGTTCTGCAGCGCGCAGGTCAGCCGCCGCTGGTCGATGTCGGACAGATAGCCGCTCGCCCGCCAGCGCTGCACGATGCGCCCGGCGATCTGGGCGTTCTCTTCATGCAGCGCCGCCTGCAGTTCGGTCATCGGCACCAGTACCTGCTGGTCGGTGCGCGCCGGCAACTGGGTCAATACCTCGGCCTTGCGGCGTCGGATCAGGATGGGTTCGAGGCTGCGGCCGACGCGGTCCAGTCCGACATAGCCGGTCACGCGCCCGCTTTCGTCGCGCTGGGTGTGCTCGTGCAGCAGCTTCCAGGTTGGCCCGAGGCGGTGCTGGTCGACGAACTGGACGATGGAAATCAGCTCCTCCAGCTTGTTCTCAAGCGGCGTTCCGGTGAGCACGATCGCGTAGGGGCTGTCGATGCGCTTGATCGCGCGCGCGGCGATGGTGTTCCAATTCTTGACCCGCTGCGCCTCGTCGACGATGACCAGTTCGGGCGCCCATTCCTGGATCAGGTCAAGGTCGGCGCGCAGCTTTTCGTAGTTGGTGATCTTGCAGAAATCCTCGGCCGAGAAAATTTCGCGCCGCGCATTGCGCCCGCCGTCGACCACCCGTGCCTCGCGCCCGGAAAAGCGTGCAATCTCCCGCTGCCACTGATACTTGAGCGAAGTCGGGCAGATCACCAGCACGCGGCGCACGCCGAAATGGCGGGCGAAGATCTCGGCCGCGGTGATGGCCTGGATGGTCTTGCCCAGGCCCATGTCGTCGCCGATCAGGACGCGCCCCACCTGTGCTGCGAACAGGGCACCCTCGGCCTGGTAGGGATAAAGCGGCACCTTGACCAGCCTGGCCAGCGCCGGACTGGTCGCCCCCTCGGGAAAGGATTTCACCAGCACTTCGCGACGCCGCTCGGCGTCGCGCAAGCCGGCCAGATGATCGCATGCCGCTTCCTCGATGCGCAATTCGTGTCCGAGCTTCGTGCACAACTTGATGAAACGGTCTATCCGCTCGACACGATCGGCATCGAGCAGGTAGCGTTCCCCGCCCCGATCCGATTCGATGCGAAAAATGCCGTGCGCCAGTTCAAGCACGGACTCGGGCGCTTCGCTACCCGGGCGCAGGCGCAGGGTCCGCGGATTGCCCTGTTGCAGAAACAACTCGCTATAGGGTGGGAGGAAGCCGCGTTTCAACGCGGTCCTGGCGCCGCGCTTGCGTTCCAGGCGCGCCAGCACGAACTCGACATGCTTGCAGGTTCCAAGCTCATTGGTCAGGAAGTCCGGGCAGGTGCATTGATTGTCTCCCGGCGCAAGGCCGCGGATACGCACCCGGTACGCACGGCCGGATTCGGGATTGCGCACCCGGAAATCGGAAAACAGCGGGTCGCCTCCGAGATTCTCCAGCTCGAATACCTGCTCCCGGCCGAACTGGCGCCGAAGCGCGCGCTGCCAGTCGTCCGGGCGCATGTCGACAGGGGCTTTGCGATGTGAAAGGCGCGGGGGTCCGGACGGTTTTCGCGCCTGGGTGCGGGGTTTTCTGATGCGTTTGGAAGCGGCGACTTGCTTGGCGGGCATGAGAGAGGCCTGGACAATGATCAAGATCGATCGGAGGCTGCAAGTCTATCAGTCGACTCCTTGCGTGTCTGGTGGTGGGCAATGCATACGGTCAACACGGCGATCGCACACATCGACGTCATGTTTCCGGCCCTGAATCATTGACCCGCGGGCCGGCGTAGGGTGGGTGAGCCGCGCAGCGGCGCTATCCGCCATCGTGACCCGAACGCCGCCCGGTGGAAGGCGCAGCGCTTTTCCATACGGCGCCCTACGGCACTGCCTCTCCCATGATGACGTTCACGTGTGCGATCGCCGTGATACGGTCAAGGGTCAGGGGTTGACTCGGTTATGTAGTGAGGTATATCTTGAGAACCGATGTCACCCACACTACATAACGCCACCTTCGTCACACCGATCGCGCTGCAGTTCGACGCGGGCGAGATCTCGCCGCGGCGGCTCGCGCTGCTCGACGCGATCGGCCGGCTCGGCTCGATCAACGCCGCGGCAAAGGCAGTTGGGATCACCTACAAGGCGGCCTGGGACGCGGTCGAGGCGATGAACAACCTCGCCGGTTGCCGGCTGGTCGCCGCGCGCCACGGCGGCAGCGGCGGCGGCGGGGCGGAGCTGACAGAGGCGGGCCGCGAGATCGTCGCCGCATGGGAGCGACTCGTGGTGCTGCAGGACGAGTTCCTGCGCCACTGCGGCAGCGCACCGGAAGACGCCGGCCTGCTCCGCCTGATCAGGAGACTCAACATGCGCACGAGCGCCCGCAACGCGCTGCACGGCACGGTCACGACGGTCAAGGAAGGCGCGGTCAACGCCGAGGTGTCGCTGGCGCTGGCCGGCGGCGACACACTGCATGCGATCGTCACGATGGAAAGCCTGCGCGACATGAACCTCAAGCCGGGCATGCCGGCATGGGCGCTCGTCAAGGCGTCCTGGGTGATCCTGGCCGCGCCGGACGATGGCCTGAAGACCTCGGCGCGCAACCGCCTGTGCGGGCGCATCACCCGCATCGAGCGCGGTGCGGTGAACACCGAAGTCGTCATGGAACTGGCCGGTGGCGCGGTGCTGGCGGCCATCATCACCGAAGTCAGCGCCGACAAGCTGGGCTGCGCGGTCGGGGACGAGGCCTGCGCGCTGATCAAGGCGTCGCACGTCATTCTCGGGGTCGATTGACCACACGAATCCTCCTGAGGGAGTCATCATGAAATATTGCAGCGGACTGCTGGTGGCCCTGGTCTTTGCCTTGTTGTCGTTTTCGGTGCATGCCGGAAAATTCACGATCGCGGCTGCTTCGGATCTGCGCTACGCGCTCGACGACGTCATCGCCGAGTACCGCAGGTCGCATCCGGATCACGAACCGACAGTGCTCTACGGGTCGTCGGGCAAGATGACGACGCAGATCATGAATGGTGCTCCCTACGACATCTTCTTCTCAGCCGACATCTCGTTTCCGGAGCGATTGAAGGCGGCGGGCTTCACCGCCACCGATCCGGCCGTCTACGCGATCGGCCGGATCGTGATCTGGAGCAACACGATCGATGCTTCCGGTCTGACACTGCAGGATCTTGGCGATGGTTCGATCCGCCGCATCGCGATCGCGCAGCCGTCCCATGCCCCGTATGGCCTGCGGGCGCAGGAGGCGCTGGAGTCGGTCGGTGTCTGGGACAAGGTGCAGGGCAAGCTGGTGTTCGGCGAGAACATCGCCCATACGGCGCAGATGGTCGAATCCGGCGCGGCCGAAGTCGGCATCATCGCGCTGTCGCTGGCGAAGTTTCCGAGCCTCGCGAAGCACGGCCACCATCTCATCGACGAAGCGCGGCACAACCCGCTGACGCAGGGCTACATCGTCACGAAACGCGGGGGTTCCAAGCCGGCGGTCATGAACTTCGCGAAATTCATGGAGACCGACGAGGCGCACGAGATCATGGAACGGTATGGTTTCGTGATGCCGAAGTAAGCGCGTATCCATTGGTGGCTCAAGGTAGACACATGTATTCTGCGTGCGATCTCCCCCTCGACCCGGAAGCGATGCGATGCTAGGACTCGGCCCGGCGGACTGGCAGGCGATCGAGCTCACCTTCAGGCTCTGCCTGTACACGACGATCATCCTGCTCGTGATCGCCACACCGCTGGCATGGTGGCTGTCGAGCGGGCGCTCGGCGGCGCGCGTCGCGGTGCAGGCCGTGGTCGCGCTGCCGCTGGTGCTGCCGCCGACGGTGCTCGGCTTCTACCAGCTGATCGTGCTCGGCCCGCGCGGCTTCGTCGGCCAGACCCTGGAGAACATCGGCCTGACGCATCTCGCCTTCTCCTTCGAAGGCATCCTCTTGGCCTCCGTGCTGTACTCGATGCCCTTCGCCGTGCAGCCGCTGAACGAGGCGTTCGCGAACCTCGGGCGTCGCCATGTCGAGGTGGCCAGCGCGCTCGGCGCCGGCCTGCTCGACCGCTTCGTCACCGTGATCCTGCCGCTAACGCGCGGCGGCTTCGTCGTTGCTGCAACGCTGACCTTCGCGCACACCTTGGGCGAGTTCGGCGTGATCCTGATGCTCGGAGGCAGCATTCCCGGCGAGACCAAGGTGCTGTCGGTACTGATCTACGATCACGCCGAGGCGATGAACTACGAGTCGGCGCACCGGTTGTCGCTGATGCTGCTCGTGTTCTCGTTCCTGACCCTGTTCGTGGTCTACAGCATCAATCGCCGCTTCGAGATCGCAAAGCTATGACGCTGCGGGTCCGTGCCCGTTGGCGGCGCGAGGCGTTCGAACTGGACGTCGACATCGCCTTGCCGCTCGGTGGCGTGACCGCCCTGTTCGGCCGTTCCGGCTGCGGCAAGACCAGCCTGCTGCGCGTCATCGCCGGACTCGAGCGCGTGCGCGACGCGGAGGTCGTCCTCGGCGATCGGATCTGGCAGCAGGGTCGGCACTTCGTGCCCCTGTACCGGCGGCGCATCGGCCTGGTGTTCCAGGAGCACAGCCTGCTGCCGCATCTGTCGGTGCGCGACAATCTGCTCTACGGCTACCGGCGCACGCCCGAGGCGGAGCGCCGCCTGCATCTGGACGAAGTCACGGCAATGCTGGGCATCGTCGACCTGTTCGACCGCTCGATCGACCGCCTTTCGGGCGGTCAGCGTCAGCGCGTGTCCCTCGGACGGGCGTTGCTCACCAGCCCGCAGCTGCTGCTACTCGACGAACCGCTCGCGGCGCTCGACACCCAGACCAAGCGCGAAATCATGCCCTTCCTGTCCCGGCTGGCGGGCGAAGCGGGAGTGCCGGTGATCCTGATCAGCCACGCCCCGGACGAGGTTGAACGCCTTGCCGACCGGGTGGTGTTCCTGCGCGACGGGCGCGTCGAGTGCGTCGAGACGCTGCGCGAGGCGCTCGCCCGGCCCGATTCTCCGCTGTTCGACGAGGAGGGGCCGGTTTCGGTGCTCGAAGGCGATCTGGAGGGGCTTGCCGACAACGGCCTGCACCCCTTCGTCACGGCGGCCGCGCGGCTGTGGCTGGTGGGGGCCTCCGGCCGCAGGCCAGGTGTGGCGCGGCTGCGCATCCTGGCGCGTGACGTCGCGCTCGCGCTCGATGCGCCGGGCCGCGTGAGCATCCTCAACCAGCTCGCCGTGACCGTCGAGCGCGTCGAACCGGAGTCGGGCGGGCGCGTGACGGTCGTGTGCCGGCTCGGCGACGGCCAGGTGTTGCTGGCGCAGATCACCGCCTGGTCGGCGCGCACGCTGGCGCTTGTGCCCGGTGCGGCCGTGTTCGCACTGGTCAAGTCGGTGGCGCTGATGGACTGAGAGATGCCGAACGGGCGCGTCGTTTCCGGCCAACGGCCTGTCGGACTCACGCGCCAGGGCGGGACGATCCGGCCCCTTCGTCCTCGTGCCTGCGCAACAGGGCCACGTTCGCGCGCGGAAACTCACAGGCCCAGCCGTGGATCTGCGCGAGGCACCGGAAAGTCTCTTCGCGGTAGAAAACAACGTGGGTCGGGTCGCGCCGGTAGTGCCAGGTGCCGAAGCGGGCGTCGTCGGTCTGGAAGCAGGTCATCACTGCGAGCCAGCCGCCGGGACGCAGCAGGCGATCGAGTTGGCGGAAGGCATCGGCCGGCCGGTGGAAATGCTCGACCACTTCGGTGCAGGTGACGAAATCGTAGCGTCGCGTCAGCACCTGCGGATCGTTGAAGAACAACGGGTCGAACAGCGCCACGCAGTGACCGGCCTCGCGCAGCATGGCCGCGAGCGCCGGTCCGGGGCCGCATCCGTAATCGAGGCCCCATTGCGCGGGCGGCAGGCGTTCGAGCAGCGGTGCGGCGAGCCGTCGGAGAAAGCGGCGATAGCCTTCGTCGTCGGCATCGTTACGATGCAGCAGGTACTCCGCCCTCTCGATCTCGGGAGCAGGCAACTGCGCCGGATCCAGGAAGGTTGCCAGGCAATGCCCGCAGCGCCAGTAGTCGCGCCGGTTGATCTCCGCGAAGAAGTGCACATTGGTTGTTTCGCACACGGGGCAGATCGGAGTGGTCACGACACTGTTCTCCAGAACCACCACTTCATGCCGAACGGATGGTTCGCACATCCTTGGGTCGGCGGTAGGACCACCACGGCAGTACCGCCTTCATCGACAGCACTTCGCCGCACTGCGCCGCGCCGTAGCCTGGCAGCGCATCGAGGGCGTCGTGCCATTCCACGCGGCGCAGCAGTTCGAGCAGCGCGCGCATGGGCGGTTGATCGAGCGAGGCCTTGAGGCACGCGAGGTGATAACGCTCTTCGACCAATGGTACGAAGTCCAGCCCGAATGCGCCTGCGGTGGCGGCGATTCCGAGGCCGACGTCGGCCTGGCCCGAGACGATCGCGCTGGCGACCGCGGCGTGCGACGGCTCGCTGCTGCCATGGCCCCGGATCTCGTCGGGCCGCAGACCTGCATCGCCGAGCAGTTCGTCGAACAGCACGCGGGTGCCGGTACCGAGGGCGCGGTTCGAGAACCTCGCACCCGTTGTCCGGATGTCATGGAGGGTCCGCAGGCCGAGCGGATTGCCCGGTGCGACGAGCAGGCCCTGGCTGCGCTGTGCAAAGCCGATGATCTTGTGCACGCCTGGGCGGAGCAGCGGCTTGTAGGTGCGCTGCGTGAGCGTACCGCGGCCGGCCATGATGCCGGTATGGAATCCGGCGAGCATGCAGCGGCCCTCATTGAGCGCGCGGATCGCATCGACGCTACCGGTGAAGCGGATATCCAGGTACAGCCGTTCAGTGCGCCCCTGTTCGGTCAGAAGGGCGAGCGCGTCGTCATGGCTCGCATACAGGGTCAGGACGTGAGCCGAATCGTCGAACGCGACCGCATGGGCGCGCTCGAGATCCGCCCGAAGCGCCTCGATCTGCGGCAGCAGACGTGCCTGTGCCTGTCGTTCGGCCCACATCAGCTTGGCGCCGAACTCGGTCAGCCGTGCCGACTGGCCCTTTTCCCACACGATCAGGCCACGGCCCAGCTCGCTTTCCCAGCGTTTCAGTTCGCCCCACACGTGGCGGTAGGAAAGGCCCAGTTGGCGGGCGGCGGCCGAGATCGAACCCATGTGTGCGACGGACTGCAGCAGATCGAGCAGG
>Ga0114946_10003079_pt1 | contig 11363 bp, 11 predicted proteins | sample WalLakDeSediment_FD_88676 | JGI IMG/M metagenome (GOLD analysis project Ga0114946, IMG submission 88676) | Lake sediment microbial communities from Walker lake, Nevada to study Microbial Dark Matter (Phase II) - Walker Lake 11/02/13 Deep Sediment | ecosystem: Environmental > Aquatic >...
CATGGCGGCGCTGTCCGCCAGGGGCGCAACACGCGATACGGGTGGGTGGCTAGCCCTTACCCGACCGGGACTTGCACCCGGTAAGAAGCGCCGAGCTTTGCTTGGCGCACTTGTCGTTGTCGTTGTCGTAATCGTAATCGTAATCGACACTCAAGCGGATCGATGGTGAGACGCGAAGCGGTGCCGCGCGGCACGATCGATGCCTCGCAAACGCTGGGCGGTTTTCTACCGCCAAGCCACCCACCAGATCCAAACCCGGTGGATATCGAGCGGCGAAAGGCCAAGAGGCATCGCTTCTTCGATTACGATTACGACAACGACAACGAGAACGAGAACGAGAACGAGAACGGATGAGTGAACCGTTCCTAAGGATCAGGCCCCCGGCGGCGACCCTGAGCGCGGGCGGGCGGGGTCAGCGTAGGGACTGCAGGGCTCGGCGCGCCGCCTCCACGCGCTGCTCTGCCTTCTCGACCCGCTCGAAATAGCGGGGGGCGAGGAAGCGACCGCGGCCTTTGACGTGCTGCCAATCGTCGTCCCGCTGAACCCGCGCCTCGTCTAGCTCCGTGAGGGCTTGCTGCAGCTCCTGCTCGGCGGTGGCGCGTTCGGCAGGCATTGCCGCGCGTGGCTGAGCGCGCTCCAGGCGCCGGCGCTCGGTCTCTTCCATCAGGTCGCGCGCACGCTGCTCGGCCGCCTCGCGTTGCTCGGGCGTCGGTCCCGGTGCGATCTCGATCGCTTCGACCTCAAGGGCGGTCCCTGGCGGGGGTGGGGTGGCCGAGAAGGACACGTTGCCCTGCTCGTCCACGTGACGGAACACGGTCTCTGCGGCCGCGGGGGCGGCCGCAAGCAGGCCGGAAAGCAAGAGGCACCAGGGTCGAATGCTTGCTTTGACCATCGGCAGGTTCTCAAACGGCTCCGCGCCGGGGGCGGGCCGCCCCCGGCATCCGGATCGGGCTCAGAACGAGCCCGTGGCCCCCGCAGTCAGGATCGAGAGCATGGCGCCATTGACCGTGATGGCAATGGCCTGGAGCTCCGCGGGGAGCGGGAAGGCGTTGATGATCATGTCGAGATTCAGCATCTGCAGCCAGAACCTGCCGTCGTTGTCTTCGACCAATGCGATGCTGCAGGGCATGTAGGCGGCATAGATGGTATTGAACTGGACCATCTTGATGGCGTCTTCCGGATTGCAGAACTGGAAGATCTCCAGTCGCGGCGAGTCGATGCCGCGGGCGCGGAGCTCCTGGCTCACGTTGGCATGGCCGACCATCTTCATGTTGAGCTCGGCGGCCGTCGAGAGCATGGACTCGACCGCGTCGTCCGCGCTGATGCCTTCGCCCAGGGCCATTTTGATCACGGACTGGGCGATGTCGTACATGATGACCTCGGGGTCCTTGGCGGCCTGCGCGTTAGGTAGCCAGGAGACGAGGAGCGCGAGCGCGGGGATGAGGATTTTCATGGAATGACTCCTTCGAGAATTCAGTAGTGGCGCGGTATCGGCCGTTCGCCTAGTCGTGTTCGAGGGTGGAGATGTACGCGAGGATGTTCTGGATCTCCTCGTCCGAGTAGTCGACGAAGGACTCGTCCTCGGGATCCAGGGCGTGCTCGCGCTGCTTGCGCTTGAACATCTCGATCTGACGGGCGAGATACTCGGTGTACTGGCCGCGTAGCGGGGGCGACTCCTTGCGGGAGACGCCTTCGCCCTTGCGTCCGTGGCAGGTCCGGCAGTCGTTTTTGTAGGTCTCTTCGCCCTCTTCGACGTCACCCGGCGCGGCCGGAATGGTCAGCGGCGCGACCGCGCCGAGGTCGATCAACGAGATGTAGGCCACAAGGCTCTCGGTGTCCTCCTGGGAGAGATTGCGCAGCCCGCCGACGACAGTCATGGCGGGGTATTCCAGCGTCCCGTCCTTATAGCGCTCGATCATCCGGAGCAGATAGTACTCGGGCATCCCGGCCATGCGCGGGTACTTGCCGCCGAGGATACCTTGGGAGAACTGACCGTGGCAGAGGGCGCACTGACGGTGGAGCTGTTTGCCCCGCTCCAGATCGGGCTCGGCCTGTAGTGCGAATGGGAGGGCCGCCGCGAGGGCGAAAATAAAGGATCGCGTCAGGGGGTGTTTCATGCTCCAAAACTCCTGAACTGGCGTTGAGTTGTTATGGTCGGTCGCAGCTTTCGGTGGTTGCCTGCGTGCAACCGCCCGCTTGTGTTTGTCGTCCCGCATGCGGCGGTGGTCCCTCAGGCTGTGCCGGCCCGGCGTTGGTTGCTCGGGCGTCCGGTGCTCGCACAGCCCCCCGTAACATTAGGAGATGGCGCGGGCGGATGCAACCGACTGCAACGCATGGATTCGGGGCCGGCGCGGGGCCACCGATGCGACCTCACTCGGCTCAGCGGGCGGCCGGCGTGACGGGGGCTGGGCGCCCCGCGACGGCCAGGTCGCAGGCGACCGCGCTGGCCGCTCGGCGACCCGAGTCCAGCGCCCAGTGGAAGGAGGGCGCTCCGTCAAGCTCGCCGCACAGGTAGATCCGACCGCCGAGCTTGGGGTTGCGCTCGGCGGGGTCGGGGACCGGCGGGGCCTGGACGGGGAGGGCCTCGGGCAGTTGGTAGACCGCGAGGCGCCGCCAGCGCTGGACCTCGGGGCCGAACCAGCCGCCGAGCTCCTGGCGAAGGTTTGCCTCGAGGGCTTCCGGCTGCGCGCCGGCACCCAGGACGTTGACGGCGATCAGATGCCGCCCCGGTGGGGCATAGTGCTCGGAGAGGCTGCTTGGGCAGAGCAGGCTGTTGATCAGCCCGCCGCTTTCCCCGTTGAGGACCAGATAGGGCCCGGCGACCGGTGGCCGCTCCGCGGCGAAGTAGAAGCAGGTGGTGCCGCGGGTGGCGGGTGCGGGCCACCCGAGGAGGCGCGCTGCGGCGGGGGCGTCCGTCGCAATCACCAGCGCCGCGCCCTCGATCCGCTCGCCGCCACCGAGCCGAGCCCAGCCGTCGCCGATCTCGGCCACCGGCGCATTGAGTCGGATGCTCCCCTGCGGCAGGCGCGCGGCGAGCTGCGCCGGGATGGCGCCCATGCCGAGGGCGGGGAGCGCCGCGTCGCCGAGGGCGAAGGCGCGGAAGACGAAGTCGAAGGCGTGACTGGAGACGGCCAGCTCGGGCTCGAAGAACACCCCGGCGAAGAAGGGCTTGAAGAAGCGCTCGATGATGCGCGCGGAGAAGCCCATCGCGCGGAGCCGGCCGAGGGCGTCGGTCTCCGGCCTTGCGTAGAGGCGGTGGAGATCCCCCGCCAAGGCACGTCGGCGCAGCCGTACCAGGCGCAGCTTGTCGGCGAGGGTGCCGACACCGGATGTGAGCATTTCGCCCGCCCGCCAGGGCCGCCGCCAGACGTCGCTCACCCGATGCAGCCGCCCCTCCCAGCGCACCAGGGCGCCCGGCTCGAAGGGGCGGAGATCCAGCGCCGGGTAGTCGAACACCCGGCGTGCCTCGGGGTACCAGGTCTGCACGACCTGGAAGCCGCGGTCGAGCCGGAAGCCCTCGACGCGATCGGTGCGCACCCGCCCGCCGACCTGGTCGGATGCCTCCAGGATGAGCGGCTCCACCCCCTGGGCGCGCAGCTCCAGGGCGCAGGCCAGCCCGGCGAGTCCACCCCCAACGATGATCACGTCGGCCATGCTTGGTCTCCTTGAGGCGATTGCCGGAAAATCGGGCACCAGATCGCGAAGGATTTTCGTCTGCCTTCAAGGAGCGCCGACGGGACCACAGTCGGGGCCGAGCGGTGGCTCGGCCAGGACGGCCATCGGCACCCTCGGGGCCGCGACAGACGGGGCCCTTCGTCTTATCCTCGTGCGATCGCCCGATGCGGGAGGACGCCATGCAGCTCGGAATCGATCGTCTGCTCGCCGAGCCGGCCCTGCGCCGGCCGCTCCAGGGCAAGCGGCTCGCGCTCCTCGGCCACCCGGCCTCGGTGACAAGAGGCTGCCGCCACTCGCTCGATGCCCTGATGGCCTGCCCCGAGCTCTCGGTGGTCGCCGCCTTCGGCCCCCAGCACGGGATGCGCGGCGACAAGCAGGACAACATGGTGGAGACCGCCGACGAGCGCGATACCCGCCACGGCATCCCGGTCTTCAGCCTGTACGGCGCGGTCCGCCGCCCGACCGAGGCCATGCTCGCGACCTTCGATGTCCTGCTGGTGGATCTCCAGGACATTGGGACCCGCATCTACACCTATGTCACCACCCTGGCCTATGTCTTGGAGGCGTGCGCGGCCAAGGGCAAGTCGGTCTGGGTGCTCGACCGCCCGAACCCTGCCGGGCGACCGATCGAGGGGAGCATCCTGGAGCCCGGCTGGGAGAGCTTCGTCGGCGCCGCCCCGCTCATCATGCGCCACGGCCTCACGCTCGCGGAGCTGGCGCCCTGGCTGGCCGATCAAAAGGGTCTGGATGTGGATCTGCACGTCGTCCCCATGTCCGGTTGGCGGCCCGAGCAGGGTCCCGGTTTCGGCTGGCCGCTCGCCGAGCTCGCCTGGGTCTGTCCCAGCCCCAACGCCGCGAGCCTCAATATGGCCCGCTGCTTTCCTGGAACGGTGCTCTTCGAGGGCACGACGCTCTCCGAGGGGCGCGGAACGACGGTGGCCCTGGAGCTCGTCGGTGCGCCCGACCTTGACTTCCACCGGCTGCTCGCCCGCATGGAGGGCCTGCGCCCGGACTGGCTCAGGGGCTGTGTGCTCCGCCCCTGTTGGTTCGAGCCGACCTTTCACAAGCACGCCGGCCGGCTGTGCTCGGGGGTGCAGCTCCATACCGACCACAGCGCTTACCGGCACGAGCAGTTCCGCCCCTACCGCATTGCCGCTTTGATCCTCAAGGCGATCCGCCTGGAGTATCCGGACTACCCGATCTGGCGGCGCTTTGCGTACGAGTACGAGACCGAGCGCCTCGCCATCGACCTCCTCGCCGGCGGGAACTACCTGCGCGACTGGGTGGATGATCCGCAGGCGGGGCCGGGGGACCTGGAGCTGCGGTTGGGCGCGGACGAGAGCCGCTGGCTCGAGGAGCGCTCGCCCTGGCTCCTCTACCGTTGACCATGGGTACCGAGCGACTCATCCCAAACGCATGAGGAGGAAGCGTCATGCCTGACAGACTCGGATTCATCGGCCTGGGCACCATGGGTCGGCCCATGGCTTTGAACCTCAAGCGGGCGGGGGCCGAGCTCTCTGTCTACGCCCGCCGCGCGCAGGCCCTGGCCCCGCTCACCGAGGCCGGGGCCATCGCCTGCGCGAGCCCGGCCGAGGTCGGGCGGCAGGCGGATATCATCTTTACCATGGTGTCTGACACGGCGGACGTCGAGGAGGTGATCCTCGGCGCCCAGGGGGTCAGCGAGGGTGCGCGGTCGGGCTCGGTGGTGGTGGACATGAGCACCATCTCGCCGGCCGTGACCCGAAGCATCGCCGCCAGGCTCGCCGAGCAGGGGGTGGAGATGCTCGACGCACCGGTCTCGGGGGGCGAGCAGGGGGCAATCGACGGGACCCTCTCGATCATGGTCGGGGGGGCGGAGTCGGTCTTCGAGCGGGTCAGACCCTGGTTCGCGCGGATGGGCCGGAGCATCGTCCACGTCGGCGCGAGCGGTGCCGGTCAGGTGTGCAAGGCCTGCAATCAGGTGGTGATCGGGCATACCCTCGTCGGGGTGGGCGAGGCCCTGCTGCTCGCCCGTGCGGCGGGGGTCGACCCGCTGCGGGTGCGCGAGGCGCTGCTCGGCGGCTTCGCCCAGAGCCGGGTGCTCGAGGTCCACGGCCAGCGGATGATCGAGGGGGAGTATGCCCCGGGCTTCAAGGCCCGGCTGCACCAGAAGGACATGCGCATCATCCTGGAGACCGCCGCGCAGCTCGGCATCGCCCTGCCCGGCGCGGCGGTCTTTGCGCAGTCGATCAACGCCTTGGTCGGTCGCGGCTCGGGCGAGCTCGACTCCTCCGCCATCCACCAGATCCAGCTCGACCTCTGCGGGCGCGGCGGCCCCTGAGCCCGCCACTCGACGTCGGGTCCCGCGGCAGCGTGGGCCGGCTCAGTCCGGCCGCGCCTCCAGCGCCACCACGCTGCGGTGTGCCATCGCGTAGCGGTCCGCGCCCACTGGCTCGGCGTCATCCCGACCGCTGACGTAGGGCTCGTGGGCGGTGTCGACCAGCCGATACCAGCGGCGGCCGGGCAGGCTGGGCAGGGCGAACGGGACCTCGCTCTCACTCATGTTGAGCATCACGTGCAGCGGTGGCTCCTCCGGGCTCAGCCCGGCGAGGGTAAAGGCCAGCTCGCGCGCATCGGGGTCGTTCCAAGGCGGGGCGTTGAGCTCGCTGCCGTGCCAGCGCACGTCGGGCAGCTCCTGTCCGGGGGCCGGCTCCCCGGTCAGGAAGCGCTCGCGGCTCAGCGCCGGGTGGCGATGGCGCAGCCCGATCATCGCGCGCGTAAACTCGAGCATGTCGCGGTTCTTCTCGGCGAGCGACCAGTCGAGCCAGGACAGCTCGTTGTCCTGGCAGTAGGCGTTGTTGTTGCCCTTCTGGCTGCGCAGGACCTCATCGCCCGCAAGCAGCATGGGCACGCCCTGACTGAGCATCAGGATGGCGATGAAGTTGCGCGCCTGGCGCCGGCGCAGGGCCAGGATCGCCGGGTCGTCGGTCTCGCCCTCGATGCCGCAGTTCCAGCTCAGGTTGTGCCCGTGGCCATCGCGGTTGCCCTGGCCGTTGGCCTCGTTGTGCTTCTTCTCGTAGCTCACCAGGTCGTAGAGCGTGAAACCGTCATGGCAGGTGACGAAGTTGATCGAGTTGATCGGCAGGCGCCCGCGCGGCTCGTAGAGGTCGCTGCTGCCGGCGATGCGGGTGGCGACCTCGGCGATCAGGCCGCGGTCGCCGCGGACGAAGGCGCGGATCAGGTCGCGATAGCGGCCGTTCCACTCGGCCCAGCGCAGCCCAGGGAAGTCGCCGACCTGATAGAGCCCGGCGGCGTCCCAGGCCTCGGCGATCAGATGGGCCTTGGCCAGCACCGGCGAGAGCTCCGTCGTCCAGAGCATGGGGGCGTGGTGTTGGGGGCGGCCGTCCTCGCCTCGGGCCAAGGCGCTGGCGAGGTCGAAGCGGAAGCCGTCGACGTGCATCGCCTTCACCCAGTACTGCAGGCAGTCGACCAGGAAACGCGTCACCAGCGGGTGGTTGCAGTTGACGGTATTGCCGCAGCCGGTGTAGTCCCGGTAGAGGCGCCGGTCGATGGGGTCGAGGTGGTAGAAGATCTCGTTGCCCAGGCCCTTGAAGTTGATCGTCGCTCCGTCGGCGCCGCCCTCGGCGGTGTGGTTGAAGACCACGTCCAGGATCACCCCGATCCCGGCCCGGTGCAGGGCCTTGACCATGTCCCGGAGCTCGTCGCGTGCCCGAGCCTGGCTCACGCTGTAGCCGGGCTGGGGCGCATAGAAGCTGTGGGTGCTGTAGCCCCAGTAGTTTTCCAACCCCTGGTCGGCAGTCGGCTTGGGGACGTCCTGGCGGTCGAAGGCCATGACCGGCAGGAGCTCCACGTGGGTGATGCCGAGCGACTTGAGGTAGGGGACCTTCTCGATCAGCGCGGCGAAGGTCCCCGGATGGGTGGTGCCGGAGGAGGGGTGGCGGGTGAAGCCGCCGACGTGCATCTCGTAGATCACCGCATCATGCAGCGGGATGTTCAGAGGGGTGTCGCCCTCCCAGTCGTAGTCATCGGCGATGACCTGCGAGCGCATGGCCGATGCCAGGTTGTCGCCCGGCACGCAGGCCCGAGCGCGGTCCCACAGGCGATCGCTCACGGCCGTGCACCAGGGGTCGAGCAGGGCCTTGTCGGGGTCGAAGCGGGCGCCGGTTTGCTCGGTGTCGCGCGGGCCGTCGACACGCCAGCAGTAGTAGGTCCCCGCGGGCAGTCCCTCGACGAGGACGTGCCAGAAGAAGAAGGTGCGATTGATCCGCGGTTCGAGCGGGATGACCTGGAAGGGCTCGGGGCTGTCCTCACGCTCGAACAACAGCAGCTCCACGTGCGTCGCCAGCCGGGTGAAGACGACGAAGTTGACCCCTTCCGGGCGCATGCTGGCGCCGCCGTGGTCCCAACTGCCTGGCTGTACGGGATAGATGCGCGTGGACATCGGGCTCGCTTCCACAAAGGGGACGGGGACAATTGTAGACAGGGCGAGCCCGCAGTGACGGCCGCCGCCCGGCCGGCGAGCCGGGCGCGATGTGCGCCGCTCCTGCGCGCGGATCAGGGCCTGCCTTGCCCGGCGGCGCGCAGGGCCTCGATGGCGGCCAGCTTGTAGTCCACGGCGAGGCGGATCTGCTCCTCGGACAGGCGCGGATTGCCGCCTTGCGGAGGCATCCGGTACTTGCCCTCCTCCTCCGCCGGGATGCCGTGCAACGCGCTCCGGTAGAGGGCCTCGCGGCCCTTGGGCAGGCGCAGGTCCCACTCGGCGAAGTCGGTGACGGCCGGTGCCCCGGCGACGCCGAGCAGGTGGCAGGCACGGCAGGTGCCGTTCCACAGGGCGCGACCCGTCATCAGGCGGTCGTCGTCGAAGGTGGGCAGCTCGTTGGATGGGGCCGCGGCCTGCTGGCTTTGATCCCCGCAGCCGATGGCGCCCAGGGCGCAGAGCAAGGCGAGTGGTAGCCAGCGGGTGGGTCGGCGCATGGTGTGGACTCCGAAACGGTTGGTGAAGGCCGCACGCAGGGCGACTCGCGCCCCCAGGTGGTGGCGGCAGGGGGCGCGGCGAGCCGGCATGGCGGTCACCGCCGCTGCGCCGGCGGCATGATCTGCTGCATCATCTCCAGCGGGTTGAGGCGCTCGATCTGCTCGCCGCCGCGATGGATGATGCCGGCCATGGCGGCGACGCTCTCGCGCATCCCGGCCACGTCCGCCGCGAGCTGAGGCATGTGGCCGACGGCGGACTCGATGCCACCGACCTGACCGACCAGGGTCTCCATCTGCCCGCGCATACGACCGAGGTCGGCGGACATGACCGCCACCTGATCGGTCATGCGCGCCATGTGCCCGGTCATGTCGTACATGAGCTTTACCATGAACAGGAAGGCGACGCCGCCCACCACGGCCATGAGGTACGTCAGAATGCGGTCCACAGGGTCCTCCCCGCGCTCGTCGGCTCGAAATGGGTGCCTAGGATGACACAGTCGCCACACCCTGGCAGCTCAAGCGCTGCGCGTCGCCGGCGAGGATGCGCGGGTTGCGCCTCGCGCGCCGCGCTCGCCATGCTATGGGTCTTGCCGAATTCTGCATCGGCCTCGATCGTAACTCCGGCCAGGCGGGTCGACGGAATGCGTAGTCAGGCCATCCTGGCCTGACGTGGTCAGGGCTAGAAGCCCTGACTACGCGCGCCGTCCGACAGGCTGGCCGGGATAATGATCAATGCCTCTGCATCGACGTCGCCGGTGTCCTCAGGCCGGGATAGGGGATCGACCATGCCGCATCGTTGGCTGGAGTGGGCGCGCAGGCTGCTGGCCCTGCTCGCGCTCGTCGCCGCGGGGCTGCTCACCGCGGCCTTGATCGGCGAGGCCGCGCGCATCAAGACCCTGGAGACCGATCTCGCGGAGATCCGCGACATCCGCTATGGGCTGCTCGACGCCGACAACTGGGTGAGCCAGATCGCCGCCATCCTCGATCGGCGCATCGAGGCCTTCGAGCTGACCGATGAGAACCGCCCGGTCATCAAGCGCAACGTCGAGCGCGTGCTCGATCGGCTGATCGTCGAGATCGAGGCCCTGCAGCGACGCCAGAACCGCGCCGGCGGCTCCTGGCTGGAGCGGGTGCAGGGCGCGCTGCGCCAGGGGGTGCAGGACCTGGTGATCGACTTCGATGAGCTACGCGCCAAGGTCCCCTTCTATGCCGAGCGGGTACTGGAGGAGCTCTCCACGCCCGAGGCCAAGGCCGACCTGCGCGCCCAGCTCCGGGCGGCGGTCGCCGAGCTCGCGGCCGACACCTTCACTCAGACCGACCGCCGGCCGCTGGAGGCGGTGCTGGAGCGACACCGCTGCCAGGAGGCCGGCCCCTGTGCCTCGGACCTCGCGGCCCAGATCGCGGCCGCGCGGGAGGTCTTGATCGAGCGGGCGGCGGCGGTCACCGCGCTGGTGCTGCTCCTCTTCGCCCTGCTCCTGGTACGCCAGGGGGCGCTCGGGCGGCTGCCCATGCTGATCCTCACCCTCGCCACCCTGGTCCTGCTCGCTGGCGGGGTCCTGACCCCGATGATCTCGATCGAGGCCGGGATCGCGGAGCTGCGGCTCCAGCTCCTCGGTGAGCCGGTGGTGTTCCGCGATCAGGTGATCTACTTCCAGAGCAAGAGCGTGATCGACGTGGTGCGTGTGCTGGCCGAGACGGGCAAGGCGGACATGCTGCTGGTCGCCGGGCTCATCGCCCTCTTCAGCGTCGCCTTTCCGGCCGCCAAGGTGGCGGCCAGCTTCGTCTACTTCCACGATTGGCGCGGGTTGCGCGGCTCGGCCCTGGTGCGCTTCTTCGCCTTGAAGTCCGGCAAGTGGTCCATGGCCGACGTGATGGTGGTGGCCATGTTCATGGCCTTCGTCGGCTTTCGCGGCCTGGTGGCGAGCCAGCTCGGTAGCCTCGGCGGCGCCGGGGCCTCGGTGGACGTCCTGACCACCAACGGCACGGGGCTGGAGGTCGGCTTCTACCTCTTCCTCGCCTTTTGTCTGGCCAGCCTGGTGCTCTCCGCCGTGCTCGACGCGAGGCTCCACGAGCCGCACCTGACGTGATGCGTGGCCGCCGGGCTCCGCTGTGCGCTGCGCGACACCCTCAGCGCCGTTGGGTGGGGGTCCAGGTGAGGGCCAGCGACCGGGCGTTCGCCGCCTGACGCCCGAGCGGGGATGCTGAACGTCGGGGAATGCGCGAGCGGCCCTCAGAAGCAGGATCCGGATGATCGCTCTGCACCAGTCCGGCGGCGGGAGCACGGATCGACTCGACGGTCCGTTGCCCGACCCCTCTCGGCGAGCGGTCGAGGTCAGCGGCCAACGGGTATCTCAACGACCACGCCCGTGTCTCCAAGCCGCGTACTTCTCCGCAATGACAAGAGCATTGCTACCTGCGACGTCGGGCTCGGCCCCTTGACCGATCTTCCGGGGCCGAACGGCTCAGGTAAGAGACGAGTCAAAAACAAGTTGAACAACGCACAAAATCCTGGTCTTTGTCTTTGTCGTTATCGTAATCGAGGTCGTCCCAGCGCCCCCGATGCTCTCACACCTCTCGGCTCCGCTGACCGAGCCTTGGCGATATCGCAACGATCCGAATCAACCCGGCTTCTGATTTCTTCCGGAAAAAGGGAGGCTCTATATGGATTCCAGGTTGGTGGGCTTTCTGACCACCATCTTCCCAGCTCGCAGCCA
>Ga0114946_10003080_pt1 | contig 11363 bp, 11 predicted proteins | sample WalLakDeSediment_FD_88676 | JGI IMG/M metagenome (GOLD analysis project Ga0114946, IMG submission 88676) | Lake sediment microbial communities from Walker lake, Nevada to study Microbial Dark Matter (Phase II) - Walker Lake 11/02/13 Deep Sediment | ecosystem: Environmental > Aquatic >...
CTGGGATGATCGACGTAGGCGTCGCCAGTGACGATGATAATGTCGCAGGAATCCCAGCCGAGTTGATCCATTTCGGCCCGGGACATGGGCAAAAACGGGGCGACGCCGAACCGGGCGGCCCAGTAGGGGCGATGAGAGAACAGCGAGGGAGCGGCGTGCATGAACATCCAGACGGCGCGGGGCCGATGCCCGAGGAAGGAGGTCGGAATTATACGGAGGTAGGTACTGTATGTCGCGCAGGCAACGGTATGTCAACTTCGCGGTTGCGGCAGCTCCGTTGTCGCCACGTCCTGAGTTTGTCGTAAGCGATCAAAGGGTGCAAGTCGGTTCTGCCTGGCCGACAGCGGCGCGTACCGCTCGAAGCCCGCCTTTTCCACATACAGTTTCAGCCATGGGGACGCATTGAGGTGCACAGATAGCTTCCGCTAATCTCGTCGCTTTGCCATGGGACTGTTCTCAAGCGCAAAAAAATTCCGATCGAGCTAAATCAACCACCGTCGCGAACTCTGGAAAAACCACCAATACTGAGGGACACTACCGTCGCTACCCTAATATATTTTCGAGGAGTAATCATCTGATGGGTAAGGTAACCGCAGGCGCCAAAATACCTTGTCGGGTATGCAGGACCCTTGATCGTGGGGACTTCTCACTCCTGCATCAACTGACTTGGTTCAATATGGCCGTTCACAGCAACGCCGAATATGCCCAGGGAACCTGGTTCAAGGAACGGTCCCTGGCGGGGCCGGTCATCTTTGCCGTCGCCGACGGTCTGGTCCACCATGCCGACACTATCGCCGAACTTCTGGCCCAGGATGGCTATGAAATTTATGCTTATATTGGCGTAGACCAATTAAAGATCACCTCCCCGGTGCTGTTTGGGGATACCCTCAAAGCGGATGCCGAAGTGGTGGAGCTTCGCGCCACCAAGAACCCAAAGCGGTTCTTGTTTATTTATAAGAATAAAACCTATAACCAGCGCGGCCAACAGGTGATCGAATACCAGACGACCATGATGGTCGCTAAGAAAGACCAAGAAGAGGGGTGATCGTTGCTGGTAATCCATAAATGGATTAGAAGTCAATGAGATAAAATGGACGTTACCCTTGTCCAGTCGGTTGCCGTCGCTGTATGAGGCAGGTGGGGAGTAGCGCTCGCGACATGGAAATTGAAACCATCAGATTTCATACGAATTATGGGTTGTAAATATGCTTACCCATCTCGGTAGCACTACTCGGGTTCATGATGGTTAATTTTCAATGACCGAGAGGGTGGAGATGCGGAACGTGGGCGGTCGCTGTTTTGTTCAGGACCGCCCACTGGCGAGTGATGCCGCAAGAAAAAGCGCGAAACGCCTACCGGGCGATCAAGCCGGTGGCGCTGGTTGGAACCGAGGCTACTCGACGGGGGAAAAGGGCGCCGGAACGGGTAACCCAGAATCCGCGAACTTGACCGGCTCCGTTATTCAGCGTCACCAGAAAGTGATTGTTCTGCGTCAGAATCGCATCGCGCACGCCCGCCCCGGTCCGGATAGGAATATCGACGGGTGCTTTGAAGAAGTACTCCAGCGTACCGTTGAAGTTGATCCGGTACAGGGAAACCGTGCCATCGGCGGTATTGGTCGTATAGCCGATGGTTTGGTCGCTCGACAATACAGTCCAGCAAGCGGCGTTGCCCTGATGGATCAGATCGACCAGATCCGACACCGCGCCGGTCTCGCGATCGATGCGATAAGAAGCGGTCACGCCGGGGCCACCTCCGTTCGCCTCGGTGACGAACACGAAATCCCGGTCGCCGAAGGCGAAGCCGAAGGGGGTCGGCACCGCCGACGAGCGCTTCAGAGGCGTCGCCGCTGGGGTTCCATCCGGCTGCATGACGAAAGTCGTCAGGGTATCGGTCGCTTTTTCAGTGACCAGCAACACCGTGCCGGATTTGTTGAAACCGACCTGCGCCGGAGCGGTGAGTTGAGTGTCGTCGATGATCCGGGTGGAGTCGGAAATTGGCACCAGAATGCCGCCGCCGGTGAAACGGAAACCGCTGATGTTGTCATAGCGCAAGTTGGGATCGGAGCTCGCCCCATCGCCTTCGTTCAGCACGTAGACCAGCGTTCCGAACACCGTGACGCTGATGGGCCGAAAGCCGCCTGAAGGCAGGCGGTTGACAAATTCCAGCCCCGCTGCTTGCAGCCGGAAACTGGTCAAGGTGCCGTCACCGGGATTAACGACGAACATCCAGCGGTCGCTCGCGTCGGTGGTCAGGGCGCCCTGGTTGCCGAGCGGGCCGCCCGTGCCGAGACCCTGGGTATCGAACCGACCGATTTCCTTGATGTTGCCCCAATGATCGATGTCGAACGCGATGACCTGGTTGCCCGAGGTTTCGTTGCTAGCCGTGTAGACGATAGCAACCGCGGGCAAGCTGAACCCGAGCAGGGTCGCCAGGATCGCGGCGCCCACCAAGGCTTTGGCTTTCATAAAGAGTTTTTGCATGGTGCTCTCCAAGCATTCAAGGGATAGTGAATAACCAGTGATAGGAATCAGGCTAGGGCCGTCCGGGGGCTGGCCCTCCTTCCGCAAAAGGTTCCTCACCCTGCTGGCTTCGATCGAACCTCGGTGCGATCCGGAATGGGTCGTCGTAGGTTCATGACAGAGTGGGATCAAGCAATGTGCCAAGGCGCAATGCTGGAATAAAAGTTATTTAACGTATTATTTTTATTTATCTTTCATTCGATGAAACCGTTCGCTTGAGAGCATGACGCTACCGCCCCTCACTTCCACTATTTTGGAACTTCCAAAATAATGGAACTTGGGATTGGCGGGTTCCAAGCAACGCGCGCCGTGGCGAGACGGTATACTTGCGGCGGTTACCAACAACGACCGTGGAGAGGAGGAGCGAACATGCCCCAGTTTGTCATCGAGCGTGAAATGGCGGGGGTGGGAAGCCTGTCGGCCGAGGAACTGCAAGCCATGGCAAAGAAAACCCGCGAGGTCGTGAACGACCCGGCGACCAACGTGCAGTGGTTGTATAGTTTCGTGACCGACGACAAAACGTACTGCGTGTATATCGCCCAGGATGAAGAAGTCCTGCGGCAACGCTCCGAGCGCGCCGGGTTTCCCATCAATCGGGTGTCGCGGGTGACCTCGGTGCTGGACGGCGCCGAGAAAACGCCCGCATGAGACGCGGCGTCAATCCCGCTCGGCGAAGGAGGGGAATCCTTCCATGGCGGGGGCTGGAAGGGACTGCGTTGCTAGTCCCGCGCCGGCTTCTGGTCGAGTTGGGTGCGGACCCATTCCGGACAATGGGCGATCGGCAGGTTATCGCCAAACGTGTCGTGTAACATCCTGACCCCGGCTGCATCGATATAGTCGACGTCCGTAAAATCCAGTTCCACCAATGCCGGGGATCGGAGTTCGGCGTCGATCGCCATTTTCAACACGCCGACCCAATCCTCGGCGACCCGCCCTTCGACTTTAAGCAGGATGCGAGCGCTGTTTTCGGAATAACGGGTGACGCGAAGCACGGCGGTCTCCTTGGGACGCGATGTCTCTGAATTTAAGCATTTTTCGCGCCAAGAGGCCCTACCGCGCTCGTGCGATCCCCAGTTTTTGCATGCGCGCGTTCAGGGTAGTCGGTTTGATTCCCAAGCGCTTGGCCGCGCCGTGCGGGCCGCTGACCTTCCACTGAGTCTGTTGCAGCGCCTCCAGAATATGTTCGCGTTCGTAAGCCTCCAACGTCTTGATCTCCGGTGATTGAAACAAAGGGGCGGTTCGTGGCAGCCAGCCTCCGGGCTCGAGCCGACCGCCCTGGCTGAGAATCACGCCCCGTTCGATCACATGCTCCAACTCTCGCACGTTGCCGGGCCACGGGTAAGCCGTCAGCGCATCCAGCACCTGGGAACTGATGGTTTCAATGGGGCGGCCGATCTTCTTGCCGTACTTGGCGACGAAATAATGAACGAGCAAGTGGATGTCCTCTTGTCGTTCGCGCAAGGGCGGCACGGCAACCGGGAACACATGGAGTCGGTAATAAAGATCCTCACGGAATTTACCTTCCGCCACCGCCTTGCCCAGATCGCGATTCGTGGCGGCGATCACCCGCGCGTCGACTTTACGCACCGTCGCGCTACCCAACCGCTCGAATTCCCCTTCCTGCAAGACCCGCAACAGCTTGGCCTGCAAATCCAGGGGTAACTCACCGACCTCATCGAGGAAGATCGTGCCCCGATCGGCCAGTTCGAAGCGCCCCAACTTGCGGGCGATGGCTCCGGTAAACGCGCCCTTCTCGTGGCCGAACAGTTCGCTCTCGACCAGTCCCGCGGACAAGGTGGCGCAATTCACCGTCACCATGACCTTTTCCTTACGCCGGCTGAGCTTGTGGATGGCGCGCGCGATCAATTCCTTGCCGGTTCCCGTCTCGCCCAGAACGAGCACGGTGGCATCCGTCTCGGCGACCTGTTGCAAACCATGGAGCAAGTGTTGCATTGGCGCCGAAACGCCGATCAGGTCGGGGCAGCTCGCTTCGGATTGAATCACCTCCCGCAACCGGGCATTCTCCTGCTGGGCCTGCTGCAACTTCCGCTCGGCGTGCTGGCGAATCGTGGCGTCGCGCAGGATGAGCGTCAGAGACCGCTTGCCCCCCAGTTCGAACGGTGAGAGGGAGAGATCCACGGCAAAGGGCTCGCCGTCGGCGCGGAACGCGGTCAGCCCTTCGGCCCACATGTAATGCTGCCGCCAATCGCTGCGGTCAAACTCCCGCATCGATAGATCCAGCAACTGCTGAAACCGTTCGGAAAGCAGGCGCGTCAGCGGGAGACCCAGCAAGGTGGCGGCCGGGCAGCGAAAAATGCCCTCGGCCGCCTTGTTGAACAAGATCGCGCAGCACTCCTCGTCGAGAACCACGATGCCGTCCATGGCGGAATCGAGAATCTGCGCCAGCCAGGCGCGACTCTCTTGCAGCGCCGCCTCCATGCGCTTGCGCTCGGAGACGTCGCGCACCATCGCGATCACGCCGGGCCGGCCGTCGATATCCACCACCGACGCCGAGATTTCCGCCGGCAAAAACGCCCCCGTCTTGGTCGCGCAACTCAATTCATCGGTCCATCCACGGCCGTCGCTCAACACCGTCGTAGTGAAGGCCAACATCCGGGGCATTTCGTGGGGATGCACGCCGCTGATGGGCATGGCCAGCAACTCGGCGCGGGAATACCCCAACAAGGCGCAGGCGCGCGGATTGGCTTCGACGATCCGGTCCTGGGCGGGATCGAGGATGAAGATCGCGTCGTTCGAATGCGCGAAAATCTGGCGGTACCGTTCCGCCCTGTCGTGTGGTGTTGGTTCCATTTGCTCATGACCCTGTCGGTCTCGAACCTGTCGAGGGGATAGTGAGTGGATCAGGTTAAAGCTAAACGATCGGAGAGGACACCCCGCAAGCGTCGAGGAAAATCGCCTCAGCGACCCGTGCGCCCGGAACGCCAGCGGGTGCGCGACGCCAAGTCCGCGCGGACGTAGTCTCCACCACCGCCAGCCAGGGCTTTAAAGGGACCGCGTTTCCGTCGGCACGGTTCTGTTGCCAGGGCGTCAGCGGCGCGGGTCGCGCAGGCCGTCTTGGCTCCGTCCGCAGCCAGCACAACCTTTTGACTGGCGCGGTCGAAAGCGGACATGCTGAAAGACGGTTCGCGCCTCCAGCGCCCCTTTCGCTTTAAACTCCGCACTGAAGGCTTTCCTCCGCATCACTCGTCTCCGCTGCGCCTTACGGTTCCGCCTCTGCTGAGTGCTCCCTTAATTCGCTGTACGAAATTTGGGGATCACTATAATCATTTTCAATTGGACAAAGCATGGTCATAAAATATTCTTGTGTTTAGTCAAGATGTTGAGGTTGATTTTTTCCAACAAGCCACCATACTTACCAAGCCCAGTAACCGGTAGCGCCGCCATGCGAAAATCTCACGCGATCACCATTCGCATTGAACGGCAATTTATAGCTTTCACCGGGCTCTCTCAGAGAGCATTTGAGCGCCTCCTGATTGAGTTTACGCCCGGTTTAGAAGAGGCGCGGCAGCACCGCTATCAAAACAAGGGGTAGTGTTCTTGACGTGGATATCAATTCTCATAACTCAATAATTATTTGAGCTTTTTATCAGTTCGATATCCAGGTCTGGAGCCCTACCCGCGGTTTCTACATTGGGGGTGCGGAATGTCGGTCAGGGTATGGCTGGAGCAATGGTGTAGGTTGTATGTTCGCTTTGTCAGACAGGACAGCCATCGGCTTGCCAGCTTGGTAAGCCAGTGTCCGCATGGCCGTCTCCAGGAATGTCTGAACGCCGATGCCAGCCAACTCCAACACTTGTTCGAAGCGGATGCCCAAAAGGATGAGGATTATCTGCTTGCTTGGGGCTTGTTGAAAAATTTTGAAACCCGCTACCAGGCGAGCCATTTTCAGCCGCTCAGTCCTCCCGCCCAAGTCAGCTTGGGTGGTGATCGTTATCTGCTTGTTATCAATAATGAAAGCCCGATTTTGCGGGCAGTGCCCAAGGACAAGCGCTTCAAATTGGATAGCGAACTGGGCGACCATGGGTTCCTGAATTTCAAACACAACTGGCATCCCATTGAAAAATCAACTGAAATTGACTACGCCGCCAGCGTGGCGCTGGATTTTCTCCTGAATTCGCTTCGACGCCCAATCCGAATCGGCCTGTCGCCACTGGCGGAAAAAACCGATATGGCCTGGGCCTGCGACAAAACCGACCGGCGCGGTCCGGCAGGCAATGTACCCTTCTGGTGTTGCGGCGCCAGGAATGAGTCCAACTTGCTTGAGCGATTGCGGAAGGTGTTGGCGCTGGCGAGGGAGAGCGCCGTCAATATCTTGATTTTTCCCGAACTGATCATGACGGAAGCCTCGCAAACCTGCCTGACCGAAACCCTGGAGCGGGAGGCGTTCGACCCGGTCGTGCGTCTGGTCGTGGCGGGTACGCGCCATGTCCTCGCCGACGGCACTTTCATCAATCGCTGCACCGTACTCAACCATCTGGGCGAGGTCGAGTGGGAGCAGGATAAACGCCAACAGTTCGCGCTTTCCGCCAGGGAAGCCCAAGCCGTGTTCGGCCCAACCTGCCCGGCCGCCTTCGAGCCGGCGAAAACCGGCGATGGCTTGGCCATGCGCAAAACCGCGCTGGGGATTGCCGCCTCGCCGATCTGCCTGGACTTCATCCACGATCCCGCCTGGGACGCGATGCCGGTACAATTATTCCTGGTTCCGGCCATGAGCGACGGACTCAGCCGTTTCCAGGAACGTTGCCGCCAACTCGGGAGAAAGGGCGCCGCGTCATTTATCTGCAATGCCAGCCGGACCGAGCCCCAACTGGTCTATCGACCGTCCAAACCCCAATATCAACCGGAAGTGACGAAACAGCATGAATTATTATTCACAGTCGATATAGACATAGAAATGAATTAATATTATATTTATAAAACAATTCACATTATTAAAACCCAGTTAGGTGAACTATGGATACCTTGTCGAAGCACTGCCAAAGATACAAAAATGCCATGCATGACAAAGACATAGTAATCTTGCAACAGGAAAGGAACTGGCTGGTTTCCGCTGTGGCTTCGGCGATGCTACGCCAGGAAGACAGCGAACTGAGTGCGTTGCGCGGCCAACTGTCCGAACTGGCGGCGCTGGCCGACCGCTTCGACCCCACCGCCAGGCCCGGCGACCGCTGGCGCGCCCTGTCGGAAATCATGATGATCGCCCAGGAAAGCAGCTTGCCGCTCGAGCAATTACGCCTGGTTCTCCCCAACAAACTGACTGGCTTGATGATGAAGCACATCCGCCAGGAGCCGGGCATCACCCCCGCGCAATTGGCCCAGCGCTGCGCCAAACAACCCAATCACATTTCCAACGAGTTGAAGAAGCTGGACAAAGCCTTGCTGATACACCGGCTGCGCCAGGGCAGAAGCCAGCATCTTTATCTCAGTGCCTCAGGCAAGGAAACGCTGGACAGCCTGGCGACCGTGCAAGCGGGACCCGCGCTGCCCCGCAACTATCCCCATGCCGACACGGACCGGCTGAAAAAGCTGGAAAGTGGCGGGAAAACCCCACCCTTGCCCTGGCCGGAGAAAACCACCAGAACGATCGGGGCTGCGTGAGGCGATGAAGGATCATCCGGCCCTCACCCGCTTTGTCGCCTTCTACTCATACAAAGGTGGCGTGGGCAGGACCCTGGCCCTGGCCAACTGCGCGCGAGTGTTGGCGGCGGGCGGCAAACGGGTGCTGCTGATGGATTTCGACCTGGAAGCGCCCGGCTTGCAACATTTTCAGGTATTCCGCCCAAAAAAAGCCAGCGACAACACCAGGCTCCCCGGTTTCAGCGAATATCTGGAAGACTGCCTGAATAATGGCCCACCGTCCTTGCTGACCGACTACATCCACGAAAGTCAAGGGCAAAAAGCCGACAAGGATCACGGTAAGGTCTGGCTGATGCCGGCGGGACGCCACGAGGAACCGGGTTATTTGTCCTTCCTCAATGGTAAAAGTTGGAGCGATTTTTACAGCTTGCAGGAAGGCTACAAGATACTGGAAAACCTGCGTGGCCAGATCGTGGAGGAGTACCGCCCGGATTATGTCCTGATGGACGCTCGCACCGGCCTGTCGGAAATTGGCGGCATCGCCACCCACCAGTTGGCGGACATCGTGGTGCTGGTGTTCAACCTCAACTCACAAAACCTGGCGGGCGCGTTGCGGGTGTTTAAATCGATTCAGACCGCGCCCATGAATCCCAAAGTGGTCCTCGTCGCCTCCCCCGTGCCCGTCGTTCCAGTAGACAAAGGCACGCTTTTTGAAAAGAAAATGAGTCAGATCAGCAAGGATTTCCAAGGCGCGCATAATGCCGACCAGCCGTTAGTGATTCCTTACCATCCGATGTTGGCCTTTAGCGAACGAATCCTGGCGGATGATCGCGACGACCCCTTTTCCTCCGATGCGCCTTATCGTCAATTGACTGACCTCATCAAGGAACTGGCGAACGACCCCGATGTTTATCTGGCCAAAGCGAATGAGGCGGAGCGAAAAGGCGATATCTCAATAGTTAAAGATTATTTACTGGAGGGACTAAAAAATAATCCGGGTAACCCCTATCTCTTATTTTCCTTGGCGTGGCAATATTACTCACAAAATGAATATCAAAAATCTATTGATATTTGTTCGTTGATTTTACAAAAAATAAGTAAAACCAAGCAGCCGGATTTACAGCTTCTTGAGGCAAAAACATTGTTTAATAAAAGCGTCGCTCTGGTCAATTTGGGGTATCCAGAGGATGCATTGGAAGTTCATAATTATATTCTTACTCGTTTTGGCAATAGCCAACGATCTGAACTGCAAGAGACTGTGGCAAGAACTTTGCTTTATCGAGGGTTTGCCTTAAAGACATTAAAAAAAGATGAGGAGTCTTTAAAGATTTATGAGCTATTTCTACAAAAATTTGGAGACAACGATCAGCCAGAATTGCAGAATTATTTGGCTAAAGCCTTGACAAGTAAATTATCGATTCTGGTGGAAATGAGGCGCGATGAAGAAATTTTGCTGACGGCCGAGCAATTCCTGGCTCGCTTTGGCGGCAGTGATCGACTTGAATTGCAAGAGCGGGTAGCAATCGTTTTGAATAGCAAGGGTACTGTTTTGGGAAATTTGGGACGTGAAGAAGAAGCCCTGGCTACTTATGATCAAGTTGTAGTCCGCTTTGCTGATAGCCAACAACCTGAGTTACAAAAACAGGTAGGGAAAGCCTTGGTCAACCAAGGAGCTATCTTTATTTGCCTCGCCAAGCGGGAAAAACTGGCGAGCAGGCTGGAGCTATTTTTCCAACGTCTTGAGCAAGCCAATACAGCCTTGGAACAAGCGAAGCAATATCTGAATAAAGACGCCTTTCTTATAAAAAATCAAGCCTACCTGCTTTTGTTGCTTGGCAAACGGGAACCAGCCATTCTCATGCTAAAGCAGGCAGTTCAGTTGATTGGCAACGAAATCATCAATGGATTTCATGAAAACCCACCAAATCACCATCTACCAGAAGACGATGACTTTCTTAATTTGCTGAACAAAATAGCCCAATAATAGCCCCATTATGGTCATGAAAAAGGCTTCAAGCGAGTTAAAAAAGAAAATGACAAAAAAGCTATAGAAATCCTAAATCAATCGTGGATGTAGGTTGGGTTAGCGCGCAGCGCGTAACCCAACATAATCAAATTGTTGGGTTACGGACTACGGCCTAACCCAACCTACAAATCGTCTGGGAGCGCTATATCTCTGTCAACCAAGCCGAAGAAAAACACCACGGCCAACGCCAAGACCCGCGGCCACCGCGCGCCCCGGTCCGGTTCCCACAGCTCCGCTTCCGACGCCGGCCGAGCGCGCATCACCGGTCGCGGCGGCCCGGAATCATGCGATACAGCAAGCCATCGCGGTCCACCCACTGGTGTTTGAGCACGAGGCTCACGTGGCAAGTCAGGGCAATGACGATCACATAACCGGTGACTATATGGATCATCCTGCCCAGCAGAGCGAGACCGTCGTCTCGAGGTAGCCAGGTGGGCAGACGCAGATGACCGAACCACTGCACCCCGTAACCGCCGGCTTCCACGAACAGATAACCGCTCAGCGGCATGATCAACATGGCGGCATACAGCACCCGCTCGTAGCCATGCACCCAACGGCGTTCCCACGGGCTGAGCCCTTCCGCCCAGTCTGGCAGGCGCTGGGTCTTGCGCCAGGTATAGCGCAACAGCGCGACCCCGAGCGCGATGAGGCCGACGGACTTGTGCCAGTTGTAAAGCATGCCCTGGGTCAATCCCCAGAACGGCGCGTCGGCTTGCCAGCGGATCATGATCTCAGCGACTACGTATTGATTGACGAACAACAGCACGATCGCCCAGTGAAACCATTGGGTGATCGCGCCATAGCGGGTCGAGGTATTGGACAGCGGCATCGTTTGACCTCCCAATTCATCGCGGAAGATTGGATTCCGTTCGGCGGCTGGGTGGCTCGAAGCGCCGCCGCGACCCCGCCCGAAGGTGGGGGTCAGTGTAGCACTCGATTATCCGCGCGTTTGCCCCATTAGACCGTACCCAGCGCTGTTGCGATTGAAAATAACGGCTCGGATCAGCCGCGAGTGTCAGCAAGTCGGCTGCATGCGTTTATTAGGGCTATCGAAACAAATTAAGCCTGAACTCTTGTTCCTTTTTGCCTTCGTTAAGCAACATTTTTATCTTTCGGTTTCGGATTTTCAGTAGCGCGAGAAAAGACTCTATCAGGATGTCTTGCTTGAAGTTTGCGATAGTGTTCCACCAATTTCCGGGCGTCATGGCAAACCGATA
>Ga0114946_10003082_pt1 | contig 11349 bp, 8 predicted proteins | sample WalLakDeSediment_FD_88676 | JGI IMG/M metagenome (GOLD analysis project Ga0114946, IMG submission 88676) | Lake sediment microbial communities from Walker lake, Nevada to study Microbial Dark Matter (Phase II) - Walker Lake 11/02/13 Deep Sediment | ecosystem: Environmental > Aquatic > Freshwater...
CTTTGAGCCGCAGCGCGCCGACCGCGTGCAGGCTTTGGCGCAGCAGGCGCCGGGCGTGGTCGAGGCCGAACCCTGGTTTACGGTGACGGGCACGGTGCTGCGCGAAGGGGAGCGCGTGCAGGATACGGGCGGGCTGGGCGCCGAGCTATTCGGCATCCCCGCGGGCAGCACGATGTACCAACCGCTGATCATCAACGGCCGTTGGCTGGTCCCCGACGAGACGGGACGCGTGGTCGTGATTAGCCAGGAAACGGCCGAATTCAACAACCTGGCCGTCGGCGACCGCATCACTATCGACCTGGGCGAAATGGGCGCGTCCGACTGGCTGGTCATCGGGACCTACAAGGCTATCTCGCCCGACGTCTTTCGCACCGACCCGATTTACGCGCCGGCCGGCGCCGTGGTCGACGTGACCAAAAAGGCCAACCGCGCCACCCAGGTCCTCATTCGCACCACGCGTCAGGACGCGGCCTTCACCGCCGGCTTGATGACCACGCTCAGCGACGCTTTCAAGACGCGGCAGATAAACGTCAACCCCTTCTTCAGCCGCACCAAATTGCAGGACCGCGAGTTCGCCTTCAACCAGTTCGGCATCGTCAACAGTATGCTCTTCGGCCTGGCGCTGGTGATGGGCGTGGTGGGCGGCATCGGGCTGATGGGCTCGCTCTCCATCAGCGTGGTGGAGCGCACGCGCGAAATCGGCGTGCTGCGCGCGGTGGGCGCCGAGACGCCGACGATTGTCTCCATGTTCGTGCTGGAGGGGGTACTGCAAGGCTTGCTAAGCTGGTTGACGGCCGTGCCGCTCTCGTTCCTCATCGCGCGCCCGCTGGCCAACCTGCTGGGCGAGACGATTTTCGAGGTGCGGCTGGATTTTGCCTACAATTATACGGCCGTCTTCATCTGGCTGGTCGCCATTCTCAGCATCTCCATTCTGGCCGCCCTCATCCCCGCCCACGCCGCCGCGCGCGTCAGCGTGCGTGAAAGCCTGGCCTACGGGTAAACGCAAATCCGCAAATCGATAACAGAAAACAAGATGCAAGTATACGATTTTAGCAAAGGCAAACGCGGCGCGGTCGTACCAGCGTCGCCCGGAAAAACGCGCATTACCATTCGCATCGACGATGACGTAATTGAAGCATCTGTTTTCGGTCTTGTGTAACGGCCGTTTCCCCTCTACAATTTAGCTGTAGACCTTCAGATAATGATTTTGGGTAGGGGCAGTGCCTTGTGCCTGCCCACTTGAGGGCGACCACAAGGGTACGTCCCTACACCCAAAATGTTTTTCTTAACATCTATAGCGCAGACCACTCCACATACAAAAAGGGAAACAGCCATGGCTGGTCAACGATTGCGTCTCTTGCTAACCCTCTTGCTGTTTACGCTAACCGCCGCTTCCGCTCCGGCGCTTTTGGCCGATGAGCGTGAGCCAGAGCCTGAAATTATCGCGGTGGCGCCGTCTCCGGTGGCGCCGTCTCCGGCGGCGCCGGACACGGCCGCTTCGGCCGTTTGCCCCACCCCCACTGCGCGCGCGCTGCTGGCCGGCGATAGCTGGGCGCAGTACATGTGGGACGACAGTTCCCACAACGACCTCCTCGACAAGTTCGGCCACGCCGACAAGCGCGCGCTCAGCGAATCCCTCGGTGAAGACCCCGGCCCCGGCTACAGCGGCAGCGAATACGCCATCTCCGGCAGCGAGGCGCGCCAGTGGGCCGACACCGCCAACTACCCCTGGATCGCCAACATGGTCGCGGCGCTGCAGGCCAACCCCGACGTGGACACGCTCGTCCTGAGCATCGGCGGCAACGACATCCTGGCCGGCAAGTCCGGCGGCGGCTGGTACAAGGACATGGACCTGGATGCGCCCGGCTCAGAAGAAGCGCTGTTCGCGCGCATTGAGGCCGACACCTGGCAAATCATCAACGCCGCCCTGGCCGTGCGCCCCGACATTGAGGTCATCATCAGCGGCTACGACTATCCCAACTTCAACGTCAACATCTTCTTTTGCTGGCTCTACGCCTGCCCCAAGCGCGAAGACTTGAGCCGCGATCCGGATAACGACCTGATTACCGATGAAGAGATCAACGCCATGATGGTGGATGTCGAAGGCCGGCGCATCGGCTGGGCCAACAGCAGCGCGCGCGTGCCCTACGACCATACAATGGGGCTGATGCACTACTTTTACGGCGACACGGCCGGTAACGGCCCCGGCGCGCTGCCCTATCCCGGCCAGACGCCGCCCGATTACGCGCCCTTCCCCGGCGGCAATCCGCCCTCGCCCAGCCCGCGCAGCGTCTTCCGCTCGGTCGCCGATCCCATCCACCTCAGCTACGACGGCTACCAGTACAAAATCACCAACCAGATTGAGGCCTATTTCTTCCCGCGCTATCGTGGAGAGCCCGGCGACCCCCTTTTCTCGCAGGGCGGCGCCAACGACGGCTGGACGGACGGCGAGAGCGTCTCCACCGACGGCGTCTTCATCGGCGACGCCGACAACAAGCCCGCCTACGGGATTGTCTCGTTCGATACCGCCGCCCTGCCGGACGACGCCGTGATCACCGGAGCCAGCCTCTACCTGCTGCGCGCCTCCCAAACGGGCGCCAACCCCTTCACCTCCGGCCAACTGGGCCGGCTTACGGTCGACGTGGCGCGCGGCAGCTTTGGCGATCCGGCCGTGGAGGCGAGCGACGCCAACGCCCCGGCCGACGCAAGCGACGCCGGCTGCGTCTACGGCACGGCTAAAGCCAACTATTACGCCATCCGCGCTGACATCACTGCCGGCGGGCTGGCGGCGATCAATCCCAGCGGCCTGACGCAGTTCCGCTTTGCATTTTCCAACGCCGATGCGGGGCAGGATGGGGTCACGTTCTACGGCGGCGACGCGGTGTTGAGCGCTGCGCCGCCGCTCACAACGCAGACGATTACCACCACGGTCAGCACGGTTGAAGGCGCAATCATTACGGTCGTGGAGGAGATCCAGGCCATTACGCACCGCGGGCTGGCGGACACCCTGGGCACGGCCGTGCCCTTCCTCGACCTGACCTACTGCACCCCGCCCGCCGCGCCGCAAACGACGATTGCGCTTACCGGGGAAGGTGTGACGCTGAACTGGACGGCCGTATCCGGCGCGGAAGCCTACGAAGTCTGGTGGGGCGTCAACGACCCCTACGTCACGGCCGGCGCAAGCTGCGCCGCGGCCGCAAACTGCGCGCTGGTAGAAGCGACCAGCTACAGCAGCCCGTTGGGCGTGGGCAATGCCGGCGAGAACGTCAGCTACCGCGTGCGCGCCGTGAACAGTTGCGGCGGCACGGCCGTTTCCGTTCCGTCCGACCCCGTCGCCGAATTCGATTTTGTGCTGCAAGTGGGAGAATAAACCGGGTTGAAGACCAAAAAGCGAACAGCCCCGGCCAGGAGGGGGAACCGGGGCTGCTCACTTTTTTGGCGACTTCATTTGCAATTCTATGGCAGGTATCTAAACGCAAGCTAAATTTAAGCTAAGTAAAACGTGAGTGTCATTAGCAGGGATGCGCTGCGCTCCAGTTTAACGCGCGGCGCAGTTGCGCGCGCAGCGGTTCCAGGCGCCACATGCCGCTGATGTGGCTGTCGGGTACGATCACCAGGTTCTCCAGGTCGGCGATAGCGCCGTGATGCTCCAGGCGGAAGAATAGATCATCCTCACCCAGCAACGGAAAGATGCGCGCGGGCGGGTATTGGGCGTAATAGGGCGTAAAGTCGAGCAGCGCGTCCAGCTCGTCGCGCGTCAGGGGAATCGGCCGTGCGAAGAGGTCGGCCGTGTCCCACAGCACCTGCGCCAGGTTGGGCGAAGCGAACATGGGCGCGACGGCGCGCACGCGCGGCCAAAGCCCGGCGTACAGCAGGCTGGTGATACCCCCCCAGCTTACGCCGCTCAGCACCGTAAAAGCCGCCCCCTGCGCTTCAAACTGATTTTGCACCGCCTGCATCAGCCGCAGCGACCCGGCGAACATCTGGTAGACGCTCTCCACGGAGGCAAAGCCCAGCCTGAAGGGATCCACAATGTTGGCGTGGTAGGGCGCCTGCACGCAGACGGCGTGCGCCGGGAAGGAGTCGCCCTGCAGGAAGATGCGCTCCCAGGAGCTATCGTAAGGAATTTCGCTGATGCCGTGGTGGTAGAGCAGCAGCGGCGCCTGCGGATCGAGCGCCAGGTGCACGCGCACGCGGCAGGCGATGGGGCCGGTACGGCCGTTTAGCCAGACGGTATGCTCTCCGGGAGCGGTGAGGGTGTAAATGGCCGTTTTGTGTGCGTCAACGGCCGTCTCCGCCAGCACCTCTTCCAGCGTCGGGGCGGCCTGGTAGCTCTGCTGAAACGACGGCGGCATACGCCGATTCATCGTAAACAGCACCATCTTGTCCAATTGGCGAATAACCGATTTGCGCAGCGCGGGTCCAATCATGCTCGTCACCTCAATTAATTCCACAATAGCATAAGGACCTGCGAAAAGCCAGTGGACCAACTCCAGACTCATGTTGTAAGATACAGCCCATGGTTGAAAAATGGGAAAAAATCAGCACACGCCTGCTCTCGGATTTTCGCATCTTCCGCGCGCGGCAAGATACACGCCGCTCGCCGCGCACCGGCGAGCTGCACAACTTCTTCATCCTGGAAGCCAACGATTGGATCAACGTCATCCCCGTCACCCCCAGCGGCAAGGTCGTCTTTGTCCACCAGTTCCGCCACGGCGTCGACGCCATCACGCTAGAGCTGCCCGGCGGCATGGTCGACGCCGAGGATGGGGAGCCGGCCGTTTCCGCCGCGCGCGAGCTGCGCGAGGAGACCGGCTACGCGGCCGACAAGATCGTTTTCATCGGCGCCGTCGAGCCAAACCCCGCCTTCCTCAATAACCGCTGCCACACCTACCTGGCGCTGGGCGCGCGCCAGGTCGGCGCGCCCGAATTCGACGGCGCCGAGGACATCGTCGTCGAAGAGGTCGACCTGGAGCGGGTGCCGGCCCTGATCTCCTCCGGACACATCACGCATGCCCTGGTGGTGGCCGCCTTTTACCATTTTGACCGCTACGTCCAGCAAAACCCCAACTGGAGCGCCAACAATTGAGAAGCTGCGCCATGCCAGAAGCAAAGCAGGACGCCGCATTGGCGATTTAGCAAATCGCGCTGCATTTTAGGAGGAGACGCCATGCGCGGAGCGCACCAGCAAACGAATGAGAATGAAACGCAGATTTTCCTGATAAGCCTGATTGGTATCTTCTCAATATTGCGGGGCTGTGGCCGGTCTCAGACCGAGCCACCGGCGGGCACGGTCGGAGACCGGCCCGAGCCACCCCAAGTTTTTGAGAAGATACCCTGATTGGCCTGATTTTTATCAGGCAAATCAGGTAAATCTGCGTCCTATTCACACAGGAGAGAACGACAGATGGCTGCACGAGAAAAGCACGATCAACTCAGCGCCGACATTCACCTGCTCGGCGACATTTTAGGACGCGTTATCCGGCGCCAGGCCGGCATCGCTATTTTCGAGCTGGAAGAGCGCATTCGCGCCCTGACCAAGGCGCGCCGCGTCGACAATGATCCGTCGATCGACCTCCATTTGCAGCAGCTTGTCGACGGCCTGGAGATTGACGAGGCCGAACTGGTAGCGCGCGCCTTCACGGCCTACTTTGAGCTCATCAACCTGGCCGAGGAGCAGCACCGCGTGCGCGTGCTGCGCGCGCGCGCGCGGCAGGCCCACCCCCGCCCTTTGCCCGAATCCATTCCCGCCGCCATCGGCGCGCTGCGCGAGATGGGGGTCGACGACTACGAGATGGCCCAGCTTTTGGAACGGATGCACGTCGAGATGGTCTTCACGGCCCATCCCACCCAGGCCAAGCGCCGCACGGTGCTCTCCAAGCTGCGCCGCATTGCGCGCGCGCTCAACGAGCTGGAGGTGCGCGACCTGCTGCCGGCGGAACGCGAGGAGATCGTGGGGCAGATCATGTCCGAGGTCGCGCTGCTGTGGGTGACCAACCGCAGCCGCGCCGCCAAGCCCACGGTCACCGACGAGGTGCGCACGGGGCTGTACTATTTCGACATCACCCTGTGGGAGACGCTGCCCCAAATTTACAAGACGCTGGCCCAGGCGCTGGCCCAGCATTACCCGTCGCTGTCCCTGCCGGCGCGCTTCTTGACCTTTGGCTCCTGGATTGGCGGGGATCGCGATGGGAATCCCAACGTCACGGCCGACGTCACGGCCGAAACCCTGCGGCTGCATCGCGGGATGGCCATTGAGCGCCACCGCACCCAGGCGCGCCGCCTGGACCGCGCGCTGAGCATCTCACAAGACCTGGTCAACGTCGACCCGGCTTTGCTGGAAGCGCTGGCGACCGCGAGCACCGATTCGCCGCACCTGGATTACCTGCAGCGCCGCTACCCGCGCGAGCCGTACCGCCTGTGGGCCGCCACGCTGGTTGCGGACCTGGCGGACGCCTCGGCGGGCGACATGATCGCGCGGCTGAAGGGGCTGCAAAACCCGCCGCTGCGCATGCGCAGCATGGCCAATCTGTGCGCGCCGCTGGAGCTGATCGACCAGACGCTGCGCGCGCGCGGGCTGGAGGCCATCGCGGACGCCGACCTGGAGCGCGTGCGCTACCAGGCGCAGGTCTTCGGGCTGCACGCGGCGCGGCTCGACCTGCGCCAGTTTAGCGACTACAACACGGCCGTTCTCGACGAAATGCTGCGTAAGCTGGAGCTGCACGCGGGCTATGCCGCCCTGGACGCCGTCGCCCAAACGGCCGTGCTCACCGACCTGCTCGCGGCTCCCCCACCCGACCTGAGCCAACTACGCGACCTCACGCCGGAAACGCTGGAGACGCTCACCCTCTTCCAAATCCTCAAGCGCGGCGTGGATTTCTACGGCGTAGAGCTAATCGGCCCCTACATCGTCAGCATGACGCACAGCCCGGCCGACCTGCTGGCGCCGCTGCTGCTGGCCTATTGGCACGGCCTCTGCCTGCATGCGGACGCCGCACAGGAAGGGCTAACCTTCACGCCCTTGTTTGAGACGCGCGAAGACCTGCGCCATGCCGCGGAGGTCATGACCGCGCTCTTTAACCATCCCGGCTACGCCGCCCACCTGGCGCGCGTGAACCGCCAACAAACGATCATGATCGGCTACTCGGACAGCAACAAGGACGCCGGCTACCTGGCCGCCAACTGGGAGCTATACCAGGCGCAGGAACATCTGGCCGACTGCTGTCGGCTCCACGGCGTGACGCTGACCCTCTTCCATGGCCGCGGCGGCACGATTGCGCGCGGCGGCGGCCCGGCCAACCGCGCCATCCTGGCCCAGCCGCCCGGCTCGGTCGGCGGGCGCGTGCGCATCACCGAGCAGGGCGAGGTCATCGATGAGCGCTATGGCCACCCGGCCATCGCGCGGCGGCACCTGGAGCAGGTGGTGCACGCGACCTTGATGGCCAGCGCGCCGGAACATTACCACGCGCAGGTCACCCCTAAAGCAGCCTGGCGCACGGCAATGGAACAGTTAGCGGCCGTTTCCTACCGCGCCTACCGCGAGCTGATTTACGAAACGCCGGAGCTGCTCGACTATTGGGGCCAGGCCACGCCCCTGAACGAAATCAGCCAGATGAGCATCGGGTCGCGCCCGGCGCGGCGCACCGCGCGCGCCGCCTTCGACAGCCTGCGCGCCATCCCGTGGGGCTTTAGCTGGATGCAGTGTCGCCACGTGCTGCCCGGCTGGTACGGCGTGGGCCACGCTCTGGCCGATTTCGGCGCCCAAGCCGAAAATCTGCGCCTGCTGCGCGAAATGTACCGCGAATGGCCTTTCTTCCAGATCGTCATCGACAACGCGCAGGTCTCCCTGGCGCAGGCCGACATGAGCATCGCCCGCCTCTACGCCGGGCTGGTGACGGACGCGCGCGTGCGCGCGCAGATTTTCGGCGCGATCGAGAGCGCCTTCACGCAAACCTGCCACTGGATTTTGCAGGTGACCGAGCAGCGGGCGCTGCTCGACAACGACCCGGTCCTGCAGCGCGCCGTGCGCCAGCGCAACCCCTACGTCGATCCGCTCAACTACGTGCAGGTCAGCCTGCTGCGCCGCCTGCGCGCGCTGCCCGACCAGAACAGCCCCGCGGCCAACGCCCTTTTGGAGACGATTTTCCTGACAATCAACGGCATTGCATCCGGGCTAAAAAACACGGGCTGATACGGGGGTCAACATCATCAATCCATGGCCTGAGGAAGCAACGCGCTCAGTGATGCCCTAAACCAACACAGCGCGGCCCAGATAGGCCGCGCTGCGCCGATTGTCTGCTGTTTTGCCGGGTAGTCTACAGGCGCGTGATGTATTCGCCCGTGTCGGTGTTGACGCGAATGCGGTCGCCGGCCATGACAAAGAGCGGCGTGCGCACCTTGAGCCCCGTTTCGGTGATGACTTCCTTCGTCGCGCCCGTGGCGGTGTCGCCGGCCACGGCAAACTCGGCCTCCACCACCTCAAAATCCATCGTTTTGGGCAGTTCGTAGTCGATAATTTCGCCCTCGTAGGAGAGCAGCTCCAGCTCCATGTTGTCGCGCAGGTAGCGCACGTGATCTTCCAGGATGACGTGGGGCACGTTTTTCTGCTCGTAGGTGTCGGTATCCATGAAAACGTAGAAACGGCCGTCGTCGTACAAATATTGGTACACGCGCTTCTCCAGGCGCACATCTTCCACGCGGTCACCCGAGTTAAAGGTCATCTGCACGTTGGAACCGGTGCGCACGTTGGTCACGGTTACGCGAATGGTGGCCTTGCCGCGCCCCGGCTTGTTGTGGCTGTACTCTTTTACCTTGAACAAATCGCCGTCCAGCAAAAACGTAGTCCCACGGCGTAGTTGGTTGACATCGATCATGTTTTATTGCTCCTGCAAAAATAGAACATAGAACGCATGCGTTCCTTTTTTATTTTCCCGGTTTTAATGCTTCCTGCCCGCCGGTGGCTCGGTCAGGAGACCGGCCACAGCCCCGAAGTATTGAGAAGTTGTTTTCCCGGTTTAAATGCTTCCTGGTTGGGAAACGGCTCACTGTGCAAAGGGGTCCGAGCGCGCGCGGCGGTTCCACCAGAGAATGGCCGCTGAAGCGCCGGCCAAAATCAACAGGCCGCCAATAAACCAGGCCACTTCTTCCAATGGCGTAACGCTGCGCAGCGTGAAGTCGCCCAGTTCAATAACCAAAATCCAGCCTTTCAGCAGTGCGTAAATCATAGCAAAAGTGTATCATAAACAGGGTGGGCCTTGCAATTGTCCCACCTTTACCTTAAAGGAGAGATAAGCAGATGACAAGCGAAATTATTCACACCAACGCCGCCCCCGCCGCGGTCGGCCCCTATTCGCAGGCGGTGCGCGCAGGCCGGATGGTCTACACCGCCGGCCAGATCGGGCTGGACCCCGCCACGGGCCGGCTGGTGGCGGGCGACGTGGAGGCGCAAACCGAACGCGTGCTGCAAAACCTGCAGGCCGTCTTGCAAGCGGCCGGCGGCGGGCTGGAGCAGGTCGTCAAGACGACCGTCTTCCTGCGCGACATGGGCCAGTTTGCGGCGATGAATGGGGTGTACGCGCGCTTTTTTGGCGACCACCGCCCCGCGCGCTCGACCGTAGCGGTAGTCGGGCTACCGCTGGACGCGCAGGTCGAAATCGAAGCGGTCGCGGCGCTTGAGGGCTAGCCGGCATCGATGAGCGCGCATAAACCAGAAAGCCCAGCGACGCCCGGCCTGCCCCTGACGGCCGAAGCAATACCGCTGCTGCTGCAGCGCGCGCCGGACACCCTCTACATCTACGACTTCACCCGGCAAGCGACGGTCTACTGCAACCGGGAAACCTTCCTGGGTCACAACCCGGCGGAGTTGGGCGCGCCGGGGCCAATTCTCACGGCCGTTCATCCCCAAGACCAAACGGCCGTTACCGCCCACTGGCAGCGTTTGCAGGCCGGCCAACTGCCCCCTGACGCCGGCCTGGCCTACCGCGTGCAGGCTGCGGACGGCCGTTGGGAATGGATCCAGATGCGCCACGCGCTGCTCGACGCCGACGCCGCCGGCGCGCCGCGCCGGGCTGCCGGCTTCCTGACCATCATCACGCCGTTTAAGGCGGCCGAAGCGGCGCTGCGGCAGCGCGAGCTGCTTTACCAGGATGAGCAGGCCCAGCGCGAATTGGCGGAAGCGCTGCGCGCCGGCGGTGAAGCGCTCAGCAGGACGCTGGACTCGGCGGACGTGCTGGAGCAACTGCTGGTGCAAATTGCGCGCGTTGTGCCCTACGACAGCGCCACCGTCATGCTGGTGGAGGGAAATACCGCGCGCATCATCAGCACGCGCGGCTACGCGGACCGGCTTCCGGAACTCTCCGCCGCGGAGATGGCGCGCTGGTCGTTTCGCCTCTCGGAAACGCGCAATTTGCGCCAGGTGGTGGAGACGCAACAGCCGTTGATCATCCCCGATACCCACACCGACCCGAACTGGATCATCACCCCCATGGGGCGCCACATTCGCTCCTGGGCCGGCGCGCCCATCCTGGTCGCCGGCGCCGTGCGCGCTATCTTTTCGCTAGACAAAACCGAGCCTGACTTTTTTCGGCCGTTTCACGCCCAGCGGCTCATGGCCTTTGCCGGCCAGGCCGGGCTGGCCCTGCAAAATGCGCAGCTCTACGAAGCCGCGCAGCGCCAGCTCCAAGAGTTGAGCGCGCTCAGCGCCGTAGCCGTGGCCGGCAACGCCGCCATAGACGAAGACGACCTGCTGGAGCGTTTCACCACCATCGTCAGCCAGACCCTTTACCCGGACAACTTCGGCGTCTTGCTGCTTGATCCTGGCGGGCAATATCTCTATCCCCACCCCTCCTACCAAATTAGCGCGCCTTACAAACACCCGGAACGTCTAGCGGTTGGCGAAGGCATCGTCGGCGAAGTCGCCGCCGGCGGCAAGCCGCGCTACGTTCCCGATGTTACGTCGGTTCCCAATTACCTGGCGATTGACGCGCGTACCCGCTCCGAGTTGTGCGCGCCGATCATCAGCGACACGCGCATCCTGGGCGTGATCAACGCCGAAAGCACGCGCCTAAACGCCTTCACGGCCGATGACGAAAACCTGTTGACCACGCTCGCCAGCCAGTTAGCGACGGCGCTGGAGAAGCTGCGCCTGCTGGCGACCGAGCGCGCCCAGCGGCGCGCCGCCGAAACGCTGCGCGCCGCCAGCATGGCCCTGACGCGCAACCTGGAGTTAGCCCACATCCTGGACACCTTGCTGGATTTTATGGACCAGATGGCGCCTTATGACAGCGCCTGTCTGCTGTGCCTGGACGACCATGACACCCATTTGACGGTAAAGCACAGCCGCGGCGCCGC
>Ga0114946_10003083_pt1 | contig 11349 bp, 12 predicted proteins | sample WalLakDeSediment_FD_88676 | JGI IMG/M metagenome (GOLD analysis project Ga0114946, IMG submission 88676) | Lake sediment microbial communities from Walker lake, Nevada to study Microbial Dark Matter (Phase II) - Walker Lake 11/02/13 Deep Sediment | ecosystem: Environmental > Aquatic >...
GCAGAGGGCAAAATACGCACTGCCCGTGGCGATCACCCCCGCCCGCGTTTCGTCGTCGACTTGCGCGAGTGCGCGGCTCACCTGCGTGTGCATGAGCGCCAGCATCTCAAACTCCGACGCACCCGCGACCCTGCCCACAAAAAACAGAGCGTCGAAAGTCTTCTGGAAAACAGGGTCCAGCACGACAAGACGCTTGAGCGGGTCATCCATCGGAGCCAGCGTCGGCGGGATCACCGCCAGGGTCAGTGTGTCCCCTAGCGCCTCCATCCGCACCGACGGTGATAGTGGATCGTCGTTTACGGAGGATGGCGTGCGCCGCGAGACGCGCTTCTTCGGTGGTGACGTTGGCGGTGATCGGCGGGCCATCGGTTCCATCATGTACCTTCCCTTCGAGACTGGCAGTAGCGGTGACGCTACGGACTACGACCTCACTCAGCGCCAGATCCAAATCTACGAGCTTGACGAGGCTGTTGACGACTCGGTCGCCGTCGATCCCGAAGAACGGGTCTTCGTGCCCCAGCTCAAACCTCCCGCAGACGTGGCAGATGGGGAGCCCCTTCTTGTTTTTCGGCGTGACCTCCGCTCCCTGGTAGCTCTGGAAAGGGTGGGCCGTAAACCGCTTCAGCGCCGCCTCGACAGCGGGCTTGATCGCTCTCAGATACGAGAGCCGTTGTCTCGTGACCTCGTCGGAGATCGCCAGCTCCATGCGCCTTTGAAGGTCGAGAAGGAAACGAGCGCGCTCGTCCTGCCATCCGTCCGTCCAGCCCCATTTCTGAAGCTGCGCAAGACCAACGGCTTTGAACGCAGGCAACTGCGCGAGCTGGGCCACCGTGATTTGGTTGACGTCGGTGGTGAACGCCAGGCGTGCTTTCCAGCGGAGCTGCGCGCGCGACTCTTTCGCGTCGAAAATGCGCGCCAACATTTCCTTGTTTGTTTCCCCACTGCCCGGCTCCATGACGACGCCAGGGTGCTTGAACTTCACGTCCTCTTTCTTCGGGCGCCCCTTTTTCTTCGGAGCAGGAGGAGCCTGGGGCTTTGGCCGCGTCACGAGTCGAGCCCTCTCAGCCGGAGATTGATCTCATTGCGGATGAGGGTGACCAGCGCCTCCAGCTCACTGCGTACTTGATCGGGCGTCAGCGTGTAAAACCGCAGCCCCTCGCCCCCGGGCTGCTCCAGGGAGCGTGGAGGGGCGTTGACCGTGACCTCGGGGTGGTACGTCGCCTTTTTGAGAAATGTCTTGTCCAGCGCAAGTTTTACGTCCACCCAGTCGACCGGAAGCTCAAGCTGCTTCGCCACCTGCCGGCGCAGAGCGAGGAGCATCTCGACGACGACAGCTTCTTCGTTCAGAAGGAGGATCACTTCATCACCTGTGCGCGCATGAGGCGCATGATCTCGGTATCCCAGCACGCGATGATGCTTCCGAGAGAGTCGTATGGGTGCTCGCGCTTGCTTTTGGCAAGGTGCACACTGTCAAGGTAGCGCTTCGGAAAGTCCCCGAAGAGAACGTCAAGAGCCTGTTGAACGTCGGCCTTTGACGCGTCCCTACCGCCTGTCAGCGCCTTCTTGATCTCAGTAGGCATTGCAGCCATGACGGGAACGTCGAGCTGCTCCACGAGCGCCGCCACGACACCGAAACACATGCCGATCTTCGCCATCGTCGGAGCCGAGCGGACGAACGACATTGACTCGAACGTGATCACGCGCGGCTTCCATTTGCTCGCATGCGAGAACAGCACGCGAGCAATAGTGCGCGCTCGCTCGAAGTTGTCGTCAGCCGATCGAATGCCCTTGTTCTTTCCAGATGCCTTCTCTGTGTCGAAGTAGCCGATCTCCAAAATCGTCAAGTCCTTCGCCTGCGGCCCGTCGAGGCGTGCAAACGTGAATCCGATGTTGCTGAAGCCGGTGTCGAGCCCCATCACCACGGGGTTGCTACTCAACGGGGTCGGCGTCATCGACGTTTGCGCGACGGGCGTGCGCGACGGCACTCGCAAACGTGTTGCCTGCGTTGATGGTGCGGCGCTCTTCTTCTGTTGGCCCATGGTTTTCTACTCCCTTGATCAGATGGGCTAGCTCGCTCGCGGGCACGGGCTCCACACGGCAGAACTCGATGTTGCGTGTGACGACGAGGCACGGCTTCTTCCGCGTCTCTGTGAGACGGGCCTCGATCTCCTTCGCCTGCTGCGTGCTGGTCGTAGGTGGCACGCGAATGACGAAGCAGTCGTCCAGCTCCGCGTCGATGAGGCTTGTCTGTACGCTCTCTTCCAGGGTGCCGTCTGCGGCCCTGAAAATCGGCACGACGCGGTAAAACTTGTTGGTTGCCGCGAACGCGCGGCGCTGCTGTCTGTTGGTCATGCGCTACCTCCTGGGACAATCCGACTGCGACCGTGATGCTTTTCCACGACAATCACCTCCTCAAACAAGCCCTGAAACACGACATCATGGTCGACGACAAGGATGGACGACTTCTCTCTCGCCAAATGTTGCAGCATCTCAGCTACAGCTTCTTTTCCAGATGTGTCAAGGGACTTCTGGAATATCTCATCGAGAATCAGCAGGTCGTAGCTGCGCTGTGAGCGACTCGCGACCAGACGCGCGAGCCCGAAGTCAATGCCGAGCGACACGCGGTGCTTCTCCCCGCCGGACCACGAACGGAAGTTTCGCTCCGTGATGGTGCCGTCATCGTTATGCCGAAACACCCGCACCGAGAACTGCTCCGTGAGCTTCGCGTGCTTCCCCTTCCCGACAGCCTTCTGTGTCTCGAAGCGTACCCAAATGGTGCCGCCTGTAAGGAGCTGCACCCAGCGATTCGCCTCGGTAGACATCTCGTCCAATCGCGCGTCGAGAATGTAGCTCTTGAGCCCTCGGGGGCCGAACCCGGTTTTCCAGAAGAGAAGATGCGCGCGATGTTGCTCCACCGCCGCCTGCTCAAGCTGAAGTGCGTGAAGCTGCTCGGTGAGCTGCTGCGTCCGAGCGGCGACGCGGGCCACGTCCGCGAGAAACGGATTCAGCTCGCACCCCAAACGGGACCACTGCGTACGCAGGCGCGCCAGGTTGTCCGCCGCGTGCTGGGCCGCACTTGCGAGGTGCTGCGCCTCCTGCTGCGCCTTCTGGAAAACGGCACGTGAAGCCGCAAACTGCTGGAGCTGATGTTGGTAGCCGTCGTCGAGCACCTGCCGCGCCTGCATGAGCGAGGCACGCTGCCCCTCGTACTCGGCGAGCTGCGCAGCGAGCGCCTTGCCGGTGGTCTCCACGGCGGAGAGGTACTGCTGGAGAAGGGCTTGCTCGTGCGCCACGTGCTGCGCCGTGATGGGCTGCCCGCACGCGCTACATGACCCAGTGCCTTTTTCGGTGATGGAGGCCAGCTTCGCCTGTGCGTCGCGGAAGCGCCCACGCTCCGTCCCGATCTCGCGGTTGACGTTCAGGATGGCGGACACCACCAGGCTCAGCTCGTGATCGATGCCAGCCATCTCCTGCGGAGCCGACGGAGGGCTATTCCCCTGGGGCTGCTGCGCGAAGGAAAGCGCCCCTTGTGTGCGCGCCACCTCGCCCTCCGCGTGCTGGATCTGCTGTGCCACCTGCTGCTTCCGGTGGACGAAGTCAGCCTCCCAGGCAGAGGCCCGCTCTTGTGGGTTCTGCTCTGCGAGGAGCCGAAGCTCGGTGGTGCAGCTCGTGGTGTCGATGGCAGCGAGTTTCGCGTTTTCGGACGCGAGCATCGTTTCCAGATGCGCAGCCCACGCGTCGATCTCTTCGAGCTGAAGGATCTTAGTCAGGATCTCTTTGCGCTGCGCGTCGGTCGCATCCGCGAACGTGAACGTCTCGCCTTGCGCGAAGAGCACAGCAGCGCGGAACACCTGCCGGTCGAGACCGAGCAGACCCTCGATCACCCGCTGTGTCTCGCTAGCGTCGAGCTTCGTCAGCTCCGCCCCGTTCACCCACACACGAGGACCACTAGGGGCGTCCTTCACCTTGCGCGTGCGCTGCACTTGGATGAGCTGCTGCTCATCGTCCACGATCTGCACCGTGACCGAAGTCCCTTTTCCAGACTCCGCGTTGACGATGCTGTCCGCTGTGTCACCGCGAGGGACCTCACCGAAGAGGCACCACTCCAGCGCGTCGCCGATCGTGCTTTTGCCGGCCCCGTTGCTCCTCATGCGCGGCTCGTCGAGGTTACGCCCGAGGATGAGCGCGATGCCTCGGTCGGCGAAGCTGAAATGGTGGTCGCCGCAAAACGAGCCGTAGTTGCTGAAGAACATACCGCGAATCTTCACGACGACACTACCTCATCGAAAATCCTAAGCAGCTCTTCTTTGTCGAGGTCGCTCCCGGCTTGCTCAACATATTTTCTCGCGTACTCGCTGAAAGTCAGCGTCGTGCCCCAACGAACCGTCGACTGAATCTGGGGCGGAGCAACGCGGACCTCTGCGCCGAGAAGCTGAAGCTGTGCAATCATCTTCTTGTCGGCGTCAGCGGAGAGAGACACTACGTCGCCGGCGCGCACGCCTTTGTCCATCCCTTTCCAAAACTTCTTCCCCAGCACAAGCGGCGTGAACTGCCACACGCCCGTTTCCGGGTCGAGCTGCACGACACCCTTCGTCTGCCCCGCCTCGCCCATCGTTGTCTGCCAGGGGGAGCCCACGTACGTGCACTTGCCGATCGTTTGGTGCCGGTGCCAGTGTCCGAAGAACGCCTGCTCGAACTTCTGAAAAGCGTCGGGGGGAACGCCATCGGCTGCGCCTGCGCGGATTCCGCTGTTCATCTCAGCGCCGATTAGCCCGTGGTGACAGAACGCGTAGCGCGCCGTGCTGCTCTTCACAGCGGCGAGGAGCGGTACGATGTCTTTTCGGTAGGGGAGCCAAAGCCCGTGGCCGTTTTCGGTCGGGTGCGTGTAGACGGTGGCGAGCCCCTCGAACACCTCCATCGCATGCTCACCCGCCACGTCGATCATGTCGTGGTTGCCGGGGAGTAAATGCAGGGTGATGCCCTCTTGCTTCCAGCGCACAAACTCCCTGTGTACGCGGTTGAGGAGGTCGACGGGCACCGCGTAGCGGACGTGCCAGAAGTCCCCCAAGAAGCCGACGACAGGGTCACCCGTAGCGACCGACAGGGAGCACACGGCGTCGAGCACAGAGAAGCACGTGTCCGCGCTCTCGGGCTTCAGATGGAGGTCGCTGAAGAGGATCATGCGCTCCTCACGAGGTCGGCGTACGAAAAGTCAACACCAAGAGCCTCGTCGATGGTGATCGACTTCTCAGAGAAGCGGAGCACCTTGTTGTTGAAGACGAAGACCGCATCCGGGTTCGTTCCCCCACGGAAGACGAACTCGTGACCGCCGTCCGTCAGTCGCCACAATCCAGAAGTGCGCTTCTGCCCGTGATCGTTCGGGGCGCGCACGATGAGGCCCCAATAGCGGGCCTTCGTGAACTCTCCGCGCATGTCGAGCTTCCTCGGAGCGTCAGCGACGCGAACCCACGTTCGCCCGGCTGCGTGCTGCTTCCCGAGCCAGAGCAGGCTCGCCGCCACCATGCGATTCATCTTCCGCTTCCAGATCTTCACGTGCTGTTCGCAACACGGGCACCGCGTCCCGTCCGTGGCGAGAGTGCGGAGCTGTGCGCGGGCCTCTTCCAGCGTCGTCATTTGTTCCTCGCCGATTTACCGAAGTGCCCTGGAATCTTCTGCCCCGTAGAAGTGATCGCTTTCATCTGGAAGCGACCACTCTTGTTGCCGTTGAAGTCGAGCGTGGGGGACTCGACGCCCCGCCAGACGAGAGTCCCCTCCATGGGATGCGCGGGGCACGAAGGCACGCCCTCGTCGTAGAGATCCGCGAGGTGCGCGTCCGCCCCTACCGAGAGCAACGCGACGCGGTGCGCGCAAAGGACTTCTTCCTCGTGAGCGCAGTTTTGATTGCGGCATCGGAACGTGAAGAGCGGCATTCCAGAATATCCCGTTGCAGTTGACGGAGCCGGACATAGTCACACTTCACGGCAGCGCCTTGTAGATGGTGACGAGACGATCTGCGAGCGTCGGGTCCGTGCGCATCATCTCGTCGAGCTGCGCAAACCCCCCTTGCCACCGTATCGGTGGATGGCCTGCTTCAGCGAAGCTGTACCACCCGCCGCCTGCGGCGATGTGCCGAGCTTCCTTGAGCTTGTCGAGTATGGTCCAGGCATTGTCGAAACCGCGCTTGTACGCGATGGCGAATGTCTCGTCGCGTGGGATGCCGAGACTGTTTTTGAAAACGCGCGCGATGCCTTCGATGCCGATGGGGACACCGTTCGGCAGCTTGAGCGCTCCCGTGCGTATGACCTCGATGCGGATCGTGCTGTGATACCGAATACCGCCCCCACCGTACGTGGACGATTTTGGGCCAAACCCAAAGGTCCCGATTTTCTCGTACGTTTGGTTGATGAGAAGGAGTAGCGCGCCCGCGCGCGCTACTTTCTCGCCGAGGACACGCATCGCCCGGCGCAGCTCACGCGCAGCGACACCCGGCTGTTTCGATTGCAGGTCCTCCAGCTCTGCGCCCGTGGGCGTACCCGCGATGGAATCCCAGACGATCGTCAGCGGCATCGTATGCCCCTGCTCGATCCAGTGGGTGAGCGCGCGGTCGATGAACGTGATGCCGGCCTCGATAGTCTTCTCCTTCGGTTGCACGAGCTGGAGCGTGTCGAGATTCACGCCGCAGCACTGCGCGTAGACGCGATCCCACTTGTGCTCCGAGTCGTATAGAAGCGCGACGCCGCTCATCTTCTGCGTACCTGCGATGACGTGCTGCGCCAGTGTGGTCTTTCCGCACTGCTCCTTGCCGTACACCTCGACGACACGACCAAACGGGAGCCCGCCGATGCCCACCGCCTTGTCGATAGCAAGCGAGCCCGTCGACACGATCGCATGCACATGACCGATGACCGCCTCGGAAGAGAACTTCAGCACCTCGACGACACCGTCTTTTCCAGAAATCGCCTCCGCGAGATCCGAAAGGACGTCGCCCTTCAGCTTGATTTTCTTCTCCACCTTCTTCGCAGAAGACGCGGGGGATGCTTTCACGCCCGTCCGCAGAGGCTTCTTCGGTTTCACTCAGCCACGCCCCGTGATCCCACCTGCGAGACCGGGCGGGACGTTCGGCGGGACCTGCGCCCCTTGCGGTGCGTAGCCCCCCTGGGGCGCACCGTAGTAGCCCTGGGGGGCAGGAGCGGGGGGTTGCTGGTACTGCTGCATCGGCGGTTGCGGGTACTGCTGCGCAGCACCGTAGGGGCTCACGTTCGGTGCGTGGCCGCTCGGGCTGTAGCTCTGCCCCGGCGGGGGAGGTGCAGAGGCGATAGCGTTGAGCGCCTGCTGTAGCTCGGGCGCCTGCATCGGCAGGCCCATCTCCTGGCATGCGCGGGCGTACTTTTGTGCGTCGGCTTCACGCACGATCTCCGAGAGATCGTGCAGGTTAGCGAGGACGTTCCAGAACCACGGGTCGACAGGCATGAGGTCGAGGTCGTCAATCTTAGTCTCGACGTCAAGGTTGGAATCGCCCTTCTTCGTCTTCGTGATGACGATGGGGCGAGCGTTCTGTGGATCGAAAAACGTGTGTGCCCCCTTCATGCCGAGCTTCTGTCCGATGTCGGTATGGGCTTCGAGGGAGAGACGCACAAGCAACGGACGGAGCTGCCCGTCTTGGTGTACGTGGTCGTTGGGGGTGTCGAGCGAGAGCACCTGATACACCACCTGGCGACGGACCTTGGCGACGGACCGGACATGCTTCTTATATTGATCGTCTGTGGCGTTCCGGTTGACCAGCTCACGTCCGACGCACACCGGGCACTCTACGCCGAGGCATGGGACCGAGTCCCCCTGCGGCTTCATTGCCCCCTTCCAGAAGTGCGTGAAATCCTCTTGAAACGGCAGCGCACCTGGGGTTTTGTTGGGTGCAAGGAAGACGCGGCACTGCCGCTCTGAACCGCGCGGGGCCACGTTCCAGTCCTTAGCGCCATTCGAGGGCTTGAGGTCGAGGAACTTTTTGTCGCTGGCGAAGCCCGCCATGACGCGCGCTTGCTCGTCACGTGCGCGGGAGTACGCTGCGGCGAGGACGGCAGGATCGACCTGTGGCATCGACGGTGGAGCTGCGAGCATCTGCTGCTGCACTTGGGGGCCAGGCATCTGCTGGGGCGGTTGGGGCGCGTGGCCTTGGGGTTGGGGCGGCGGGGAATAGGGCTGGGACATGGGACCTCCTATGGGTGAAGGATGCGCGAGCGGGGAATCGAGTCCAGGGTCAGGGGCTCCACCTCTGCATGGAGCCGTCTGGAGCGCGGTGTACGTCTGCCCGGAGGATCTGCGCCTTCGTGCGGAACGCCTCGTAGATCGTCTGCGACGCGCTGAACGCCTCCTCCGCCTCCTCGATAGCGGTCTGGAAAACGTCATAGGCCGGCATCGTGCGATACGTCGCCTCGATAACCGCCTGCGTCGGCTTTTTCTCGTGCTCGGTGAGGAGCTTCAGCTCCACCGTGGAGCGCCAATGCCGATAGCGCCGCTCGTGGATCTGCCACACGCGCTTCGTCTGCGCACACAGCCGGCCCCAGTGCGCGATTTCGGCTGCGATGGCGTCGACTTGCGCACGAAGGTTTGGGCTGATGACCAACGCAGCGACGATGGCGGGGCCAGTGACCTGCATCCATGGGCTCGGGTTTCCAGATGGATCGACCTGTTGGATCGTGAACGGGTCGAGGCTTTGCAGCCGATGAATGATGGCGTCATGGCTCACGCGTGCAGCTCCTTCTTCTTCTTCTCCGCCCAGCTCGTGTCGCTATAGTCGACTTCAGCGACGATGGGCACAGCCGTGAACATCGGAAAATCCTCCATCATCGCCTTCATGGCTCGCGCGACCTCGACGGCGTGCGCCTTCGGCACGTCGGCGCTGATCTCGTCGTGGATTGTCGAGCATAGCCGGAGGCCACTACGGTTCTGCTTCTCCCAATGGTGGATGCGCACGAGGCTCGCCTTCGTCAGCTCTGCGGCGGTGCCTTGGATGAGCGAGCCGATGGCTTGTCGCTGCGCCCGAGTCTTCACTTTTTTCTCCCCCGACATGATGAACGGCACACGCCGAGGACGCCCAAACATATTCAGGAAGGAACCGCGATTGTCGGAGACGTGTTTCCAGAACTCCTCACGGAAAGGCGCGATGCGCGGGTACTTGACGAAGAACCGCGTGAGATGTGCTTCCGCCTCGTGCAGCGGGATCTTCGCCTGCCGCGAGAAGCCCCCAGCGGAAAGGCAGTAGCTAAGCCCAAAGTTTATGACCTTCGCCAGCCGTCGCGTCGACTTGTCCGCGTTGCCGAAGACCTCCATCGAGGTGCGGCTATGGATGTCCTCCCCCCGCGCGTACACGTCGAGCATCACAGGGTCCAGGCTGTATTGCGCCAGCACGCGCAGCTCGATCTGCGAGTAGTCGAGGTAAATGCGCTCATGCGCGGGCGTGCGGTTCACGAAAGCGCGCTTCACGGACCACGGGTCCACGCCCCCGTCTTCGAGCTTCTTTCCAGAATAAGCGAGAGCACGCTTGTCGGAGTCGCCTGCGAAGTTTTGCATGTTGGGGCGCTCCGCTGAGAGGCGGCCCGTGTTCGTGCCATTTTGCTTGAAATCACCGTGGAGCACGTCGTTGGCGTCGAGGCGCTTCAGGATAGAGTCAGTGTACGTGCTCGCGATCTTGCTCGCCTGCCGATAGTCGAGGATGACCGCGCAAACAGGGAACTGCTCAGAGAGCGATTCCAAAACCTCCTTGTCGACAGCGAGAGTGCCCTCGCCGCCGTCTTCGTGCGTGTCCTCGGACCCGCCGCGCCAACTCTTTGTCCGCTTCGTGAGCTGCGCGCCGAGACGATGGATGAGCGCGTGACGAAGCTCATCGTCGCTACCGATGTTGAACGTGTAGCCGCCGAAACCCGCAAAGACGTGAGGCGCGAGCACTGCCATCGCCTCCATGGTCTGCGCCTTCAGGCGACGCAAGTAGGGGACGTCAACGGGGATGCCCGTCTCCTCCATCTCGAACAGCACCTCCGTCAACTCGATCTCCGTCGAGTACGTCTGCTCGAAGAACCCGCGTACGTTATGGGCGTCGTAGAACGACGCGAGGCGAAGCGTCGCGTCTGTGTCGTGACACCCATATATTCCACACAGCTCGATGGGGACCTGCGCGTAACCATACGCGTCCTTGTAGTCGCGGATACCGAGCTTCAGCTCCTTCGCCCTCTCCTTCAGCACCGCCTCCAGCACGATCTCCTGGGCACGAGGGTTGAGGTCCTTGAGGTCGTTGGCCGCGCGCTCCTTCAGACCCACAAGCGCGTTCTCGTCGTAGAGGTGGGCCTCGATCATCGTGTCGCGGCAGGGACCGAGGATCTCGATACCGTCAGCGCGCGCCATGTGTCGCTCGAACTTCAGATTGTGGCAGACCTTCTCGATAGCCGCGTCCTCCAGCAAAATACGCAAGCCCTGGAGCGCGATGTGGCGCGGAAGCTGGCGCTCCCCGGTCTGGTGCGCGAACGGAAAATACCAACTCAGTGTGCCGCCCCCCTGCTGCGGGTTCCAGACGGCCACGGAGTAGCCACAGATACGCGCGTGCCTGAAGTACGCGGTACCGTTCGTCTCTACGTCGTACGCGATAGTCGGAAACTGCCGGAGGTACCGGATGGCCTCCCAGAACTCCGCCTCGTCACGTACCACACGCTTCGTCGGGTCGTTGAAGCGGTGGTAGTCGAACGCATGGCTCTGCAAGAAGCTCACGCAGCCGCCCCCTTCTTCTTCAACGCGACCTTCTTCTTCCCCTTCGCCTTCTCCTTCGGATGCGGCGTCAGATGGAAGAACCGGGGAACGCTCCAGTCGGTCATCCGGCGCGTCTTCCCGTCACCGTACTGCGACGGGTACACCTTCTTACCGACAACGGCAGTCTTGACGGACGACAACGTCGGCCACCTCTGCCCGGCAAACGACACGAAGCCATCCTCGTAGATGACCTCGACGTGCACGCCGCAATAGACTCGCGAAAGGTCCGTCCCAGGCTGCAAGGCCGCGACGGTTGGCGAGCGCGCACGCTCCCGCGTCCACAGCGCCAACAGCTCACCGGCCGGAGATTCCGCCGCATCCACGCGCGACTGCACGCTCGACGCGGGCGTGCGCTTTGACTTCGGAGCCTTCTTCTTCGCCGGAGGCTTGACCTTCGCTTCCTTCTTCACCTTCGCCGGAGGCTTGACCTTCGCTTCCTTCTTCACCTTCGCCGGAGGCTTGACCTTCGCTTCCTTCGCCGGAGGCTTGACCTCCACTTCCTCCTTCGGAGGCTTGACCTTCGCTTCCTTCTTCACCTTCGCCGGAGGCTTGACC
>Ga0114946_10003085_pt1 | contig 11348 bp, 10 predicted proteins | sample WalLakDeSediment_FD_88676 | JGI IMG/M metagenome (GOLD analysis project Ga0114946, IMG submission 88676) | Lake sediment microbial communities from Walker lake, Nevada to study Microbial Dark Matter (Phase II) - Walker Lake 11/02/13 Deep Sediment | ecosystem: Environmental > Aquatic >...
GAAGCGGAAGCCAAGGCGCAGGCCGAGGCCGAAGCCGCCGCCGCGGCCGATGGGGAGGCCGCCGAGGCTGCCGAGGCCGAAGCGACCGGCGACGAGACGTCCGAGGGCTGACGCCCCGGACTGACGCCCCGGAATGGAAATCGAACCGGGTGGGTCCTCCATCGACCCCCCTTTCGTGGTCGTGGGGCAGGTGTCCAGGCCCCACGGCACGAAGGGGGAGTTGTTCGTCTGGCCCCTGACGGATCACCCGGAGACCACCTTCGTTCCGGGTGTTCTTCTCCAGGTCGCCGATGGCTCCGGAAATCATCCGGATCCGTCGCTTGAGCCGTACCGTGTCACCGAGGTCCGTCCGTATCGGAAGGGATACCTGGTGACCCTCGATGGAGTGACGGATCGCGGCGAGGCGGAGGCCTTCCATGGCCGCTACTTCGTGCGACCCTTCGAGGAGGTGGAGCCCCTGGAGGAGGGAGAGCTCTTCTATCACCAGCTCCTGGGCATGACCGTGGTCACCGCCGACGGGGAGGTGGTGGGCGAAGTGCTGGAGGTCTTCCACCTGCAGCCGGTGGATCTCATGGAGGTGAGTCGGGGGGATTCGACCATCCTGATTCCCTTCCAGGCCGAGGTCGTGCGGGACTGGGACGTGGAGACGCGCCGGCTGGTGATCACCCCACCCGAAGGGCTCCTGGACCTGTAGGCCGGAGGGCGGACCCATGCGCATCAACATCCTGACCCTCTTTCCCGCCTTCTTCCGGGAGCCTCTGGCCATCAGCATTCCCGGGCGCGTGGCGGAGGCGGGGCTCGCCCGGTATCGGGTGGTGGATCTCAGGGACTACACCCACGACCGGCACCGCACGGCCGACGACATCCCCTACGGCGGGGGGGCAGGGATGGTCCTCAAGCCGGAGCCCTTCTTCGAGGCCGTGGACGACCTCGCGCCGGAGGGGCCCATTGTTCTCCTTTCGCCTCGGGGGCGTGTCTTCACCCACGACGACGCGGTCCGGTTCGCCGTTCAGCCCGAGCTCACGCTCCTCTGCGGACACTACAAGGACGTGGACCAGCGCGTGGCCGAGCACCTGGCCACGGAGGAGATCTCGCTGGGCGACTTCGTCCTGTCGGGCGGAGAGATTCCCGCCCTGGCCATCACCGACGCCGTGGTCCGACTCCTTCCCGGGGCTATGGGCGACCATGACTCGGCAGCCTCGGACTCGTTCTACGAGGGCCCGCTCCTGAGCCCCCCGTCCTGGACGCGTCCCGCGGAGTACCGGGACCACCGGGTGCCGGAGGTGCTGCGGAGCGGAGATCATGCCCGGATCGAGGCGTTCCGGAGGGAGTGGTCGGAGCGGCTGACCCGGGAGCGGCGCCCGGACCTCTGGGCCCGTCGCGGCGAATGACGCACATGTCGCTCGGGGACCCTTCACGACGCTGAACTTCGCTGTTATAATCTGGATCTGTGCCCGTCCCGGACGGGCGAACCCAAAGGATGCTGGAGACCACCATGACCGATCTGCTTCGCGAACTCGACAAGGAACAGCTCCGGGACGACCTCCCGGACTTCGCCCCCGGCGACACCCTGCGTGTCCTCTACCGGGTGCGGGAGGGAGAGAAGGAGCGGATCCAGGCCTTCGAGGGCGTCTGCATCGCCCGACGGGGCGGAGGCATGGGCGAGACCTTCATGGTCCGGAAGATCTCCTCCGGCATCGGCGTGGAGCGCGTCTTCCCCTTCAACTCGCCCTTCATCAAGGGGATCGAGGTGTTGCGCCGCGGCCGGGTCCGCCGTGCCAAGCTCTACTACCTCCGCGGGCTTCGCGGCAAGGCCGCCCGCATCCGGGAAAAGCGTTTCATCTGACGGCTGGCATCATGCCGGAAGGTGGCATCCCGCGGCCCCTGAGCCCCCTCGACCACGAGGACCGGCTCCGGGGCCGCGGTCATTCCTGGATCGCCGGGGTGGACGAGGTCGGACGGGGTCCGCTTGCCGGGCCGGTGGTGGCGGCCGCCGTCATTCTGCCTGCCGGTGAATGGATCGAGGGCGCCGGCGATTCCAAGGCCATCCGCGCCATCCGGCGGATCCAGCTGGCGTACGAAATCCGGGCCCGGGCCCGGGCCGTGGGCGTTGGCGCCGCCTCGGTGGCCGAGATCGACCGGCTGACCATTGCCGGGGCCACGGCGCTGGCCGTGGAGCGGGCGCTGGCCGCGCTCCCCCTGACGCCGGACCACGTGATCCTTGACGGCCGGCCCATGCGGGGCCTTTCGTGGCCCCACGAGGCCGTGGTGGGCGGGGATGCCCTGGTGCACTCCGTGGGCTGCGCCTCCATCGTGGCCAAGGTCGTCCGGGACGAACTCATGGGAAGGCTCAGCGAGCGGTATCCCGGGTACGGCTGGAGAAGGAACGCGGGGTACGGGACCGCGGAGCACATGGAAGCCATCCAGGAGCTGGGCATCACCCCCCATCACCGCCGCTCCTTCGCCCCCGTTCGGCTCCGGCTGGAGATGTGAGCCGGTTGGGGCTATTGTTTCCGGCGTCGCTCCAGCCCCGTTTCTTCGAGCCGGTAGCTCAGTTGGTAGAGCAACCGACTTTTAATCGGTAGGTCCTGGGTTCGAGTCCCAGCCGGCTCATCAACGTTCTTCTCCGTGCCCACACCCCCTTGTCCCGCCCACACCCCGCAGCCCGACGACAGGCAAGACCCCCTACCCCCAGCGCAAGGAGTTCCAGGATGGCCGATTCGAAGAGCATCGTGACGCCGGGGATCCTCTCCGGCATGGCCGGTGGGGCGGTCCTCGCCGGCTGGTTCCTCGTGGTGGACCAGGCGTTCGGTACCCCCTTCCGGACGCCGGCCATGATCGGCTCGGTCCTCTTCGGCATCGAGGGCCTGGCCTCGTCACCGGGCCTCATTGCCCTCTTCTCGGTGATCCACCTCACCGTGTTCGCGGTGGCGGGCATCGTGCTGGCGTGGGCGCTGGCCCAGTTGGAGCGGACGCCCAACCTCCTCTTCGGGCTCGTTACCGGCTTCATCCTCTTCAACGCCGTCTTCTTTCTCAGCGCCCTGGGCGCCGGGATCGACGTGGTGGCCGAGCTCGGCTGGGTCGAGGTGCTGGCAGGAAACCTCCTGGCCGGGATCGCCATGGTCTCGGTGCTCCATGCCACCGGCGTGACCCGGCGGCTGGACTGGAGCCAGGCCTTCCGCGAGGGCGCCATCGCCAGGGAGGCCCTGGTGGTGGGTCTCCTTTCCGGGTTCCTGGTGGCCACCTGGTTCCTCCTCGTCGACACGCTGCAGGGGCGTCCCTTCTTCACACCGTCGGCGCTGGGGTCGGTGCTCTTCCTGGGCGCCACGAGCCTGGACCAGGTCCAGGTGTCACTCTGGATCACCGCCGCCTACACCCCCGTCCACTACGCCGTCTTCACGAGCATCGGCTTCGTGGCCTCCGCCCTTGTGCGACAGGCAGAGCGGCAGCCCCCGATCCTCATTGGCGGGATGCTTCTCTTCGTGGCCTTCGAGGCCTTCTTCCTCGGGACCATCGCCATCCTGGCCGAGTTCCTTCTCGGTCCGCTGGCCTGGTGGAACATCGCCCTGGGGAACCTGGTGGGCGTGCTCACCTTCTCGGTCTACTTCTGGAGGAAGTACCCCCGGCTGGGGGACGCCATGGCCACCGAGCCCATCGAGCGACCCGCCTGATCCCCTCGCATTCGGGTCTCACCCCACCGAGTCCCTGACCACGCCCCATGAGTCTCGATCTCCTCCTGGTCGGTCTCCTCCTGGTGGGGACGGTGGTGGTCTTCGCCACCGGCATCCTCCGGGCGGATCTCGCGGCCCTGGGGATCATGGTGCTCGTGGCCGTTCTCGGGCTCGCCCCGCCGGAGCGGGCCCTGGGCGGGTTCGCCAACCCCGCTGTCCTGGCCGTGGCCGGGATGTACGTGATCTCGGCAGCTCTTTCCCGCACCGGTGTCGCCGACTGGCTCGGGGACCGGGTCCTCCGGTGGGCCGGGACCGGGGAGCCCCGGCTGATGCTCGCCGTGGTCCTCGTGGCCGGGGTTCTTTCCGGGTTCATCAACAACATCGGCGTCGTGGCCATGATGCTCCCGGTCACGGTTCGCCTGGCCCGGATGGCCAGAGTGGCCCCCTCCCGCCTCCTGATTCCCATGGTCCTGGGCGCCCAGCTGGGGGGGTTCACCACCCTCATCGGAACGTCCGGAAACCTGCTGGCGGCGGATGTCCTGGCCGAGGCCGGCTACGCTCCCTTCACCCTCTTCTCCTTCACCCCCATGGGCGGAGCCCTCCTCGCCGGGGGGGCGCTTCTGCTGCTCGTCATGGCGCCCCGGACGCTTCCGGTCCGGCGCCCCGATGTCCCCGGCCCGGTGCGTCCAGGGCTTCGGGAGGGGGTGGCGCTCCACGAGCGGTTCTTTCGCCTCACACTCCCGCGGCGCTCCCGCCTCGATGGGCGCACCCTCGCGGAGAGCCTCCTCGGTTCCGCCCTGGGCGTCCACGTTCTGGCCGTGGAGCGCGCCGACGGATCGGAGCGTCGCCTGGCGCCGGGTCCCGAGACGATGCTGCGGTCCGGGGATCGCCTCCTGGTCCAGGGGAGACCCGAGTTCTTCCTCGAACTCAAGGGACGCCGTCACCTGGTGGCCGACGAGGAGCCCGCGCCCCTCACCTGGCTCGCGGCGGGGGATCGGGCGCTGGCCTCCGTCCGGGTGGGGTCGGACGATCCGCTGGCCGGGCACACGCCGAACGAGCTGGACCTCCGGCGCAGGGAGGAGATCCTCGTGCTCTCCCTCCGTCGGGACGGGCACACGCGACGCACGCACGTCCATGACACCCGTGTGCTTCCCGGCGACGAACTGCTCCTCCAGGCCTCCCGCTCCCGCCTCCAGGCGCTGGCGGAGTCGGAACGCTTCGCGTCCTTCACCTTTCTCTCCCCGGCCGAGGCGGTGGCGCGGTTCGAGCTCGACCGCCGCCTCTGGTCCCTGCGGGTGACCCCGGACTCCCTCCTGGCCGGGCGCCGCCTGGGCGACACGCGGGTCGGGGATGCCATTGGCCTCATGGTGCTGGCCGTCGGGAGGGGCGGGAGCCGCGAGGAAACGGTGCTCCTGCCCGGGCCCGATACCCGGCTCGAGGTGGGCGACCTGCTCCTGGTCAAGACCCGTCCCGAGGATCTCCTCATCCTTCGTGGCCTCCAGCGCCTCGAGGTGGAGCTCGATCCGGAGGTGGCCCCGGAGGAGCTGGAATCGGAAATCGCCGGGTTCGTGGACGTGGTGCTCGCGCCCCGTTCCTCTCTCATCGGAAAGACACTCCGCCAGGTCGGATTCCGGCGCCGGTTCGGCCTTCACGTGGTGGCCGTGGTCCGGGAGGGCGAGACGCTCCGCATGCAGCTGCGGGACGAGGTTCTCCGCTTTGGCGATGCCCTCCTCCTCCACGGAGAGCGGCGGAAGGTCCGGGCCCTGGCGCGGGAGCCGGACCTGATCCTGCTCGAGGAGCCAGGAGCCGGTCCTCCGGATGCGAGGCTCGCTCCCCGTTCACTGGCGGTGCTGGCCCTGGCCCTGGGCCCGGTTATCCTGGGGTGGGTCCCGGTAGCGGTCGGGATCCTGGGGGGCGTCTTCCTCATGGTGGCAACCCGGTGCCTCACGGCTGAGGAGGCCTATCGGGCCGTGGAACTCCCGGTGGTGGTGCTCGTGGCCGGCATGCTGGCCCTGGGTGCGGCGCTGGAGGCCACGGGCGCCGCCACGCTGGTGGGCGGTGCTCTCCTGGGGGTGCTGGGGGATGCAGGACCCCACGCCGCACTGGCGGCCATCCTCGTCCTCTCGGCCCTGGCGGCCCAGCTCATGCCGGGGCCCGCCGTGGTGGTTCTGCTGGGGCCCGTGGCCATCGCCGGTGCCGCGCAGCTCGGGGTGGCGCCCCAGGCGCTGGTCATGGGCGTGGCCATCGCCTCCACCTCCCTGGCGAGCCCCCTGGCCCAGCCGTCCCTCGCTCTGGTCATGGCGCCGGCGGGCTACAGGATGTCCGACTACCTGGCCCTCGGGATTCCCATTACCCTCCTGGTCCTTGCCATGACGCTCCTCCTGGCCCCCCTTGTATTTCCGTTCTGAGCTTCTTCCACTCTGAGCCTCTTCCCCCCTCGACGCCGACGCGGAGCTCCCCATGGACGTTGACCGGCTCTTCGACGCCGTCTACCCGGGGCTTGTCCGGTTCGGACTCCGCATGACCGGAGACGTGCACATCGCCGAAGAGGGGGCACGGAAGGCTTTCGTCCGGTTCCTGGACCAGCGTCCCCGCGGAGACACGGCCGCCTCCCGGGCGTGGCTGTACCGGGCGCTGGCCCGCCACCTGGAGGAGGTCGACGCGAGAAACCGGAAGGCGCCGCCGCGACGTCGGCTCCCGGCCCATCTCGAGGGCAGCAGCGGCAAGGCCATGGACGCCCGGGACCGAGCCCTTCTGTCGGCGCTGGCCACCCTGCCGATCCGGGAGCGGATGGTTCTCCTCCTCCGGGAGGAGGGCCTCGGCTACCCCGACGTGGCGGAGGTGGCGGGGGTCCCCCCTTCCGGGGTTGGGGGCGTCGGGAATCTCCTGGTCGAAGCCCGCCGTCGGTTCGTCGCGGCCTCCCGGTCCCCTGAGCCCGGGAGCGCGCCGTCGTGAGCCACCAGTTCGACATCCTGGACGGGCTGCCCCCCGATGGGCCTCCTGACCCGCCGCCCCGGGATCCCGAGGCGGCACCCGGCACCCATCCGGACCCCGGGACCCTCCAGACTCACCTGGACAGGGCCCTCCCCACCTCCGCGGCCGACGACGTGGAGGCCCATCTCCAGGGATGCCCGCAATGCCGCGGTGAGCTGGCTTTCCTCGAGGCCCTTGGCCGACAGGTTCGCACCGAGCTGGAGGCGGTCGGCCAGGAGCTTCTGCCCCGGAGCCCAGGCGATCTGGACCGCTGCCGTTGGGAGATGCGCAGGGATCAGGCCAGTGCCGGGGGACGTGGCCCCAGGCGCCGAAACGCCGCCACGGCCACCGGGCTCCTGGTCGTGGCGGCCGCCATTGCCGCCGTCATCCCCGGCTCACCCCTCCGGTCGCTCTTCACCGATGCCGCCCCGTCGACGGGGACGGACGTCACGGCGCCTCCCTCCGAGCCGGAGACGGGCGGGGGAATCGCGGGAATGACCGGTGTTGCGGTTGGGTTCCGGGAGGGCCGGGTCGAGGTCGTTCTCGAGGATGCCCGGCCGGGAACCGGGGTCGAACTCGTGGTGGGGACCGGGGACCGGGTCGAGGTGCTGGCGCCGGAGGGCACCCGGTTCCGTGCCGCCGCCGGGTCCGTGTCCGTCGAACTGGCGGGCGGGGAGGGGGGTGTCCTCATCCGGATCCCGCCAGGGCCCGGCGACGTCCTGCTGCGGTCCGGCCTGCGCCACCTGGCCCGGTGGTCCGGCGGGGCCTTCCAGTTCGGAGAGGGGATCGCCGCCGACCCCCGCTCCGACGGCGTCCTGCTCCTGGTCCCTTGACCCGCCGGGGGCCGCCGATGCTTGTTTCAGCGGGCTCACTCCCGGAATCGGCCATCCCGGGCCCGAGGGGTCCGCTGTTCGTGAACCTGGAACGAAGGAGTCCGCCATGCCCGCCACGAGGCCCCATGCACCGTTCGCTTCATCGTCCGTCGTCCTCCTTGTCGGCCTCATGGCCGGCCTCCTGGGGGGAGGCATGACCGCGTCGCCCGCCCAGGCCCAGGCCCAGATCCAGGCCCAGGCCGTCGGAGCGGAGGCCGGGGATCCTCATCTCCAGGTGGCCCTGCGGGTCCTGGCGACTACCCCCCTCATCGACGGCCACAACGACCTCCCCTGGCAGATCCGGATCCATCCTGAGCATCCCATGGATGTGGAGGCCTACGGGATCGAGACCCGCGAGGGCGGGCACACGGACCTCCGGCGCCTTCGGGAGGGGCGAGTGGGCGGGCAGTTCTGGTCGGTCTACGTCCCCGTGGAGGCCATGGAGACGGGCGCCGCCCGCTACCAGCTCGAGCAGATCGACCTGATGCTTCAGATCATCGAGAACCATCCGGAAGACCTGGAGCTGGCCCTCACCGCCGACGACGTGGTCCGGATCTTCCGCGAGGGGAAGATCGCCTCTCTCCTCGGAATGGAGGGGGGGCACGCGCTGGAGAACTCGCTGGGCGCCCTTCGGGCCTACTACGCCCTGGGCGCCCGCTACATGACCCTCACCCACAACGCCCACCTGGACTGGGTGGATGCGGCCGTGGATCCCCCCCTTCACGGCGGGCTCACCGCCTTCGGGCGGGAGGTCATCCGGGAAATGAACCGCCTGGGAATGCTGGTGGACCTCTCCCACGTCTCCGACGCCACCATGTCCGACGTGCTCGACGTGAGCGAAGCCCCCGTGATCTTCTCCCACTCGTCGGTCCGCGCCCTCACCGATCACCCCCGGAACGTTTCCGACGCCATCCTCGACCGGCTCCCCGAGAACCGCGGCGTGATCATGATCACCTTCGTGCCCTCCTTCGTCTCCCAGGAGGTTCGGGACCACGGGCTCGCCGGCGAGGATGCGGTGGGGCCAGCACCCCCGGCCACCCTGGCCCAGGTGGCGGACCACATCGACCACGTGAAGAACCGGATCGGGGTGGACTGGGTCGGCATCGGAGGGGACTACGACGGCATCACCTCCGTTCCGGAAGGGCTGGAAGACGTGACAACCTATCCGGCGCTCCTGGCCGAACTCTCCCGGAGGGGGTGGACGGAGGACGAATTGCGGAAGCTGGCCGGAGAAAACGTGCTTCGGGTGATGCGCGAGGCCGAGGCGGTGGCCCGTCGGCTCCAGCGCGAGCGCGGTCCCTCCACGGCCACCCTCGAGGAGCTGGACGGGACCGGCCCACCGCGCTAGCGATCGCCCCCTGCGTACTTCGCGGCGATGCTCGCCAGTCCGGCCTGGATGGCGTCCTTCCCGAGCCAGCGCCCCTCCACCAGGACCCCCACCGGGTCCTGGAGCCGGGCCAGGTCCTCCAGCGGATTGCCGTCCACCAGGAGGAGGTCCGCTCGCTGTCCCACCTCCACCGTGCCAAAGTCCCCGGGCTGCCCGAGGGAGGCGGCCACGTACTCGCCCACGGCCCGGGTCCCCGACACCAGGACCTCGTAGGGTGACATGCCCGCATCCACCATGAGGGGGATCTCCCGGTGGAGGGCAAAGCCGGGAACGTTGAAGAGCTGCGGGGAATCCGTGCCCATGAGGATGGGCACGCCGGCGGCATGGGCGGCCCGGAGGAAGTCCTGGCGCATGGCCCGGTGGGCCGCGTCCGACGCCGGGGTGATGGCGGGACTGCGGCGCCGCTGCTCGGCCTGGTTCCGGTAGCCCATGCGCTGTCCCTCCGAGATGTACTGGAACTCGGGGAGGGCCAGCATGGAGTCGGCGTTCACGTAGCCGTTCAGGTGGTTCCAGAGGTACTGGGTGGGGACCTGCCATACGCCGGCCCGGGCCAGGCGCTGGGCCAGGGCCGCGAGCCTGGCCGGGTCGGTGGCGGCATAGACCTCGTGGAGGGGGGCGCCCTCGGCGAGGCCGTCCCGACGCGTCACCTCGAGGAAGCCGTCCAGGTGGTCGATGGTGGCCATGCCCGTGCCCACGGCGTGGTCGATCCCCACGTCGGCCGGGACGTGGCCGGCCCAGGTGATGCCCACCTCCCGGGCCACGGTGACCATGCGGTCCCAGCTGTCCCGGGGGATGCCGGGGTGGATCTTCAGGAAGTCGTACCCGGCCTCCGCATGGGATCGGACCAGCGCTTCCGCCGCCTCGGGGGTGGGCGCCGAATTCCCGTTCACCGACGGGGCGCCCACGTAGAAGCGGGGACCCAGCACCTCGCCCCTCCGCAGCTCCTCCCGGAGCTCCAGCTGGTAGGGAGCGCCCAGCATCCCCCGGATCGTCGTGATCCCGTTGGCCACGTAGAGGAAGAGGACCTCCTCCACCAGCTCCCGGGGCGGGTTCTGCCCCGGGGGGACGTGGGCGTGGATCTCCGCCAGCCCGGGGAGGAGGAAGCGGCCGGTGCCATCGATGCGCCGGGCCCCGGCCGGGACCTCCACGCTTCCGGAGGCGCCCATGGCCACGATCCGCCCGCCGGCCACCACCACCGTCTGCGCCGGCAGCACGGCGTCGGCCCCGCCCCGATCGGCCGTCATGGGGAGGACGTTCACGTTCTCGATGGCGAGGGTGGCCTGGGCCGGCACGCCGGGAAGCTGCGCGGCCGCCGGCATCCCGACCAGGAGCAGAAGACTCGCCAGGAGCACCCCGGGGAGGACGCCGGGGAGGCGGCAGGGGAGGCGGCAGGGGAGGCGGCCGCGGAGGCGGGTGCGGAGGAACGGGAAGATGGCGGACATGGCAGAGCCTCCTGGCAGGGGGCGAAGGTCGATGGTCGCGGAGTCGGCGACCACAAGGGACCGTTGGAGGGTCGCTCAATATACAGCCGGAGAATTCTTCCCCGGAGCCCGCGATCCCCCCGGGGCCATGGCGGGGCCCCGGTTCTTGCGCTGCGCCTCCCGGTCGGGGAAGTTGAGGGCTTCCCCTCCCGCTCCACGTTCGCCTCCGAGACCCGAAGCCATGCTCCGTCCGTCCCCCTGCAGGTTGCTCCCCTCCTCCGTGTCCGTGACCAGGCCCGGGTCCGGGCTCGTCGCCGGGCTCATGACCGGGCTTGTCGCCCTCGCTGCCCTCGGCGCTCCCGCCGATCTGGCCGCCCAGAGCCGTCCGGCGGCGCCCCTCCAGGCGCCCTACTTCGCCTGGGACGAGGGCCGCTACGTGGAGGCCATGGAGGGCTACCTGGCCGTGCTGACGGGAGCGGACGGCGAGCGATTCCGCCGGGAGGCGGCCCTCCTCACCGGAGAACTCCACCCGGTCCGGGAGCTGGATGACGACGGGCGGTTCCTGCGCCTCTCTCCCGACGGCCGCTGGCTGGCCTGGGCCCGGAACGTGAACGGGCGCTGGGAGATCCGCATCGAGCCGGTGGACGGCGGCCGCCGCATCGTCGTTCCGGCCCAGCAGGCGGCGCTCTCCGCGGGCGGGCGGGTGGCCTGGAGCGAGGGTGCCGGCGACGGCGAGGACGGACGCGAGACGCTGGTGGTGCGCGACCTGGCTTCGGGCGACGAGGTCCGGACGGAGCTGGGCCTTCTGCGGGTGCAGGCGCTCCGCTTCCTGCCCGATGCCGAGGAGCTGGTGCTCGCCGCGGCCCCGAGCCCCTCGTCCGACGTTGTGGGACTCTACCGTGCCCGGGCCCCGGAGTGGCGCCTCGAGGCCGTGGAGCTGGGCGGCGACCTTCCGGTGGTCACGAACCCGGTGCCGGCCGCGGGCGGGCGGGTGGTCCTGGTCACGGTTCCCCCCCGCTCCCCC
>Ga0114946_10003086_pt1 | contig 11347 bp, 10 predicted proteins | sample WalLakDeSediment_FD_88676 | JGI IMG/M metagenome (GOLD analysis project Ga0114946, IMG submission 88676) | Lake sediment microbial communities from Walker lake, Nevada to study Microbial Dark Matter (Phase II) - Walker Lake 11/02/13 Deep Sediment | ecosystem: Environmental > Aquatic >...
AATCCAATAGTTCAAGTTTAATTCATAGCCTGATTGATTATACAGGCCGCACGCGTATGCGCAGCATGCGCGGCAGACGAAAAGGCTACTATTCACCCACCCTAATGCTCTTGCCGCTCGACGCCCCACGTATGCTTGACGAGATACAACGGCCGTCCCTTCACCTCGTCATAGATGCGGCCCAAATATTCCCCCAGGATCCCCAGGGAGATAAGCTGTACGCTGCCCAGGAAGAGCACGGCTACCAGCGTCGTGGCCTGCCCCAGCAGCGGGGTGTGGGGGCTGAGCAGGCGCAAACCAATCACCACCGCGATCGCCAGGATGGCAATCATTGCGGTAAAAAAGCCCATGTAGGTAGCAAGCTGCAAAGGCAGATAGGAAAAACTGGTGATGGCGTTCAGCGCAAACTTAAACATCGGCCGGAAGGAGCTGTATTTGGATTGGCCGGCAAAGCGCGGTTCGCGCTTGAAATAGACGCCCGTCTGCTTAAAGCCTACCCAGGGCACCATGCCGCGCAAAAAGCGGTTGCGCTCGCGCATGCGGCAGATGGCGTTGACCACGTCCCGATCCATCAGCCGGAAGTCGCCCGTATCCAGGGGGATGTTGACGCTGGTGATGCGGTGGATGATGCGGTAAAACGCCTTGGCCGTCACCTTCTTGAACCAGGTTTCGCCTTCGCGCGCGGCGCGCACGCCATACACCACGTCATACCCCGCGCGCCATTTGGCAATCATCTCCGGGATAATCTCCGGCGGATCCTGCAAATCGGCGTCGGTGAGCACAACCGCATCCCCCTGCGAATAGTCCAGCCCGGCCGTGACGGCTTCCTGAAAGCCGAAATTGCGCGAAAAGCTAATGCCCTTCACACGCGGATCCTGCGCGTGCAGCTCGGCGATGATGGCGGCGGAGCGGTCACGGCTGCCGTCGTCGACCAGGATCAGCTCCCAGGGCTCGTCCACGCCCTCCATGACGCCGCGGATGCGCCGGTGCAGCTCGTGCAGCACGGGTTCCTCGTTATAGACGGGGGCAATAATCGAAATCGTTGGTTTTGTCATGATTCACGTACATTCCACATCATTTGGCCAGAAGGCTTATTGCTGTGCAATCTATACACGGCCGTTGCCTCCCGCGCGCACTCACACCCCCAGCGTCGCCAGGATGCCCACGTGGTCAGAGGGGTAAAGCGTTTCGTCCGCGGCGTCCGGATTCGCCCCAAACAGGCGCGCCGCGGTCACGCGCCGTACGGCGCGCGAGACAAAAATGTAATCCAGGCAGGCGGAGGGCTCGGCGACGCCCCCGCGCAGAGCGGTGGGATAGGTGGCCAGGGGCTCACGGCCGTTGGCCGCGGCATAGGCGGAGCGAAACGCCTGCCGCATTTTGTGAATCGCCAATCCCTGGGGCCCTTCGTTAAAATCGCCGGCCACAACCTGCAGCGGCACGCGCCGCAGGCTGCTCAACCAGCCCAGCAGCTTCAGCGCCTGCTCCTCGCGCGCCTCGCGCGCATAGGGCGCGTGAACTAGCTGCGTCGTCACAAAATCCAGCGTCTGGTGCGTAGAAAGCCGCACGTTCACGCGCAGCGCCACGCAGCCGCCGTGGCCTAGCGCCAGGCTGTCTTGGTAAATGATGGGCCATTTGCTCAAAACGGCCACCCCCTGGAGATAACCAGCAACCAGATGCCGGCGCCGCTGGTAGACCAGCCGGTAGGGGCCGCGGGCCGAACCGCTGAGCCGAAAGTTGACCTGGTTGCGCAGCCAGTGCCCCTGCCGGATCGGGAGCGAGACTTCTTGCAGCGCGACCAGGTCGGGTTGGGCATCCACAATCTGGGCGGCCAGCAGATGGCGGCGCGCCAGCCAGCGATCGGCGCGGCCGTGCACGTTTAGGGTGGCCACGATCACCTCAAGCATGCGCGCACTCAGGTCAGGTCAATGGTTGTGGTACCAACGGGAACGGCCGTTTGCAGCGCCTGCGTCCGGTCGCGAATCATCAGCGTAAAGGGCGTGTCGGTCGTCACCACCACCTTTTCCCCATCGCCCAGCAGGTTTAGCGTGCCGTCCGGCCCCAGCGGGTAATTATGTACGCCATAATGGCCATCCGTCCCCAGGTAGCGGTGCCAGATTGCGCGCCGCAGCGGCCAATCCACCCACAAGCCAAGCACGTCCTCAAGCAAGACGGCAATCGGCGCCAGGCCGGTCCAGCCCACAAAATCGGGTTTGGCCGGATCGCCGGGCGCGGCCGTTTCCGGCGCGTAATTTTCCCAAAAGGTGTCGGTATGCTGGTAGACGGCGCAGACGTTCTCCAGGTGATTGCGCGCAATTTCGTGCACCAGCGCGTGCTGGCCCACCTGACGCAGCCCCTTGAGCGTCATGAAATTAGTCGGCGCCCAGACCGCCCCGCGCCAGTAGTTGCCCGTGGACGCGTTGTAGCCCTCGCTGTCGGCCGACTGGCTGGGGATGCGGTGCGGCAGCTTAAAGGCCCAGCTATCGCGCAGGTGTTGGATAAACGGCTCCACCCGCTCCTTAGGGACCAGGTCTTGATCCAGCAGTCCCCAATACGCCCCAATACTTTTCACGGCGCTGTGCCGCCCCTGGGGGTCAACGTCCTGATAGAAATTAGCGGCCGGGTTCCACAGCCTGGCGTTAATGAGCCGGACCAGCGTCTGCCGCTCGGCCGCCAGTTCGGCCGCCAGCTTCTCTTCGCCCAGCAGCAGGCCGATGCGCTCCAAAATGGCGCAGTTCAGCGCCGCCTGCATGCTGGCGTCCACCCACGACCAGTGGCGGTGGTGGCGCTTGCTGTTGGGCACGCGCGGCTGGTTGTCCATGCCGCTGCTCAGGCCCGTGGCCCAGTAAAGGCCGTCGGGCCAGGTGCGATTAGCCCGGCACCAGCGCTGGAAAGCCAACAGCGGCCAAAATATCTGCTGCAGGCGCGTCTCATCGCCGGAAATGCGATAGTAGCGCCACTCGGCCCAGGCCAGAACGTTGGGGCCCGTGGCGTCCGGATCAAAGGGGTGAAAGAAGTTGCGCCCGGTATCCAGGCTAATTTCGCGGCAGATGAAGCCATCGTCGTGCTGTTTGGCGTAAAAATTGTTGAGCGCGCCGATGAAGTCAAAGGCGCGCCGGCCGTAAACGCCAAACTGCACCATAAACGCGCTATCCCACATGAACGTGTGGCGATTGAACGTCGGATCAATGTAGTTAGCCACAAAACCGCTGCCGGGTCGCGGCGGGTGCAGATTGCTCCAGGCCATTTCCCAGGCGCGCCAATACATCTCCACCCACTCCGGGTTCTCCGGCAGCACCGGCTCCGGCAGCCGCGCGCGCGCCTCCTGAAAAGAGGGAATCGGAACCTGCTGGTAGGTGCGGCCGCGGAAGGCGTTATTCGCGACCAGCGGTTCGCGCGGACGCGGAAAAGTTGGATGGGACATGTGAACTACTCCGTAATCAGCAGCGATGCGGTCCCCGTCAGGCGCACGATGTCATCGTCGATGGTGATAGCGCGCAGGCTGTAGCGCACGACGACGTTGTCGCGTAAACGGCCGTTCCACACCAGCGAATCCCCCGCGGCCAGGTAAGGATAGCCGGTGATCCCGCTGAAACGGGCCAGGCGGCTGACCTGGGTCCCTTCGCCAAGCTGCGTCACGCCTTCGTAAACCAGGGTCGTGCCGGGTACCGAGCGCCCTAACGGCACCTGGTAATTAATGACGATGTTGTCGTAACGCAGAATCGGGTTTACCGTCGCGCCCGCGGGCAGTTCGACCGGCTGCGGGCTCAGCACGACCAACTCCACCGGGCCAGCGACCGGCAGGTTGCCTAAAACAGAGGTCGTCAGCCGCAAATTGTAGTTCGCGTAAACGGACGGCGCCAGGACTCCGCTCCAGATAAATGAGTCCCCGGTGCGCTTGAGCGCAGACAAGCCGTCGATGCGCACCTCGTAGGCGTCGCCGCTGCGGCCCACGTACCAAAGCTGCGTGCCCGGCACTCGATCACCCGGCTGCAGCGTCACCGCGTAGGCCGGCGCGATAAAGGAAAGGGTGTCCCCCAGCGGCGTGGGGGAGGGCTGCGGCGTGGGCGTGGCGATAAACTCCGGCACACCGCAGGCCAGTCCGGCCAGCGCCAGCAGTAGAATAAAACTCATTGTTGCCCAAGCCTGTTGTTTCATGCCATTCTCAAATGCGCCATCCATCCCGTCGCGCAGCATGGATGGCAGCCTGGCGTGGAGCGCGGTTTCATCGCTCCACCTGTGCTAGCGACCTTCCTCAATCGTCACCGTCTTGATCCGATCGCCCGGCGGCGCCTGCGGATCGCGCGCCGGATCGCGCGGCGTAATCGCCTGCACCACGTCCAGCCCGGAAACGACCTGCCCAAAGATCGTGTAGCCGCCGTCCAGCCGGCTGACGTCGCCAAGCGTCACGTACCACTGGCTGCCGTTGGTGTCCGGCCCGGCGTTGGCCATGGCCACCATGCCCGCGCGGTTGTGCGAAAGCGCCGGATCAATCTCGTTGGGAATCGTATAGCCGGGCCCGCCCTGGCCGGTGGCGCTGGGGTCGCCCGTCTGCGCCACAAAGTCAGGCAGCACGCGGTGGAAAGTCACGCCGTCAAACCACCCTTCACGCGCCAGAAAGATAAAGCTGTTGACCGTTTGCGGCGCGGAGTCCGGGAAAAGCTCGATCACAAATTCGGCCCCATTCTCCATCTGGATGCGGGCAAGATAGGCAACGCCATCCGTTAACTGCATGGGCGGCGGGGCGGCGTACTGCCGTTCCGCCAGCGCCTGCACGGCCACGGTCGAGGTTACAAAGGCATCCCATACGGCAAAATCAAACGGCAGGCTATTGCCGGCTACAAGCTGGCCGTCGACAATGGCGGCGGGCGTGCCGGGTAGCCCCAGGTTAATGGCTTCTTGCTCCTGCGCCGCGACGTAGGCCGCGTAGACGTCACCGTCTAATTCGGCCGTAAAGCGGTCTGCAGCCAGGCCTAATTCGGTTGCCAGATCGATAAAATATTGGCGCGCTTCCGCCCGGTCCAACCGTGACCAGGCGGCCTGCTGCGCGTAGAGCGCGTCATGGTACGCCCAGAAGGCGCCCTGGGCGCCGGCCGCCTCAGACGCTTCGGCGGCTTTCTGGGCGTTGGGATGAATCTGATTCAGCGGAAAGTGACGGTACACAATTCGCACGTCATCCGGATGAGCAGCTACGACTTGCTCCAGCACGGGAGCAAAAGCGGCGCAGCCCGGTCACTGAAAGTCGCCATACTCAATAATGGTAATAACCGCGTCGGGCGCGCCTTTGGTCCAATCCTGTGAGCGCACGACGCCGGCTGCGGCGGCCGTGGTGGCCGGCGTAAATCCGGCCTCAGCCTTGACGGCTGCGCCGCTCGGCCCACCTTCCGCCGTCATCGCCTCTTCGGTCTGTGGGGCCGCATCCTGCGGCGCCTCGGCCGCCCCGCAGGCGGCCAATAACAATAAAAACAGCAGGAAAACTAATCGTCGCATGAGTTCTCTCCTCGTATAAATCGCGGGCATTCTACCACGTAAGGGTGGTAAAGGGTACAATGCTTACGAATCGTTCTATGAACAGAAGGAGCAAATGATATGCAACTATTTCCGTTTAAAAAGTTGAGATCTGTGCCGGCCATCCTGGCTGTGGCGCTGGTGATCCTGGCCGCCTGCACGCCGACCGCCGCCCCACCGGCCGCGTCCACTCCGGATGACAATGACGGCGGCGCTTTGCAGCCTGCCCCAGAAACGGCCGTTCCTCCCCAACCCCAAGAAGGCTACCCGGCCACGCCGCCCCTCGACGCCCCCGCCGCGCCGGGCTATCCGGCGCAGCAGCCGGCTGTCACGCCAGGGCAAAGCGCCTACCCCGGCGACGGCGTGTGGATTTTGCGTCCGCTTGGCATCCAGTGTGAAGACGAAACCCAGCCCGGCTACGCCGACCTGGACGAGACGGTCGAGACGTTAACCAGGGCCGGGATCACGGTGCTGGCGTCTGAAGTGACGAATTTGATGGTAACGGCCGTGTGTGGCGCCCCCACCAGCGCCCACTACCGCGTCCAGATCGACCCGGCGGATCTGGACCAGGCGCTGGCGATGGGCTGGTCGCGCGAGTCATGAGCTGCGGAGCAGCGCCAAAAAACCAACAACCCCCGGCGCCTGTCCAGGCGCCGGGGGTTGTTTTGTTTTTCGCAGATAGCGCTATGGTCTAGCGCCGGCGATCCTGGCCGCCGCCACGGCTGCCGCCATCACGGCCGCCGCGACCACCACGGCCGCCGCTCCCGCCACGGCCGCCGCGCGGCGCATCGGCCTCGCGCGCCTCTTCCAACGTCCAGCCTTCCAGCACGGCCTGCCGCGAAAGACGGATCTTGCCGTCCGGGCTTACGTCGGTGATCATCACCATCACTTCGTCACCCATGCGCACGGCGTCTTCAACGCTGCGCACGTGCTCGGTCGAGATTTGTGAAATGTGCACCATACCGTCCACGCCGGGCGCGTATTCCACAAAGGCGCCGAAGTCGGTAATGCGCACCACTCTACCCGTGAAGATCTCACCCATCTCGGGGCTGCGCGTCAGCGCCTGGATGCGCACCAACGCCGCCTCGGCCTTGTCGCCATCCACGCCGGCCACAAAGACTGTGCCGTCTTCCTGAATATCTACCGAGACCTCGAACTCTTCCTCCAGGCCGCGAATGGTTGCGCCGCCCTTGCCGATGACCGCGCCAATCTTGTCGGGGTCTATGTGGATGGTCAACATGCGCGGCGCAAACGGGCTGAGCTGCTTGCGCGGTTCGCTAATCGTCTGCAGCATCACATTCAAAATCTGCACACGCGCCTGGCGCGCCTGCTCCAACGCCTGCGCCATGATCTCCTGGGACAGGCCGGTGAGTTTGATGTCCATCTGCAGCGCGGTGATGCCATCGGCCGTGCCGGCCACCTTGAAGTCCATGTCGCCCAGGTGATCTTCCATGCCCTGGATGTCGGTCAGCACGGCGTGGCGCTGCCCATCGCTCACCAGGCCCATGGCGATACCGGCGACCGGCTTCTTGATCGGCACGCCGCAATCCATCAGCGCCAGGGTTGAGGCGCACACGCTGGCCTGGCTGGTGCTGCCATTAGAAGAGAGCACCTCCGACACCACGCGAATGGTGTACGGGAATTCGTCTTCGGCCGGAATCATCGGCAGCAGTGCGTTTTCGGCCAGCGCGCCGTGGCCGATTTCACGCCGTTTGGGGCCGCGCAGCATCCAGGTCTCGCCGGTCGAAAAGGGCGGGAAGTTGTAATGGTGCATGTAGCGGCGCGACTCCTCCGGCGAGAGGCTGTCCAATTTCTGCGCCTCGCGCGGCGTGCCCAGGGCAACGATCGAGAGCACCTGGGTTTCGCCGCGGCGGAAGAGCCCTGACCCATGGGCGCGCGGGCTGAGACCGGTTTCGCAAGAGAGGTCGCGAATGGTGGTGTAGTCACGGCCGTCAGTGCGAACCCCATCGTACAAAATGCGCTGGCGCACAGCGTATTTTAGCTCGTCGGAAATCACGCCGCGCACAGCCTTGGGATCAATTGCCGGGTCTTCCTCTATAAAGCCGTTGACAATTTCTTCGCGCAGCACGTCCATGGCCTCGTTCAGCGCATGGCGATCGGTATTGGCAACCACAATGTCATAAATCCGGCGGCCAATGCGCGTTTTGACCAGCGCCTGCAGCTCCGGATTGACGCTTTCAAAAATGCCCAGGCGTTTCTCTTTGCCCACGGCCGCGCGCATCTCTTCTTGCAAATCGATCAACGGCTGCACGGCCGCATGGCCAAAGGCTAACGCTTCTACCATAACGTCTTCGGTAACTTCATTCGCGCCCGCTTCCACCATGATGATGGCGTCGCGGGTAGCGGCCAGGCGCAGGTCGAGCGTGCTGTTCTCCATTTCGGGAATGGTGGGGGAGGCCACAAGCTGGCCGTCAACGTAGCCCACGCGCACCGCGCCGATGGGCCCGTTCCAGGGGATGTCGGAAATAGTCAGGGCCATGCTGGCGGCGTTGACGGCCATGACGTCCAGGTAATGGACGCTGTCGGAAGAGAGGGTGGTGATGATGACCTGCACTTCATTGCGCATGCCGTCGGGGAACAACGGCCGTAACGGCCGATCCGTCAAACGGGCCGTCAAAATCGCTTCAGTCGTCGGTCGTCCCTCGCGCCGGAAAAAGCTGCCGGGAATGCGGCCCGCCGCGTACATCTTCTCTTCAAACTCCACGCTCAGGGGGAAGAAATCCAGCCCTTCGCGCGCCGTGCGCGACATCGTTGCCGTCGCCAGCAGCACGGAATCACCCATGCGCACCGTCACGGCGCCGCCGGCCTGCTCGGCCAGCTTACCGGTCGCGACAATAATCTCTTTTCCGCTAATAGTTGTTTTGAACGTTGATTCAGGTAACATAATTTTTGTTTTTCCTCTTTGTTGGTTCCGTCATATTTGTCCCGACATGCACGCAAGCCGAACCGGGCGCGTGGGCCTCTTTTCAGAAACGCACACCGCCCAAATCATTGGCCAGGTTTTGCCAAGAGTGGACAAACACAAATTTAGATATGCGCTTAAATCACGCAGATAATACTTTGGAGCAAAATGGGTTAGGGACTGGGAGTTGACGCGCACTCTGGGACGCCAGGGTGCGCAGCAATTCCCAATTCCTAATCCATCCCGTTGTGCCCCAAAAAAGCGGGGGCGAAGCTGACTTCGCCCCCACACCCTATCTCACTTTTAACGACGCAAATTCAGGCGCGCCAGGATTTCACGGTAGCGTTCCGGGTGACGTTTGCGCAAGTAGGCCAATAAGCGCCGCCGCTTGCCGACCAGCTTGAGCAGACCCCGACGGGAACTCTCATCGTGCTTGTGCATCGCCAGGTGCCCCTGCAACTGCTTGATGCGTTTATCAAAAATTGCGATCTGCACCTCGGGCGAGCCTGTGTCGCCTTCGTGCGCCGCGAACTGCTCGATCAGATCGGCTTTCTCTGCCAATTCTAAGGGCATTTTATCCTCCAACTGTTGTGAATGAATTCTCCAGCCTGCGGGCCGCCGTGCCGAATACGTCGTACCTTCAAGCCGGAACTGGATTATACTGCGAGAAGAACCTAATGCCAAAAAGAATCGGGTTCGCTCAGCATGGATGACGCCAGGCGCCTTCATTGCTGTGCACGTGTTTAATCATCGCTCAGTTTAAGCACTGCCATAAAGGCTTCCTGGGGCACTTCGACGTTGCCGATCATCTTCATGCGCTTTTTACCCTTCTTCTGTTTTTCGAGCAGCTTACGCTTACGCGTGATGTCGCCCCCGTAACATTTGGCCAGCACGTCCTTGCGCAGCGCCTTAACCGTGGCGCGGCTAATGACCCGCTTGCCCACGGCGGCCTGGATGGGCACCTCGAACAACTGGCGCGGAATTTCCTTTTTAAGCTGGGTGACGAGCTTTTGGCCGCGCCGGAAAGCGCCGTCGCGGTGCACAATCATCGCCAGCGCGTCTACCGGCTGTTTGTTGACCAGCACGTCCAGCTTCACCAGGTCCGACGCGCGATAGCCGGCAAATTCATAATCCATGGAAGCGTAGCCGCGTGTGCTGCTCTTGAGCTTGTCGTAAAAGTCCACGATGATTTCGGCCAGGGGCAGGTCATATTTGAGCACGACGCGGCCAGGCGCCGGGTATTCCTGGCCCAAAAACTCGCCGCGCCGCCCCATGGCCAGCTCCATTACCACGCCGTAATAGGTTTCGGGGGTAAAAATTTGGACGTGCATCCACGGCTCGCGGATCTCCTCAATGACGCTCTCGTCCGGCAGATCGGAGGGGCTGTCGATAATTTGCACCTCGCCGCTGCCGGCCATGACCACTTCGTAGCGCACGCTGGGCGCCGTGGCCACCAGGTCTAAATCATATTCGCGCTCCAGCCGCTCCTGGATAATTTCCATGTGGAAGAGCCCCAGGAAGCCGCAGCGAAAGCCGAAGTTGAGCGCGTCGGAGGTTTCCGGCTCGAAGATGAGCGCGGCGTCGTTAAGCTGCAGGCGCTCCAGAGCTTCCTTAAGCAGCGCATAATCTTCCCCGTCGGCGGGGTAAAAACCGGCGAAGACCATCGGTTTGGCGGGCGCATAGCCCGGCAGCGGCTCTTGGGCGAGACGGCCCAGGGCGGTAATGGTGTCGCCGACGCGGCATTCCTGGACGGTTTTTAACCCGGTGGCAATGTAGCCGACTTCGCCGGCGGTGAGGACATTGACCGGCTTCATGCGTGGGCTGAAGATGCCTAGTTCGAGCGGCTCGGCCTCCACGCCGGTGGCCATCATTTTGATGGCCTGGCCCTTGCGGATTTCGCCGTCAAAGACGCGCACGTAAGCGATGACGCCTTTGTAGGAGTCGTAGTGGGAATCAAAGACGAGCGCGCGCAACGGCCGTTCCGCGCGATCTTCAGGCGGGTGAATGCGCGCCACCACGGCCTCCAGCACGCGTTCCACCCCCAGCCCCGTCTTGGCGCTGATGAAAATCACGTCCTCGGCCGGAATCCCGATAAGCTGCTCGATCTCCTCGGCCACGTCCTCCGGCGCGGCGGCCGGCAGGTCAATCTTGTTGATCACCGGCACCAGCTCCAGGTCGGCCTCCAGCGCCAGGTAGAGGTTGGCCAGCGTCTGGGCCTCAATGCCCTGCGTCGCGTCCACCACCAGAATCGCGCCCTCGCAGCTTTGCAGCGCCCGGCTGACCTCGTAGCCAAAGTCGACGTGTCCGGGCGTGTCGATCAGGTTCATCTCGTAGGCCGTACCGTCCTGCGCCCGGTAAGTCATGCGTACGGCCGATGCCTTAATCGTGACCCCCTTTTCACGCTCCAGGTCCATCGTGTCCAGCACCTGCTCCTGCATTTCGCGCTCGGAGATGGTACCGGTGGCCTGCAGCAAACGGTCGGCCAGGGTCGATTTGCCGTGATCGATGTGAGCAATAATACAAAAATTTCGGATATGCGTTGGTTCCATGCGCACAAGTATAGCAGAGAGTAAGGCCTGGCAATAGCTTTCATCCGCCGCATCGTCCCTATACATGAGCAGTTTAGATGTAGACGTTCAGGCGCCAGCCATTTTCTCCCAGGCGGGTCTGATGAAAGATGCTATTCGTGAAGCGCCTGGCGCCTCCAGGAGTGAGCGTTTACGTTTATACTGGCTGCGGCCGGTCTCTGACCGCGCCGCCTCTGGTAAAAATGTCAGATTATGCCCGTTGTCAGTATAGCAAACGAAACATAAGGCAAGATCAACGCCTCTCTTCAGCCTGGTCATCCTAAAACCATTATATTCGTCATGTAATGCTGATTATTTTTGTCATGCGCTGCGTCATAGCTGGCCGTTTATA
>Ga0114946_10003087_pt1 | contig 11342 bp, 6 predicted proteins | sample WalLakDeSediment_FD_88676 | JGI IMG/M metagenome (GOLD analysis project Ga0114946, IMG submission 88676) | Lake sediment microbial communities from Walker lake, Nevada to study Microbial Dark Matter (Phase II) - Walker Lake 11/02/13 Deep Sediment | ecosystem: Environmental > Aquatic > Freshwater...
GGTTCGAGCCGTGCGGCTTGAATCAGATGTACAGCATGGTTTACGGCACCTTGCCCATCGTGCACGGGGTGGGCGGGCTGGCGGATTCGGTGCGCCCGGCGGGGGCGCCCGGCGACGCCGCAGCGGCTGGAACCGGGTTCGTGTTTACCGAGCCCACCTCCTCGGCGCTGCTCGATGCCGTCGACCGTGCGCTGGCCTGGTACGGACGGCCGGGGCTCTGGCGGGTGCTGCAGCACAACGCCATGAGTCAGGATTTTTCCTGGCGGCACAGCTCGCTGCGTTACCTGGAGTTGTACCAGCGCCTGCTGGGCGGCGCCGAAGACGCCCGGTCGTCGCGGTGACCGGGGCATTGACCCGCGTGCTGGAGGGGCGCCATCACGCACCGTTCGAAGTGCTCGGTGCGCACCATGACGGCGACATGGTGACCGTTCGCGTGTTGCTGCCAGCGGCCCAGCGGGTGTGGTTTGGCGACGTGGCTGGTGGGCGCATCGAACTCGCCGCAGCCCAGCCCGAGGCGGGGTTGTTCGTGTGGCATGGCCTTGCGGGGATCCTGCCGGAGCACTACCGGGTATTCTGGCAGGATGCCTGGCACCACACCCATCACTACCTCGACCCCTATACATTTCCCGCCGTCCTGCCAGCGGCGGCGCTGCAGCGATTTACCGGAGGTTCTGACGATGCAGCCTACCTGACCCTCGGGTCCCACCCGGTGGTCATAGACGGCGTGGCGGGCGTGCGTTTCGCCGTGTGGGCGCCCAACGCCGAGCGGGTAAGCGTTCTGGGCGATCACGACGGCTGGGATGCCCGCCGGCAGCCGATGCGCTCGCTCGGCGCCAGCGGTGTCTGGTGCCTGTTCGTGCCCGAACTGGCGCCGGGGGCGCGCTACAAGTACGACGTGCGCAGCGGCATCAACGGAGCCATCGAGAAGGCGGATCCGTTCGCGCAGTCGTTCGAATTGCGACCTCTGTCGGCTTCCCTGGTAGCGGCGCCGTCCACCCACCGCTGGCAGGATGAGGACTGGCTGGCAAGGCGCGACGCCGGCAGCTGCCTGGCGCAGCCCATGTCGATCTACGAGGTACACCTGGGGTCGTGGCGGCGCGCGGCCGACGGCTTCCTGAACTATCGCGAGCTGGCGGTGGCGCTGACCGAACACGTGACCTCCCTCGGCTTTACCCACGTCGAGCTGCTGCCGATCACCGAACACCCCTTCGATGGTTCCTGGGGTTACCAGACGCTGGGTTACTTCGCCGCGACCAAGCGCTTCGGCGAGGCCGACGACCTGCGCTGGTTCGTCGACTACCTGCACCGGCACCATGTCGGCGTGATCCTCGACTGGGTACCCGGCCATTTTCCGACCGACAGCCATGGGCTCGCCACCTTCGACGGCTCGGCGCTCTACGAGCACGAAGATCCGCGCCGCGGCTTTCACCAGGAATGGAACACCCTGATTTTCAACTACGGCCGCAGCGAGGTGCGCAGCTTCCTTACCTCGAGCGCCCTGTACTGGCTGCGGGAATTCCACTTCGACGGGCTGCGCGTCGACGCGGTGGCGTCGATGCTGTATCTGGATTACGCGCGCAAAGCCGGCGAGTGGCTGCCGAACCGCTTCGGCGGCAACGAGAACCTGGAAGCCATCGACTGGCTTCGCGAACTCAACGAGAAAATTCACGGGGAGTTCCCGGGTGCGGCCGTGATCGCCGAGGAATCCACGTCGTGGCCCCAGGTCACGCGGCCGACTTACCTGGGCGGCCTGGGCTTCACCCTGAAGTGGAACATGGGCTGGATGCACGACACCCTGAACTATCTGGCGAACGATCCGGTGCATCGCGTTTCCCACCAAGACCGGCTGACGTTCGGCATGCTCTACGCCTACACCGAAAACTTCCTGTTGCCGCTGTCGCATGACGAGGTGGTGCACGGCAAGGCACCGATGTTGCACAAGATGCCGGGCGACGACTGGCAGAAGTTCGCCAACCTGCGTCTGCTGTACTGCTACCAGTTCACTTACCCGGGCAAAAAGCTGCTGTTCATGGGCCAGGAATTCGGCCAGCGTGACGAGTGGAACCACGACCGCGCCCTCGACTGGCACCTGCTCGAGCATGCGTGCCACCGCGGCGTCAGCGACCTGCTGCGGGATCTGAACTCGCTGTACCGTCGGGAACCTGCTCTGAACGCCGACGGCGCCGGCGGCTTCGAGTGGATCGACTGTCACGACGCGCGGCAGTCGGTGGTGAGCTACCTGCGACGCTCGGGCGACGCGTTCGTGCTGGTAGTGCTGAATTTCACTCCGGTGCCGAGACGCAGCTACCGCCTGGGCGTGCCCGCAGCCGGTTGCTATAGAGAGCTGCTGAACTCGGACGCGGAGCGTTATGGCGGTTCCAACGTGGGCAATCTGGGTGCGGTGCCGAGCGAGGCAGTTGCCTGCATGGGGCACCGGCACTCGCTGGTTCTGACCCTGCCGCCGCTGGCGGCTCTGGTGCTCGCGCTCGACTAGGCGCGCCCGCCGGCCTCGACCGCCGCGCGGATGCGCGCGGCAAGCGGAGCATCCAGGCACTGGCCGGCGGCACGCCAGCGCCAGTTGCCGTCTGCCCGTCCTGGCACGTTCATTCGCCCGCGGCTGTCCAGCTCGAGAAAATCCTGCAGCGGCACGATGGCGGTGTCGGCCGCCGACCGGAACACCGCGTCGATCATCGACCACGGCATTTGCGGCGAACCCTGAAAGTACGCATCCACGGCGTTCCGTGCCGCCGGCTCCAGGCTTCGATACCAACCCAGGGTGGTGTCGTTGTCGTGGGTGCCGGTGTAGGCGATCGACCTGGCGGGATAACTTCGCGGCAGGTGCGGATTCTCCGGGTCGCCGCTGAAGGCGAACTGCAGCACCCGCATCCCGGGCAGATCGAAGTCGTCGCGGAGCGTATCGACCGTGGCGGTGATGACGCCGAGATCCTCTGCCACCAGCGGCAGAGCCGGCAGGCAGGCCGCCAGGCGGGCGAGAAGCGCGCGACCAGGGCCCGGCTGCCAGCAGCCGGTCCGGGCATCGGCGGCGCCGGCCGGCACCGACCAGTAGGCTTCGAGACCGCGGAAATGATCGATGCGCACAGCGTCGAAGAGTTCGAGTTGCAGCGCCACCCGGCGAACCCACCAGTCGAAGCCGGCCTCTGCCAGAGCGTGCCAGTCGTACAGCGGGTTGCCCCAGAGCTGGCCTGTGGCGGAGAAGTAGTCCGGCGGGACGCCGGCTACGCGCAGCGGACGGCCGCCGTCGTCGAGCTGGAAGAATGGCCGGTTGGCCCAGACGTCGGCGCTGGCGAGCGCCGGGTACAGGGGCATGTCGCCGAACAGCACGACTTTGCGGTCGGCCGCCTCACGGCGCAGCCGGCACCACTGATGAAACAGCACGAACTGGCCCATGGTCACCGCATCCAGGGCGGCGCGGCGGCGCTGCGCGAAGGCGTGCAGCGCGTCCGGGTCGCGGTCCCGCAGGGGCGCCGGCCACGCCCACCACGGCCGGTCGTACTCCCGGGTGGCGACCGCGAACACCGCGTAGTCGAGCAGCCAGTGCCGATGACGAGCGAAGAAGGCCTCGTAGTCGCCCGCGTTGGCGGCTGCATAGCCAGTCAGACCCCCTCGCCCGAGCATCGATGGCCAGTGCAACAGGCACTCGCCGAGGGCGAACAGGGACGGGCTCTGATAGGGCGAGCCGTGAGGGTCGGGCGGGTTCAGCGGCAGCACCTGCCAGACCCGCAGGCCGGCGTCGCTCAGGAAGTCCAGAAACCGCCAGGCGCCATCGCCGATGACGCCGGCTGGACCGGGCCCCGGTAGAGAGGTGACGTGGCACAATACCCCGGCTCGACGCGGATTTGGTAGTTGCACGGTCGCCTTGCATCCTTCGCGGCAATTGGTTGTGAACCCCACTTTACGGGATTCTGATCGCTCAGACGTAGGCTTTCGCCAGATACTGCTGCAGCATCCGTTGGGAGTTGAAGAACGAGCCGTTCAGCGCGATGGCGTTTCTGCAGACGCTGAGATAACTCTCCGGCTGCTCGTAGTAGGACGGCAGAACCACGTTCTCCAGCTTGTCGTACAGGCTGACGGCGTCGAAATCCGAGACAGCCTGCTCATCCCGGCCGCCACCGTTGCCGACCGACCAGCCGGTGATGCCTTCGAGGTGTCCCTCGATCCACCAGCCATCCAGGGTGCTGATGCTGGGAACCCCGTTCAGGGCGGCCTTCATGCCGCTGGTCCCCGAGGCTTCATTCGGCGGCAGGGGCGTATTCAGCCAGGCGTCCACCCCACAGATCAGCAGGCGTGCAACCCGTGTGTCGTAGTTCGGCAGATAGATGACACGGATACCCGTGCCAGCGAGTTTGCGTGCGGCAGCGTAGACCTCGCGAATCAGTGCCTTGCCCCGTGCGTCCCGCGGATGCGCTTTTCCGGCAAACACGATCTGCAGACCGCCGAATCGGGATGCCAGGCTGACCAGACGATCGGGGTAGCGGAACAGCAGATCCGGACGCTTGTAAGCCGTGGCGCGGCGGGCGAACCCGAGCGTGAACACCTCCGCAGAGAAGTCGGCGCCCTGCGTCGAGCGAATGTGATCGAGCAGCGCCACTTTGGCCTTCCGGTGCGCTATCCCGACCTCTTTCAGCGGGATGCCGCGCGCATAGCGCAGGCTGAAATTGTCCTCCTGCCAGCCAGCGACATAGCGATCGAACAGTTCTGCCATTGCCGGGCACACCCAGGTGCCGGCGTGCACACCGTTGGTGATCGCATCCACGCTGTAGCCGGCGAACATCAGCCGCGAGACCTCGCCGTGCCGCTGCGCGACGCCATTGACGAAGCGACTGAGGTTGAGCGCGACGTAGGTCAGATTCAGCATCAGTCCTTTGTTCAAAAGATCACTCGGAACGTCGAACTTTTCCTGCGTCTGCATCACTTGGCGATAGACGTCGACCGAAAACAGGTCGCGAAATCTCAGTATGTCTCCCGAACTGCCGAGCACCCGATAGGCAAGATCGAGCGGAAACTGGTCGTGTCCGGCGGGCACCGGCGTGTGCGTGGTGAATACACACTGTTCGCGAACCGCTTCGATCTCGGCTTCGCCGATACCGCCGTCGCCATTCCCGCTTGCCAGTTCGGCGAGCAGTTCCACCGTCAGAAGGGCTGAATGACCCTCGTTCATGTGGAATCGACGGATGCGATAGTAGCCGAGCGCACGCAGCAGGCGCACGCCTCCGATGCCCAGCAGTGCTTCCTGACGCAGTCGATACTCCGCGTCGCCGCCATAGAGATGATCGGTGAGCGTGCGATCGATCGGATCGTTCTCGGGCAGATCGGTATCGATGAACAGCACCGGCACTCGATGTCCGCGCACCCCCGTCAGCCAGTAGCGCCAGGCCCGGATCGTCACCAGGCGGGAGCAGAGATGCAACTCGGCCCGGGCCGGCAACTCCTCGAGGAAATCGGCGACCGGCCAGGATTCGGCAAGTTCCGACTGATTGCCGTCGGCATCGAGTTCCTGCTGAAAATACCCCAACCGATGCAGCAGGCAGACTGCGACCATGGGAACACCCATGTCCGCTGCGGTGCGTAACGTATCACCGGCCAGCACGCCCAGGCCGCCGCTGTAGGTCGGCATCCGCGCGTCCAGCGCCAACTCCATGGAAAAATATGCGATCGCTCCGTCCATTGGTTGATCCTGCACGAGGACTTCCTGGATTCCCATCTGCGCTGAATTCTAACCCCACGTACCGTTGGCGTTGGAAGGCGCTTGACCTATAGTTCGCGCACTCTATTGGCGCTCGATTTCGCGATCGCCTCCAACCTCGGAGAGCTCTGACACGACATGCATGGCAGTCGATTCTCCCTCGAAGTCAACGCGCGCATTCCCGACAACCTTGGCCGTTTGCCCGAACTCGCCGGCAATCTGATCTACAGTTGGGATCGCGACCTACGCCGGCTGTTCCGCTACCTGGACAGCGATCTGTACGACGATTGCAGCGGCAATCTGAAGCTGTTCCTGCGCCGCGTCGACCAGCAGCGCATCGACGAGGCGGCCGGCGATCCGACCTTCGAGCGCTCTTATCAACAGGCCCTTTCGGCGTACGATGCCTTTCTCACCCGCCCGATGCCTGCCGACCTGCGTGACTGCATCGATCCAGAACAAGATCTGGTCGCATATTTCTGTCTGGAGTTCGGGCTGCACGAAAGCCTGCCGATTTATTCGGGCGGGCTCGGAATCCTCGCGGGCGATCATTGCAAGGCCGCCGCCGACCTGGCGATCCCCCTGGTGGCGGTCGGGCTCATGTATCACCAGGGCTACTTCGAGCAGCGCCTGGGTGCGGACGGAGATCAGGTCGAGCACTATCTGAACAACGACCTCGACGCGCTGCCCCTCGAGCTGGTGGTCGATAGCGAAAGGATGCCGCTCGAGGTGCAGGTTCCTGCCAGTGAGGGCACCGTGCGCCTGCGGGTCTGGCAGGGGCACGTGGGACGCATCCGCCTGCTGCTGCTCGACTCCGACATGCCGGAGAACCCGCCGCAATTCCGGGCAATGACCCACCGTCTGTACGGCGGCGGTGAAGTCAATCGCATCCGCCAGGAGATGGTGCTCGGCATTGGCGGCGTAAAGGTGTTGCGGGCGCTCGGCCTGGCGCCGACGGTGTGGCACCTGAACGAGGGACATGCCGCGTTTCTGGGCCTCGAACGCTGGTATGAGTACGTTCGCGAGGGTGTCGACCGCGACACCGCTTTCGAGCTGGTCGCGAGCAACGCCGTGTTCACTACCCATACGCCCGTACCGGCCGGTCACGACGTTTTCGACTGGAACCTCGCCACTGTGGAGCTCGGTCCTTATCTCGACAGTATCGGCCTGGAGGTGCGCGAGCTGTTCGACCTTGGCGGCAACGGCGATCCGCACAAGCTGAACATGACGGCTCTGGCGCTGCGGACCTCGCGCTTTCGCAACGGCGTCAGCCGCGTGCACGGCGACGTCGCCGCGGAAGGAAGCGCCTACGTCTGGCCGGAGGTTCCTGCGGCGGAGAACCCCATCGGCTACGTCACCAACGGCGTGCACCTGCAGACATTCCTGGCACTCGAGTGGGTCAACCTGTTCGACGTGCGCTTCACCGCCTGGCGCAGCAATATCGCGAACGTCGACTACTGGCAGTGCATCGATCAGATCTCGAATCACCAGTTCCGCAGCCTGCGCCACGAACTCAAGGGGCAGCTGTTCTTTCGGCTGCGCCAGCGCCTGCTCGCTCAGCATCGACGCAACGGGCTAGCCGAGACCACCATCGAACGCATCCTCGGCCTGATCGAGACCCCGCAGCGGGACGTGCTGGTCATCGGGTTCGCCCGCCGCTTCGCCACCTACAAGCGCGCCACGCTGATCTTTTCCGACCGGGCGCGGCTCGCGCGGCTGCTGAACGATCCGGAGCGGCCGGTGATGCTGGTCATGGCAGGCAAGGCGCATCCCGACGATCATCCGGGCAAGCAGCTGATCCGCGAAGTCTATCGGCTCAGCATGGAACCAGAGTTCATCGGTAAGGTGCATCTGGTCGAGAACTACGACCTGGCGCTCGGCCGACTGCTCGCCACCGGCGTCGACGTGTGGCTCAACACCCCGGAATATCCGCTGGAGGCAAGCGGAACGTCCGGCATGAAGGCGGCCGTGAACGGCGTCGTCAATCTGTCGGTGCTGGACGGGTGGTGGGCCGAGGCATTCGACGGCACCAACGGCTGGGGTATCCGGCCCCACGACTCGAGTTGGGACCCGGGCTATCGCCAGCGGCAGGAATCGGAGGACCTGCTCGAGACGCTCGAGAACCGTGTGATCCCGCTGTACTTCGACCGCCGTGACGACGGGTGGGTGCCCATGGCCAAGGCATCCATGCGTTCGATCATTCCCCGTTTCAATGCGGAACGCATGCTCCGTGACTACCTGACCCGGCTCTACGGTCCGGCGGCGCGCCACCATCGACAGCTGGCCGGCGGCGGTGGGGCCAACGCTCGGGCATTGGTCAAGTGGAAGCGCCTGGTCGAAACCTGCTGGGATCAGGTATCCGCACGCATCGTGGAAGGTGCACCGTGTCAGGTGAGCCAGGGCGATGCGGTCAGCCTGGAAGTGCTCGTTCACCTGAACGGCCTCGCGGCTGACCAGCTATGTGTCGAATGCCTGGTGGAGCCCGAGCGTCACCTGGCGGACGACTTGGCACCGCGGCGCTATGCCTTCGTCGTCAGCAGCGTGAACGAAGCCTCGGGTATGGCGCATTATCAATTGCAGCTGACGCCGCCCTATTCCGGCCTTCAGCATTATCGTATCCGCTGCTATCCACACCACCCGCAGCTGAGCCATCCGTTCGAGACCGGTAGGATGATCTGGCTGTAATCCCGGAAGAGCCGCGCTACCGAAGCCGCTGGGCGGACGCCTGCAGCACCATGTTGGTGCGGCAAGGATCGAGTCGCGCACCTTCATTGCGCACCATTGCGCACCGCCGCACCCGCCTTACTACGAGTTTCTCCTGACTAGGCAGTGCTGGCACCCTGGTGTTCCAATGAAATCGCTCGATGAACAGGATTTTCGAAGCGAGCGGTGAAGTTGGCTCGAACCTTGCCAATCCCCTATGGGCGTGCCTTGCTAAGGCAAGCCCGGGGTCGAAGCTTGCACCATTTGAGGCGCATCATGGACAGAAAACACGCCGCCGGCCACAGGGAACGGGCAGATCATATAAGGGTTTCTGCCGTCATTCTCGCCGGCGGTCGGGGCGAACGGCTCGGGGCGCTCACCGAGCGCTGTGCCAAACCAGCCGTGCCGTTCGGCGGCGGCTATCGCGTCATCGACTTCACGTTGTCGAATTGCGTCAATTCGGGAATTGCCAGGGTCGGCGTATTGACCCAGTACCAATCTGCCAGCATCGCCTCGCACCTCAGGCGGGCATGGAGCGGGGCGCACGCCGCGGGCGCCGATGTGCGTGTGTGGGACGCTGCCGATCTGCCCAGCGAGCCGTGCTACAAGGGTACCGCCGACGCCGTATACCGCAATCTGGACCGGCTCCGTTGTGGGCAACCGCTTCTGCAGCCGCAATCGCATCTGCAGCCGCAACCGCATATGCGACCACACCTGATCCTGGTGCTGTCGGGCGATCACGTGTACCGCATGGATTATCGCGAGATGATCGCCGAGCACATGCGCAGCGGCGCGGAGATTACCGTGGGGTGCATCGAGGCGCCGTTGGCCGAAGCGAGCCGCTACGGTGTGCTCGCCACCGACCGGTGCGGCCGCATCGATTCGTTCGCGGAGAAACCGGCCAATCCAACTCCGACGGCGCACCGTCCGGATCAAGCGTTGGTTTCGATGGGAATCTATCTGTTCGATGCCGACGTCCTCGGCGCCGAGCTCGCGCTCGACGCTGCGCTGCCGGAATCCCGCCACGACTTCGGCACGAACGTGATCCCGCGGGTCATTCACAGCCGTCGCGTACATGCTCACCGGTTCGAGCAGGGTAACGGCCTGCCCGGCTTCTGGCGTGACATCGGCACCCTGGACAGTTATCACGAGGCCAACCTGGCCATGCTCGACGCGAAGACCAGCTTCGATCCCGCCGACCCGCTGTGGCCCATCCACGGCTGCGCCGTCAGCCAGCATCCGTCACGCTTCCGGCAGCCGCTCCCGGAGCTCGCCACCGACATCGCGGTTGGCGGATGCCGTGACGAAGGATTCGTGCTGCGTTCCAACCTGGGCGCCGGTTGTCTGATCGACGGCGGTGTCGTAGTTCGCTCGATTCTCTCGGAGCGGGTGACGATCAGGCGCGCAGCCCACGTCAGCCAGTGCGTGGTGCTTCCGGGTGCGGTCGTCGGTGCAGGCTGCCGCTTACACCGAACCATCGTCGCCGAAGGCTGCAGGGTGCCGAACGGCGTCCGATTGGGCTGCACGGAGGCGGAGGACACCCTGTCCTGTCAACGAACGGCGGGCGGTTTGCGCTTGCTCACCCAGGCCGACGTCGATCGTTGGCTCGCGGACCGCTGCCCGCAGCGCGCCGGCGCGAAGCGCGCGGCGCCCGCTCGTCGCCAGGCCGCGACGTCCGGCGCCTGAGCCGGACGAGTCCTTACTCCGGCCTGGTGGCACGCTCGCGCTACCCGGGTGACCGGCAGGCTGGTGAAGGTCTACGTCTGGTACGATAACGAAACCGGTTACGCCTGCCGCTGTCTCGATGTGGCGGGCAAGCTGATTGATTGATGCGCCAGTTGCCTGAAGTGCGGTCGACTTCGGCGCGGAACCGCAATGCATTATAGGAACATCCTCGTGTGCCCCGACCTGCGATCGCGGGAAGCGCCGCGACTGCTGCAGCGGGCGGCGACGCTGCTGGCGTGTGGCGGTCAGGTCACCGCCGTCACCGTCACCGTCATCGAGACCGGGACCTTCGACGACGCCTGGGTCGCCAAGGCCTCGCCGCTCGAGGACGAGCACTGGTCGCGAACTGCCCACCTGGCGCGGTTGTGTGCCGAGTCCGGCCAGCCCGATGCCCAAGGCCGGGTGCTGGTCGGTGACGCAGCGACCGAGATCGCGTCTTGAGCCAGCGCTGGGACAACCTCTCGCTGTGGCCCGGGGCGCCTTACCCGTTGGGTGCCACCAGCCATCCCGAGGGGGTGAACTTCTCGCTGTTTTCCGAGCACGCTGAGCGGGTAGAGCTGTGCCTGTTCACCAGCCAAGGCGAGGAAGTCGCCCGGATCGAGCTGCAGGAGCGCACCGACCAGGTCTGGCATGGGTTCGTGCCCGGCCTCCGTCCGGGGCAGCGCTACGGCTATCGCGTGCATGGGCCCTATCGGCCTGAGGCCGGGCTGCGCTTCAACCCGCGCAAGCTGCTGCTGGACCCGTACGCCAAATCGGTGGTGGGCCGGCTGCAGTGGGATGACGCTCACCTGGGCTATGCCAACGCCGGCTCCGGGGAAGACGCCGGCCCGGATTGCCGCGACAACGCCCATCTGGTGCCCCACGGCCGGGTCATCGACCCGGCCTTCGACTGGGGCGACGACCGCCCGCCGCTGGTTCCCTGGCACGACACCATCATCTACGAGTTGCACGTGCGTGGGTTCACCAAGTTGCATCCGCTGGTGCCGCCGGAACTGCGTGGTACCTATGCGGGGCTCGGCTGCAGCGCGGTGATCGAGTACCTGCAGGCGCTGGGGGTCACCACCGTCGAGCTGATGCCGGTGCACACCGCCGTCGACGAGATGCATCTGGCGGAGCGCGGGTTGACCGACTACTGGGGCTACAGCTCCATCGGCTACCTGGCCCCGGATCAGCGGCTGGCGGCGGGCGAGCCGGTGGCCGAGTTCAAGACCAA
>Ga0114946_10003088_pt1 | contig 11340 bp, 9 predicted proteins | sample WalLakDeSediment_FD_88676 | JGI IMG/M metagenome (GOLD analysis project Ga0114946, IMG submission 88676) | Lake sediment microbial communities from Walker lake, Nevada to study Microbial Dark Matter (Phase II) - Walker Lake 11/02/13 Deep Sediment | ecosystem: Environmental > Aquatic > Freshwater...
GAACAAATTTTTATTAATCACCTCTTGACTCTCCTCCTACTGGAGGTTGTATACTTGCTAATGAGACTCCAGCGCGCGGAGAAATCGTTAAATGATTAAGATTGGATACTTTTCAAGGATCAGCCAGGTGCCGGTGAAGACACTGCGCTATTATGATGAAATGGGACTCCTCAAACCGGTCGAGGTGGACCGCTTCACTGGCTATCGCTACTACTCATTCGATCAGCTCAGACGGCTTAACCGTATTCTGGCGCAAAAAGATCTGGGCTTCTCCCTCGAGCAGATCTCCAAACTGCTCAGCCAGGATCTGCCGGTTGCTGAGCTACGCGGCATGTTGCGCATGAAACAGGAAGAGTTACGCCAACGCCTGCAGGATGAACTGGCTCGCTTGGAACGAGTAGAAACCCGGCTGAAACAACTCGAACAGGAGGTCGTAATGCCAGACTATGACGTTGTACTCAAAAAAGTAGACCCCGTCCTGGTAGCAGGTGTGCATGACATCATCCCCGCCTACCCAGAACAAGGACATCTGTGGGAGAGGCTGGAAACCTATCTGGGCCAGCAGAAAGTTACTCCCAATGGAGCTTGCTTCACCATCTATTACGCCGACGAGCCGGAGATCGATGCAGAGGTCTGTGAACCGCTTTCCGAGCCTATTCCCGCAACCGAAACGATCCTCGTGCACGAATTGCCGGCAATCGAGACCATGGCCAGTGTGATCCACCATGGCCCCTTTATCACCCTTAACGAGGCCGCTACCGCGCTTCTCAAATGGATCGAGGTTAATGGCTACCGCATCACCGGCCCTGCCCGGGAGATTTACCTCGAGCCCCCAGTCACTACAGGCAGCCAAACCGATCCCAGCACGGTCACTGAGATCCAGTTCCCGGTAGAAAAGGGATAAGTTAATAATAAATCTGGCCTTTCCCTAAGAGATACTTCAGGGAAAGGCCAGGTAGGATTATTATATTTTGAAATACAGTAACGCTACTCGCCTAAGCTAACACTCGCTAAACCCACAGGCGTAACACTTCCGGCAACCCTCCTCGTTGACCACAGCCGCCTGTCCACATTCTGGGCACAGATCACCGATGCGCAAAGTGTGAGGTAGCTCAGGAGAGGAACCCAGGGAGATTGCCGGGATGGAGGGGGTTTCTTTGCCGGTCTGTTTGCCATTATCGTTTTGGTGCGTCTCGCTCTCTTCTGTACTTTCCTCGGCAGTGTTTTCCAAATATTCACTGAGAGCCTGGGCAACCCCATCTGGGAGAGAGCGCACCCTGTTCGGCCCAAAACCAAGGGAGCGTCCACCGCCAATGCCCGATAGCTGGCGTACAACCTCGTATAACCGGTCACGCGGGGCAATGGGAGAAGACAGGCGCAAGATGAAAGAAACCAGGCGTCCAATCGCTTCAGAAACAGCAGCAGTATCTGATCCAGCCTTGGAGGTGTTGACAAAGACCTCAAAGGGTTGGTTGCCGCCATTTTCATTAATGGTGACAAAGGCTTTACCAAGCGGTGTCCCGACACTCATGGTATAGCCATGTAATCGACGGGGGCGCGGCTTCTTCTTATCATGCCAGATGGGCAACTGGTCTTTCTGAGCAGGTGGGGCGGTCACTACCGGTTCAGGTACGACCTGTTGTTTCTTCTGGGCAGTGGCATGCGTTTCAAGCACCACCTTTTGGCGAGAGCCGGTCACATAAACGGTGATGCCCTTGCAACCAAGCTCCCAGGCCAGTTTGTACACGGTTGCCACATCTTCTTCTGTAGCGCTGGCTGGGAAATTAACCGTCTTCGAAAGGGAATTGTCCACAAAAGCCTGTAAAGCACCCTGCATACGCACATGCTCTTCTGCACTCACATCCTGAGAAACCACAAATGTATGCCGGATTTTCTCTGGCAGCTCGTTGATATGCTGGCAAGTACCATCCTCCATGACCTGTTTAACAATCATATCGTGAGCCTGTCCACTGATGCCGGCCTTCTTGAGGGCTTCTTCAAAGAGCGGGCTGGTGTAGGTTAACTGCAGGTCCTTGCCGTTATCATTGACATGGCGGATATAAGCCAGGGCAAAAACTGGCTCGCAGCCATATCCCTCGCAACCGGCAACCGTTGCAATCGTTCCCGTGGGTGCAACAGTAGTTTGAGCCGCATTGCGAATACCATGCTGGCGGATACCGCTGATGACAATATCCCAATTCACCGGTGGGCGTCCCCAATCATCCATGTAAGGGGCTAGAGGCTGGGGAGGCTGCCAGGTCAGGTTTTCGGGATCATAAATACTGCCTTTTATAGCAGGAAATGCACCCCGTTCTTTGGCCAATTCTATGCTGGTGAGCATGGCCTGGTAGCGGATGAATTCCATCACCTGAGCTGAGAACTCCTGACCTTCATCTGAACCATAGCGGATGCCAGCATGGTACATCAAGTCAGCCAATCCCATGATCCCCAGTCCAATCCGGCGAGCTCGCAGGGCAGCTTCTTTTAATTGGGGTACAGCAGGCACGTAGGCATTCGCTTCGACGACATCATCCAGGAAAATCGTAGACAGCACCACTTGCTGGCGCAGCTTCTCCCAATCGACTCTGCCGGCGGACCCAACTGCCTGAGCTAGGTTCACCGAACCCAGACAGCAGTTTTCATAGGGTCCTAGCCATTGTTCACCACAGGGGTTGGTCGCCTCCATCTGGTATAGATGAGGGACAGGGTTAGACCGGTTAGCCGCATCCAGGAACAACATGCCTGGTTCGCCATTGTAATGCGCCTGCTGAATGATCTTATCAAATAATTCCCGCGCCCGGATACGCTTATGCACCTTGACCGGCATCCCAGCTTCTTCCGCCTGTTCCACGTTGCCCTGAAAGCTCTTGTATTCAGGGTGGCTAACATCTGGAAAGCGTAGCTCCCACATATCATCGTTTTCGACCGCACGCATAAATGCATCCGTGATTCCAACAGAGATGTTGAAATTTGTAATAGCATTCTCGTCGGTTTTGCAGGTGATAAATTCTTCTACATCCGGGTGGTCAATGCGCAGGACAGCCATATTCGCTCCCCGGCGAGTGCCTCCCTGGGCAATCTCTCCAAAGGCCTTATCGTAAACGCGCAGGAAGCCAACTGGTCCAGTAGCCTGTCCAGCAGAAGATTTAACCATCGTACCCTTGGGGCGCAAGCGTGAGAATGAAAAACCGTTGCCTCCACCTGTCTGCTGGATCAAGGCGGCGTCTCGTAAGGTTTGGAAAATGCCAGCCGGATCACGGCCCATGTCGTCAGATATGGGGAGCACAAAGCAGGCTGCTAGCTGTCCAAGGGGTGTACCGGCGCCGGTGAATGTCGGAGAATTTGGAAAAAATTCCTTCTGAGTTAATAGATGATAAAACTGGCGCGCCTTTTCCTGGACATCTCCCCCCCAGGTTTCTTCTACTTTTGCTACATGGTAAGCAACCCGCCAAAACATTTCTTCCACGCTTTCGGCAGGTTTGCCGTCTCGCCCCCTGCGAACGTAACGCCGGACCATGACCTGCCGGCCGTTTTCCGATAGCTCCACCTGCCCAATACCTGATGGTAAGGGAGGCGTAGGGAGCAAACTCTGATCTTGGCCTTGTTTATTGGTTTCTTTTAACATTGAATAATCCTCCTAAACCAATATTGATATCGTAGAGAAATTAAACCAATGCCCACAGCCCCCTTGCGGGCAGATGGCTGCCAATCATCCTTCCAGAAGACGGTTGATCTCGTCTCGAATAGCACCCAAATCATCCAGACCCAAATAGACAATCGCATAGCGAATGTACGCGATCAGGTCCAGATCTTTCAGGCCAGCAATAACCATATCCCCCACAACTCGAGAGGAGACTTCGGATCGCCCCATAGCCTGCAAAGCAGATTCGATCTCCCCAACCATGCGGTCAATTACAGTGCCAGAGACAGGCCTTTTGGCACATGAAATGCGAATTCCCCGGATGAGCTTATCCCGGTCGAACTCTTCGCGCGTGCCGTCTTGTTTGATAATCAAAGGGGTGGCTAATAAGGGACGTTCAAAGGTGCTGAAGCGCTGACCACAATTCTGACATTCTCGCCGGCGGCGAACACCACCGCGCGCATCAGATGAGGTATCAACCACACGTGAATCTTTGTGTTTGCAATAAGGACAGCGCATCCAGTTTTTCTCTTATTAGAACAAATGTAGCCGCCACAGATGGGGTCTTTTCCAACAAATCCCATATATCTGGCGCTTGAAGGAACTCCATTCTAGCATAATCAAAAAACATGAGCAAGCGAATAAGGCTCTGGGACCTTAAAATATTCAGATCGATTCAAAATATTAAGGAGAAAACCCACAACAATGTCCCACCTTTTTGATTGGAAATACCAGAGAAAGAACTGGTAAACAAACAGGTTGCCAGAGAGTACCCGGAGGAGGGCAGGTACTCTCGGCAAACTGTATTCAATTATTGATTGCTACCGTCATTTAACGAGATCGGTTCCTCAAAAAGGTGGGGATATCCAGATCTTCGGTATTAAATGTGCGCGGTTGAAATTCAACAGGCTGTTGTTGAGCCGTTGGCGGTTCCTTTATCTCTGCGCGCGGTGCAGCGTTTGGGCGTTGTTCTGAACGCGGTTTGGGGGTTTCCAAAATATGCCGCGACACACCAGACCGCTCAAAGCCAGTGGCAATCACTGTGATTCGCACTTCGTCCTTCATGTTCGGATCAATGACGGCGCCAAAGATCAGGTTGACGTCTGGATGCGCTGTTTCCTTGATGATCGCAGCAGCCTGGTTGACCTCAAATAGGGTCAGGTCCGATCCACCGGTGACGTTGAATAGAATACCGCGTGCGCCATCAATGGTGATATCAAGCAATTGGCTTGAGATAGCCTGTTCTGCAGCTTCCCGGGCGCGCTCATCGCCTTTAGCCTTGCCAACAGCCATCAAGGCTGCCCCACCCTCGGACATGATTGTGCGGACATCGGCAAAGTCCAGGTTGATCAAACCGGGGATGGTGATCAGTTCCGAAATACCCTGGACGCCCTGACGGAGCACATCGTCAGCCATCTTAAACGCATCCTGCAGATTTGCGCGCTTATCAACAATCTGCAACAGGCGATCGTTGGGGATTACGATGAGAGTATCAGCCTGCTCTTTGAGCTTGCTAATACCTGCTTCCGCTGCCTGGATGCGCCGGTTGCCTTCAAAGGTAAAGGGACGTGTGACAACGCCGATCGTCAGAGCTCCGACCTCTTTGGCAACCTGCGAAATAATCGGGCAAGCGCCTGTACCTGTACCTCCACCCATGCCGGAGGTGATGAAGACCATATCGGCCCCTTTCAGAACCGAGTAGAGTTCCTCAGCAGACTCCTCAGCAGCTTTGCGACCCTGCTCTGGGTTACCACCCGAACCCAAGCCACGAGTCAGCTTCTCGCCAATTCGTACCCTGGTAGGAGCTCGAGATAAAAGCAACGCTTGGGCATCTGTGTTGACAGCCACAAAGTCAACACCTTGCAGCCCCTCGTCGATCATGCGATCGATTGCATTGCAGCCCCCGCCGCCTACGCCGACGACCTTGATCCTGGCGAAGGATTCGGGATTGATCGATGTACTCATTGATGAATTCATATTTCGTCCTCCTCTATTTTAGAAACGGTGATGAAAAAAGCTGTGCTGGTTTCTTTTTCCTTTACAAAATAACAACGATGATACTTATATGGCCAACCCTCGGGCTGCCCAAACAACCTGATTACTCTCCTTGGCTATATGCATCAAGGGAACAAACGTCTTATCCAACCTTTAACTCTTTCCCAATCAAGTCCACCTCCTTGTGAATTCATTCGCCGCCGGCCTACCTGCGGCACCAATACTTCGTTCATCAGGACTGCCCAACGTAACAATCCAACGCTGGTGGAATAAGCCGGCGAATTTAACTTGTCTACCATCCCAATCAGATTTTCTGGCTGAGCAATACGGACCGGAAGCCCCAGTACACGGCTGGTCAAAGTACGTATCCCGGGGAGCGCACTAGAACCACCCGTAAGCACCATACCAGCCGGGAGTAAACCATCGTAGCCTGAGCGTTTGATCTCCTGTAAAACCAATCCCATGATCTCATCCACCCGGGCTTCAATAATATGCGCAAGATCCTGGCGACTGATCTGGGACGCTTTTTCCTCACCAAAGGACTTGATATTGAAAAACTCATCCGGGCCAATCTCTGTGCGGACTGCATGCCCGTGCTGGATTTTAATCTCTTCGGCTTGGGATACCGGCAGGCGCAACCCGTGCGCGATATCCGAGGTGATATGGTTGCCCCCAACTGACAGAACAGCCGTATGCCAGATATCACCGTCAATGCAGATGGCGATATCAGTAGTTCCACCACCCATATCACAGACAACAACGCCCATCTGCCGCTCGGTTTCTGTCAGGACAACCTCAGCAGAGGCAAGCGGGTTGAGCACAAATTGGGAAACTTCTACACCAGAGGCAGCCACACACTGGCGCAAATTCTCAACCGTCGATGCGGCAGCCGTGATAATATGCGTCTCAACCTCCAGACGGTACCCGTGCATCCCCACCGGCATCCGGATTCCATCTTGCCCATCAATGGTAAAGCCACGCTGGATGACATGGATGATCTCTCGGTTGTGCGGGATGGCAACTGCGCGGGCGGAATCTACTGCTCGAGCGACATCATCTTCATCGATGGTCTGCCCGGTGATACCTACCACCCCCCGGCTGTTTACAGAAGAAACATGAGAACCCGCCAGACTCACCAGGGCAGAGGTGATTTCAAGTCCAGAGGTGCGCTCCGCTTTTTCCACAGACCGGGCCACAGCTTGCGCAGCGGCCCCTAGATCCACCACAACGCCTTTTTTGATCCCCTGGGAGGGCTCAATCCCAACGCCCAAGATACGCGTTTTTCCCAACGCTTCTTCGCGTGCCACCAGCGTACACACTTTCGTCGTGCCTATATCAATCCCAACAACGATCGGTGCGTCCATCCAATCACTACTCCAGACGATAATAAGGTGCGTGCAAGAACTCCACGCTGATCAAACGAGGCCATACCCCGTTATTTTCCAAGCGCTGGACAAGCACATCGTAGATTTTAAGTTTCATCTCCATTTCTGCGCTATCTTCCAGATTTAAGCCAAAATAGGCCTGCCAACCACGCTCATCGGTCCATCCCAACCCATGCTCCTCATCTAAAACAAGCGTTTGGCCTGCTGGGACATAAGCAGTAACCAATAGGATGGCCTGTATCATTTTTGCATCAAAGACATTTTGACCTGCTATTTCAACCCCACCACCCAAAACTGCCAGGTCACTCATTTCAATAGTAGGCAAAGGGCCGGTGTCCCCTCGGACAGGGAAACCAACTCCTTCTCCATCTATCCATATTTCTTCACCATCCGCTCGCACTGCCAGAACTGGCTGGCGCTCTTCCAAAGTGACTACGACAGAAGCAGGTAAATGAATGTCTACCGACACCCCAGCAAGCTCTAGGAAGGCCTCTTGGAGATCTTGTTTGATCTCAGATGGGTTGATGGTAAAGATTGGCTGGTTTTCTATCCCCAGAACCATATTGATATCTGCAGAGGTCAAGCGCACCAGGCCTTTCACCTCAACAGCTTGCACTTGGAATTCAGGCGCAGTCCACACCGCGTAGATCGCCCCTGCCAGCACAGCGATGAGTAAGACAGAGAGCCACCTCCAGCTAAAGCGAAACTGGGGTAAAGACGGCAAACGCAGTTCAGCCCCGTAAGAGCCCAAGGCAACGTCATACCGGCGGCGTGCAGTTTTTCGTTTGCGGCGATCAATAGGCAGAGCAGAGGCATCATTCCTTACCAATACCGGAGGTTGTCCATAAGGGGATTTGACTTGCTTGCGCCCGCCCACAGGGGAGACAGCCCGCCGCTTCCGCTTGGAAGGACGAGTATCTTCATTCTTATTTTGTGATGCGTATTCGCCCAAAGGACGAGTGCTGCGAGTCATTATTTGTTTATCCTAAAGCCATCCAATTTATGGAAGAGGCTACTCCTTTCGAAATTTGCGCTCAATTCGATCTCTATCGGCTTTGCGCTCCATCGCCAATTCAATCAGTCGATCTACTAGCTTCGAATATGGCAGGCCGCTGGCTGCCCACAACTTTGGATACATGCTGAATTTTGTGAAACCGGGCAAGGTATTGACCTCACTCAAGAACACCTCACCACTATCTATATCCAGCAGGAAATCGACACGCGCCATCCCGGCGCAATCGATAGCCTGGTAGGCCTGCACGGCAATTTTGCGCACTTGATCCGCAACATCATCCGGGATCGGCGCAGGAATCAGCAAATCTGAACTGCCATCGATATACTTGGCCTCATATGAGTAAAATTCTCGACTGGGTATAACTTCTCCAGCCACGGAGGCCTGCGGATCGTCGTTACCCAACACACTGACCTCAATCTCACGCGCGTTCACGCCTCTTTCGATAACCACACGACGATCATAGCGGGCAGCATCCATAAGTCCTTCGATTAGATCTGCTCGGCTGTGACACTTGCTGATACCAACCGATGAACCCAGGTTGGCGGGTTTTACAAACAGTGGGTAAGGTTTGGAGGGTACCAGCGCCTCGATCCGATCTAGAACAGCTTCCATGTTTGCCTCGAGCTCACTACGCAGGATTAACATGCTTTCCACAACAGGGATATTATTGGCTGTCATCACATCCTTGAAAATGCCCTTGTCCATCCCTACTGCTGATCCTACAATGCCCGAGCCGACATATGCTACCCCGTTAGCCTCAAAAAGACCTTGCATGGCCCCATCCTCACCAAAAGTGCCATGCAAAACAGAGAAAATCACATCCAGAGCGGCGATTTTTTCCAATACTTCTTCCGCTTCAGAGATCATTCGCAGGCGGTAAAGTTCGGGGCGGTTTGGATCGGGTAACAACACGGCCTGCGCGATTCTCTTTTCATCTTCTGAATCTAACGCATCCAAAACGGTATCGCCAACCAGCCAGGTGCCACTGTGCTTGATGCCGATCTGGGTCACTTCATATTTTTCCGGATCCAGAGCATCCAAAATTGAACGCGCGGACATCAGGGAGACCTCGTGCTCTCCTGACCGCCCTCCAAACATTACTCCAACCCGCACCCGGCTCTTCATCATCATGTGGGTTCCCAATCACCTATAAGGTGTATTTCTGTTTCAAGCTTCACCGAAAACTTGTCAGCAACAGTTTTTTCTGCCAGATCTAATAATGCTTTGACGTCTTTTGCTGTGGCGTTACCACGGTTGACAAAAAAGTTTGCATGCAAATTACTGATCTCGGCAGCCCCGATCCTGGTCCCTTTCAGGCCAGCCGCATCGATCAATCTGCCAGCAAAATCACCAGGGGGGTTTTTGAACATAGAGCCCATACTAGCTCCGGGGGGCTGGGTTTGGCGGCGCTGCTCATGAAAGGCATCCATCCTGGCCTGAATCTCAACTCGGCTATTAGGCGTGCTCCGCCCCAGGCGAAGGAGGGCCGCAAGCACAACCGCCTCTCCCGGTTGCCTCTTGAGGGTGCTGCTGCGATATGAAAAACCCAATTTATCCACCATCCAGGTTTCCCTGGAAGGATCCCCACCCCTGAGGCCATCCGGACCCATCACACCAGAACGGTGCAAGATTTCTGCCAACACCAGATTGTCAGCCATATCCGAACCGTGTGCACCAGCATTACCTACAACCGCTCCCCCGACTGTACCCGGTATACCAACTGCCCACTCCAGGCCCGGTAAGCCGCGGGCGCCGGCCTGGCGGGCCAGCGCACCCAGGCTGGCGCCTGATTCAGCCCATACAAATGGCTGACCATCCTTATCTTCAAAGCGAAACTCCTTGGCCCGGTTCAACACAACGACCCCGCGTACGCCAGCATCGCTTACCAAGACATTTGAGCCGCTACCTAAAACAATAAATGACAGACCCAACCTCCAAATGAACCCGGCTGCTTCACTAAGCTCACCAACGTTATTCACCACCAAGAAAGCATCCGCCGGTCCGCCGATACGCGCTGATGTATAGCGCGCCAGGATTTCGTTCTCCAGCAGGCGTTCTCCAAATTTCTGCCGAAGCTGCTCCAAGGGCAGCCCAGGGTGGTTTGGATTCTGACGGATTTCCGCTTCAACCATACTTATCTTCACCATATCTCCACTGCGGCAAACAAATTACCGCGCTTTAGAGCGTCTTAATGTACTCAATTAACTGCTTGATGATTTGCACCGAGTGAGCTGTTGCCTTGATGCCATTGGTTTGTCGACTTTCTTCAGCAATATTTGAGTCCGAGAGCATGGCAAAGGACACAGATTCCCACACCGCGCCTTCTGCTCCAAAGGAACGAGAGACAACTGCTTGGTTGGGTGGCATTGCTTTTCTAGACTTATGTTCTGACATCTGTTTGTTCCCTTTTTTGTAAAGCTGCCAGTACTTGTGCGCTGACCTGGTCAGCGTCTCCCGCAGAAAGGATCAACAGCACATCCCCTTGATCCAAGTGGGTGAGCAGGAATGCGGTTGTTTGGGTCAGGTCAGGTATAAAATAGGCGTCCAGGTGTTTCATAGCCTGCACGACCTGAAGAGCAGAGAAATCAGCTGAAACCGGCTCCCGGGCAGCGTAAACTTCTGTTACCACGACATGGTTTGCCTCAATAAATGCAGCGGAAAAATCGGCAAACAGCGCCTTGGTGCGCGAATAGGTGTGTGGCTGCCAAACAACCCACAATTGTCTGCCTGGGTAACGGGCTCGGGCGGCTGATAACGTAGCCCTGATTTCGGTTGGGTGGTGAGCGTAATCGTCAATTACAGTGATACCCGCAGCCTCCCCTAACACTTCAAAGCGCCGGCCGGTGCCCCGAAAAGCGGAGAGAGCACGCGCTGCATCGTCCAATGGCAAATCCAACCGGTGCGCAACAGCCAGAGCGGCCAGGGAGTTGCGCACATTGTGCTCCCCGGGCACTTGCAAAACCATCCGGATTGCCGCTGAAGCGTTACCCTGAATAACCACGTCAAATGTCAAGCCTCCTACTGGATTGTGAACCATTCGATAGGCGTAATAATCTAGGTCTGGGTCGCAAATTCCGTAGGTCATGGTCTGGATAGGACGGCTGCGCTGCTCTTGCACCAGGCGGGCTGCACCAGAATCATCTCCGCAGACCAATAAAAGCCCACCTTCTGGCAAGGTTAAGGCATATTCGGAAAATGAACGGTAATAATCTTCTTCAGTCATGTAGAAATCAGGATGGTCAAACTCAACATTTGTCACAATGGCAATCTCTGGCTTCAAACCCAGGAACATGTAGTCATACTCA
>Ga0114946_10003089_pt1 | contig 11340 bp, 5 predicted proteins | sample WalLakDeSediment_FD_88676 | JGI IMG/M metagenome (GOLD analysis project Ga0114946, IMG submission 88676) | Lake sediment microbial communities from Walker lake, Nevada to study Microbial Dark Matter (Phase II) - Walker Lake 11/02/13 Deep Sediment | ecosystem: Environmental > Aquatic > Freshwater...
GGAACGCTGCCTTTTCACCCCTCAAGAAGCACGGATACGATTGTCGTTCGAAGAACCCGAGGTACCCGCGTTGTTCAAGCGACGGGGTTCCCCCGTTACGACCTGAACGCCATGTGGAGACATTGATTGCAACGATGCGAATGAGGATTAGTATCGAATTGCTTGCACGCCTCTATCGATGTCCGTACTACCATCACTCGCCGGCACAACCATCAGGTCCGCGTGGGAAACTTCATGCACTTTCCTAACACAGTAGTATTGTCGCCCCGCGGTTTGCGGAGCGAGTGTCCCTTCGCGGAGAGAGTGGGATTCGAACCCACGGTACGGTTCCCCGTACACACGCTTTCCAGGCGTGCCAGTTCAGCCACTCCTGCATCTCTCCGGAACATGCTGTATTGTCAGAACACAGCAATATTAAATGTACAGTTTAAGTGCGGCATTTTCAAACTTTTTTATGTATAGATGTGTAGTTGATGCGGCGGTGTGCGATCCAAGCATGGTGTTTCGTCCTCTATGCTCTCCTCATGCTGGCACAGCGAGTCCTGAAGCCGTACAACGATTTTGACAACATCGCCATATCGGGTACATTATGCATGATCCCATTCATTTCGGAGTTTCTGATGTCAACAACGAAATACTGGCTTTTCAAGTCCGAAGCAAGTACATACAGTATTGACGATCTGCAACGCGACAACGTCACATGCTGGGATGGTGTACGTAACTATCAAGCACGCAATTTGCTGCGAGACGAGATCAATGTCGGAGACGGTGTTCTGTTGTACCACTCCAACACCGATTCTCCAGCCATCGTGGGTTTGGCCAGTGTTACAAGGTCTGCCTACCCCGATCATACACAATTCGAGTACGGTCACGCCAAGTTCGACCCGAGGGCAAATCACGACAGTCCGCGTTGGTTCATGGTTGACATCGCCTTCGAGCGAAAACTCCGGACACCGCTGACACTCGACAATCTACGCGATATTCATGAACTCGAGGGTATGGAATTGTTGCGCAAGGGCAGCCGTCTGTCTGTTCAACCAGTACGCGATACGGAATGGCAGGTGATAATGGAAATCATCCGGTGTCAAGATGCACGTGGCACCGAGAGCCAGTGAAATCTATACCAGTACACGGCGGCTGTGAAGCATACCTTGATCGGTTTGAGACCTATTGTGTAATACGCGTTTGCCGCCTCCAGTCACTTCAGCAAGCGCATAACGCGTGTAAGTACACCAGTGGGTGTATGCATGACGTAAATATACATGCCTGATGCTAATGCGCCCGCGTTGAACGACACTCGGTAGGCGCCCGGCTCGAGCATCCCCTCAACCAGTGTTGCGACGCGTCGGCCCAGCATGTCGAGTACGTAAAGTTCCGTGTGCGCCATTTCAATTGTTTCGTACTCAATCGTCGTCATCGCGTTGAAGGGGTTGGGATGATTTTGTGCGAGACGGAGACGACCAGCGGAATCGAACAAGCGCACTCCGCCCTCTTCGCATACATCCACATCAACCCTACCGTCGATGCGTGTCACTATCACGGCGTTGTTGTCCCATACGAAACGCTCTAGAATCAACGGCGTGCTTTCGACAAGTCCCAGTGCGGCCCGTAGACGTAGATCGGCAAGCGTTGTGGATTCGCCATCGTATGTCATATCCAAATCTATCACGCGCTCTCCCCCCACGATGCGGCCTGCTGGTGTACCTGGCATCGGAAGCAACGCACTGGCTTCGAAGCGAATCGTAGCCGAAAATCCGCTGACTCCGGCATCGGTTAAATGCTCCGAAGCGAGTAATGAGAGTGGCACTATCACCTCATCTCCCGGTGCGACGTTCAACACAGGCAGGCCAATTGTCGTCGTCGATACGAAATCGACGGGTACAGTGAATGGAAGAGACATGGCAGTACAGCCATGGGCTGTGCTGATCGATACCTTGTACCATCGTTCGTACTCGAATTCTATGCTCCGGTTCACTGCACCAGGAATCGCGACGTATTCGCCGTTATCTTCTATGAACCACTGGTAGAAATATCCCTCTATGGTAAGCAATTCACCTTCTACTCGCGTAATCGGTGGGTCTGGCGGGTTGGGATGCACTGTCACCAGTAACTCCTGTGAGAGTGCTTCGCAGCCGTGTTCGTTGCGAACCCGTACGGAATACACACCGCTCTGACGAATAATCACGCTCTGTGTTTCTTCTCCGTTTGACCAGAACCATGAAGTAAATTCTTGGGTCGTCCTTAACGTGACACTATCGCCCTCACAGAATTCCAACGGTCCATCCGCAATAATCTCGGGCTGCGGCAATGGTATGACGCGTACGGCCATAGTGTCGGAGTTTCCACTGCAACCGTCAGCAGATTGCACGCTCACCCACAGCATTGCATCGGCATGCAACACTATTCGTCTGCTTGTTTCTCCAGTACTCCAGCGCTGTGATGCGTATATTTCCGATACTTCTGCGATAATGCTGTCTCCCTCGCACACCGTTGCGGGTGTCAACAAGCGAATACTCGGTTCAGGAAGCGGAAAGACGAAAACCCCTACATCCGGACTCGTGCCCTTGCACCCATCCACCGAGCTTACCGTAACACTGTAGCGACCGCTTTCACGCACGATGATTGATCTGCTCCGCTCCCCTGTCGACCATTCATACTCCGAAAATCCCGACGGGGCTTCGAGCATGACGGTATCACCTTGACAGAATGATATCGGCCCCGCTGGCGTGATGAAAGGTTTAGGAAGCGGTAACACGACGACATTGATCAGCGTATCTCCCCGGCATGATGCTGATCCGAGTACAATCTCGATAGCAACCGTGTAAGCTCCCGGTGCATCCCATCGGACTCTTACCTCCGGCGTCCCGTTGCCGGACAATATGAAAGCACCGGTGATCGACCATTGATACAACGCTGGGCCTGCATCCGGAACGGAAAACGTGACTTCATCTCCTTCGCAAACAGTAGTGGGACCAGTGATGACAGGAGCGGGGCGGTCGGTCACACGCACCTCAATCGTGTCGGAAATACCAGGACAACCGTCCAAGCTGGTTACGGCAACCCAATACGCACCTGCTGACCCGACTCGTATGGATTTCGTCGTCTCTCCTGTTGACCAGGCATAGGAAGCCATACTTGCGCCTGCGTCCAGCGTAACACTATCGCCCGTACATAGCAGCGTCGGTCCACTGGGCTGTATGCGCACACGAGGCATAGGATACACCGTCACACGAACGGAATCGCGTACCGTACAATTATTGGCATCCGTGACTGTGACTATGTACCATGTCGAAGTGTCCGGCGTCGCTGTGGGATTGTACACATCACCGGACACTAGCGTAGAGTCTGGAGACCACCGGAATGAATACGGCGCAATGCCACCAGTTGCTCTCGCGACAAGGGGAACGGATTCACCCGGACAGATGGCAATATCACTACCGGCATCGACCGAAAGATCGGATACTACGATAGTGACGGTATCCCGGTCGATACATCCTTTTCCATTCGTTGCCGTTACGATGTAGCTTGTCGTGCGCGAAGGTTTTGCCATAGGAGTCGGACTGAACCGGTCGTCGAGTGCTGTACCGGGTTCCCAACTGTACGTGACGGGGCTGTGAGAGTACTCGGCGGGAGCACCGATGCGTACGCTATCGCCAGGACAAAGCATTCGATCAATGCCTGCGTTCGCACGAATCCACGAGACTTCAACAAATACCGAATCCACTATCTCGCAACCATTGGCGTCCCTCGCAGCGACGTAGTACATTGTGCTTGTGTCAGGGTACGCGAGCGGCTCAGCTACAGTACTGCCACTCAGGCCATCGATAGGATGCCATTGGTACGAGTATGGTGGTGTTCCGTTTGCAACTTCGCCACCGATACGAACTATGTCGCCATGGCAGATGATTGTGTCCGGACCTGCATCCAAGCTCAGATGCGTCACGTATACGATGACGGAATCGTATGATTCACAACCATGGGCGCTACGCACAGTCAGCATGTATTTCATCGTAAATACGGGCGAAGCAATTGGTGTAGCTATCGAGGCGTCACTCAACCCGGCAGCAGGCGACCAATGGTATTCATACGGCGGCGTGCCACCAACAGCAACAGTGCCGATTTCCACTCCGTCGCCCGGGCAGATAACTCTGTCCGGCCCCGCATCTGCTAACGGTAGTTCCTCGACAAACACGTACACGCTATCGAGGATCTCACATCCCGTCAATGTATCAAGGACGGAGAAGTAGTGGAAGCGTGACGCCGCCGGTATCACAGTCAACACCGAATCGTTCTCCTCGCCACCCGTCCAGCGCGAAAGAAACACACCGGAACCGCCGTGTATACCGGCAACGAGACGAATTTCCTCTCCGTCGCATATCACAGTGTCCTTCGGCATGCTCACCGTCAGTTCCTCCGCTTTGCGTATATACAATGTATCGCGTGCAAGCCCGGTGTCACAGAAATCCTCGATGTAAAGAATCACCATTTTCTCGTCGTTGTCATCAGTGTTCATGGCGTACACGGGAATGATGACGCTGCTTTGCCCGGGCTCGAAGGTGACAGTCTGCTGAATGAATTCGTAATCGCTTCCGTTGACGGCATCACCCAGCAGGTGAAAATTCGACGTCAACCATTTGCTCAGATCACCACCACGAATTATCTCGAACAAACCCGGGCGACAGCCTCTGTCCCAGACGTCGCGCAACGCACGCACCTCGAACACATCCCCTGCATTGAAACTCCCCGATTTCAGGAATACTCCGCTATCCAGCCTGTCGTCGGACACATCGGCGATCGCGATTTTAAGGCGATATGTTTCACATGGGATCACCAATGAACTGGCTTTGAGCACGGTTGTGAAACCATCGTATTCAACTGTCAGCCCTCCGTCGTTGTTAATGTAATACTGCGTATTGAGAAGGTGATTGACGTTGTTGATGGCAACGGGGGTGGTGGTTCCGGGGATCAACGCGATGTTCTCTTTACCCTGAATGCCCGGGCCGCTGATAAAAAAGGCAAACACATCGTTGAATGGCGAGCCAACGTATTCCTCATATTCCTCGGAAGCGAAAACGTATTCGAAACTGACGGTATCCTGATACGGTATGAAGTCGAACTCCAGCACACAGGCATCGTAGGTGATTGCTCCAACCAAGTTTGATAAATCCAAGTCGCCTGGATAAAATGCCCTGAAAGTCGCATCCTCATAACGATTCGGCCCCGGAGCTATGCCGACCCAGCCAGTCGTCAATAATATTCCTTCGTCTATACCGATATTGGAGTTCTTCCCGTCGAAATATCCAATGGCGCGAGGGAAACCCCGGTATTGAATGTTATTCACCGAAGCGCCGCCACCGATAAAGTAATTGCGAACAAGTTCCTCTAATGGAATATTCTCGCGCACCCGAAGCTGCGCCTCGGCTGTGTGGGCTGGGAGAAACATCGTGAGTAGATGTATCGACAATGCGCAGAACACGATGCCTGTTCGTGTCGCCAAAGCAAAATACAACGTCGGCGGAGTAGATTTCATCAGTTACCTCAATGACAAAATAGGATAAAGAGAAATACCACGCCATGCCACGTACAATACCCTAGTCAAGTGCCTACTCATTCGTCACATCGTTTCTGCCATCCGGACAGCAATGGAGTACGTTGACGAGGGAGACTCGGCACTCAGAAGCCCAGAGAGTCGTATTCGTCACGGCCTGTAAAAACCGACGCTCCCTTGATTTCGCCACAAGCGAATCTCACCACAGGCGAATTTCGGCTTCGGCTTCGACTACGTCCCCGTCTCCGGTTTCGCCTCCGAATCCGAGATCGAATGTTCCTCTCCGACACTGAGGGCGGATGACTTTCTACTCTATTGCGTGGTGACGACCTGAAGAGCCAGCACATCGAAATACATCGAGGCATAATAAAAAATAAACACCGCGCAATCGTCAAGCGGGATACGGTCACCGAATTCGGTTAATGTCAGAGAGTATCGGAAATCTGTCAGCACATGTGTATTGAGCGTTGCCTGAAAAAACATCGCTGGTTCGACCGTGCTTGGATTCAAGAGAGCGGATTCTCAAGTGTATTCACAACTTTTTAAACAGATCCGCATGTTTCAGAACATCTTCGATTCGTGTACCCTCGCATCCAGACTCGCAGCCACATACTGATGTTATGCCCTCAGAAAGAGTAGATGCCGACGTTTGCTCTGGAAGTGTAAATGAGATAACTTAGTTACTTGGAACTAATCAACAGCTTGCTAATTGCAAACCGGTAACGAACATACGAAACGATTCTTGCTTTTGGACGTCATGCGTGCCTGGGCAGTGTTCATGATGATTCAGGGACATTCAATCGACGCTTTACTGTCGAACAGCTTTTACAATTCAGACTCGACATTGTTCAACATCTGGTTGTTCAACCGTGGGTTAACAGCACCTATCTTCCTCTTCGGTGCCGGATTCGCGTATGTGTTCGCGACATTTCAAAAGATGCAGGGACAGCATATTCCGCTCAACGTTGTTTTTCGACGACTGCGATGGATAGCGGTACTGTTTTTACTTGGTGCATTGATGCATCTCCCCGCCGGCACTTTCGGTGATTTGGCAAATCTTTCAGCGCAAAGCTGGAAGCGTTTTTTCCACGTCGACGTCCTGCGCCTGATGGCAGTGACGCTGTTGCTGTTGTTCGGACTCTTCATGCTCACTCGCTCACGTAAACGGTTGATGCGTCTATCACTACTTATCGCGCTACTACTCATAGCTGCCGCACCCTTCACAGCATTGGTGGATTGGACTGCTCATCTTCCTCTATGGGCTGCTGCATTCATGAATACGAAAACCGGTTCGTGGTTCCCCATTTTCCCATATTCCGCATTTATCTTCCTCGGCGCCGCAGCAGGAAGCTTGTATCTTCGCTGGCACGAACAGGGAATCGCTCACAAGCTTCCCCAGTATTACTTCATCGCTGCGCTGCTGATACTCATCGTCAGTTTTCTTCCTCGACTGCTCTTCCCGGGACAGCTACCGTACAACCAGGGAGCTGCAAGTATTTGGCTCTCCTTCAGCCGTCTAGGCTGGGTATTGCTGCTGTGGGCCGGAGTCGGCTTCACATTGCGCAACATCAAGAGCGTACCGAACTTCCTAGCTATCGCCGGACAGCACTCCCTGTTCATTTACGTTTCGCATATTGTCGTTCTCTACGGGTCCGCTTGGATGCCCGGATTGAGACAAATTTTCGGCAAGACGCTCGATTTCCCACCCGTGCTCGCGGTCATTCTCATTCTCATGATCAGCACGACTTGGGTTGCCTACGGGATGCATCAAATGAAAACACGGAAATCCGTCGTGTACCGCTACGCGCCCTATGCAGCCGGAATCGTATTGATGACGCTACTCGTTTTCGCCTAGGCCTGCACGACTTTTCGACTGCTACATGCGCATTGCGACACACTGCGCGTACCTTGCGTGTGCTTCTCACCCATCGCTGATCCGAGTTGTCGGTGAATAATCGCGTAATGGAACTGTAACCGAAACAGCAACTTCATTGTCTGTTTACTATATTCGCTCCTCGCGTTTCTGTCTCATTTCTCAACAACTGGCACACTCACATGAAATTGCTCATATACATTCTCTCCCTCTACCTTCTTACCATTAGTTCAACTGCACTCGCGCAATTCCCCACCGATCACGTCGTGCTTGTGAGTACAGAGCAAGCGCTTCCATTGGCTTTGGAAAACGACATTCTTTCGATGGGAGGACGCCTGGCGGTGAAAACCGACAATGTGTACATCGCCCGATTGGATGAGTCCATGGATACCGAACTGCGTTCTTCCCACAACCACGTACACATACTGCGGCGCATGCAGCACGCAAGCGAGCTGGGAAGAGATTTTCCTGAATACGCATGGGTAAGCAAATTGATGTCGACTGCAGGAGACAGGCAATCCATCGCTCACGATGATGGAGACGCATTCGCTGATGGGCATTCCTGCCTTGTGTACGAGGATGAGATCAGCCCTGAGGAGATTCTGAGCGCGATGAAGACGGCACATTTCGCAGCATCCATGAACCCGAACATCACCAGTGATGTGATGCGTGGCAGCACCGTGCTGGCAGTGATGTATGTAAACAACGTCGAAGCTCATCAGCAGGGTGTGGCCACATGGACGGAAAGCCTGCGAATGAATGCCCACGCGAACATCATGGTCAATCTCGCCTGGTGGAGCGACCAAGCAGATGCCTATGATAAAACCAAGGTGTTCACTATACGTCCTTTCTGGCCGGACAATCCGGTCTGTGCAATCGATTTCGATCCGACCGAAGGTTATACAACGCAGAGCTTTTCAATCAACGACCACAAATTTCAAAATCCACTTATGGATGCGCTCGGGTATAGTGGCTCGCACTCGGTGAAAATGCGTGCATTCTGTAACGATTTGCGTACGGACGAGGGCACCGATTGGGCGTATATCGCCTTTCTTCTTGTTGGAAACAACAGTGTTCGAGCACATGCCAGTTATGGAGGACCTTCCACCGTGCTCATGGCCAATTCCGCCGGTAACGGCTACGTGTTCGCGCACGAAACCGGCCATATCTTCAACGCCTTCGATGAATACTACGAAGCGAGCAGAGCGATAGGCAATGCGGCTCGCTCGCGTTTCGGCGTCCCCAACGGCAATCATCATTTTCGCAATTATCCGGTGATGCCGTGCATGATGGCATCGAACTACCGTGCTCTCAGTGCGTACACCGCTGTACATCTCGGACTCGCCGACAGCGTGCGCTACATCCATGTTGTACCCACACCACCCGATGCGGTATACCAAGTCGCATACATCTCACCTGAAGGCGCTATGTCTTCCATCAGTCGCTTCCAGGGCGATCTAGCGTTCTCTTGGGGGAACGGCACCTCAGTTCGGCTCAGCGCTTTGCCCACTGCAACTCACAATTGGAAACTGTACACCGATCCGGTATGGAATGCCAGCGGCGGCAGCGAAATCACCGTCGACGTAACCAATGCTACACCCTCCGTCTTTTCACTCGCCTATTCGCAAAGCAATGAAGATGCGGATATTTCCATGGAATACCTCACGCTGTCGAATGCACTAGCAAGCGAATTCGTTCAGGATATTTTTCCTTTGGGTAACCGTTCAGCCGCCTTCGTCGGACAAAAGGGAATTTCAATATGGAATGACAGTTACAAAAGCATTATCGATCATCCGATTGGTGACCGGGGCGGACCGGTGTTTCGTCAATCCTTCGCAATCGCCAGCGGACCGGACAACACATTGTACTTCACATCTCATGCAAGTGAAATACTTGGAAGAAAAGCGACTGGCGAAATTCTTCGTTTTACCGGACCTGTCCCCGATCTGACGTATCGCGGAATAACCGTCACTGACGACGGTGCGGTCTGGTCTACCGATGGTGGTGTCGCGGGTGGTCGCGACATGCAGGCCAGCGGTGCACATCGCTTCCACGAGGGACAGGTGACGGCCTTCACCACGAGCAATTCGCCCTTGCCATCCAACAACATTCTCGCTGTCGCTGCGGCACATGGTCCGACAGTATGGATAGGTATGGGTGGGAAGGAATCGGTCGATCAGGGACTGTTCATCTTCGATCCGATGACGATGACTCTCACCGATCATTCCTCACTTGTGGCATCGCCAATGATTTCACGCATTCGAACGGTCGGGCGCGACAGCGTGCTCGTAATCAGCAGAAGTGCGGCAGCGAACAACAATGATACCTACGTATCCTTGATTCACGATGGCAATTCGGTACACTGGGATGCCTCGCTGTTCACATCACTCGGTACAATCAACGATGTCGCACTCGACAGGGATGGAGCGCTCGTTGTCGCTAGTACGCAGGGTCTGGCCGTGCTTCGCGACGATCAAACATGGATGCGTTTTCAAACAACGAACAGCATGATTGTATCAAATATTTGCTATAGCGTTGCAGTCACTCCATCCGGCACTATTCTTGCGGGGACGAATAACGGCGCCGTAGCGATTTCACGGGCATCCATTACGACAAGCACTCACCCAACCGTATCAACACCCGGGAATGTCGCACTACATCCCGTTCATCCGAACCCATTGAGCGGGAAGGGCGAAATAGCTTTCACATTGAAAACCACTCAGTATGTCACACTCCGTTTGCACGACGCACTAGGACGCACTGTGGCAACAATTGCCTCCGACCGCTTTGGCGAAGGGCATTACAGTTTTCCAGTGAATGCGGCAGGTCTACCGGCGGGAAGATATCTCGCGACATTGCTGACCGACAGCGGCATGTATGTCACACAGCTTGTCGTGCTACGCTGACAGTTCTTGTGATGCGGTACGAATATCCGCAAATGTTTGTATTAGCTGTGAGGAGCTAGCGACTTTTTCCTATCAGGTACGCACTCGGGTGCGCTTCCTTCCCGAACACCGTCTCTTGAATCAACCCTGTTCTTTCAGGGCGTTCGCGCCGCTGACGATTTCGAGAATCTCTTTCGTAATACTGTCTTGCCTAGCGGCATTGTACGACAGTTGCAGATCGTGAATCATATCCTTTGCGTTGCTTGTGGCTGCATCCATCGCTGTCATGCGGGCACCATGCTCGGAAGCATTTGATTCGAGCAGCACTCGGTACAATTGGAAGCAGAGATCCTTCGGGATCAATACCTCCATGAGTTCCAGCTCGGATGGCTCGTAAATATAGTCGATAAAACTATGGTACGTACCTACATGCTCCTCCTTCTCCTCTGGTATGGGGAGGAATTGTTCGTCACGTAAACGTTGCTGAACGACTGATTTGAACTCGTTGTAGACAACCTCGACGACATCGAACTCCCCGTCAATATAGCGCTGCAGAACATCGAGCATGATGCTCTTGGCATCGGAGTACATAACCGAATTGATCATACCGAGGTGCTTGTCGATAATATCGTAGCCGCGCTTCGAGAAATGCACATAGCCGCGCCGTCCTATACAAAGCAATTTGACATTGCCTTGTTCATACTGTTCGCGATAGAAGGTATGAATACGCTGTGTCACATACTTGATGATGTTCGAATTGAATGCGCCGCACAATCCTCTATCAGCGGTCACGACGACAATAAGCACTGAATCTTTTCTTTCGCGATCCATGATTATGGGAAGCGTGGACCTATCCACCTTCGAGAGCATGTGTTCCACCAATTTCATGAGGCTGTAGGCGTATGGCCGTGCAGCTACAATAGCGTCCTGTGCCCGACGGAGTTTCGCCGCAGCCACCAGCTTCATCGCTTGAGTGATTTTGCTCGTGCTGCGCACACCTGCGATTCGAGCGCGTATTTCACGCAAATTCGCCA
>Ga0114946_10003090_pt1 | contig 11335 bp, 11 predicted proteins | sample WalLakDeSediment_FD_88676 | JGI IMG/M metagenome (GOLD analysis project Ga0114946, IMG submission 88676) | Lake sediment microbial communities from Walker lake, Nevada to study Microbial Dark Matter (Phase II) - Walker Lake 11/02/13 Deep Sediment | ecosystem: Environmental > Aquatic >...
CGGGGCTGGGGCCGGCAGTGGCATTTCTGTATTCCGGTCCGGCCATCAATATCCTGGCCATTATCCTTACTGCCCGCATTCTTGGTTTTGAAATGGGATTGGCCCGTGTGATCGGCGCGGTCATCTTTGCCATTGTTACCGGACTGATCATGTCGTTCATTTACAGAAAAGAGGAAAGGGCGAAGGCCAAAGAACAGCTCAACTTTCCGGAAGTACCTGAAACCAGGCCATTGTGGCAAACTTCCCTGCACTTTTTCACCCTGGTGCTCATACTCGTATTTGCCAACTGGGGGAAGCCCGCATCAGGCGATACAAGCAGCGCATGGTATTTCATCTGGTCGAACAAATGGTATATTACCGGCGTGTTTGGCCTGGTGCTGGTATATTCCATGATTTTCATCCTGAAACTAAAGAGCTGGCAGGTATTGCTGGGCGCATTCATTACGATATTGAGTGCCTTTATCATAGGCAACCCGCTTGTAAGCATGGTTGTGGCCATTGCCGCAGTGAGCTCCATTGCCCTGATGGACAAGGCCGATCATGGCGAAAACCGTGAATGGATCATTTCAAGCTGGGACTTCACCAAACAGATCGTGCCCCTGCTGGCAATCGGCGTGGTGATCGCCGGGTTTCTGCTGGGTTCTACCCATAGCGATACTGCCATTCCCGGGGTGATCCCCAATGAATGGATTGCCTGGCTGGTGGGTGGCAACTCCATAGCAGCCAACTTCTTTGCCTCCATCGTAGGGGCATTCATGTATTTTGCCACCCTCACCGAAGTGCCCATACTTCAGGGACTGCTGGCCTCAGGCATGGGCAAGGGACCCGCCCTGGCTTTGCTGCTGGCCGGCCCTTCCCTGTCACTGCCAAACATGCTGGTCATCAGGGGTGTGATGGGAACACAGAAAACCATGGTCTATATCGGAATCGTGGTGGTGCTGTCGACCATCGCCGGGTTGATTTATGGATCTATTTAACTGATAACCGCAAAGAATAAAAATGGGATCATGAAATGACCATGGGCACATTCATTCACACAAATGAGGATAATTATACGCGCAGAGCAATGCGCAAAGAGGCGTTCGGACTTTTTTCTTTCCTGGTTATTTTGCATATGACCATGATATCGCAGGCCCAGATCATCACCGAGCTGACCTCTCTCGATTTCTATGAGAATCATATGCATCTTATTGAGCAAGAAGGCACTGTGTTGATCGATGGACGCAGCAAGGAAATGTTTGATAAAGGTCATATTGAAGGTGCCATCTATATTGATGCATTTCAGGATGGGTTTCTGCCGGAATTATCATCTTATGCCGGAAAGTCAACCATTGTTGTTTACTGCACCACAAAAAGAAGGACAACTGTTTTGATCGATGCGCTGAAAACTTTTTATACCGGGCATATCGTTTGTATTTGCGACGGAATGACCGGCTGGCTGGCCAATGATCTGCCCGTGGTGAAATAACCCACATGTGAACTGATTGATATATAATAATTTGCACGTTTAAATAAGTCACCTGTCAATGAAAAACAAAACACTTGGTTTTATTGGCGGCGGAAGGATAACAAGGATCTTTCTGCAGGCCTTCGCCAACAAAAAGCAATCATTTGCATCAATCATTGTATTTGATACCAATCAGGAAGTTTTATCTTCCCTGAAACAAGAGTTCCCGCAAATTCAGATTGCGGGGTCAGCAAATGAAGCGGCCAGACAAGATATGGTCTTTATTGCCCTGCACCCACCGGCCATTATGGATACACTGGAAATGATCAGGGAAGATCTGACTGTTTCATCCATTGTTGTTTCACTGGCCCCAAAAATTTCCATCGAAAAGATCAGCCAGAAATTGGGTGTCAGCAATATCGTCAGGTTGATTCCCAATGCTACTTCTTACATCAACGAAGGATTTAACCCGGTGTGTTTTGCTGCTGAAATGACGCCCCCGATGAAGGCATCCATCCTGGAGATGCTGCTTTTGCTCGGGCATACATTTGAAGTGGAAGAGCACAAGCTCGAAAGCTATGCCATCATCTCAGCCATGCTCCCCACCTATTTCTGGTTTCAATGGGAAGAACTAAGAGAAATTGGTCATTCCATCGGACTAAATAATGAAGAAAGCCAGGATGCCATCTATGAAACAATGATCGCATCGTTGAACCTGATGTTCAAATCAAACCTGCTATTCGAAAAGGTAGCTGACCTGATCCCTGTCAAACCGATCGGTGAATACGAATTACAAATAAAGGATTGTTTCAGGGGAAAACTAATCCCACTATACGAAAAAATAAAACCCTGAAAAAATTGATATATATGGCCGACTTTTACAAAGGCAAAGGTTTTACGCAAGGGGAAGTCACCTCTTTCACCCCCAAAGAGACCATGGAGTTGCTTGCGCAGGGGGCATTTCTGGTTGATTTGCGCGATAAAGATTTGGTCGAATTCAAGGCCTTTGGCATTGATCATGTCATTCATATACCGGAAGAGGATTTTTCTGAAAGCATCAGCACGCTCTCACCGGAAAACTGCCATATTCTTGCGGATACTGCCGGTATCAGGGCCCGGCAGTATGCCAGATATCTCATTGATAATGGTTTTAGCCATGTCGCATTGCTGTCGGGAGGGTTTATCGAGTGGGAACGCGACGGCTTGCCTGTAAAAACCGACCCAACACATCGCTTGACAGGTGCATGTGCCTGCCAGCTTAAACCCAGGGAAAAACACAAAAAACAATGATAATTTTGATCATGATCCCCTTCAAACCAATCGGTTAACAGGAATCAATGATCAGAGAATGTTTCAAGAGCAAATTGTTGCCACTTTTTGAAAAAATAAAGCCATAACTTCCGACCCTCTTCACACAGCGTTTAATGAAGGATTTTCTCACCATGTTCGATGCAACCCTCAAAGCTGTCAGGAGCAGATAAAACAACCTGTTCATAATGTAAACAGCACCTGTGCAGCAAACCAGGATGCATTGCCAGCCCTGTCTCCTCCTATATCATGAACAGAGCCGGGCATAAAATAACCAAAAACCCCGGTCAACTGCCAGCGCTTTACAGGCTGATACTGGATGTACATATTCACTTCATCCCCCAGGTGGTTTTTACCATCCTGCATTTTCAAGGTGCCAAGATAAACCACCCCCGAAGGCTCAGGAACGTAGAACCAATTATAGTTCAATTCGAGCCTCAGACCGGGAGCAAGACTTAATTCCAGCATCACTTCACGGTTATCAATGTTCGACCATCTGATGATGTTCATCCTGCCGTAATACCTGTCATTGGCGCCAAAAGCCGGTTCAAACTGCCGAATGATATTGTCTTCCACGCTGTTTCCAGAGGCGTAGGTCTCCCGGATGCTGATCAGCGGTTTACACCGGAGCCTGTCAAAACGGTAGCCAAGCTTTCCAAAAAATCCATAGGCCCGGATAGATTTACCTTCTTCTTTCCCAAATTGCCTGACCATGGTGGCATCGATGACAAAGCTTTGAAAATCATTATTGAATATCCTGATGCCTGACCAATGCCGTCTGATATGCAAACCGCTGATATAATCAGCTGAACCCTGCCTTTTTAAAACATAAAATGGCTCAATATGGACAATGGCAGGCATATCGATATGCCCATAGATCCCACCACCCCAATATTCTGTCCTGGTAAACGGAATACTGGGTGTCACCGGATCGTGAACCTTGGTGCCGCCGGCAAACAAGTCAATGAAATGATGATCCTTTACATAAGAAAGTCTCAGTGCATCCCAGGTCCACCTGCCGGTATTGCCCCATTCACCCGGGCCAAATATCCGGTTGTCGCCATAGCTGATCTTTTGCCGGCCCAGGGTAAGGGTAATCCTGTCAAAAAGCTTGCTGTACTCAATAAAAGCATCGTGGATCTCAAAAAATGCCTCATTGGGGTTCATGGTATAATAAGGTTCCCCGGTTCCTCCTTGCCTGACCCTGAATAACCCAGGATGCATACTGTTTCTTAACGACCAGCCGAATGCACGCGAGTCCTGCAAATGAGCAGATACAACCCAATTACCGGATGGTCGCCAGAAAAAACCTGCAATGAATCGCTGAAACAAAATACTGTCATCAAGTTCTCCAATGGCCCCTTCACCATCATCCCCATAATTTTTGGCATTCATCCCATCCCATTTCTCAAAACGGTAGCGTATTGATAGGTCAAGACTGACAGACGGGTGTTTGCTTTGGGCAGCCAATTGTATAAAGGAAAAGAGGATCGGAAAGAATGGGATAATAATTTTCATAGGAATGTCGAAAAACGATAAACCATTTGCAAAGAGACGAAAAATATAACAAATTATTAAGAAATACAGGCTTAATATTTGTAGTTCTGGAAAACATTTCGTTATTTTGCGAAACACTTAAACGTAGCAAAGATATTGTTTTCAACATTTGGCAAGTTGATTTTTATATGCAAACCTTTCGGGCCTGATGGAATTTATTGAGAGTATCAAAAAAACCATAACTTTCATCCTGTTGGTTGTCTTTCCGGCTGTGATGATATCGCTGATTCTTACCGATGCGGTCAGAAAAGATGGCACCCTGGAAGCCTTAAGAGAAGAGTTCTCCAAAGAACGGATTACTTCCATTGACCATGCTTTGCTAAAGGATTTACAGCAGGACTTTCATTCTCCCCACCAGGTAACGGCTGCCTGCCTGTCTTGTCACACTGGAAGAGGCGATGAGGTTATGAACACCGTTCACTGGAACTGGGAACGGGAAGAATATATTGAGGGGAAGGGAATTGTTCACCTGGGGAAGAAGAACCTGATCAATAATTTCTGCATTGGTACCCGCAGCAATGAAGGAACCTGCAACCGTTGTCACATCGGATATGGCTGGAGCGACAAATCGTTTGATTTTAACAACCCCTACAACATCGACTGTCTGGTATGCCACGACAATACCGGAACTTACAGAAAAGCCAGCGGCGGTGCGGGTTATCCGCCCACCGGTGACCAGGCGCCCGACTATCGCTTTATCGTGCAAAACGTGGGCCGGCCTGCCAAATACAACTGTGGTTCCTGTCATTTCATGGGGGGTGGAGGCAACAACGTGAAGCATGGTGACCTGGAGATCGCCTTGCTCAACTGCGACAGAAATGTTGATGTGCACATGGCCAAAGATGGTACTGATATGGCCTGCGTAGATTGCCACACCACAGAAAGGCATCAGATACGGGGAAAATACTTTGCCTCTTCCACCTCCAACCGTGACCGCGTTCATTGCGAGGACTGCCATGGGAATATTCCTCATATCAATCAGAAATTGAACGAACACACTGTAAAGGTCGATTGCCGGACATGCCATATTCCTGTCTTCGCCAAAGTCAATGCGACCAAGATGTACTGGGACTGGACCACTGCCGGCCGCCTCAGGGATGGCGAACCATTCACCCTCTTTGATGAAGATGGAAATATTTCCTATTTATCCATTAAAGGCGACTTCATATGGGAAAGGAATGTAACACCCGCTTATGTTTGGTTCAATGGGACAGCGAACCGCCACCTGACCTCTGATAAAATCACCTCAGATACGCTGGATATCAATACATTGTATGGATCTTACGATGACGACAACGCAAAAATCATTCCAGTAAAAATACACCTGGGAAAGCAACCCTGGGATATCCGTAACAAGACCCTTATCCAGCCGAATGTATGGAACACTGCAGAGGGGGAAGGCGCTTTCTGGCTGGATTTCGACCTTGAACGGGCCATTATAAACGGGATGGATTATATTGGCATGCCCTATAGCGGAGAATATGGATTTATTGACACCAGGGTTTATTTACCACTAAGCCACATGGTATCAAAAGCGGAAGATGCATTGCAGTGCCAGGATTGCCACTCCCGCAGCAACAGCCGCATGGCAAACGTCCCCGGCGTTTATGTGCCTGGTAACAGTTACCACAGTGGAATCAGTTTCTTCGGAAAGGCGTTGATTGTTCTGGCACTGGCCGGTATCATGGTACACGCCTTTGTCCGGATTGGCAGGCGGTTGAGATGGTTTTAAAAAAGTAAAAACATGTTGAAAACAAACAGGAAACACATGACCCGTATCTTTGTACTGACAGCATCCCTGATGTTCATGGTTTCCTGCATAAAGCCGCAGGCCACAGAAAGAGCATCCCACGAAAATCAATTTGACAAGCTGCTGGCATACCTGGAAGACAATGGTGATTATATTAATTCTTCCGATATGCCCTCCATTTTGAATGCAACTGCCGTTTTTCTGAAGCTAAACAACAACACCCTGATCATCGACATTCGCGATAAGGAAGATTTTGATAGCGGCCATATCAGACATGCCGTTCATGTAAAACCCGGCAACCTGCTTTCATATTTTGAAGATAAGATTGAGCCTTCCGGGTTCGAATCGATCGTTCTGGTATGCAATACGGGCGTGCTGTCATCCTATGTAACGGCCTTATTCAGGTTGCTCGGCTACGACAATGTGTTCTCGATGGGATTTGGTTTGAGCTCGTGGGACAGGGAGATTGCGGAAAAAAACTGGCTCAGTTTTCTCTCTTCCCAGCTTGTGGAAGATCTGGAAGAAACACCCCATGATGTGAAGCCAGGCAAAGAAAAGCCATTCACAGACAGCAGGGAAAGGCTGCCATATAATATTTTACGGGCCAGGGTAATGGAATTGCTTTCAGAAGACTTTGACAATGTTTTTGTTGATCCGGATGAACTACTTGCTGAATATGATAAATATTTTATTGTCACTTTCAGGTCAAAGAGTTTATATGATCACAGCCACCTGAAAGGATCGGTTCATTTTGCACCGGGGGTGGCATTGAAAAGCAGCGAGCAATTGTTTAACATCCCGGTTGGCAAACCCGTGGTATTATATTGTAACCGCGGCCATACCAGTGCATTTGGTGCGGCCTATCTGAGGGTTTTGGGTTATGATACGTATTCCATCAGATACGGCGCATCGTCATTCATGTTTGATACCATGATGGAATTGATTCCGGGAAGAGTGTACTCAGAGCAAAGCATATCGAACTACCCCCTTGTGAAAGAGGGAGAATCTGTTTCGCCCATGGAAGGGCCTTCTGTTCAACCCCTTCCTGAAATCCAGGGAGGCTGTTAAGAAATTATTATAAAACAAACCCCATATAAAGCATTGTAAGCGAAATGATGGTCATGCATGCTGGTGGCTGAGCGGAGCCGAAGCCCCAGAAAATCATTGCACTTCGCTGACCCTTCGGCTCCGCTCAGGGTCTGGATAAGAGAGCCCTTCAGACTTTTTGACTGTTCGACTGTTTGACTGTTCGACTAAATTTTTAACATATGAAAAACCGCCCCAAAGAATACATGAATCCCTACCTTGCTGGTTTTTTGCTGGGGGTGCTGATCATCGCCACTGTGTTTATCACGGGCCGGGGTCTTGGAGCCAGCGGTGCCATCAAGGACATGGTGGTGGCAGCAGGAGCAGGTTTGGCGCCGGAAAGCAGCAAAACCTCCGCTTTCTTCGGTGAGTATTTCGATTCAGACACATCTCCCACGAGGTCATGGCTGGTTATCCAGACACTCGGGCTCCTGATGGGGGCTTTTCTTTCAGGCTTTCTGTCGAACCGGGGATCCTTCAAGGTTGAAAAGGGCCCGGGTATCAGCAAACTTTCACGGCTTTCGTTTGCCCTGGCAGGTGGCGCTTTGTTCGGGATCGGCGCCCAACTGGGAAGAGGCTGTACCAGCGGCACAGCCCTGAGTGGCATGGCGGTGTTTTCCGCCGCCGGCTTTGTTACCATGATGGCCATCTTCGGCACCGGCTATATGATTGCCTGGTTCTTTAAAAAATTGTGGATCTGAAAAAACTTCGTCACCATGGGCCCCCTGATACCTAATCAAATTATTAACAGCGATCTCAACCTGCTTTTTGCATTTTTTATTGGGATCGCATTCGGATACATTCTCGAACAAGCCGGGTTCTCCTCATCCAGAAAATTGGCCGGGTTATTCTACGGATACGATTTTACAGTTCTGAAAGTGTTTTTTACAGCCGCTGTGACAGCAGCCATTGGCTTGTATTATTTCCGGTATTTAGGCTGGATAGACTTCAATCTTGTTTATATCAACCCACTGTATGTCAGATCAGCCATTGCTGGTGGCGCCGTAATGGGTTTCGGATTCGTGCTGGGTGGTTACTGCCCCGGCACAAGCCTGGCCGCTGCCATGATCGGCAAGATTGACGCCTTTGTATTCATAGCCGGAATGTTTATCGGCATTTTTCTGTTTGGCATGTTCTACCCCATCTTTGAACCTTTGCATACCGGCCATTTCATGGGAAATGTATTTATTTTCGAACTGCTGGGAATGTCACAGTCCTGGTTCCTGCTCATCCTGGTGATTATTGCCATTGCCGCCTTTGCCACCACACAGAGGATTGAAAACGGCTCTGCCAGGTTCAAGGAGTTGCTTTTTGCCAAGAAACTGGACGTGCGCATGCCGGTAGTATTTCTGCTGGTACTGGCAGTCGCGGCCACCCTGCTTCCCAACCAGCGAAAAAGCATGATACGTGAAAACAACAGCCGTGACCTCGCCATCGCATTGACAGATGAAACCCATTACATCTCACCGCTTAAAGTGGCCCACTCTCTCTTACACGATATGCATGATCTGCATCTTATCGATGTCAGGAGCGTTGATGAATACCGGGAATTTCACCTGCCAGGAGCCATAAACCTGCCTGTCGAACTGCTGTCCGCTAACCATGTCAGGCGATTATTGAGTGCCCCGGGTAAAACAACCGTGTTCTATTCAAACGGTTCATCAATAGCCGATCAGGCGTGGTTTTATGCAAAACGGGGCGGCTTCAGGAATGTCCGGGTGCTGAAAGGAGGACTGAATGAGTTCTTCGACGTGATCTTTTCCGGCCAGCAGGCAGACGAAAACCCCGGCTCAAATAATGAATCAACCCAGAAGTTCATATCCACGGCGGCTGAATTCTTTAAAAACGGTGAGATAAGCAGGCGCTCAGGGGCTGGCAAACCCATCCCCAAAGCGCCTGATCTGGAGCTAATGGCAGCCCAGGGAGGATGCTGAAAAAATAACCATAAAAACACCAAATATGAAAGACAATCAGTTATTTAACGGCACCCTGCTTTTCTTCCTTCTTATTGCAGGCGGAGTAACAATCTCTCTGGTCAATGACAGCACGAAGGGATTTGCCTTCGACAACGCAACTGTTCTGGCTTCTATGAATGGCAACGGGCATATCATGAATTACCTGGAGTTTCTCGAACACTATAACCCGGGCGACGCGCCAATCATTTACATTGACCTGCGATCGAATGAGCAGTATCAACAGGGACATCTGAACAATACCCTGCATGTGCCGCTTGCAGAATTGTTTACTAAAGAAACGCTGAAGCTGTTGAAAGAAACCAAAGGAGAGCTGGTCCTGTATTCCGACGCCCAGCATAAATCTGTCAGGGCCTTGATGATGTTAAGATCACTCGGTTTTAAAAATGTCCGGGCATTGGCTGGTGATTATCTTATTCTCACCGGGAAAATCCTTGAAAATCCCAATCCAACATTCTTTTTTCATCATGAAGAAAAGGTTCGCTGGAATTACCGGAACTTCATGAATACCCAACAGGAAGGGCAAACAGAACCTTTAAAAATGCAACCGGCTCCTGTCATCGAAGGTGGTTGCTGAAAGAATTACTTTCAAATCTCACCTTTTTGCGTTCCAATGGTTTCTTTATATTTTTGCATGTAACTACTAACATATTTTTATGAATCAATAAAACAACCATCCCATGAAAATCCTTATACTTTGCACCGGCAACTCATGCCGCAGCCAGATGGCCCACGGCTTTATGGAATCCTTTGATAAAAGATTGACCGTAAGGTCTGCCGGAACCGAAGCGTCCGGTAAATTGAATGAAAAGGCCGTTGCTGCCATGAAAGAAATTGACATTGATATCAGCCACCACACATCCGATTCCGTTGATAAATACCTGGGTGATGAGTGGGATTATGTGATCACTGTTTGTGGCGGAGCCAATGAAAACTGCCCGGCTTTCCTGGGCAAGGTGAAGCACCGCCTGCACATCGGCTTCGACGACCCTTCGCATGCCACCGGCACCGAGGAATTCATATGGAGTGAATTTCTCCGCGTGCGCAACGAGATCAGGGATGGTTTTTACAAACTCTACGACGAAGAGATTAAGCCGCAAATGAGTTGCTGCAGTTGCAGCTGTTGTTAGCCAGTCTCGAAGAATTCCTGAAAGGTGTTGACTTTCATCATCGATCAATAACAATCAGATAAATACATTTATCATGGTATAATAATTCACCAATTGAAGTATGAGCGATATTGACATAAGGACAATCGTTAAAAAAAAATATAGCGAAATTGCCCGGCAATCGGATGGTTCAAACAGTCAATCTTGTTGTTGCGGTCCTGCAGCAGATTGTTGCGGAACCGATTACACCATATTCAGCGAGAGTTACGTTGAATTGCAAGGATATGAGAAAGATGCCGATCTCGGACTTGGTTGCGGAATACCGACTGAATTTGCAGCCATCGAGCCAGGTCATCATGTGCTTGATCTTGGAAGCGGTGCAGGAAACGACTGCTTTGTTGCAAGGGTGATTGTGGGTGAGGCGGGTTCGGTAACAGGACTGGAATTCTCTGAGGAGATGCTAGCCAAAGCCCGAAAAAACGTGAGTAAATTGGGATATTTAAATGTGCATTTTGTTGCCGGTGACATAGAAGATATGCCTTTTGAAGACGACCGGTTCGATGTGGTTATTTCCAACTGTGTTCTTAATCTGGTGCCAGATAAAGGGAGGGCCTTTGCTGAACTCCTCAGGGTATTGAAACCCGGCGGACATTTTTGTGTTTCTGATGTGGTCATAAAAGGGGAACTGCCTGAAAAATTACGTGCCGATGCCGAGATGTATGCCGGTTGTGTTTCGGGGGCCATGCAACTCGAAGATTACCTGGGGGTCATTACCAGGGCTGGTTTTGCAAACATTCAGATACATAAACAACGAGTCATTCAGGTACCAGGTGAAATTCTCAAGCCCTATCTCGATGATCATGAGATGAATGCTTTTCTTACTGGCCATATTGGCATCTTTTCAGTAACTGTCAGCGCTGCAAAGCAATAAATATTCAATCAGACCCATACGTAATCTTCCAAGAGAATACGGTTAGTAATGCAAAATAATATACATAAATTTATATATCTTAGCATCTGAGACTATTAACAATCATATAACCAGCCACCAAATAACACATTTTAAGATGGAAAATTCATTGAAAGAAGTTGTAATACCGGATAA
>Ga0114946_10003091_pt1 | contig 11328 bp, 8 predicted proteins | sample WalLakDeSediment_FD_88676 | JGI IMG/M metagenome (GOLD analysis project Ga0114946, IMG submission 88676) | Lake sediment microbial communities from Walker lake, Nevada to study Microbial Dark Matter (Phase II) - Walker Lake 11/02/13 Deep Sediment | ecosystem: Environmental > Aquatic > Freshwater...
AGGGAGGTCATGGAGCTTCCCACCTTGCGCCGCTCCACCTCCCCCGCCATGCCCGTAACAACCACCTCGTCCAGGGTCACGGCGCTGATCTGGAGCTCGAAGGCGATCTGAGCGGCTTGCCCAAGGGCCACGGTGACCTCATGCTCCTGGGAGCCGTAGCCGAGGTAGGTGACGCGCACCGTATGCGTCCCCACCGGGATGCCCACGATCAGGAATCGACCCCTGGCCTCGGTCAAGGACCCCCTTTGGGTTCCCTCTACCGAGACCTGAGCGCCGGCGATGGGTTGGCGGTTGACGGCATCGATCACCGTCCCCGTAACCGACCCCGTGTCCTGGGCGGCGAGCAGCCCAGGAAAGGCCAGGAGCCCGGCCAGGGCCAGGGCAGGGACGAGACCGAGGGCCCGTGACCGGATATTCTCACGGGAGCAAGACATACAGACACATCCTCCTTCCAGGTTGGGTAGCGGGTGGTGCGGGAACGAACGTTCAACGGCCATGGGATCGGACGTCCTCCGGGCCCCGGGAGACGAGGCCCTCGACGAGGGTTGGACTGTCTTCTATCCAGAAAAGGGCGCCCACTCGGAGCGCTGTTCAGAACCCCAGGCTGTGCCGCGCGTGGAAGCGCTTCGGAGGGAGTGTCTTGAGGGTCATCCGCCCGCAGTGGACCATATAGTGCCCGCGCCACCGGAAGTCAAGGGGACCTGTCGGGTCCCCGTGTGACAATGCCGGGGCCGACAGGACCCATAAAATCAAGACCAGGGCCGTGCCCCCTGGCGTCCCGGAAACGGAAGGAAGATCTTCAGAGCACCGTCACACACCTGGGCTGGAGGTGACCCATGGACATGGCACGAGGTACGCTGGCATTCCTGCTGGTGCTGGGACCGCTCACCGGCTGCGCCGCCGGGGCCGGCCCCGGCGCCAGGGACCAGGACGTTATCACGGCAGAGGAGATTTCCGAGTCCCAGGCCCAGACGGCCCTGGACCTGATCCAGCAATTGCGCCCTCGGTGGGCGGTGAGAAGCAGGGGGGAGCGAACGTTGGTGGAAAGCGGCTACGACTACCCCAGGGTGGTGGTGGACGACCTTCCTCCCCGGGAATTCGATTCCCTTCGGGAGATCCCCCGGGAAATCCTTGTAGAGATCCGTTTCCTGAATCCCCGGGACGCCACTCTGCTCTATGGGACGGGCCACACCCAGGGGATCATCCGCGTCACGACAAAGCGGTAGGAGGGCGTCCCGCGCCGCCCCTGCGGGCTGCCCGCCGTGCGCCCCCCCCCGCTGCCCCCCCGTGGCTTTCCCTCTCCGGAGAGAGGTCAGCTTCCGGTGCTTGCAGCCAGCCAATCCTCGTATGCCCCGGCCCCTTTCGCCACGATATCGCCACGTCCGTTCATGGAGATCGTTTTCCCTGCCCTATCGATGACGATGAGGGTGGGAATCAGGCGGACGTCGTATCGCTGGGTCAACGCTGTGGCCTTGGCACTTCCATGGGGGACCGCGAGCCAGGGCATGGCGTGCTGCCTCATGTAGGCGAGCATTCCCTCCGCATCATCGTCGAAGCTCACGAGGATCACTTCGAACGACTTGTTGCTCTCCTTCAACTCATGGTAGGTGGCCAGGAGTTGCGGAGTGAACGCCCCACAGGCGGGACACCACCCCGCAGAAAAGAAGATTCCGATGAGGGCTTTTTCCTGCAAGGCCTCGAGACCCGCCTGGCTCCCGTCCACCTTCAGAAGCACGGAGCCGAACAGATCCGAAAGGGAGGCGGGCGGTGGAAGGTCGTCTACGAGGGGAAGCCCCTTATCGCCCGGGGTGCACGATAGGACCAGGCAGCAGCAGAGCCCCACCCACAGCGTGTGGACCATGCCTGTGCCGGGAAAACGCTTTGATCCCATGCTTCTTCACGGGGCCGAGGACGTTAGGGCCGAGCCGGCCCCACCTCTACGCGGTGGACCTGCTCCCTCGCGAGTGGTGCTCCGATGCGCACCGATGAGCCTTGCCCGAATCGACAAGCTGAAGGTATGGCTCGGGACGGGCCCGCGCCATCATCGAATCACCCCCCCGGCCTCAAGGAAGGACCATGGCCTGGGCCGTGGCCTGGTCCGGGTCCAGGACTCCCCGGGCCAGGGATCGGTACATGAGGCCGTAGAACATGTCCAGGTACCGCCGGGTTTCTTCCCGCTCCATGTTGGTGATGTAGTTCCAGAACCCGTAGATGCGGGAAAGAGAAAGGAGCTTCTTGGCGTAGAGGTTCCAGTCGTACTTCTCCCTCAATCGTCGATCATTCCTTCTCCTTCTGGTTTCGATGGAGGGTGATGGTGCGCTCAGTCTGCCGGCGCGGCCTCGGCTTCGTGGATCTCCTCCGGTTACGGTCCCGGACCAGTCGCGGCGGCCTCGGCCTCGGCGCCCTTCTCCGGTTCCTGCTCCAGGCCGGGCTCGGCGGTCTCCGGGATCCGGATGGAGCCGAAGAAGTCGTAGTGACGGATTCCGTCCAGGATGCCCCAGGCGTGGCTCTTGGAGCTGAAGAAGATCCTTGGATGGTTCCTGAGGGCCTCCAGCTCCGGCGTGTGGTTTCGGACCACCACGCCCAGCATCTCTCCCGCCAGCATGTCGGCGTCATTGCCCGAGTCTCCGGCCACAAGGAACCGGTCGGGGTGGAGGCTCCACTTGTGGGCCAGGAACCGGATGGCCAGCCCCGGCGAGGCTCGCACGGGAGTGATGTCCAGGTCCCTGCCGCGGTCCAGGGTGGCCGTGACCCGAAGCCCGGCCGATCGCAGGGCTCTCCGGATCCCGGTGACGCCCGGAGCGTCCTGGCCGGTGAGGCGGAATCGGAGCCGGAAGGGGGTGGCGGGCTCGTCGTGGAGCGGCGTGAGGCCCTCCATCCCTTCCAGGGCCGTGGTGACCCGGGCGGGCTCCCAATGGTAGTCGATCTGGTCTCGCCAGGCCCGGTCCAGGACGGGGGGCTGGCCGTAGTGGATCTCCGTCCCGGTGGAGGAGATGAGGAGATCCGGGATGGGAACGCCTAGCTCGTCCAGGACCTCCAGGGCCAGGGGCAGGGGACGTCCGGTGGCCACGGCGAACCCGACGCGATCGCCGGCGTCCTGCAAAGCCCGCAGGAGGGCCTCCAGCGCCTCGGGGTCTCCGGTGAGGGTGTTGTCGATGTCCGTCACCACGATCCTGTCCATGCGGGGCAGGCGGCTGCGCCGGTACATAGGTGGAGCCGTGCCCCCCGTGGGCAGCTCCCCCCCCATGGCCTTCCTCACCACCTCCAGGTACCGCTTGGAGTGGCTCTCCCATGTGAAGTGCTCGTGAGCTCCCCGGACTCCGTCCCGGGACCACTCCTCCCATTGGGATCGGTCCTGCAGGGCTTTGAGAAGGGCGTTCCCCATCCCCTCGGCATCCGTGGGGTCCACGAGAAGGCCGTTCTGGCAGGCTTCGAGAATATCCTGGGGTCCGCCGTCGTTGGTGGCCACGACCGGTAGCCCACTGGCTGCAGCCTCGATGATGGTGAGGCCGAAGGGCTCCGTCAGGGCAGGGTTCACAAAGACTCCACCCGATTCGGCGGCCAGGCGGTAGAGGGCTGGTACCTCCTCGGAGGCATGCTCCTTGGGAATCGCAACGGATCCGTAAAGATCATAGCGGTCCACCATGACCAGGATGTCCGTCAGGACCCGCCTTGCGCCGGCCGGCATCTCACGGATGTCGTCCCTGTTCCCCGCTACCAGGAGGAGGTTGGCCCGCTCCCGGAGGTCCCGGTTCTCTCCATAGGCCTGGACCAGGGTGGAAAAGTTCTTCCGCTCGTCGGGCCGGGCCATGGCCAGGATGAGGGGCTTGGAAGGGTCCCGGAGGAATCGACGGACGGAGGCGATGACGCCCTGGTCCGGAGGGGGCTCGTCGTTGGGGCCGCTGCCGTCCTGTGGCTTCTCCCTCGCCTCCCGGACATCAGGTCCGTCTTCCCCTGCCTGCTTCCCTCCCGGGCCTTCTTCCCAGAAGGGGAAGAACCGGCTCACGTCCACTCCCGGCGGGATCACCTCCATTCGGACGGGTTGGTAGTGGTCGTAGATCTGGTATTGCTCCCGGACCTCCTGGCGGGTGCTGGCGATGACCACCGCCGCCGTCTCCAGGGCCTGGGACTCGGCCTCGATGCGCCGGGAGAAGCGGTACCGCTCTTCCAAGGCTTTCTCCTCCTGCCCCTGGTCCATAAGTCGGGCGAGCTTCACCAGCCCAAGGGAATGTCCCGTGAAGAGGAAGGGGATGCCCAGGATCTTGGCCACCTGGGCCCCCACGAACCCGGCATCGGCGTAATGCCCGTGGATCAGGTCCGGGGCCTGGCCCCGGGCCCGGATGTAGCGCAGGATCTGGTCCACGAGGAGGGGGAGGTAGGGCCAGAGGGTTTCCTTACGCAGGTACCGCCGTGGGCCGAAGGGCAGGCGGACGATGTGGGCGCCGTCCGCGAGCTCCTCCCGAGCCTCGGAGTAGCTCTCGTGCACTCTCCTGTCCCAGACCTGCCGGGTCACCAGGTCCACCTGCTCCACTTCTTCCCGCTTCGCCAGGGCCCGGGCCTGGTCCACCACGTAGGAGACCTGGCCACCGGTGTCGGCGTCCATTCCCAGCTCCATGTCCCGGCCCCGGACAAGCCCGTGGACGCTCAGGGACATGATGTACAGGCCTCTCCTTCCCCTGGATGACGACGCTTCATTCGACATGGTTCATCTCCTGGCGTGCGGGGTGAAGGAACCGGCGTGAGGAGTGAAGGAACCGGCGTGAGGGGTGCGGGAACCGGCGTGCGGGGTGAAGGAACCGGCGAGCGGGGCGTGAAGGAAGTGGGCTTTCCGGAGCCAGCCCCCAAGGTGCTTGGGGGGCACCTTCAGGTTTCGTCATTCCAGTTCCGGCCATGTCGGGCGTAGAGGTCCGGATCGTTCGCGGTGGCTCCCCGGATCCGGCAGACGTCCGCGGCGAACGCCGCTGCCCTGCGGAGAATGAGGTCCATGGGCCAGGCGAGGTGGATCCCCAGTGCCACCACGGCGCTGAAGGCGTCACCGGCTCCCACGGTATCCACCATGTCCTCCACCTCCACCCCGTCCTGCCAAACGGTGCCGCCGGAGTCCAGACCCAGGGCTCCCCGGGATCCCAGAGTGACGATGAGGTGCCGGATGCGGTGCCGGTGACGGATCCTTCCGGCGGCCTCGAGGATGGCTTCGTCGTTATCGGCGGGGACGCCCGTCAGGCTCGCCGCCTCGTGGCCATTCATCTTGGCCCAATGGGCGCCCTCCAGGGCCCAGGCTACGGCGTCCCGGGTCCACCACGGTTCCCGGAGATTGATATCCACCAGGACCGGGGCTGCGGCCCCTTCCCGAAGGAGGGTCAGGGCATCCCGGGACACAGGGCTCCTCATGGCAAGGGTGCCGTGGTAGAGCAGGCCTACCGCCGCCACCGTATCCGGGTCGGGCAGCTTCCTTGCCTCGATCTCGTCGTAGGCTTGCTGTGCCTCGATGTGGAAGCGCACCTCCCCCCCCTCCAGCTCCACCGTGACCTTTCCGGTTGGCCGGTCCGGGTGGACCTGCACGCCCAGGGGATCCATGCCCCACTCCGCCATCCGATCCTGGATCTCCCTCCCCTGCGGATCCTTCCCGATTCTTGTGATCAGGAGGGGCGTGGCCTTGAAACCCCGGAGGTGCCAGGCCACGTTGAAGGGGGCTCCTCCCAAGGCTCGGGTCCCGTCGGGGAAGTGATCGTAGAGGGTTTCCCCGAACACCAGGGGGCGGAAGGGTCTCGGGGTGCTTGCGGCCAGGGCTCCGGCGGGCTCGGGGTCCGTGGCTCGAGCCACGGAGGTTTCTGTCGCGGCGTCCGCGTCTGGGTCCATCAGTTTGTGCATCGACGTCTCTCCGGTCCGGTGGGCCGGGGGTTCCTTCAACGTAACCTTCAACAACCTAAAGGGTTCAATCGTGGCAACACCCCAAGGGGAAGAGGCAGGAAGCCCGGGGACCGGGAGGGGGACGCCGAGGTCTTTGCTGGCCAGCGATATGGACGGAACCGTGATCCCCTTGGAGGAGGGGCCCCGCTGGGATGCGGACGTGGCGGAGCTGCGCCGGGCGGTGGAGGAGCGGTCGGACCTTCTCCTGGCCTACGTTACGGGCAGGGACTTCGCTCTGGCCCAGCGGGGGATCGCCCGGTTCCATCTGCCCAATCCCCACTTCCTGGTGTGCGACGTGGGGAGCTCCGTCTTCCATTCGGCCCCCGACGGGTTTCAGCCGGACGCGAAGTATGCCTTGCGAATGGAGGAGGCCTTCCGAGGCCTATCCGTGGCGCAGATCCGGGAACGTCTGGCCGCCATCTCGTCCATCACCCTCCAGCCCGAGGAGCGGCAGACCCCCTTCAAGGTGAGCTACCACGTCCCCCCGGGGGACGACCACCCGGAAATCCTGGCCGCCGTCCAGAGAGGCCTGGAGGCGTTCCAGGGGAGGGTCCAGATCATCTACAGCGTCCGGGCCCGGGACGGGATGGGACTCCTGGACGTGCTGCCCGCCGGGGTGGCCAAGGACTTCGCCCTCCACTACCTCCACGATCACACGGGGGTGGACGAAGATCGCCTGGTGTTCGCCGGCGACTCGGGAAACGACTTGGAAGCCATGCTGGCCGGGTTCAAGGTCATCGTCGTGGGAAATGCCCCAGACGATCTGAAGGAGGAGCTGAAACGCAGGGCCGGAGAGGAAGGCATCCAGGAACGCCTCTACTTCGCCAGGACCCCCTATGCCGGAGGTGTCCTGGAGGGTTGCCGGCACTTCGGAATCCTGTGAGGAGGACCGGGCCTACTCCACCCGCAGGACCTTGGCCCCAGGGTCTAGCGGCCCTTCGGCTGAGGGAGGGCCAGACCGGGCCTACTCCACTCGCAGGACCTTGGCCCCCCGGATCTTCCGGTCCTTCAGCTCCTGGAGGGCGAGGTTTGCATCGGACAGGGAAAATTCCTGCACCTCCGGGCGGAGGGGGATCTCCGCCGCCAGCTCCAGAAACTCGGCGACGTCCCGGCGTGCCACGTTGGCCACGCTCTTGATCTCCCGCTCCATCCAGAGATCCCGGGCATAGTCCAGTTCCAGGAGGACCTCCTTGTCGGCCTCCTCCTTCCGGATGGCGTTGATGACCAGACGGCCGCCGGGCTCCAGGTTCCGCAGGGCCTCCACCACCGGCTTCCAGACCGGAGTGGTGTCGATGACGGCGGAAAGCCCTGCCGGAGCCCGGTCCACGGTATCGCCGGCCCAGACGGCCCCAAGCTCCAGGGCGAACTCCCGCTCCTGGGGGCTTCGGGCGAAGACGAAGACCTCCGAGGCTGGAAACCGGTGACGCACCATCATGAGGACCAGGTGGCCCGAGGCCCCGAAACCCGTGAGCCCCAGGGTCTGGCCGTCCTGGAGGCCCGTGAGCCGCAGGGATCGATAGCCGATGGCGCCGGCGCAAAGGAGAGGGGCGGCCTCGGCGTCGGAGAAGACGGGGGGGATGGGAAAGGCCCAGGCCTCCGGGACCTTCATGAGTTCGGCGTAGCCCCCGTCCACGTCCCGCCCCGTGGCCCGGAAGTCGGGGCATAGGTTGTCGTCTCCGGCGAGGCAATGGACGCACCGGCCGCAGGCGCCGAAGATCCAGGCGACGCCCACCCGGTCACCGGCGGCGAAGCGCCCGGCGCCGGGCCCTTGGCTCTCCACCCGCCCCACCACCTGGTGCCCGAGGATCACGGGGAGGAAGGGGGGTGGGGTCCGGCCTTCGATCTCGTCCAGCTCGGTGTGGCACACCCCGGAGGCCGCCACCCGGATCAGGATCTCCCCGGCTCCCGGAACGGGGTCGGGAACCGGGGCCAGACGAAGCGGGGTCCGGTTCCGGGCCATGGGGCCCAGGGCCTCCAGGATCATGGCTTTCACGGGTTCACCCTCCTTCGTTCAAGCGTGAGCCCGGGTGCGGGGTTACCTCAGTCCGCCAGTTCCTCCAGGACGGTGGTGAGCAGGTCGTAGAAGCGTCCCACCGAGTCGACCATCACCCGTTCATCGGGGGAATGAGGGGCCTCGATCTGAGGGCCGAAGGAGATCATGTCCATCCCGGGGATCATCTCCCCGATGAGGCCACACTCCAAGCCGGCATGGAGGGCTTCCACGTGGGGCTCCTTTTCCAGCACGCGGGCGTGGACGGACTTCACCACCTGGAGCAAGGGGGAGTCCAGGTCGGGCTTCCACCCCGGGTACCCCTCGGGCTCCTCCACGCGGGCTCCCGCCAGGAAGCCGATGGCCCGGATCTTCCTGCGGCTCCAGGCCAGGGCTGAGGCCACGGAGGAGCGGGAGTTCAGGACGATGCTGAGCTCGTGCCCCTCGGTCCTCACCACCGCCAGGTTTGCGCTGGTCTCCACCAGGCCCGGGATGTCGTTGCTCAGGGCCACCACTCCATGAGGGAGGGCCACCAGGAGTCTCAACACGTTCCAGGTGGTATCGGTGGTCCACACCTCCGCCGGGAGAGGCTTGTCCTCGATGCTCAGGAGCATCCCGGAGTCCACCGCCTTGTACTCCTCCTGCACCGCCTCGAACTGCTCTTGCACCTGTTGGACGAACCCGCCGGACTGCTCCTGGGGGATGACTACCGTTGCCCAGGCCTCCCGGGGGATAGCGTTCCGTTTGTTGCCACCCTCGATCCCGGCCAGAAATCCCGGCGTTCCCCTGGCTACGGCGTGGATCATCCGGGCCAGGAGCTGGATGGCGTTGCCCCTCTGCAGGTGGATGTCGAGTCCCGAGTGCCCTCCCTTGAGGCCGTGAAGCTTGATCCGGTGGACCATGACCTTTTCCGGCGACGGGAGCGTCTGGAGGCGCAGCCGGAGAAAGGTGTCGGCACCTCCGGCACATCCCACGGTGACCGCACCCTCCTCCTCCGAGTCCAGGTTCAGGAGGCGGCGGCCCCGAAGCATGGAGGAATCCAACCCCATGGCGCCGGTGAGCCCCGTCTCCTCGTCGATGGTGAAGAGCAGCTCCAGGGGTCCGTGAACCAGGTCCTGGGCCTCCATGATGGCCAGCATGGCGGCTACACCGATGCCATTGTCGGCACCCAATGTGGTGCCGTCGGCCGTGAGGTATTCACCGTCCCGGACAGGACGGATTGGATCCGCGGAGAAGTCGTGGTCCACGTCGGAGTTCTTGTCGTTCACCATGTCCAGATGGCTCTGGATAATGGTGACGGGGGCGTCCTCCTTGCCCGGGGTGCCGGGTTTGCGCACCACCACGTTTCCGACGGCGTCCACCTGGTGCTCCAGGCCGTGTCGCTGGGCAGCGGAGAGGACGTAGTCCCGCATCTTGTCCTCCTCCTTGGAGCCCCGGGGAATGGTGAGAATCTTGTCGAAATGGCCCCAGAGGGCTCTCGGCTCGAAATCGGCTACAAAGGTCATGGCTTCCTCTCGGCTGGAGGCCGCAGTGATTGATGTCGGACGGGAAAGACTAACCCGGCAGCCCCCAAATTTACAGAGGGTCCGTGCGCGAACTCAACCGTCGTCACCGCGTAGGCTCTGGTCTGCCACGGCTGGGCCACCCCGGGGCAGGCCACAGTAGGTTATCGGCTCCCGGCGCCGGCGCCCAGGATGGCATTCAGGAAGAGCTTGTAGGTTCCGGTGGGCTGGGCCCGAAACTGGGGCCTGAACCCGATGAGGACCACGTGGCCGTCCCCGGCCCGGACCCGCACCACCGCCGGGCGGCCTGCCAGGTGCTCCTGGGCACCTACCTCCCAGCCACTCATGAGGAGATCGGTGTCGGCGTAGTGCCCCACCACGTCCACCCGATCCGGATCGTGGATCTCCCAGGCCCGGGAATTCTGGTAGAACGCTGCCGTCTCATGGGTCATGCCGAAGGCCACGGGATGGGCGCCGTCGAAGACGGTGCGGATGAGGGAGCCCGGGACGAAGAAGTCCGTGGAGGGGATCCCCTGGGTGGCATTGGTGACCGGCAGGTCCAGGGCCTGGATGGCGAAATCGCCGGCACCGTCGAAGGTCACCAGCGTACCCCCTTGCTCCACCCACTCCCGAAGCCGGGCCGCACCCTCCTCGCCCACGCCGCCCACGTAGGCCTCAGGCATCTGGCCCGGGCGGTGGCCGTTCAGGATGGAAGCGGCTCCCTGGTCCGCGAAGACGATGACGTCCCAGCGTGACAGGTCGCCGGTCTGGAGATCGTGGTTCCGTAGGGTATCGGGCCTGATCCCGAGTTGGTGGAAGACGTAGCGGGTCCACCCTTCGTCCATGTTTCCGGTCCAGGGCATGTACATGGCCAGGCGGGGTGCCCTCAGGGGGATCAGCTCCGCCTCCGGGGCCGAGCCCAGCGCCACCACGTCCAGCCCCCGCTCCGACGCCAGCCTCCTCACCCGCTCCGAGGTGCCGCTCCCGGCCTCCACAACGAAGGCTCCGGGCACCATCTCGTGGTTGCCGGCCCGGAAGGCACCCGTGGCCAGGTGTACCCGCTCCCCTGCTTGGAGGAGGGCCCACGCCGCGGCCCGGGCGTCGTTGCGCTTCGCCGAGAGGGCGTAGCCGAATGAGCCGCTTCCCACGACCCGGCTCTCCGGCACCGGTACCCGGTGCACCTCTTCCACCGCCGCCTGGAACGGCTCTTCCACCCGGTCCACCCTCACCGCCATCTGCATGGGCAGCGTCCACCCCGCAAGGCCCCCGTAGGGCGGCTCCGGCGGTCCCCCGGGATAGAGCTCCCTCTGAGGGTGGTCTTGCGGCTCCATAAGGTCCATGAGGTGCGCCCGGTATGCCTGTCCCGTGAAGGCCACGTAGCTCCCGGCGGGGTACTCACGGCCCCCGGCGGTGTAGGGCTCGGTGGCCCGGTGGATCTCCACCCCGCCGCGGCGGAGCACGTTCAGCATCTCCACCGCCTCTCCCCGGTCCCACTGGTCCTCCAGCGAAACCACATAGGCGAAGGGCCCTCCGGCCTCCCCGTCCCGAATCTGATGGGATCCCATGAGATACTTGTTGTAGAGCCAGTTCTCCTTGAGCCGCGACCCGATGTCCAGCGTTCCCATGGAAGACACGAAGTGGTACTCCACCGCCATCCCCAGGCGAGCCCATCCCCCCTTCCACGGGTTCGCGTAGTAGATGGAGGGCTCCCGCATGGAGACCCGCCGGCCCCCGGCGGTGATGAACTCCGGAAGGGTCTCGGGATCATGGTACCTGGGGGAGGCGTACCGATGCGCCACTTCCGATAGGAGACCGATCTGGTTGTGGAAGTAGGGTGCGGTGCGCATCCCGCCGTTCCACCACATGGTGAAGGTGAGCCCCTGCACCACCCCGGGCATCTCCAGCTGCTCGAAGCGCTGGGCCATG
>Ga0114946_10003092_pt1 | contig 11326 bp, 9 predicted proteins | sample WalLakDeSediment_FD_88676 | JGI IMG/M metagenome (GOLD analysis project Ga0114946, IMG submission 88676) | Lake sediment microbial communities from Walker lake, Nevada to study Microbial Dark Matter (Phase II) - Walker Lake 11/02/13 Deep Sediment | ecosystem: Environmental > Aquatic > Freshwater...
TCGCCCTTTTTCGCGGCCGAGAACGCTGTCAGCGTCGTTCCTGGCAAGGCGCGAGGCCGAAGGCGTGTCGGGCACACGTCGAGTGCCGAGCAACACGGCCAGGGGCGACGGGGACGGCGTTATTGGTCGTGAAAAAGGGCGAAAGTCGAGTCTGAGTCGTGAGGGGTTTCACCACGGGCTGCTAGGGCGATCAGCTCCGACGGCCGAGCGTGACGGTCGCTGGCGCGGCCCGACTGGCCCGGCCTGGGTCGTCGCCGAGCGGGCCGCTGATGACGGTCACCGCCAGATCCCCGGCCACCAGCGCGGTCTCGGGCGTGGCCTGGGCGCGCTTGATGATCGCGAGGCCGTCGAGCGCCGCCGACCAGCTGCTGAGCTCGCCGACCTCGCGGTCGCCGGCCATCAAGGTGTGCGGGCCTTCGCCGCTCGGCGTGGCCGACAGCTTGACGCGGACCATCACGCGGTTGACCTGGCCGCGGTTGTGGATGCGCGAGAGCGGCTCTTGTCCGAGGTAGCAGCCCTTGTCGTAGGACACGGCGTCGACGAAGCCGACCTCGGGGGGGAACCGATCGGCGGCGATCTCGTGGCCCCACGCCGGGCAGCCGCAGCGGATCCGAGCCGCGGTGAATTGGTCGGCGCTGGCGGGCTCGCCGACGTCGGGGCCGCTGAGCTGGGCGAGCGCCTGGCCCGGTCCGACGAGCAGCACCCCCGGCAGGGGATGGGTCGCCGTGAAGGCCAAGACGCCCTCGCGCGAGTCGAGCTCCGAGGGGTTGGGGACCGGCTCGCCGGGATCGCGCCAGACCAGCGCGCAGCCGTGCTCGGCGAGGAGCTCGAGCTCGACGTCGTCCATGATGATGTGGCTGTCGAGCTTGGCGACCACGGCCTCGCCGATGTCGGCCGGCAGGACCAGCCACGGCTCATCCTTTGCTATGGCCAGGACCCACACCTCGCTGACGATCTTGCCCTTGACGGTGAGCAACGCCGCTGGGGTCGCGCGACCGGGCGTGAGCTCACCGACATCTGCGGTCAGGAGGCCCTGGAGAAACCGCAGGGAGTCTTCGCCGGTGATGCGGACGACCGCCCGGGCCTGGTGGGGAAGCGACGCGAGGACAGCGTGATGGGCCGACACGCCCGTACCATGGCGCGGGCGGCCGCGCACTGCAACGCGGACCTTTGCCAGCTTGCCTGGCCCCCGCGCGCCGGTGTAGGGGTGCCCAGTGCAAGCTCGCCCGCGAGTCTCGGCCCGCTGCCGCCGTCGGCTCGCCCTCGCTTGCTCGACGTTGTTGCTCGCGCTTGGCCCCACGGACGCCGCCGGTGCGCCGCCGCTCGGCGAGACCGTCGAAGCGCCGGCGCCGAAGCTCACTGGCGCGCCGGTCGATCCAAGCGCGGATCCAATCGATCCAGCGAAGAGTCCGGTCGCCCCGCTCTCCGATCCCAGCGCCGCGCCGCCGCTGCTCAACAGCTCGGCCACCGGCGCGCAGCAGGCCCTGCTCAGCGGCGATGATCCAGTCCGCGCGCTGTTCGAGATGCCGCCCTCGACCCGCGACGACGCCTACGGCCCGCGGCCGGCCGGCGTGCCCGTGCTCAACCGCGAGCAGATCGTCCGCTACGCCCTCGACAACCCCTACGTGCGCGCGGCCGACCAGCACATCGAGGCCATGCAGTCGCTGCTGCTCATGGCCCGGTTCGCGTGGGTGCCGGTGATCCGGACCTCGGCGGTGCTGTCTCCGGGCGCGGCCATCGACTGCGACGATGTGACGCTCCAGGGCGAGAATGGGCCGTTCTCCTATCAGTACTGCCGGGCCGCTGGCGATCCCAGCGACGGCGGCGGGACCCCGGCCGACCTTCAGACCATCTCGGGCTACTTCGACCGCATCGCCCAAGCGGGCATCGCCGTCCGGCTCAACGCCGACATCATCGCGCCGATCACCACCTTCGGAAAGATCGTCAACGCCAAGCGCCTCGCCAAGGTCGGCGTCGAGGTCGCCGAGGTCCAGCACCTCGCGGCTCAACAAGAGACGATCCTCAAGATCTACGAGGCCCACGCGGCCCTGCTGCTGACCCGCGAGAGCATCGAGATCCTCGCCGAGGCCTGGCGGATCCTTCAGCAAGAGCGGGTCAAGATCGAGAGCGACCTCGGGCTCGCGCCCGGGGGCGCGCCCGCGTTTGACGCGGACTTCGACGACCTCAACATCGAGCGCGACCCCAACGATCTCGTCCGCCTCGAGCTCGGCGAGATCGAGCTCGCCTCACGCATGCGCGAGGCTCGATTGATCGAGTCCCAGGCCCTCGCAACCTTGTGGGCGATCACCGGCAGCGCCGCGCCCCGGGGCTTCGACGTCAGCGAGCGTGAGCTCGCCCTCGACACCGTCGAAGGTGGGCTCGCCGATCTCGATCACTACCGCACGCTGGCCCTGAAGAACCGCCCGGAGGCCAAGCTCGCGGACGCCGGGGTCCAGGCCCGCCGGGTCCAAGAGAAGCTCGCGCGGGTCAACTTCTTGCCCGATCTCGGCGCGGTGATCCGCTTGGGCTACGGCTACGCCAACGCGGCCACGCCGGACATGCGCACGCTCTATTACATGGGCCGGCTCAACTACTCGAACATCTACTTCGGCCTGGCGCTGTCTTGGGATCTCGACTTTCACAACGACGCGTTCGCGCTCAAGCGCGCCCGGGCCGAGCGGCGCGAGGCCGAGTACAAGCGCGAGGCCGCCCAGCGCATGCTCGTGCTCGACGTCGAGAACGCCTACCGAGCGGTGATCAACGCCGAGCAGCAGCTGCGCTTCGCCGAGCTCGCCCGCGACAAGAGCTGGCGGCTGGTCGTGTCCGAGCAGACCAGCGCGAGCATCGGCACCAGCGACTTCGACGATCTGACCCGGGTGCTCAAGCAGTGGGCCGAGTTCGAGTTCCAGCGCTTCGACGCGGTCATGAAGCGCAACACCGCGCTCGCGCGCCTGAGCCGAGCCGTCGGCTCCCCCTTGACCCCCCACCGCAATGGCTGACGACAACCCCACCCGTCCCCCGCTCACCCACGGCCCCGACGAGGTGATCGACCACCGGGAGCACGGCCTCCGCGACGGGCTCGACGGCATGCGCGACCTGATGGATCGCCTGCTCGGCCCCGACGGCTGCCCCTGGGATCGGGCGCAGACCCTCGACACCCTCCGGCCCTATTTGATCGAGGAGGCCCACGAGGTGCTCGAGACCCTCGACGCCGACGATCCCGAGGATCACCGGCGCGAGCTCGGCGACCTCTTGTTCCAGATCGTCTTCCACGCTGCGATCCGCGAGCGCGCCCACGAGTTCGATCTCGACGGGGTCGTCGAGGCGATCCGCAGCAAGATGATCCGCCGGCACCCGCATGTGTTCGGCCCCGGAGGCAACGCGCCGGAGTTCACCCCCGAGCAGGTCGAGGCCAACTGGGCCCAGCTCAAACAAGCCGAGCGCCAGGCTCGGGCCCCCGCCGCGACCGGCCAGGCCGTCCCCACCCCGCTCGCCGGGGTCCCGCAGGCCCTGCCAGCCTTGCAACGCGCGTGGCGCTTGCAAAACAAGGCGGCGGCCGTCGGCTTCGACTGGCCCGACATCGAGGGCCCGCGCGCGAAGGCCCGCGAGGAGTGGGCCGAGCTCGAAGAGGCGATCGCCAGCGGCGATCGAGCCGCGATCGAGGAGGAGTTCGGCGACCTGCTGTTCGTGCTCGTCCGGCTCGGGACCAAGCTCGGGCTCGAGGCCGAGACCTCCCTGCGCAAGACCAACAAAAAATTCGAGCGCCGGTTTGGCCACGTCATGCGCCGTTGTCACGAGCTGGGAATTGATCCCGAGACCGCGGGCCTCGAGCGCCTCGACGGGTTTTGGGATGAAGCCAAGGCGATCGAGCGCGAGCCCAACCCCTGACTACACGCTTAGCCGGTCACGACACCCTCGTCGCGCGGTCTTTTGGCCAAGCTGCAACCACCGGCCGCCCGCCGCGTTGTGCTGGCGAGCCGCGCCGCGCCGGGCCTGGCCCTGACTTTGCAGACCTACCAACCCGTCTGAAGCATCACGGTCAGCGAAGCTGGCGAGGCGCGGGTCGCCGGACCACGATCAAAGGGGAGCGAACGATGGCGGTTTCAAACAGCATGATTCTCCAGCAGAGCTATCGGCAGCTCGGGCCCGAAGCTCACCACGCCGCGCAGCGCCACCTGAGCGTCGCCACTGACGCGCTCAACATGGTGCTCTTGTCAATTGAGGGGTCAGACGACGACGGCCGCACCGCAAAAGAGAGCCGCGTAGCGAGCACCCGCCACTTCCTCGCCGAAGCCGTCACCGCGCTCGCCCGCGCTCGGGTCTACATCCCGGGGATCCGCACCTACGCCGTCAACATCGTGACCAACAGCGAGCCGGAGATCGACCGCGAGCTCGCTCGGCTCCACGATCTCGCCACCCAGCTGCTGTGGCGCAACCACTGCTTCCTCCCGGCCCGCGCCCAGGCCCAGCCGCTCGCCCCCGAGGACGAAGCCCAGCTCGCCGCCGTCGTCCGCGAGCTTCGGACCCACGCTCGCATCGACCGAGCGATGCGCCACAAGTGGCTGGTCGCGACCGCGCTGCTCGGGGCGCTCGCGCCCGTGTTTGGCGTCGCGTTGTACCTGCTCGCGGTCGCCAGCGGAGCCGTCGCCGCCGTCGAGTTGGTCCGCGGCGCGGCGCTGCCCGCCCTGCCCGCGGCCTGAGCCCCGGCCCGGCCCAACTCGGCCCGATCAGCGGGTCGGCAAGAACGGCTGCTCGGAGCCGCCCTCGCCCGAAGACGGGGCTGGGCTCGGCGGCCCCGCAGGTTCGGCGGCCGTCTGCGCGTCGGGGAATTCGACGACCAGCACCTGGTAGCCGTTGGCGCCAGCCTCGAACCGCCAGCTCGGCTCCGCCGCCCAACGCAGCTCGAGGACCACGAGCACGTCCTTGCCCGAGCGGTTGATCTTGACCTCGTCGATCGGCGTATTGAAGAACTTGGTGATCAGCTTGCGCCGGTTGTTGCGGATCTTGACCGAGGTCCGCGGGAGCTTGACGAGCACCCGCGTGGGCTCGACGGAGATCGCCGGATCGACGGCGGCGCTGAGCTGAAAGAACACGCGCGAGCTGGCCTGGTGGCGCTCGAAGCCGGTCCAAGTCAGGACCGCCGAGCTCCCGCCGATCTCCTTGGGGGCGAAGGGCGGCAGGTTGCCGCCGCCGACGCTGACCCCCTGGTAGTAACCGACCGGGTTGACCGCAAAGAAGGGATCCTCGTCGCCCGAACGCACGTAGTTGGGGCCCGCCGTCTGGCCGCGGCTGTAGGTCCACAGCCCGGTGAGGTCGGTGTCGGGGGTCCGTTGATCGATGACCAGCGGATCCGCCGGCTCCCGATCAGGGCTGCTCGACGGCGGCGGAGCGCTCGCGGGGCGGTCGCCGCTGCTCGGCGGCGGCGGCGGCGGCGGCCCTGCCCAAGCCGCGCTTGCGACCAGCAGCAGCGCCGCTGTTCCAGGAGTCACCACGCAGCGTCGACCGCCCATCGGCGTGATCGTAGCCACCCTTGGCCCCGATCACCAAGAGAGTCGCAAAGCTTGGCCGGGGAAGCCCGCATCGCGCGCATCTGGCTCCTGGCAGGCTGCCAAAAAAATGAGCCGCCGCGCCTCGCTGAGCGCGAGCGCGCGGCGGCTGAGCTAGCGGGACCCTCAGGCGGCAGCCTGGTGGACGACGATCTGGCTGAAGGGGATCTGGATGCCCGCGCTCGCGAGATCCTCGTAGGCGGCCGTACGGACCTCGTGGAGCATGCCGGCGTAGTCGCCGGGCTTGCAGTGGGCGAGGATCACGAAGTCGATGGAGCTCGCACCGAGGCCGACGAAGGCCACGGCCGGGGCAGGATCCTGCATGACGAGTTCGCAGCGCTCGGCGGCCTTGGTCAAGACCGCGAGGACATCGGGGACCTTGGTGCCATAGGCGACGCCCACGGCGACGTGAGCGCGGCGGCTGCCGCGGGTGCTGTAGTTGGTCAGCACGCTCCCGGTGATCGTACCGTTGGGCACGATCACCGTCTCGTTGTCGAGGGTCACGAGCGTGGTCGTGAACAGGCCGATGGCCTCGACGTTGCCCTGCTTGCTGCCAGCCTCGATGTAGTCACCGATGGTAAACGGGCGAAATAACAGGAGCATCACGCCGCTCGCAAAGTGCGAGAGGTTGCCCTGGAGGGCGAGGCCAATCGCGATGCCGGCCGAACCGAGCAGCGCGACGAGGCTCGTGGTCTGCAGGCCGACGCGCTCGAGCGCGGCGATGACCGCCGCCGCGAGCACGAGCCAGCGGGCCAGCGAGGCGAGGAAGCCAACGAGCGAGCCGTCGACCTTGCGCTTGTGCAAGGCTCGAGCGACGAGCGCGTAGGCCCAACTCGCGAAGATGATGCCAATGATGAAGATGACGATCGCGGTCACGCTTCCGACGATCATCGGCATGTAGGGTTGAAGTGCTTCGGGGACGAGGTCTGTCATGGTTTGAACTCGAAGACGCTGCTGGAGTCGTGCCCACCAAGGGCGATGACGGCGCTGAAGCTACCGGAGTGGCCGCTGCGGCGCAACGCGCGAGTTCGCCATTTGAATGATCGATTTGCCACGCGATACACGCGGGCGGACATTCAGCATCGGCCCGAGCTTCGGCTCAGGGCGAGTCGGCGGCGCAGCGGAACCCGCGTTCGGGCCCGGTCGTGTTGGGATCGGTCTTCCACCGCTTGAACGCCCGCAGATTGAGGCTGCTGGCGTCGTACATGTCGCCGCCGCGATTGACCCGCAATGTCCCTTCGGAGGGGCCCGTGGGATCCTGGCTGGGGCTCGTCGCGTAATAGCCAGCCCCGTACCAATCGGCGACCCATTCGTCGACGTTGCCGGCCATGTCGAGCATACCAAGCGGAGACGCGCCGTTGGGGTAGGAGCCGACGGCCGCGGTCTTGCCGGTCTTGCACCCGTAATCGCCCATCTCGCCGTCGGTCTCGAACATGTGCGCGAACGCGCAGTTGGCCGCCGCGGTCCCCCACGGATAGGGCCGCACGTTGCCGCCGGTGGCCGCGAACTCCCACTCGGCTTCGCTCGGCAAGCGCCGGCCCATCCACGCGCAGTAGTCCGCGGCCTGCTGCCACAAGACGCAGTTGATCGGATGGTTTGCGTTCGCGATCAACCCGTAGTTGCAGCTGCCGGCGTCGTCCGGCTTGGTGCAGGCGCCAGCGTCGACGCAGGCTGTGTAGGCGGCGACCGTGACCTCCGTGGCCTCGATCCAATAGCCCGAGAGCGTGACCTCATGGGCCGGGTTGTCGGCGTCGCATGGGCCGTGAGCCTGATCGCAGCCCATCATGAAGCTGCCCCCGGGGATCTCGATCAAGTTGGGATCGTCGGGCTCGCCGGTCTCCCTCTCGTCCTCGCCCTCGGTCTCGGGGCTGTCGGTGGTGCTCGTCTCGGTGTCGCTCGAGTCGCCCACGCTGGCGTCGTCAGTCGTACACGCGGGCAGGGACACCAGGCAAAGCGCGGCGGCGGGGGCCAAGACCATCGATGGACGGATCATCATCGACGCAAGATCGCACGGACCCGTCGGTTCATGCACCGAAATTCGCGATCGACGCGGGGACACTAGCAGGCCCTGATACGCTCGGGGTGTCCGCATGCGACTTGGAGCCTACCAACTCATCCAGCCGATCGGCGCCGGTGGTATGGGCGAAGTTTGGGTCGCGACCCGGCCGCTGCCGGATGGCGAGCAGCAGCGCGTCGCGATCAAGCGCCTGCCCCAGCGGTTCGCGGGCGACCCTAGCTACCGGCGGATCCTGCTCGAGGAGGCGCGGCTCTCCCAGCTCCTGAGTCACCCCAACATCGTCCACACCATCGACGCGGGCGAGGCCGAAGGCGAGGTCTACATTGCGATGGAGCTGATCGATGGCCTCGATCTGTCGCGCGTCAACAAGCTGCTGGCTGCCCAGGGCGAGCGCCTGTCGGCCTCGGTCGCCGCTTACATCGTCGCCGAGGTCCTCCGCGGGCTCGCTTATGCCCACAACCTCGAGCACGAAGGCGAGCTGATCTCGCTGGTTCACCGCGACGTGTCCCCGCACAACGTGATGCTCTCGACCACCGGCGCCGTGAAGCTGACGGACTTTGGGGTCGCGCGGCTGTCGAGCGAGGACACCTCGGGGACCCACGTGAAGGGCAAGGCCCGCTACATGCCGCCCGAGCAGCTGCGCGGCGAGTCGCGCTCGCCGGGGGTCGATCTCTTCGCTGCTGGCGCGGTGCTGCAAGAGCTGCTCGACGGCTGCTTGTTTCGCGCGACCGCGATCGACGACGCCCGGCTGCTCGGCATGGCCATCGACGGCGAGGTCCCCCCACCCTTGCGCCCGCGCGAGATCCCGCCGGAGCTCGAGCAGCTCCGCCGTCGGCTGCTCGATCCAGACCCGGCCAAGCGCCCGCGTTCGGCCGAGCGGGCCCTCGACCTCCTGCACCGCTGGGCTGGTTACCGCGATCGCTCCGGCGAGGTCGCGGCCCTGACCCTGCGCTTGCGCGGGCTCGAGGCCGAGCTCGTCGGGCAAGGGACGCAGACCGGCCTCGCCCACCAAGCCACGTTCTTGCACACCAACGAGCTCGAGCTCGAGCTCGGCGGATCCGAGCTGCTCGAGATGATCGAGGCGCCGGATCAGATCCTGCTCGCGCTCGACTCCCGCCGCGCTCGACCGTCACCGCCGCCGCCACCTTCGAGCGACCCTTCGCTGACCCTCGACCTCGCGGGCGAGAGCCTCGTCGACCGGCGTCCCGCTCGGCTGCCGACCAGCGCGAGCCCTGCGGTCGACCCACGCTCGGGGACCAAGCTGCTTGGCCTCGGCCTCGCGATCGTCGGCAGCTTGGCCGTCGGCGGATGGCTCGCCGGACGCGAGCTCGGGTGGTTCACGCCGACCGGCGACGAGCACAGCCAAGCCCCGGCGTCGACGCTGCGCAGCGCGAGGGTCATCGGTCGAGGGTCGGCCCTCGATCGCGGCCTGCGTGCGCGCGCCATGGATCGGCTGCTCGACGACGACATCTTGTTTGACTACGTCGTCGACGGTCGCGCTGATCCGCTCGAGGTCCTCGCCCGCGACGAGGCCGAGTTCGCGGTCACCACCGTCGACGCGCTGACCCGCGAGCGGGCGGCGGGCAGGCCTGGTGGGACGATCGTCGCGGTGGTCGGGCTCCCGCTCGCGACCGCGGCGCTGGTCCTCGACACCGTCGACCACCCCAAGCTCGTCGATCTCGCCGCGCTGCTCGAGTTGGAGCCCGAGTTGAGAGCCGCCCAGCGCGAGCCGGCGATCGCCTCGAGCCCCGCGAGCGAGCCCTTCGCCCGGGCGCTCGCGGCGACGCTCGCGTCCCTCGATCCTGATCGGCTCGCGCGCACGCTCGAGCTCGAGGACGACGCCGCGGTGTTCGCCGAGCTCGAGCGCGAAGGCTCGCCGGTCGTCGCCGGGTTCGTGCACGAGCCATGGGTCAGCAAGGCTCGCGCCGCCGGGATGACCGTCGCTGCGACCGCGCTAGACCTGCCCCTCGCCCACGTGGAGGTCCTCGTCGCGAGCGCCCGGGTGCTCGCCGCCGACCCCGAGCTGGTCGCGGCGGTGGTCACCACCTACTACGCGAGCGTCGACCGGCTGCCCGGCGAAGCCGGCCCGTGCTTGCTCGACGCTCCCGGTGCCGCGCCGTGGTTCGGTGACGATGATGCCGCCCTGCTCGCCGACTTGATCGTCGAGCCGCGCTTCGTCCTCGCCGCGGCCCAGGCCGACCGTGCCGACCGTGCCGCCCCGGCCGAGCTCGGCGCCTGCCTGGCCGCCGCGTCGTCTGGCCCGCTCCGCACCCGCGCCCTCGGGCCGCTCGCCCGCGACGAGTCGCTGCCGTCGCCGTTCCAAGCCGCGACCGCGAGCTTGAATGAGCACGCCGCCGCGAACATCGCCGAGCTCGCCACGACCCTTCGGCAATTCAACCCGGCGACGATCTCGGCGCAGGTCGTCGGCTATGGCGAGCAGCCCGGCGGCGCGGGTCGCAAGCTCGGCCGCGCCCGCGCCGAGCAGCTGATTGAGGCCCTGGTCGCGGCCGGGGTCACGCTCCCGCTTCGCCCGGTCGGTCGCGACAAGCGCGAGGCTCCGCGCGCAGGTATGGAGATACTGCTCGACCGAGCGGAGTGAGGCGCGACCCCGAGACGCCCCGGCCGCAAGCTCCCGGTGTGTCCGCTCGACTCGGTTGCGACCGCCCCTCGCCAAGCTCAGCTCGATCGCCCAAGCGCCCCACGCGACCGCTCCAACCACCGCTTTGCGACCAGTCCTTCCCCAATCGGCCACCAAGCGGCGCTCGCGGCCGCCGGCTCGCGCCGATCTCCCCGAGCCCTCCCGCACACCGACCTGCTAGTCCCTGGCCGCAGTGATCGCCTCGACCGAAGCAACCCCGACGCAAGCCCTGAAACGTCCGGCCACCCCCGGCGAACACGGCTTGGACGCGCTCATGCCCCTCGATATCCCAAGCTCGACCCGTACCCACGCTGTCTGTGTGGCGATCATCACCCGGGACCCGCTCGTGCGGGCGGCGCTGCACGCACGGCTCGCGACCGCGAGCCAGGTGTGGCTGGTCGACGACCCCAGCCGGGCTTCGGTCATCATTTGGGATCCGCCACCGGCGTCCGCGGCGTCCGGCGAGCTCCCGACCCTCCCGGACATCGACGTCGGGCCCGGCCGCCCGAGCCCCGCCGTGATCGCGTTGATCAACGGCAGCGAGGGCGGCGAGGACAACGCCGAGGATCCCATGCCGCTGCTCGCCGCGGGCGTCCGCGGGCTGCTGCGTCGCGACACCGACGCCGATCGCCTGCGCGCGACCATCCTCGCCGCCGAGTTTGGCCTCACCGTGCTCGACGAGGACCCCGCCGACGCCGTCATCGCTGCGTGGTCACCCAGCCCCGAACCCGCCCCAGCTCCCAAGCTCGATCGTCTGACCCCGCGCGAGCGCGAGGTCCTCGAGCTCCTCGCCGACGGCCTGTCCAACCGCGCGATCGCAGCCCAGCTCGAGATCTCGGCGCACACCGTCAAATTCCACGTCGACGCCCTGCTCGACAAGCTCTCGGCCCGCTCGCGCACGCAAGTGGTCGTCAAGGCGGTCCGCCAAGGGCTGCTCGCGCTCGTCTAGCAGCCTGTGTTGGAACCCGACGCGTCGCCTCGCGCCGGGATCTTCGTCGAGGACTAGGAGCCCGTGGTGAAACCCATCGCGGCTCAGAGTGCGTCATTGGGGCTCGAGACCAAGGACCGAAACCGCAGTTGTACCGGGCGTACTACAAGGTTTCGGGACACAGGGATCGGGCCCCA
>Ga0114946_10003093_pt1 | contig 11324 bp, 11 predicted proteins | sample WalLakDeSediment_FD_88676 | JGI IMG/M metagenome (GOLD analysis project Ga0114946, IMG submission 88676) | Lake sediment microbial communities from Walker lake, Nevada to study Microbial Dark Matter (Phase II) - Walker Lake 11/02/13 Deep Sediment | ecosystem: Environmental > Aquatic >...
GAGGCCGAAGGCGTGTCGGGCACACGTCGAGTGCCGAGCAACACGGCCAGGGGCGACGGGGACGGCGTTATCGGTCGTGAAAAAGGGCGAAAGTCGAGTCTGAGCCGCGATGGGTTTCACCACGGGCTCCTAGCTGATATCAGGAGGAGATTGGCGTTGACTTGCCCGTTGATTGCTAGCACCGTCGTCCGACGTTCGGAGTCTCCGGTCGAGTGAGAATCCATGTCGCAACATCCATGCTTCGGTAATTGAGTGAATCAGCACGCGGGGCGCTTCGGTGCTGGTGGCTGGCTCTGGTACGTCGGGGCGATCTTGACGGCGGCGGGCCTCATGCAGATGAGTCAAGGCGCCGGGCTGATCCCGGGCGCCGAGGGTCAAGGCGACGCAGGAACGCGAAGTCGCTTTCGCCGATGTCACGAGCGTCGAGCACGTCCGCAGCCACTCGCAGTCGGGGACCTCCGACAGCTTGGACGTGAAGCTCCGCAGCGGCGCTGAGGTGACGATCGGCTCGGTGGCCAACATCGAGCAGCTCGCGAGGCCGGAGAGGTTGCGCTAGTCACGCCGAGCCCGCGTCACACCCGCGCAACCCGATCACCGAGGGACCGGTGAAAACACCGAAATCTCGTTGTCCGAGACGGGCTGGACTATGCTCGGCTGGTGCTCAGCGAGCTTCTCCACGAAATATCGGTGGCATTCGGCTGCAGCAGCAACCTTCGGACTTTGCTGATCCGCCTCGGCGACGGCATGGCGCGGCACCTGCCGATCGTCGAGATCGAGGTCGCCCGGCTGATCGAGCACCTCGATGAGGTCCGGATCTCCGCCTACGCCCCCGCATCCTGCCGACGCTGGGACGGCAAGCGATCAGCGCGCTTCCTCGAGCGGCAGGGCGTGATCGCGGCGAGCTTCGTCACTGATGAGCCCGCTCGTGTGGGGATCGCGCCGGATGTCATCAAGCTGAAGCTGCCCGTGGGACGCAGCGGCTTGCTCTCGATCGCGCTGGAGACCGACATTTCGGTGCTCTTGGGTTCCAAGCAGCGGAGCGAGGTCCTAGTCGATGTGCTGACCCTCCAATGCCTCCGGCTCGGGCAGCTGAGCGCGACGGCGAGCCGCTGTCGCGCGGCTCAGCACCGGCGTATCGGTGCGCCGCGATCGGAGCCAGGCACCGGCCCTTCGGTGGACGCGGGCGACACCGATATGGCGGTGGAAGGGGTTCGGAGGAGTGCGGCGGCTGTCAGCGATAGTTCGGTGGCTGAGCGCGAGGTTCAACCCACCGAACTATCGCTGCCCGCTCACCGGCACTCAATCACCGAAATACCGGTAGAGACCATCGATGCTGCCATGATCCGCTGTATCGGGGCAGCCCTCGCGCAAAGCAGGGGCAAGATCTACGGCCCTGGCGGTGCGGGCGAGATCCTCGGGCTCAAGCCGAGCACGCTCCAGAGCAAGATGCGCAAGCTCGGCATCGAGCGGGCCGCGTTCACTGGCTGAGCGGTACCGATATGCCGGTGGTGAGCAGCCTGCACCGACGGGCCGGTACCGATGGGCCGGTACCGATAGGCCGGTGATCAGGCCTGAAAGGCGAGATCGTCGTCGAGCCGCCCGTGAACATGGGCGATCTCCTCGCGCAGCCGGGCCTCGTCCCAGCCCAGCACCTCCGCGAGGCGCGCGCCGAGGGGCTCGATCGCCGCGCGGGAGTCGAGATCGTACAGCGGCAAGCGCGTGCGCCGGTAGAGGAGGTCCTCCAAGGTCGCGGCGCCCTCGTGCTCGACGGCCCAGCGGACCTCGCCCTCGATGCAGCGCGAGCCCATGAGGATCGCCTGCGAGCCGAGGCTCGCGACCTGCTCGGCCTCGGCCCCGTAGAGCCGCGCGAGCCGAGCAGCCGTCGGCTCGTCGAGCTCATGGGCGAGCGCGAGCCGGCTGGCGAGGGCGTCGAGATCACCGTCGAAGTCGCCGCCAGGCAGCGGCGGCTCGTCGTTCAGCTCGGCGATCTCGCGGCCGAGCTTGTCACTGACGGTCTCGAGCACGCGCCGGGCCATGCCGCGGTAGCCGGTCAGCTTGCCGCCGGCGATCGACAGGACCCCGAGCGGCCCAAACAGCAGCTCGTCGCGGCGCGACAGCTCCGAGGGGTTCTTCTTGGTGGGGTCGGCGATCAGCGGGCGCAGCCCCGCCCAGGCCCCGACGACGTCCGCGCGACCGATCGGGCCGCAGCTAAAGTAGCGAGCGACAGGCTCGAGCAGGTAGTCGACGTCCTCGGCGTCGATCTTGGGCCAGACCTCGGCGCCGGGCTCGTAGGTGGTGTCGGTGGTCCCGACATAGACGACCTCGCCCCGGCGCAGGGCGAAGATCCGCCGCTTGTCCTCGGTGTTGAGGACCAAGAGGTTGCGGACCGGCAGCTTGCTGGCCGGGATCGAGATGTGGATGCCCTTGCTCAGGTGCAAGAACGGGACGGCCTCGGGGTTCTCGAGGCGCTGCACGGCCTCGACCCATGGGCCGGCGGCGTTGACGATGACCCGGCCGTGGACGGCGAACTGCTCGCCGCTGGTCGTGCACCGAGCTTCGACGCCCGTCGCTCGCTCGCCGCTCTTGAGCAGCCCGACGACCGGCGCGTGATTGAGGACCGTGGCCCCGGCCGCGACCGCGCAGCGGATGTTGGCGATGACCAAGCGCGCGTCGTCGGTCAGGTACTCGCGGTAGGCGAGGGCGTGGGGGAACTGCTTGCGGTCGAGCGCCGGCTCTTGCTCGGCCAGGGTCGAGCCAGTCCAGGCCCGGTGGCCATCCTTGCGATCGACGGCGCCGAGCCGCTCGTAGGTCGTGACCGCGAGCCGCAGGCTGTAGAGCATGGTCCGGCCGGCCATCGGCATGACCATCCAGCGCGGCTCGGACAGGTGCGGCGCGGCCCGGTAGATCTCTTTGCGCTCGAGCGCGGTCTTGCGGACGAGGTTGACCTCGCCGCGCTCGAGGTAGCGCAGGCCGCCGTGGATCAGCTTGGACGAGCGGCTCGAGGTCCCCGAGGCGAAGTCGGCGGCCTCGAGCAGCGCGACCGAGAGCCCGCGCAGGGCGGCCTCCCGGGCCAGGCCGGCGCCCGTGATCCCGCCGCCGATGATGATGAGGTCGAAGGTCTCGCGGGCGAGGGTCTCGCGGATCGACGGGCGCGCGTGGGTGGAGAGGCTGGCTTCGTTCACGGTCCGAGCACCTCGGCCATCTGCGCGAGCAAGAAGTCATTCTCGGCCGGCAGCCCGATCGTCAGGCGAAAGTAGGGGTCGTAGTTCTCGCCGTTGGCCGGGCTGAAGATCTTGATGCCGATCTCGCGCTGCCCGAGCTTGGTCTTGAGCTCGGCGCCGCGGCGGCCGTCGGTGAACCGACAGAGGATGAAGTTGGCGATCGAGGGGAAGCTTTGGATCCCAGTGAAGCGCGCCAGCCCAGCGTAGAGCTGCTCTCGCGCCAAGCGGGTCTGCTCGCGCACGAACGGCAGGTGCTCCGGATCCTCGAGCGCCGCGATCCCCAGCTCTTCTTGCATGGTCCCGATCCGGTAGTCGGTGATCTGCCGGTCGAGCTCGGCGACGAAGCTGGGCTTGGCCAAGAGGTAGCCGATGCGCATGGACGCGAGCCCGTAGGCGAACGAGAAGGTCCGGCTGACCAAGAGGTTGGAGTAGCGGGCGACGAGCCCCGAGAAGTACTCGTGCTCCTCGGGATCGGCGTATTGCACGTAGGCTTCATCGATCCAAAACCGCGACTCCGGGAACCGCTCGAGCAGCGGGATCAGCTGGGCACGGTCGACCAGCAGGTTGCCCGTCGGGTTGTTGGGGTTGACCAGGTAGACCAAGCCGGCGCCCCGTTCGAGGCGCCGCTCGAGCAGGGTCACGTCGAACCGAAAGCCGTCGCCGGGGTTGAGCGGCAGCATGTCGACGTGCATCCCGCCCTCGGCCGCCTTCACGGGCACCTTGGAGTAGGTGAAGCGCGGCGTGATGATCGGGAAGCCGTCGCGCTTGATCAGGTGGCGGACGACGCGGCGCGGCGAGTCGAGGACGCGCTGCTTGAGCAGGTAGGGGATCGCGAGCTTGAGGATCGGTCCGGTCCCGTTGTGAAGGAAGACGTTCTCGGGCGCGACTTGATCGACGCGGGCGATGGCCTCGCGCAGCGGCGCGTTGTCGGGCGTCGAGTAGTTCCGAAAGTCGGTCCGCTCGGTGTAGCGGCGGAGCACGTCGAGGCAACGCATGGGGGCGTAGGTCCCGTCGTTGAGGCCGAGGTTGAGGGGCAAGGTGACCCCGGCGGGCGCGGTCGCACGGTGTTGCATCGGGCTGCAGGTCCTGTTCAGAGCCGCCGCGTTCGGGCGGCCCAGCGCGGGCATCAAAGCACTTTGCGAGCCGGCGCTGAACCGGCGCCGACGCGCGCGGCCGTGATAACGGTTTAAACCGGGCCAGCGCCGGGCTTCGAGGCTTCGGATCGACCTTTGCGCGCGCCGCCGTGAACGCGGCGACGCGGGAGCCCAGCGCGCGCGCAGGCGCTTCATGAGCTGGTGAAGGTCGTTCACCGGCTCCGCGCCGGCGACAGCGGCAACTTCGGCTCGGGGTTCGCGGCCCCGATCAGGCGTCGCGCCGGTCACGGCGTGGCTACTAAAATGACTCTATCAGTCAATACGTTGACTGCGTGCTTCGATCGGCGTCGCGTTGGCGATCCGCTGGAGATCCTCGTAGTCGTGGGCGCCGACCACCTGCGCGCGGGCCAGCGCGTGCTGCTCCCGTTCGCCAAAGGCGTCGAGCGAGACGACCGTCAACAGCGCTCCAGGCACCACCGCAGCCAGGACCGGGGCGTGAAGGATCAGCAGCAATGGCACGAGGAGCAAGGCCAGCAGGCCCAGGCCCATCCTGCGCTCGGGGCGATTGGAACGGTGTATTGGTTGACGCATGGCGGCTCGGAGCCCTCGGAGGGTGAGTTCGTCGGAGCGCAGATCAAGTTGCATGGCCCACCTTTGCGCTGGGCGACAACAACAGTGTCCACTGGCGAGTACGGTTTAGAAGATCGTTGAGCGCTGAAGTAATTGGCAAGCTGCGCGCGCCATGGATCGACAAACACTGATTCCGAAGTAGATCTGTTGGGCGCCCTTACCGTTGGTATCACAGCCATGACTTCGCCTGCACGAAACAACTCCGAAGCTGAATTTGACGATCTTCTCGGCCAGCTCGTAGACGAGTTGGCGATGACCCCGGCCAGCGACTCCGCTGTCCAGCTAGTCCCCGACCCACCGGTGGTCGAGGCTACGGTCGACTCCACCGCCGCGATGGCTGCCGAAGCCGCGCAAGCCGCTCGGGCGCGGGTGGCTCCGGTCGCCCAGCCCAACAACACCATCAAGGTGGTCGGCATCATCGCAGCGGCGTTGACCGTCGTCGCCGTCGCCGCGATCGTCAGTCTGGGCAGCCCATTTGCCAGCGCAGACGCGGACGCCACCGACGCCGCCAAGCTCGCCGCCACCGCCGAGACCAAGATCGAGGCCGCTCGCGTCGGTCTAGTCGCCGAGCTCGCGGCCGCCGAGCAGGCCCGGGCCGCCAGCCTCGCCGCCGAGCAAGCCGCGATCGCAGCGGCGGCCGCCGCGGAGGCCCAAGCAGCGGCGGCCGCCGAGGCCGAGGCCGCTGCCAAACAAGCGGCGGCAGCGGTCAAGCCCAAGCCTCGGCCTCGGCCACGGCCTGCGGCCGGGCCCACGGCCAAGCCCAAGCCCAAGGACTCGTTCGACGATCTGTAGCAGGGCTTGCCGCTTGGCTTGGCGGCCCGGGGTTCGCGGGGTAGACACGCGCGCCCATGGGTCGTCGCAGCCGTAAGCCGAAGTGGATACCCGAGCGCGGCGTCGTCGGAGCCCTCGACCGCCGCGCTCGCGCGACGGTCGAGGCCGGCGAAGAGGGCCGCCCCCGCGAGGCACGGGTCGACGGCGCGCTCCCAGGCGAGACCGTCGAGTTCCTCCGGTCCGACCGCGAAGGTCCGATCGACGCGGCGCGGACCCTCGCGGTGATCGAGCCGGCGGTCGATCGGGTCGAGCCACGCTGCCGCCATTACGGCGTGTGCGGCGGCTGCTCGCTGATGCACCTCGACCCCGACGCGCAGATCCGTTGGAAAGAGTCGCTGCTGCTCGGCGATCTCGCCAGTCACGGGCTCAGCCCTGAGCGCGTGCTCGCGCCCCTGCGTGCGGACCCATGGCGCTACCGTCGACGGGCGCGGGTCGGCGCCAAGTGGGTGCCGGGCAAGGACAAGGTCGTGGTCGGCTTCCGCGAGAAGGACAGCCGGTTCATCGCCGATCTCGCGACCTGCGAGGTCCTCGCCGGCCCGGACAGCGGCCCGCTCGCCGCCGATCCCGGCCAGCTGATCACGCTCTTGTCCGAGCTGATCGGGTCGCTGAGCATCGCCGCCAAGCTCCCGCAGGTCGAAGTCTCGATCGGCGACGCCGAGCTCGCCTTGGTCCTGCGCGTGCTCGAGCCCCCGAGCGAGGCGGACCTCGAGCGGCTCCGCGAGTTCGCCCGGGACTACGCGCTGCGGGTGTTCTTGCAACCCGGCGGGCTCGACACGGTCACGCCCTTGCAGCCGGAGCAGGGCGAGCTGCTTCGATTCTCGCTGCCCGCGTTCGACGTCGAGTTCAGCTTTCGGCCCACTGACTTCGTCCAGGTCAACGCGCGCATCAATCAGGCGATGGTCGAGCGCGCCGTCGAGCTGCTCGAGCTCGGACCCGAGCACCGCGTGCTCGATCTGTTTTGTGGCCTCGGCAATTTTAGCCTCCCGCTCGCCCGGCGAGCCGGGTACGTGCTCGGGGTCGAGGGTGACGCGGGCCTGATCGAGCGCGCCCAGCAAAACGCCCAGGCCAACGCGATCACCAACGCTGCGTTCGAGCGCCGCGACCTCTACGGTGATCTCGCGGAGCTCGACTGGATCGAGGGCCAGTTCGATCGCGTGCTCTTGGATCCGCCGCGCTCGGGCGCCCAGGCGATCGTCGAGCGCTTCGATCAGATCGCCGCGCCACGGGTGGTCTACGTCGCCTGCTCACCGGAGACCTTGGCCCGCGACGCGGCGATCCTCGTCGATCGTCATGGCTATCGGCTCGAGGCGGCGGGGGTCATGGACATGTTCCCGCACACCGCCCACGTCGAATCGATCGCGCTGTTCCAGCGGGGCTAGGGGCTAGCTGCTAGTCAACCGAGCGCGCGTGCTGCCGGGCCCACTCGCGCAGGGCGTCGGTCTGCTCCGGTGGATGGCTGGGGCGACGCTGGTCGGCGAGGGCGGCCTCGAGCTCGGCGGCTGTGAGCGCGCGGCCTTGGCCGAAGCAGCGCAGCCGGGCAGCCCGGAGGGCGGCCGCGAGATCGGCCCCGGTCGCGTCGTTCGCCGCGCGGGCGAGGTCGAGCAGGCGGGCCAGGGGATCGGCGATCGGCGGCGCTTCGCAGCCGGGCGCGGACCGGCGAGCGAGCAGCTTGGCGAGGGTCGCCGCGCGCTGGTGTGGATCGGGGCGATCGATGAAGAACACCGCGTCGAGCCGCGCCTGGGCACACAGCCGCGCGGGCGGGGGCACAGCGGCGCTCAGGATCACAAAGATCGGGCGCTGATGGGATCCGAGCCAGTCGCTGAGCGCGGCGACGAACTCCGGGTCGATCCCGTCCGGCCAGTCGATCGACAAGGCCACCGGAGCGGCGCGCTCGAGCGCCGCGAGGGTCGCTCGCAGGGTCGCTCGGTCGGCGAAGGCGGCGGCGGTCAGGCGCAGCAGGGCGAGCTCGAGCACGCTCGCGCTGACCCGGGCGGCGAGGGCCTTGCCGCAGCCAGGATCACCGATCAGCGCGACCCCCCGCGAGCGGCCGAGGCCGGCTTGGCGCGCGGCGGGGTCAAAGCTCAGGGCCTGCGTCCTGAGCCAGGCGAGGTAGGCCTCGAACCCGGCGAGCTCGGACTCGGGGACCGCTGCGATGCGCTCGAGCGCGGCCTGCTCGGCGTCCGCGAGCCGGCGGCCGGCCAACAACGCGGCGATGCTCGCGGCTGTGGGCGCGTCGGCGAGGATCGCTTCGGCGATCAGCCGATCGAAGCGCTCGAGCTCGAGGCCCACGCCGGCGCCAGCGAGGCGCTCGAGCGCGCCGTCGAGCACCGCGGCGAGGTGTGGACGATCGTGCTCGATCTCGCCGGCGATCCAGCGCAGGCGCTCGCGCAGCTGCTCGTGATCGGGGGTCGGCAGGCGCTCGCGCTCGAGCTCGGGGATCTCGGGGATCCAGTGGCTGTCGCTCTCGACCAGGATCAGCGCGGGCCCGCTCCGGGCTTGGGCGAGCTCGCGGAGCAGCCGGCGTTGCGCGCTGGTACGCAGCTCGCGGCCGGCTTCGAACACCAACCAGATCACGTCATCGTCGCTCTCGCGCAGCCGCGTGAGCAGCCCGCCAAGCTCGCGCTCGCGCCCGCTGCGATCGACCCCGCCGGCGGCCGACCAGGTATGCAAGGGCCAGCCGAGGCGCTCGGCGACGGCCTCCGCCACCCACAGCGCGCGGCCCTCCTCGGCCGTCAGCAACGCGAGGGCGCGCAGGCCCGCGAGCAAGGCTCGGGCGACGCGGCCTTCGAGGACGGGATCGCCGAGGCTCATCGCTCCTCCGCGATCGCCCAGTCGAGCCAGCCGCGCACCAGCGGGACCCGGACCGGGGGCCGCAGCGGCGATCGATCGTCGAAGCACCAGCCATTGAGCCACAGCCGGACCCCGCGCAGGCGCAGGAGGTCGCGGTGGATGCCTTCGATGTCGAGGGCTAGGGGGCGGACTCGGGTGCACAGCCGCGCTTCGCCGGAGCCCGCCGGATCGCGCTCGAATACGGCGAAGCGATAGTGGAGCGCGTCGCCGACCCGGAGCCGCTCGAGCCCGGCCCCGAACGCCGCCGTCGCGCGCTCGACGAGGGCGGGGAACCGCCGCGACTTCGAGCTGCGAAACTCGAGGGCGAGCATGCGCGGGCTGACGATCAGGCCGCTGGGTTCCCGCGACGCGCGGCGACGGGCGACGCCGTGGCGAAACCCGGCGAACAGCCCTTCGACGACGCCGGGGGTCTGGCTCGGCAGGGCGAGCAGGCCGTCGAGCGCTGCGGCGTCGCGTTGGCGCCCGAGCGCCTCGACGACGCGAGCGCGGCGACCAGGCAGCTCGGCGCTCAGCTCGACCAGGGTCGCGCAGGCGCTCGCGTCGAGGGCTTGCTCGCGCGCGCGGTCGAGCAGCGCGTCGAGCAGCGTGAGCCGGGCGCTTGCGAAATCAGGGGCGGCCACGGCTCAGTACCGTTCGCGGACGGCTCGCTGCATCTCGAGCTTTTGCTCGCGCTCTTTGATGCTCGCCCGCTTGTCATGGACCTTCTTGCCGCGCGCGAGCCCGATCAGGAGCTTGATCTTGCGGTTCTTCAGGTACATCGCGAGCGGCACGATGGTCAGGCCTTGCTGCTTGACGGCCTCGCGCAGGTGATCGAGCTCGCGTCGGTGCAAGAGCAGCTTGCGGATCCGAAGCGGCGGGTGGTTGCGGGCGTGGGCTTGAACGAACTCGGCGACGTGGGCCTGCTGAAGGAACAGCTCGTCGCCGCGGAACTGGCAAAAGGCCTCTTTGAGGCTCACTCGCCGATCGCGGATCGACTTGACCTCGCTGCCTTGAAGCATGATCCCGGCCTCGAGCTCCTCTAAGATCTCGAAGTCGAAGCGCGCCTTGCGGTTCTCTTCGAGGAGCTCGTCGCCGAGCTTCGCTTTCTTCTTCTTCTTGGCCAAGGGGCGAACGCTAAGCAAGCTGCCCGCGGCCGTCACTCAGGATCCAGAAATATTATTGATATCAATGGTTTGGAGGAGTTGTGGCGGGGCCTTGGCCAGCAAAAAACGCGCAACCCAGGGGCTGCGCGTTTGGGCTTGCTTGGCCGCAGGCTGCTAGGCCTCGCGGGCGACGGCGTAGCTCTTGGACAGCTCGGGGTCCCGGGCGATCTCGTAGAGCATGCGCTCGAAGGCCTCGCGATCGAGGCCGGCGTCCTCGAGGATCGCGTCGGCGTTCTCGGGCTTGGCCGAGATCATGTTGGCCAGGGTCACGGCTCGCTCGACCTTGGGGTCGAGGGACGGGGCAGCGACCGAGGCGCGATCCTCCGCGCCTGGATCGTTGGCCTTGGCGGCCGGCTGCTTGTCGTCCTTGGCGGCCGGGGCCTTGTCGCTGTCGCAAGCGCCGAGCATGAGCGCGGCGCCCAACACCATCATGGTCATCAGGTTTCGCGTGATCATTGCGGGCCTTTCTTGCCGGGCTTGTTGCCGGGCTGCTTCTCGTCGCGCTTGTCTCCGGCGGCGTCGCGCTTGTCAGCGGCGGCGTCGCGCTTGTCTCCGGCGGCGTCGCGCTTGTCTCCGGCGGCGTCGCGCCTGTCTTCGGCGGCGTCGCGCTTGTCTTCGGCGGCGTCGCGCTTGTCTTCGGCGGCGTCGCGCTTGTCAGCGGCGTCACGCTTGTCAGCGGCGGCGTCGCGCTTGTCAGCGGCGGCGTCACGCTTGTCGCCGGCCTTGGCGGCCTTCTCGAGCTGCTTCCACTCGGCCTTGGCGGCTGCGTGGCGATCGTTGGCCTTGGCCATCATCTTGTCGTAGCGGTCCTTGCCGGCGAGGTTGGCTTGCTTGCCCTCGTCCCGCAGGTGCTTGCGCATGTCGTTGAGCTGCTTGCGTCGCTCACGCTGAAGCTGGCCGATCTCGGCGATCTTGGCCTCGAACGCGGCCTTGTCCTCGTCGCTCATGGCGTCGAGGTCGTCTTTGCGGTCTTTGATCTTGGCGGCGAGCTCCTTGCCGCGGACGCCGTCGGCGATCTGCAGCTTGACCCACATGCCGAAGGCCTTGCGCTTGCCCTTGGCCTTGATCTGCTCGGACTCCTCATCGAGGACGTCGGCCATGTCGGCGGCCGAGATGCCGGCCGCCTCGGCGACCTCGAGGGCCTCGCTGAGCTCGGCTTCGTCGATGCCGGCCGTGCGGGCTTCGTCGGCGGCGATCGGAAGGTTGATCACCATCAAGATGTCGTCCTCGAGCGCCTCGGCCTCGGTCGGCTCGACGTCTTCGGTGGGGGGGGCTGCGAACGCCGGGACCGCGAGGGCCAGCGGCAGCGCGAGCATCATTGCCTTGAGTAGGGGTCGTTTCATGGTCGGGGGAACTCCTGACTTAGGGAACTGGTTGGGGCCCGGTCGCGGGCCGCTTTGGAACCGACAAAGAGTAACGCAGTGTCAGCTTGTGGCTAGCAGCCCGTGGTGAAAGTCCTCGCGCCGCCTCGCTTGGCCTTTTCGCCGAGGGCGGTGTCGCCGAAACTTGTAGTACGCCCGGTACAACTGCGTTTCGGCTCCTAGCCCTCGACGAAA
>Ga0114946_10003094_pt1 | contig 11324 bp, 10 predicted proteins | sample WalLakDeSediment_FD_88676 | JGI IMG/M metagenome (GOLD analysis project Ga0114946, IMG submission 88676) | Lake sediment microbial communities from Walker lake, Nevada to study Microbial Dark Matter (Phase II) - Walker Lake 11/02/13 Deep Sediment | ecosystem: Environmental > Aquatic >...
ACGTCGCGCTGGTGCTCGGCATCGTCGAACGCGTGCCGTGGGTCGGCGGCGGCGTGGCGCTGGTCGTCAGCCTGGCAGCCCTGGGTGCGGTGGCGCTGACCGGCGTCGGCGGGCGGCCGTTCGTGCACGCGGGCGACGCGCTGGCGGCCGGCGAGGCGTGAGGGGCGGCCGTCGCGCTGGGTCCGCTGGCGCCCGCGCCGGGCGGGGCGGGCACCAGCTCAGGACTTGGCCGAGCGTGGATCGAGCGCGTCGCGCAGGCCGTCGCCGAGCAGGTTGAAGCCGAGGACGGCGATGGCGATGGCGATGCCCGGGATGGTCGCGATGTGGGGCGCCGACGTGACGTAGTTGCGCCCGCTGGCGATCATGCCGGCCCACGACGCCGTGGGCGGCTGCACGCCGAGGCCGAGGAACGACAGCGCCGACTCCATCAGGATCGCGTACGCGAGGTAGAGGCTCGCGTAGACGACCAGCGTGGCCGCGAAGTTCGGCAGCAGGTGCACGCCCATGATGCGCGCCTCCTTCGCGCCGAGCGAGATCGCGGCGGTGACGAAGTCGCGCTCCTTGAGCTGCAGCACCGCCGAGCGCGCGACCCGCGCGAAGGCGGGGATCGTCCACACGGCGATGGCGACGATCGTGTTGAGGATGCCGGGTCCGAGCGCCGAGACGATGATGATCGCCAGCAGCAGGTAGGGGAAGGCGAGGAAGAGGTCCATCGTGCGCATGACCAGGCCGTCGACCCAGCCGCCGAGGTAGCCGGCCAGCGCGCCGAGGAAGCTGCCGAGCGTGAGGCCCAGCGCGACAGAGGCGAGCGCGACGGTCAGCGACGCGCGGGTGCCGTAGATGATGCGCGAGAGGATGTCGCGGCCGAACTCGTCGGCGCCGAGGAGGAACTCGGCGTTCGGCGGCGTGCGGCGGGCGCGCAGGTTCTGGTCCGCCGGGTCGCTGGGGGCGAGTTGCGGCGCGAAGACCGCCATGACGATCAGCAGCAGCACGATGACGGCGCCGACCATGCCCAGGCGGTTGCGCCGGAAGCGGCGCCAGACGTCGCGGCGGGCGCTGGCGGCGGACGGCACGGCGGGCGCGGCGACGCTCACTGGTAGCGCACCCGGGGGTCGATGACGCCGTAGCTGAGGTCGACGAGCAGGTTGACGAAGACGTACACCATGGCCAGGACCAGCACCAATCCCTGCATCAGCACGAAGTCGCGGTTGAAGATCGCGAACACGGTGAGGCGGCCCACCCCGGGCCAGGCGAAGACGGTCTCGGTGAGCACCGCGCCGCCGAGCATCTGGCCGAGCTGCAGGCCCATGACGGTGACGACGGGGATGAGCGCATTGCGCAGCGTGTGCTTGTAGAGCAGCGAGCGCTCGGCCACGCCTTTCGCGCGCGCGGTGCGCACGAAGTCCTCGCGCAGCACCTCGAGCACGGTGGAACGCGTCATGCGCGCCACGACCGCGATCGAGGGCAGCGCCAGCGTGACGGCCGGCAGCACCAGGTGCCGCCAGGTGCCGGTGCCCGACACGGGGAACCAGCGCAGGTTGACGGAGAAGATCACCATGAACACGATCCCCGTCCAGAAGACCGGCATGGAGAGGCCCGCGAGCGAGGTGACGCGGATGAGATTGTCGATCCAGGAGCCGGGCCGCGAGGCGGCGAGCAGGCCGAGCGGGATCCCGACCGCGAGCACCAGTAGGATCGCCACCAACGCCAGTTGGATCGTGTAGGGGAAGGTCTCGGCGAGGATGTCGGTCACCGGGCGCCGGTCACGGATCGAGACCCCGAGATCGCCCCGCAGGATGTCCCCGACGTAGGTGACGTAGCGCACCGGCAGCGAGCGGTCGAGCCCGAGGGAGGTGCGCAGCTCGGCGATCGCCTGAGGGGTGGCGAACTCGCCGAGGATGAGCGCGGCCGGGTCACCCGGGATGAGGTCGAAGGAGACGGTGACGACCAGGACCACCCCGAGGGCGAGCGGGATGGTGATGAGGATGCGGCGGATCAGATAGGCGAACATCGTCAGAGAGTGTGGCTGGGGGGGCCGAGGCCCCCCCAGCATGGCGCTTGATTCAGCGCTTGTCGACCGGGAAGAGGTCGAGGAGGTACTGGATGGGGTGCGCCACGAACCCCGTCACGTCGGCGGACAGGACCGCGACCTCGAAGCTGCCGTAGAGCGGGATGGCCGGCAGGTCGATGGCCAGCTGGTCCTGGACCAGGCCGTAGAGTTCGGCTCGCTCGGCCGGGTCGAGGCTGGCGCGGGCGGCCTTCAGCCACTCATCCACCTGCGGGTTGGCGTAGCGCCAGCGGTTCCACGACGCCGGGGGCACCTCGGTACTGACGTAGTTGGAGTACATCGTGTAGTCGGCGTCGGCGGTCGTCGTGAACCAGGTGAACGAGTTCAGGTCGTAGTCGAGCGTCTCGCCGCGCATGAGCTGGAAGGTGGTGGCCCACTCGAAGATGTCGAGCTCGACGGCGATGCCGGCCTGGCGCAGGAACTCCTGCAGCGTTTCGGCGATCTCGCGGTCCTTGAGCGAGCGCCCGTTCGACGGCAGCGCCTGCAGGGTCAGCACGTTGCCGGCGGCGTCGCGCATGAAGCCGTCGCTGCCCTGGGTGTAGCCGGCCTCGACGAGCAGCGCGCGGGCCCGCTCCGGGTCGTAGGGGTAGCGCTCGAGCAGCTCCATGTCCTTGAAGCCGAAGACCGGCTCGCCGATGACCGACTTGGCGAGCACGCCGCCGCCCTCGAGGATGGCCTCGACGATCAGCTCGCGGTCGATCGCGTGGGCGACGGCCTGGCGAACGCGCACGTCGGCGACGTTGGGACGGTCGAGGTTGAACGCGAGGTAGAAGATGCCGACGCCGGGCGCGCCCTCCACGATGAAGTTCGGGTCGGCCTCCAGCGCCGGCAGGTCGGACGGCGTGGGCAGCAGCACCATGTCGGCTTCGCCGGTGCGCAGCGACAGCATGCGGGCGCCCTCTTCGGGCACGGTGCGGAAGATCACCTGGTCGAGGGCCGGGCGGCCGCGCCAGTAGTCGTCGTTGGCCTCGAGCACGATGCGGTCGTTGGCGCGCCACTCCACGAACTTGAAGGGGCCCGTGCCGACCGGGGCGCGGGTGAACGCGTCGCTGCCCACGGCCTCGACGGCCGTCGGGCTGACGATGGCGGTGTAGGGCATGGCGGCGACCAGCTCCAGCGGGCCGAACGGCTGGCTGGCCACGATGTCGACCGTGAACTCGTCGACGACCTCGGCGCCAACGACGGCGCTCGCGAGCGAACGCCAGCGGCCGGGCGGGTCGCTGGAGATGGCGCGATCCCAGGTGTACTTGACCGCGTCGGCGTTGAAGGGCGTGCCGTCGTGGAAGGTGACGCCCTGGCGCAGCGTGAAGCGCAACCGGCTGGGGTCGACGAACTCCCAGGAGGTCGCCAGGCGGCCCACGATCTCCATGTCCTGGTTGACCGTGATGAGGGGCTCGAGAATCTGCGTGTAGACCCACGAACCGGGGGCCGTGGTTTCGAGGTGCGGGTCGAGGGCGACCGGGTCGCTCGGGCGCACGATCGTCAGGGTCTTCTGGGCGAAGGCTGCGCCCGCCGCCAGTACGGCGACGCACAGCAGCACGGTCCACATGCGGGTCTTCATCGTTGTTCTCCTGTTCGGAAGGTGCGGTGGGTCGCGGTGCGGCGCACCTCGGGGTCGCGGGTCCGGCGCTCGTCCGGCAGTGCCTTCGTGCAGGTGAACCTCCTCGTTCGCCGGCGCCGGCGGTCCCGAGGGACGACGGCTGCCGAGCAGCGATGTGACTGCGAAGAATAGCATCCTGCGCCGACGGGGGTGCGGTGTGCCGGTCGCGGGTCGGCATCGGTCGCCACTTCCGCGCGCGCCCGACGAGCGCGAAACATGCCCAGGGAAAGGGTTCGGGCCGTCATGTCGGTGGCCTTCGGCGGCGGGCCGGGGGTGCGACGGTGTGCCGCCGCCGCGCCGGGCTGCGTGCGAAGTGTGATCTCTTGCGATAACATTGGCCGCGGTAGCCGCCACCATGCAGATCCGTATCGACCGCGACCTCCCCGTACCCGTGCCCCTGCAGTTGCAGGGGCAGATCGAGTACGGCGTCACTAGCGGCGACTTCCCGCCCGGCAGCCGGCTCCCGTCGGTGCGGGAACTGGCGACGGAGCTGGGCGTCTCACCGGTGACGGTCTCGGCCGTCTACGGCAAGCTCCGAGCATCCGGCCTGATCGACAGCGCGCCGGGCCGCGGCACCTTCGTGCGGCGGCTCGAGCCGCACGCTGCCGGCGCGCTCGCCGATCCGATCGACGGCGCCTTACGCCGCGTGTTGCAGCGGGCCGACCGCGCCCATGTGGGGCGGGTCGAGCTGATCGAGCGGCTGCAGCGCATGGTGGCGCGGGGCAGCCTCGCCGCGCCCGTCAGCGCGGCCTTCGTCGGCGTCTACCCGCACGTGACCCGCGCGTACGTCGCCGACCTGCGGCGCCACCTCGCGGTCGGCGACGAGCTCGTCGCCACGACCTTCGACGAGCTGGTGGACGACGGCGGCGTGCTCGAGGGGCGCGACGTCCTCTTCACCTTCGCGCACCGGATGGCTGACCTCGAGCGCCTCGCGCCGCCGGACACCCGGGTCGTGAGCGTCGGCCTCATCCCGTCCGAGCGCACGCGCGTCGCGCTGGCGGAGATCGACCCGCTGGCACGCGTGGTGCTCGTCAGCGCCGTACCGGAGTTCGTCGTGACCTTCAGACGGGCCATCGAGCGCTTCGCGAGCCACGTCGCATCGGTGCGCACCGCCGTCCGCGGCACGCCCGAGGTGGCGGTCAGGGTCGCGGGCGCCGACGTCGTCGTCTACGCCACCGGCGCCGAGGACGTGCTCGACGGCCTCCCCGCCGACGTCCGCGCCTTCGAGTACCGCCACGTGCCCGACCCCGTGCAGGTCGAGACCGTCCTGCTCCCCCTCGTCGAACGCCTGCGCGTCGCCAAGGCGCGTGGAGAACCCCTCCGGGAGGCACGATGAACATCCGCGACATGAACTGGATGCAGGTGGAGGCCTACCTGCAGAGCGACGACCGCTGCGTGCTGCCGCTCGGGTCGGTGGAGCAGCACGGCTACATGAGCCTGTGCGTCGACCAGCTCCTGGCCGAGCGCGTGGCCCAGGAGGCGGCCGCCCCCCTGGGGGTGCCGGTCTTCCCGGCGCTGCCCTACGGCCTTGCCCCCTACTTCCAGGCCTACCCCGGCAGCATGACGCTGCGCGTGGACACCTACGTGCGCGTCGTGCGCGAGCTGCTCGACGGCATCCGCCGCGCGGGCTTCCGGCGCGTGCTGATCGTCAACGGCCACGGCGGCAACCAGCCGGCCGCGGCGCTGGCGATCGAGTACGGCATGGACCACCCCGAGATGCGCGTCAAGTTCCACAACTGGTGGGCGGCGCCGCGCACGATGGCCGAGGTCCGCGCGGTCGACGCGAACGCCTCGCACGCGTCGTGGATGGAGAACTTCCCCTGGACGCGGCTGCCCGGCGTCCCCCTGCCGGCCGACACGAAGCCGGCGCTCGACATGGACCTGCTGCGGGTGCTGCCGCCGGCCGACGTGCGCGCCTACGTCGGCGATGGCAACTACGGCGGCGCCTACGAGAGGCCTGACGCCGACATGCTGCGGATCTGGGGCGTCGCGGTCGAGGAGACGCGGGACCTGCTCGAGGGCGGGTGGGGCCGGTGAGCGCGGCCCCGGCCGGGCCGGCGTTGCGCATCGCGATCGTGGGCGCCGGCGCGATCGGCGGCACGGTGGGCGCCTACCTCGTCCGCGCGGGCCACGACGTCACCTTCGTCGACGTGGTCGCCGAGCACGTCGCGGCGATCCGCGAGCGCGGCCTGCGCATCGAGGGGCCGATCGACACCTTCACCGTCCAGGCGCCGGCGTACCTGCCGCACGAGGTGCCCGGGCCGTTCGAGACGGTGTTCCTGTGCGTCAAGGCGCACGCGACCGAGGCGGCCGCGCGGGCAGTGGCGCCCTTCCTCGCCGAGGACGGCGTCGTCGTCTCGCTGCAGAACGGGCTCAACGAGCTGGTCATCGCCGAGGTGGTCGGCGAGGCGCGGACGATGGGGTGCTTCGTCAACTTCGGCGCCGACTACCTCGAGCCGGGGGTGATCCACTACGGCGGCCGCGGCGCGTTCGTGCTCGGCGAGCTCGACGGGCGCGACAGCGAGCGGCTCCGAACGGTCCACGCGGCGGTGCAGGACTTCGAACCGGACGCCGTCACGACGCCGAACATCTGGGGCTACCTGTGGTCGAAGCTGGCGGTCGGCGCGATGATCTTCGCCACCGCCCTCACCGACGACGGCATCGCCGACTGCTACGCGATGCCCGCGTACCGGCCGCTGTTCGCGGCGATCGCGGGCGAGGTGCTGGCGGTGGCCCAGGCGCGCGGCGTCACGCCCGAGCCGTTCGACGGCTTCGATCCCGGCGCCTTCCTGCCGGGCGTCCCGTGGGACGTCACCGAGCGCTCGCTCGACGGCATGGTCGCGTTCAACCGCCGCTCGGCCAAGACCCACAGCGGCGTGTGGCGCGACCTGGCAGTGCGCAAGCGCAAGACCGAGGGCGAGGCGCAGCTCGGGCCGATCCCGCGGGAGGCGGCCGCGCTCGGGACGACCGCGCCGCTGGTCGCCAGGATCCTCGAACTGGTGGGCGAGGTCGAGGGCGGGCGGCGCGAGCGCTCGCGGGCCAACCTCGACCTGCTCGAGGCGCTGCGGCGGGACAGCGCCGTCGGCGCCGCAGCCGTGGCCGCCGAGACGCCCGCCGGAGGCGCGGCATGATCGCGCGCTTCGACGGTCAGACCGTCGTCGTCACCGGCGCGGGGCACGGCTTCGGTCGCGCCATCGCGCTGGCCTTCGCCGAGCGCGGGGCCCGCGTGTGGGCCTGCGACCTCAACGGGGAGGCGCTCGCCCACACGGCCGCGCTGGGCGGAGGGGGCGTGGAGACGCGCGTCGTCGACGTCACCGATGCCGATTCGGCGTTCGCGTTCGTGCGCGCGGCCGAGGCTGCGGCGGCTGCGGCCGGCGGCGACGCTCGCGTCGACGTCCTCGTCAACAACGCCGGCGGCGTGGGCGGCCAGGTGGGCCGGCCGCTCGAGGAGGTCTCGGGCGAGGAGTGGCGGGCGCTGTTCGCGATCAACGTCGACGCCGCCTTCACCTTCGCCCAGGCCGTCGCGTCCGGCATGAAGCAAGCCCGCGCCGGCCGCATCGTCAACATCTCCAGCGGCGCCGGCCTGGGCATCAGCCTGACCGGTATCCAGGCCTACGCGAGCGCAAAGGCCGCCCAGATCGGCCTGACGCGGCAGCTGGCCCACGAGCTGGGGCCGTGGGGGATCACCGTCAACAACGTCGCCCCCGGCTTCGTGCGCTCCAATCCCAGCACCGAGCGGCAGTGGCAGAGCTACGGCGAGGAGGGGCAGCGCGCGCTGGTCGAGCGCGTCGCCCTGCAGCGCCTCGGCAGCCCCGAGGACATCGCGCACGCGGTGCTCTTCTTCGCCTCGCCGTACGCCGGTTGGGTGACCGGGCAGGTGCTCTCCGTGGACGGTGGCAAATGAGCGCGTCGCGGCTGCTGGCGCCGGCTGAGGTCGTTGCCGACCTCGACGCCCGCCACGACGACGACCTCGCCGCGCTGATCGAGCTGGTGCGCATCCCCAGTGTGTCGGCGGACTCGAGCTTTGCTTCCGACGTCCGGCGGGCGGCCGCCTACCTCGCCGAGCGCTTCCGCGCAGCGGGCCCGTTCGAGGTCGAGGTCCACGAGACCGACCGCCACCCGGTCGTCACGGCCGCCTGGCGCGGCGCCCCCGGGGCGCCGACGGTGCTCGTCTACGGGCACTACGACGTGCAGCCGCCCGATCCCGTCGAGCGCTGGGTGTCGCCGCCGTTCGAGCCCACGGAGCGCGACGGCCGCCTCTACGCCCGCGGCGCCTCCGACGACAAGTCGCCGATGTTCATCCCCATCACGGTGGCCGCCGCGTACTTCCGCACGCTCGGGCGCCTGCCGCTCAACGTCGTCTTCCTCATCGAGGGCGAGGAGGAGATCGGCAGCCCCTCGCTGGTGCCGTTCGTCACCCGCGAGCGCGCACGCCTGGCGGCGGACCTGGTCGTCAGCGCAGACGGCGGCATGTGGCGCGCCGATCACCCCAGCACGATGGTCAGCACCCGCGGCATGCTCAAGCTCGAGTTCAGCCTGCGGGGGGCCGCCAAGGACCTGCACTCGGGGCGCCACGGCGGCGGGATCGCCAACCCGCTGCACGCGCTGGCCGAACTGGTAGCGAGCCTGCACGACGCGGACGGCCGCGTGGCGGTGGAGGGCTTCTACGAACGGGTCCAGCCGATCCCGGAGGCGTGGTGGACCGCGGCCCGCGCGCTCCCCTTCGACGACGCGGCCTACCTGGCGGAGGTCGGCGCGCCCGCGACCTTCGGCGAGGCCGGCTTCACCACCCTCGAGCGCCAGTGGTACCGCCCGACGCTGGAGCTCAACGGCATGTGGGGCGGCTACCAAGGCGAGGGCAGCAAGACGGTGCTGCCGAGCGAAGCCCACGCCAAGCTCACCTGCCGCCTGGTCGCCGACCAGGACCCCGCCGACCTACGCGTCAAGATCGAGCGCCACCTGCGCGACCACCTGCCGCCCGGCGTCACGCTCGAGATCGATCCGGGGACGGAGGGCGCCCCAGCCTACCGGCTGCCCGACGGCCATCCGGGGCTACGCGCCGTGCTCGGCTCGCTGCGCGCCGTGTACGGGGTCGAGCCGTGGGTGATCGGGTTGGGCGGCTCGGTGCCGATCTGTGAGGCGTTCCAGCGACACCTCGGGATGGACACGGTGTTCTTCAGCTTCGCCGTCGGCGACGAGGACATCCACGCGCCCAACGAGTTCTTCCGCCTGCACCGCTTCGTCGAGGGCCGCCGCGCGTGGGCGGACCTGCTGGCGCGGCTGCCGGAGGAGGTGGCCCGTGGCTGAGCCGGTCGCGTCGGCGGATGCCGTCGCCGCCGCCTGGGCGGCGCTGCGCAGGTACGCACTCCACGAGGAGGGCTTCAGCTGCATCCTGGCCGACGCCATGGGCCGTAGCAACGCGATGGGCAGCGAGGTGCGACCGATGTGGCCGGGTGCCCGGTTGGTGGGGCGGGCGGTGACGGCGCGGCCCGCCGGTACCGAGCTCACGGCCGTCTTCGACGCGATCGACCTCGCACAGCCGGGCGACGTCGTCGTGGTCGAGGGTCCGGGCGCGGCGTCGGTCGCCTTCTGGGGCGAGAACACCTCGCTGTCGGCGCGCAACCGCGGCGCTGTGGGCGCCGTGCTCGGTGCCCCCTGCCGCGACGTCGCGGCGCACGCCCGCCTCGGCTTCCCGGTCTTCGCCACCGGTGCCACGCCGCGCGCCGGCGTGTTCGGCACCCGCGGGGAGACCCAGGTGCCGGTGTCGGTGGGCGGGATGGTGGTGCGTCCCGGCGACGCCCTGCTCGGCGACGAGAACGGCGTCGTGGTGGTGCCGGCCGAGCGCCTGGTGGCGGTGATGGCAGCCGTGCCCGAGGCGCTCGCCAAGGACCGCGCCATCCAGGCGGCGCTGGCGGCCGGGGGCACGGTCGGCGAGTACCGGCGGTCCACGGGATCCTGAACGCCCGTCACCGATTGCGTGCGCGAGGATCCCCGAACCCGGCGGTGCGCCAGCGGGCTCGGGGACCCACGCCTCACAGCCGCAGCAGGTTGAGCAGCGGTTCGCCCGCGCGGTAGCGGCGCAGGTTCTCGACGAACAGGTCGGTGAGCCGCTCGTTCTCACGCACCACCGTGGCCGCGGAGTGCGGCGTGATGAGCACGTTGGGCAGGTCCCACAGCGGGCTGTCGGCCGGCAGCGGCTCGACCGCGGCCACGTCGAGGGCGGCGCCACCGAGGTGGCCGCGCCGCAGCGCGTCGATCAGCGCGACCTCGTCGATCAGCGCGCCCCGGGCGATGTTGACCACGATTGCGCCGGCGGGCAGCAGCGCCAACTCCGCCGCGCCGATCATGCCCTCCGTCTCGCGGGTGTGGGGCGCGATCAGGACCAACGCATCGCTGCGCGGCAGGACCTCGCGCAGGTGCTCGGGCGTGGTGGCCTCGTCGACCCGGGCCGCCTCGTCGGCGCCGAGGGGCGAGCGGCGGACGCCGATGACGTGCACGCCGACCGACCGCAGCGTGCGCGCGACCTCGAGGCCGACGCCGCCGAGGCCGACGACGGTCGCGGTCAGGCTACGCAGGTCGCGGCCCGAGTGGCGCTCCCAGACGTGTGCCCGCTGGTCGCGCAAGCGCGCCGGGACGTCCTTGACGAAGTACAGCAGCGCGAGCAGCGCGTGCTCCGCGAGCGGCACGGCGTGGATGCCGGCGGCGTTGGTGATCGTGACGCCGCTGCGGTCGAGGCCCGTGCGCCGCACCAGCGGGCCGATGCCCGACGAGGTCGCCTGGATCCAGCGCACGCGCGGCGCCAGGGCCGGGAACGAAGGCGCGAGCTCGGCGTCGATGTCGAAGTGGACGTCGGCCGCGGCGAGCCAGCCGCGGTAGCGCGCCTCCTGCTCCGGCGTCCGGCGGAAGCCGGGGCGGCCGCTGTGGTCGCCGGCGAAGCGCGGCGGCGCGACCAGCTCCGGGTCGTAGAGGACACGCACGCCCGTGGCGGCGATGCGCCGCACGTGTTCCGGCTCGAGGAACGACGTGATGAGGATCGTGACGTCCGAGATGGTGGACCTCCTGGGCGGTGGTGGGCAGGCTAGCACCCCGCCTCCGCCGCAGGCAGTGCGCCACGGTGCCACCACGCTGGAGCCACGCGCCATCACCTACCTTGCGTCGTCCAGGCGAGGCGCCGCGCCGGGCTCGACGTGGCGCGCATGCGAGAGCGTGGAGATGGTTCGCGCCGCACGAACTCGCCGAAGCCTCTCGAGCCCGAGAGGACGAAACCACATGACGAGGCACACCATGGATGCCATGGCGCGGCGAGGCGCCACCTGGCTGCTGGCGATCGCGGTCTCGGTGCTGGGGGTGGCGCACGCGCAGCCCGCCGATGACTGGCCGCTGGTCGCTCACGGCTCCGAGTTCGGCGTCGTGGACTTCCGCGCGCGCTGCGCGCCCGTAGTCCTCGACCGGGTCGATCGGGCGCTGGGGCTCTTGCACCACATGATGTACGAGGAGGCGCGCGCCGCCTTCGCCGAGGTCGCGGAGGCGGACCCATCGTGCGCCATGGCCCACTGGGGCGTGGCCACCACCCTCTTCCAGCCGCTCTATTCGGATCGCCCCGGGCCCGAAGCGCTGGAGCTTGGCTGGGCCGCGACGGAGCGGGCCCGCGCCGTC
>Ga0114946_10003095_pt1 | contig 11323 bp, 10 predicted proteins | sample WalLakDeSediment_FD_88676 | JGI IMG/M metagenome (GOLD analysis project Ga0114946, IMG submission 88676) | Lake sediment microbial communities from Walker lake, Nevada to study Microbial Dark Matter (Phase II) - Walker Lake 11/02/13 Deep Sediment | ecosystem: Environmental > Aquatic >...
AATCCCGGCGGCGGCGTTGAGCGCCTGGATGGCGGCCTGAAGCTGCTCCGCCGGGCGCAAATCGGAGACGAGCACGCGGGCGCCGGCTGCGGCGGCATAGCGCGCCAGCGCCTGCCCCTGCCGGGCTAACCCCAGAATCACCAGTTTCTTGCCTGCCAGTTCGTCCATCTTTGTCCCGCCCGGCGCTAAAGCGCCAGGCTCAAAATATAAAGCCCCTGCGGGCTAAACCCATCTCATTACTCACCACCCGCCACCCGCCACTCGCTCCTCGCCACTATACCAACGCCAGCGCAATCCCCACCATCGCCGCCAAAATGGCAACGAGCCACCAGCGCTGTACGATCTGGGTCTCGCTCCAGCCGATTAGCTCAAAATGGTGGTGCAGCGGCGCCATTTTGAACAGTCGTTTGCCGCCGGTCCAGCGAAAATAGAGCACCTGCAGCGTGACCGAGAGCATGGTGGCCAGCGGCACCATCGCGATCACGGGCAGAATCAGCCATTGGTTGGTCATCAGCGCCACCACGCCCAGCGCGCCGCCCAGCGCCTGCGAGCCGACGTCGCCCATGAACATTTGCGCCGGCTTGGCGTTAAACCAGAGAAAGGCAAAGCAGGCGCCTACCGTCACAAAGCTGAAGATGAGCAGAAATTGCTGATCTTGCAGGAAGGCGATCACGCCGTAAGCAATAAAGGCCGTAGCGGCGATAATGCCCGCCAGCCCGTCCAGGCCGTCGGTGATGTTCATCGCGTTGGCCGTGCCGGCGATGACGATGACGGCGATGGGAATGTAAAAGAGGCCGATGTTGAGGAGGAAGGGAACGGTGGGCACGGCCGCGTATCCCTGCCCGTTGTTGACGACCCAATAGAGCAGAACGGCCGCAATCAACGCGATGGCCAGTTGGAACCAGATTTTGACCCGCGCGCGCATGCCCTTTTCGCCGTGCGGACGCGGATTAAAGCCCAGATAGTCGTCAATGCCGCCCAGGATTGCATAGGCCACCATCACCCCCAGCGGAATGAGAATGCTTTCGGCGATCTCAATGGCCTGCACCAGCTTGACAATGTTGACCACGATGCTCACAAGGACGATCCAGCCCACGATTAAAATGCCGCCCATAGCGGGGGTGCCCATTTTGGCCATGTGGGTTTGCGGCCCTTCGATGCGAATCTGCGCGCCGAGTTTGAAGCGCCGCATGAGCTCGATGAGCGGGCTACCCCAGATGACCGCCATCAAAAAGGTGACGCTGCCGAGGGTTAGGGCGAAGGGCATTAACCATCCCTCCCCAGGGCCGCCACAATGCGGTCCATGCGCATGCCCAGAGAGCCCTTAATGAGCACCACGTCGCGCGGTTCAATGACCTCTTCCAGGACGGGGATAGCGTCCGGCGTTTCCGCTACCCAAAAGACGCGCTCCGCCGGCATGCCGACGGCCTGGGCCTCGGCTGCTATCAGGCGCGCGCGCGGCCCCACCGCAATCAGGGTGTGGGCCACGTCCGCCGCGCGCCGGCCAACCAGCCGGTGGGAATCGATTTCGGCCTGCCCGAGTTCAAGCATATCACCCAGGACGGCGATGCGACGGCCGTCTAGATCTTCGAGTAAATTGAGCGCCGCCATGGCCGAATCGGGACTGGAGTTATATGTGTCGTCGATGATGATGGACTCCTTGGGGCCAGGGACGGCCACCAGCCGCAGTTGGGCCTGGCTAGAAGCCAATCCAGCTACGATTTCTCCCCACGAAAGCTGCTCGACCAGCCCCAAGGCGGCGGCGCGCAGCGCGGTGTGCACGCTGTGGCGCCCCAGCAGCGGAACACGTACGCTCAACGCCTCGCGCCGGTGGTGGAGCGTGAAGCGCAGCCCGTCCAGTCCCATGGAACGAATGTTGTCGGCCCACAAATCGGCCGTGTGGTCCAGTCCGTAGGTGAAAATGCGCGCCTGGGTGTGGCCGGCCATGCCCATGACGCGCGCGTCGTCTTTGTTCAAGATTGCCACGCCGTCGGGCGGCAGCGCTTCGACCAGCTCCTGCTTGGCGCGGGTGATGTTTTCGATGCTGCCGGCGCGCTCCAGGTGGACCGGCCCGACGATGGTAAGCACGCCCACGGTGGGGCGGGCGATTTCGCATAGGCGGGCGATTTCGCCGGTGGTGTACATGCCCATTTCCAGGATGGCGCGCTGATGATACGGCCGTAGCTCAAACAGCGCCGGCGGCAGCCCCAAGACGCTGTTGCGGTTGCCGGGCGTTTTTAGCGTGCGGTAGCGCTGTGCGAGCACGGCGTGGGCCAGTTCCTTGGTGGAGGATTTGCCGACGCTGCCGGTGATGCCGATTACCTTCACGTCAAAGCGGTCGCGCCACGCCTGGGCGGCGGTCTGCATGGCCAGCACCGGGTCGTCCACCAGCAGGCAGAGTGGCTGCGCGGGACGGATCACGGGAGCCGGCGCCTGGCCGGGGCGCGCGTCGATGGTCAGGTAGTCGCCGGGCAACGGCCGTGCTACCAGCGCGCCAATGGCGCCGCGATTAAACGCATCCTGCACGAAGTCGTGGCCGTCGACCTGCGCGCCGGGCAGGGCGACGAACAGCGCGCCCGGCTGCGCCTCGCGGCTGTCGGTCACCACAGACGACAATGCCGGCTCTGCGCCGGTTGCCTGGTAATCGCAAATCGCTTCGAGAATGTGCCCTAGGTGTAACATGTCAGTGACGAGTGGTGGGTGAGTGCTGAGTAATGAGTCGTTAGGTTTTGTGGGCGATTTGGCGCTCGAGGGAGGCCCGGAGGCCGCCGATAATTCTGGCTACCTCTTCGGCCTGCTGCAGCAAGCGCGTAAACTGGTCGCTTTCAAGATAATTAACGTCCAGCGCCACGTATAGTTGCGAGCGCACTTCGGCGCAAGAGCCCTTGGCGACGGATAAAAAATAATGGAACTCCTTTTTGCTGCCGCGTTCAAACCCCTCGGCAATGTTTGACATAATTGAGACGGATGCGCGCTGAATTTGCCCGGTAAGTCCAAAATCGCGCGCAAAACGGCCGTCTTGGGTCACTTTGTAAATCTCAGACGTTAACACCCCGGCCTTTTGCCAGGCAATCAAATCCTCAAACCGCTCAATCCGCCCTTTCATCTCTCACTCCTCATCCCTCATCCCTCATCACTCAGCCCTCGTCACTCATCACTCATCCCTCATCACTGCCCTCTCACCGCCAGGATTTCGCCCTGGAGGCGCACGCCGTCGGGCGGGATGTCGAGCAGGACGACGAGCTCCCTGGCCAGCCGGGCGAAGGCGGGCGCGGCCGTTTGGGAGCCCCAGGGCGCGCTCGTGGGACGATCCAGCTTGACAAAGACGATGACTTCCGGCGCGTCGGCGGGCAGCCAGCCGATGAACGTGCCGATGACGTCGGTGGGATGGTAGATCCCGTTTTCCGCAATTTGGGCCGTGCCCGTTTTGCCGGCGACGGTGTAGCCGGGTATCTGCGCCTGCGGGACTTCCTGGACAACGGCCGTGATCGCCATAGCCGTCATTTGGTGGGCCGTTTCCGGCTTGATGGGCTGGCTGAGCGCCTGCGGCGCGTGGACGAAGACGTTGCTGTCGCGACGGATCTCTTCCACGACGTAAGGCTGCATTAGTCGTCCGCCGTTTGCCAACGCGGAAACGGCCGTGATCATCTGCAGCGGCGTGACGGCGACGCTTTGCCCGTAGGAATTGGTGGCAATGAATGACTCGGTCCAGTTTGCGCTGCCCGGCAGCGGCATCAGCCCGCCTGCCTCGGCCAGTAGGTCGATACCGGTTGGCCGGCCAAAGCCAAAGCGCTGCATATAGTCGTAATAGGTCTCTGTGCCCGTCCAGGTCGCTATCGTTGCCGCACCCACGTTGAGCGAGCGCGAGAGCAGCGTGACCATGTCGACCGTGCCGTGCGCGCCGCGATCCCAGTTGACCGTGCGGTGGCCGCCCACTTCCAGCACGCCGCTATCGTAATAGGTGGTTTGGGGCGTCACCGTGCCTGAGTCCAGCGCGGCCGCCATCGTGATGAGCTTCATTATGGAACCGGGCTCAAATTGTTTGGTGACAATTGGGTTCAGGAAGAGCAACTTGTCCTGCACGTCGTAAAATTGGTCGGGGTTGTAGCAGGGCAGGCTGGCCATGGCCCGAATGGCGCCGGTGCGCGGGTCCATGACGATAATCTCGCCGCTCACCGCGCCGTGCTCCGCCAGGGCGTCGCGCAGATGTTGTTCGACCGTGTGCTGTACTGCGGCGTCAATCGCCAGCCGCAGGTCAGCGCCTTCGCGCGCAATCACGCTTTGCTGCACCTCCAGGGGCGAGATGTTGACCCTGGCGCTGGCGGCCATGCCGGCCAGGTCGGTTTGATAGTAGCCTTCCAGCCCGCCGCCGCCGTTACCGTCAAAGTCGACGTAGCCTAGCGTGTGGCACAGCATTTCGCCCTGCGGATAGAGGCGGCGCGGCAGGGGTTCAAACGCCAGCCCTTTATAGGGTAGCGCGCGCACGCTGGCGGCCACTTCGGCGGAAACGCGCTTGCTCAGCACGACGTAAGGCTGTTTGTCGGTGAGTTTGGCCAGCAGATCGATGCGCGACTCTTGCAAAATGGGGGCCAGGGCTGTTGCCAGTTCGGCCGGATTGGTCACCAGGTTGGGCGACGCGCTGATGCGGTAGTCAGCCCGGTTGGCGGCTAGAACGACGCCGTGGCGGTCGGTGATGATGCCTCGTTCCGGCCGGGCTTCAACCAACACCTGATTGATGATATGTTTGCCGGCAAATTCTTTGCCCTGCACGATTTGAAACGCAAACAGACGGCCGATGATCACGGCCGTTACAAATCCCAAACCTATGAGCACAATCCAAAGACGCCGCTGTTGACTATTGTTCACCGGATGCTCCACGTATTAAGGTATAGATGCTGTTTTCCAGGGCGCGCCAAAGGGCGGCGCGCATGCTTTCGAAGGGCGGCGCGCCGGGCGTGGGCATGGCGCTGGGCGTGGGTTCGGCCGTTCCCGACGGATAGTTGGGGATCACGACGTACTCAATGTCGCCCGGCTGCGCGGGCACGAAGCCCAGCCGCTGCGCCTCTGCCATCAGCCGCTCCACCGCCTGCGCCTGCGCGATTTGCTGCTCCAGCTCGGCGTTTTCGCGCTTGAGCGTGTCCAGGTCATCCTGCAAAATCTGCACGCGCCGTCCGGTGGCGGCGATCTGGCTGGTCTGGTTGAGGTAAATGGCGCCCAGCAGCGCCGCCAGCACCAGGATCACGCCCCAGCCCAGCGCGGCCTGGGCCTCGGTCAATTTGCCCAACTGCTGCGCCAGTTCACGTGTTTTGCGTGCGGATTTGTTCATAACCATAGTGATTGACGATTGACGATTGACGATTGACGATTCTCGATTAAAAATTCGCGTCATCCGCGTTCTTCCGCGTCCGCTAATTTTTCCACAACCCGGAGGCGCGCGCTGCGGCTGCGCGGGTTGGCCTCGATTTCGGCCGTTGACGGTTTGACTGCCTTGCGCGTGACCAGGCGCACGCTGGCCCGCGCGTCGCAGGTGCACAACGGCTGTTCCGGCGGGCAGACGCAGTCCCGGCTCAGCTCGCGAAAGGTGTGCTTGACGTAGCGATCTTCCAGCGAGTGAAAGCTGATGACCGCCAGCCGCCCGCCGGGCCTGAGCAGCCCGATGGCGGCCTGCACGCCCTGCGCCACCGCTTCCAGCTCGTCGTTGACGGCGATGCGCAGCGCCTGAAAGACGCGCGTGGCCGGGTGAATACGCCCGCGCCGGCCGCCGCGCTGCGCAATCAGGTCGGCCAACTGCGTTGTGGTGCGCAACGGCCGTTTCTCCACAATCCACTGCGCAATCCGCCGGCTGCGGGGTTCTTCCCCATAGCGCCAGAAAATCTCGGCCAGCTCGGCCGCGCTCAGGTTGTTAACCAGGTCGGCGGCGCTGGGTCCCTGCGTGGGGTCAAAGCGCATGTCGAGCGGCCCTTCCTTTGAAAAGGAAAAGCCGCGCTCCGCCGCCTCGAGCTGCCCGGAAGAGAGCCCCAGGTCCAGTAAAATGCCGTCGACGGCGCTGAAGCCGTGCGCCGGGGCAATCGCGCCCATTGCGGCGTAGCTGGCGTGCACCAGGCGCACCCGGTCGCCGAAGAGCGCCAGCCGCGCGCGGGCGTAGGCGATGGCCGCGGGGTCCCGGTCAAAGGCCAAAACGCGCCCATTGGGCGCGGATACTGCCAGAAGTCCTGCCGTGTGCCCGCCTGCGCCCAACGTGCCGTCGATGAAACGGCCGTTTACCGGCGGCTGCAGCAGTTCCAATACTTCGTGGTAGAGCACGGGCGTGTGCATCGTCACCCTACCACCTTTAAATGCCCAGCGCGTCCCACCGTTCGGGGTGGTTGCTCTCCTCAAGCTCGGCGCGCACCGCTTGCCAGGCGACTGTGCTCCAGATCTCCAGATAGTTGAACATACCCGTGATGACCACTTCACCGTCCAGGCCGGCAAATTCGCGCAGATTGTTCGGAAGGAGGATGCGACCCTGGCGGTCGGGCGTCAGGTCGACCGCGCTGGGGAAAATGAGGCGGCGGAACTTGAGCATGGTGGTATCGGCGAAGGGCTGGTTGGCAATCTTTTGCGCCAGCCCTTCCCATTCGGCCAGGGGGAACAGCATCAGGTTCCGGTTCATGCCGACCGTAACGACCAGCCCGGCCGCCAGTTCACCCCGAAACTTGGCCGGAATGGTCAGGCGCCCTTTGTCATCGATGGTGTGTGTGTATTCGCCCAGAAACATGATTTGTAACCTGTTGGTCTGTTTAGCCTTAAGAGCGGTGTTGGCGGCGCCGGTTCTTGTGCTAACTATAATTAGAACATTTGTTCGCAATGCCCCATTTTACCCTGGTTTTTGCGGGTTTTGGATGCGCTGTCGCCCCACTTTGACCCACTTTCCACCACAATTTGCCCGTAGTATACACCAACGCGCCATTTATGTGAAGATGCAATTGGGGGAAAAGTTGATTTTTTAAGGTAGCGGGCGGCGGGCGGCGAGTGGCGGGTGGCGAGTTTGCAAGTGGGCAAGTATGCAAGTTTGCGAGGGGGAGAGGGGCGGGGGGCTACAACGGATTGGGAAAGGAGCGGATTTTTCCCTGGCGGGGCATCCGTTCCTCTCTTAAATCCGTTGTTGTTTTTGCGCTAGGGGTGGGACGGCGCGGTAGGGTGGTGGGAAAAACGGATGGCGTTTGCGCCGCGCCGTCTCACCCCGTGCGTGGCGCGGCGGAGGCGACGGGGGAGACCGGCGGGGGCGACGGCCGTTCTGCAAAGCGAGGTCAATCAGGAGAAAGATTCCTCCTCGAAGACTCGTCGGAGCAACTGTGTATAAAAAGTGTCAAAAATGTTCAAATTCAGCGCAAATTTGGCTGAGCCTGCCATGGTTTCATATCACGAATCATGGCATTGAGAATCACTAATAACTTACGCATGCACGCGGTTAAACCACTTTCCCCAGTTTACCATTAGCAATCAGTCGCTCGTAAAAAGGACGGATGACCGGATTGGTTCTCGATGCCGATAAGGCTGCCATGTATAGCTTGGACCGCACCGCCGCCCGCCCACCGAAGATGTGGCGTTTCCCGCGCTTGCGCCCGCTATCTTTGTTCAATGGGGCCAGGCCGACCAAGGCGGCAATTTGCTGTCGATTCAAACTGCCCAGCTCCGGGAGGTCAGCCAGTAAGGTGGTGGCGGTGACAACGCCGACCCCTTTGACGGACATCAAAACCTTCTTTTTGTCTTGCCACTCGGCACAGTGGGCAACTAGCAATTCCAATTGTTCATTGAGGTCAGCTATTTCCGCCTCCAACCAGCAGATGTGCCGTTCCAATTGTTCACGCATCTCATTACGGGTGGTGACGCGACGATTCTTCTCCATCGTTAACATCGTCACCAGTTGCTGGCGGCGATTGATGACCGCCGAAAGCTGGGCTTGGGCCCCGGTTTTCAAGGGGCGCACGGGTGGCTGAATGGCTGCGGCAAAGTGGGCCAATACGCGAGCATCGATCTTGTCCGTCTTGGCATATTGTCCCGTTGCTTTAGCGAAATTGCGGACCCGGGTCGGGTTTACCACCGCGGCTGGCAGGCCGGCCGCTGCCAGCGAGGCGACCAGATCCATCTCCCAGCCGCCACTTGCTTCCACGACAACCAATGTCGGTTGATGTTCCGTTACGAACGCGGCCAGTGCAGCAATCCCAGCCTCGTCATTCGCATATTGTTGGACGCGCGTCTCACCGTCAACCGCTGTGTCAAGTGTTGCTTTGGATACATCAACGCCGATAAAGGGTCCCGCAGATTTGGTACGCATGTTTCACTCCTGGTACAATGGTTGTGCCCACACTAGCATAAGTTCGGCCTCTTGCGACCATGCAACTGTTCGGACGATAACATTGAAAGACACGGCGATCCGAGCTCCGAAACGACCTCGTGGGTCTAATGACAATCGATCTGCCGTGTCTTTCCCATTTGTCACATTTTTTAGACACTAATGACACGGGATTTTGGATCTACTGAGACTCCTTGGAATAACCTAGAATAAGGAAAGCATTGTGGATTTGCTGCACGTCGTACACCAATATATGCCGGAAAAAATCGGCGGCGCCGAGCTCTATACGCGCGCCTTAGCTATGCAGCAGGTTGAGGCCGGGCATACGGTCGCCATTTTCACCCCCGCAAGCGCGCGTCCCGCCGGCCTGGACGTCGCGCAAGAAGGCGGGGTAAGCATCTATCGCGCGCACGTCGGGCGACGCAGCGCAACGGCCGTTTTTCAAGCCACCTTTCGGCAGCCCAACCTGAGCGCCGCCTTTCACCGCGTTCTTCAACAGGTGTCCCCCGACCTGGTTCACATTCAACACCTGATGGGGCTGCCCTCCGGCATCGTGAACGCAATCCGAGACGCCGGCATCCCCTACGTGGTGACGCTCCACGACTATTGGTACCTGTGCGCCAACGCCCAACTGCTCACCAATTACAATAACACCATCTGCCAGGGGCCGGATTGGTGGGTGAATTGCGGCCGTTGCGCCCTGGCGCGCGCCGGCAAAGCCCAACGTCTGCCCCTGGCCGCCGGCCTGGCGCCGCTATTCGCCTACCGGCAAGCGCGCCTGCGGCGCGTGCTGGACAACGCCCAGGCGCTCATTGCGCCCACGCGCTTCACGCGCGACGTTCACGTCCAAATGGGCATCGCGGCGGAAAAGGTGCACGTCATTCCGCACGGCATTGAGCTGCCCGAAAGCCTTCCCAGGCGGTCCGCCGCACCCCCCGGCCTGCACGTTGCATACGTGGGAGGGCTGGCGTGGCAGAAGGGCGTGCACGTGCTGGTCACGGCCGTCAACCAGCTCCCCCACGACCGGGTACGGCTCACCATTATGGGCGACGAGACCACCCACCCGGCCTACGTCGCCGAACTGAAGGCAACGGCCGTGCATCCCGGTATTCGCTTTGCAGGGCGCGTGGCTCCCAAACAGCTTTGGCAGGCGCTCAGCACGGTCGACGTCGTCGTTGTGCCCTCGCTCTGGTATGAAACCGCCTCGCTCATCGTACAGGAAGCGTTCGCCGCCGGTATACCCGTGGTTGCATCGGCCATCGGCGCGCTGCACGAGCGCGTTAATCCCGGCGTGGACGGCCTCCACGTACCGCCCGGCGACCCCACAGCCCTGGCCGGCGCGCTGCGTCGCTTTTTGGACGATCCCTCCTTACACTCCCGGCTGGCGGCCAACATCAGGCCGGTTTTCACCATCCGGCAGCATCTGGACGCGATCGAACAACTGGTCCAGACCCTAGGGGTTTGGGGAAACCCTTAGGGTCTGGCAGTCGGACGATTCCTAAGCGTTATCCCCATGCGCCTGGGCTAATTCCTCCCAAGGCGCCGCAGATGTGCTAAAATGCACGCTATGACATTAGAAGCCAAACCTGTGGGCGGCCAAGAAGCGCCCCTCTACATTTATGACGCCGACACGGGCTGGGGCGGCTGGCGGCAGCGTCTCAAGGAGCTGCGCGCCTACCGCTACCTGCTGCACAACCTCATCGTGCGCAACCTCAAGGCGCGCTACAAAAACTCGGTGCTCGGCGTCTTGTGGAGCCTGCTCAACCCGTTGGGAATGATGCTCGTCTTCACGGTGCTCTTCACCTTTCTGCGCAGCGGCGAAACGCGCCAATTCCCCGTGTTTGTGCTTGTGGGGCTCATTCCGTGGAATTTCTTCACCAATTCACTTACCACGGGCGCGACCGCCATCACGGGCAATTCGTCCCTGGTCAAGAAGGTTTACTTCCCGCGCGAACTGCTGCCGCTCTCGGCGCTGCTTGCGAACCTGGTCAATTTCTCGATTGCGCTCCTGGTGCTGGTGGTCTTCCTCTACGCCTTTGGCATTGGCCTCACGGTGCACGCGCTGTGGCTGCCGGCCATTCTTTTAGCGCAGCTTATCTTCACGCTGGGGCTGGCGCTGCTGCTGGGCGCGCTGACGGTGCTTTACCGCGACATCTTGATGATCCTGGAAGTGGTTATCCTGGCCTGGTTCTTTCTGACGCCCATTTTTTACTCGCTAGAGTTGTTTGGCGCTTCGGCCACGCTGCTGGGGATTACCTTCAACCCGGCCCAGGTAATGCGCTGGGTCAACCCGATGGCTTCGATCATCGACGGCTACCGCACCGTGCTGTGGGGTACCTACGCCAGCACGGGGCCGGTGGGCATGAACGCCGCTTATCTGCTGCGCACGCTGTTCACTTCCGGGCTCGTTTTCGTCGTGGGCTATGCGGTCTTTATCCGCCTGGAGCACCTATTTGGAGAACGGTTGTAAAATATTATGACTCGACGCTTGTTAAGCTTGTGTATCATCATCTCTTGGTTTGCAGCAGGTCTGGCAGGCTGCCAAAACGCGGCTACGCAGGCGCCCCCGACGGCGCCGTCCACGGCCGTTGCCGCCCAACCGACCGCCAGCCCAACCACAATGACGGCCACACCAGCCACACCGGCCGCCTCGCTCACACCCGGACCCAGCCCCACCGTACCCCCGCCGCCCACCTTCACGCCCCTGCCCACCAACACGGCCGTGCCCACCGTCACGCCCACCAGCCAGCCGCAAATCAACCCGGTGCTGCAAGTTACCGCGCCCGTCGTGCCCGAAGGGGTCTCGACGCCGGCCACCGCCATCCCCACGGCCGTGCCCACCTTTGAGGCGCCGCCGGGCATCACCAACGTGCTGCTGCTGGGCAACGACTTCCCTCTGCGTGAGGGGGACGTGCAGCGCACCGACACGATGATCATCGTCTCCATCAACCGCAACGGCCCCACGGCCTCGATGATTTCGCTGCCGCG
>Ga0114946_10003096_pt1 | contig 11322 bp, 7 predicted proteins | sample WalLakDeSediment_FD_88676 | JGI IMG/M metagenome (GOLD analysis project Ga0114946, IMG submission 88676) | Lake sediment microbial communities from Walker lake, Nevada to study Microbial Dark Matter (Phase II) - Walker Lake 11/02/13 Deep Sediment | ecosystem: Environmental > Aquatic > Freshwater...
CATCCCGTCCGCGCTAGCGTCCCGTCTCGGGCCAACCTGGACGCTCAGGGCGGGTTGGATTTCCTATCCGTATCCGTTGGCGCCGCCACCCTCGTCTCCCGGCGGCTCGCTGCCCCGCAGATGCTCGCCCCAGCAACCAGGAACGCGCGCGCGCTTGCACCGCTCGCGACGTCCGCCAGCCCCACCGCTGCGTGTTGACGGCCCATCCCGCCCGCACTAGCGTCCCGTCTCGGGCCAACCTGAACGCTCAGGGCGGGTTGGATTTCCTAGGAGCGGGCGGCAAGGCCGCGAATCTTGGAGGGTGAAAGTCCCTCTGCCGTCAATTGCTCGATTCGGACGGCTAGCATATCCACTGCTCGGTGAGGTAACGAACCGAGATAGGCGTGGACGTAAAAGTCACGGCTGCCCCGGATGGGGTCGAGAGACCCGCTCCGGCGGTGGGAACGACCTGGGTGGCGAGCAAACCCGGGGGCCTGAACATGAGTGAATGACTGCAGCCCCGAGAACAACCTCCGCGCCGACGTCGTTGCGCGGGACTTTTGCGGCATGCCGACCTGCTTAGGAAATGGGGAAGGCCGATGTCCCATGGGAAGAAACGAGTAGATGCACCATGGGGAGCGCCGGGGTAAGGGTCCAGGCACCTGGAGACAGATTCGCGGAGATAACGCCGGGACGGGCCTCCTTCCAGCAGGGGCGCGCAGCAACCTGCAAAGACTCAGGGTACAAGGGTAGAACCGAGGCCGTGAGAGGATCGAGGTCCGGCGCATGAGCCCGTACGAGCGAGAAAGCTGGGGTAATGCCCGGCGACACGGGTTGCAGTCCCGTGCCGAGAGGCGGTCACACCGACCCTCGGGCAAAGGGGCTCTCGGTACAGTGAGTGCCCAACGGTCGACACCACCCTGGGACGCAGTGCCCAATCAACGGTGGACACGGAGCCTTGGGATAGTCGTTGAGTAAACCGTGCGGAGACGGGGTGTATGTGAGCGCGTACTTAAGCACCGGTCCGAGCGGGAAGGCTTGGCGATGAATAAACGGCTGCTCACTGGCCGCCAACCGGACTCGGGAAAACCGACCGTCCGGGATGAGAGGGGGGCTTGCGGAAACGTGGGCTATGGTTCGGGCTAGACGGGCACGTACCGCGGAAACGCCGACACAGCCAAGCCCGAGCCTACGGTGGCGCGCGCCGTATTTCTACCCGACTCCGTTACCGTCTGGGTGGACAAGCGCCAGACCACCGGCTTCAAGGGCGTGCCCGAGGACGTGTGGAACTTCCACATCGGCGGCTACCAGGTCTGCCAGAAGTGGCTCAAGGACCGCAAAGGCCGTACCCTCTCCGACGATGACATTCCCCACTATCAGAAGATCGTCGTCGCCCCCTCCGATACCATCCGCCTGATGCAGGAAATCGACGCCGTCATCGAGCAGCACGGCGGCTGGCCCGGGGCGTTCGCCTCTGGAAGAGCGGACGCATGACCACTGGCGGCCGCGATGGCGGGTCGACCATCCACTACTTCGTCGATGAGGCAGGCGACCCGACCCTGTTCAACCGTAAGGGCCAGGTCATCGTCGGAGAGCCGGGCTGCTCGCGCTACTTCATGCTCGGCAAGCTCGAAATCGACAAGCCGGAGGCGCTAGGCGCACAGTTGACGGCGCTGCGCGAGGAGTTGCTGGCCGACCCCTACTTCAGGGCCGTGCCTTCGATGCAACCGGAGCAACGAAAGACAGCCCTGACGTTCCACGCCAAGGACGACATCCCGGAGGTCCGCCGGGAGGTCTATCGCCTGTTGCTGAAGGCCGGGGTGCGGTTCTACGCCGTGGTGAGGGACAAGGCGCACTTGGCCGTCTACGTCCAACAGCAGAACGATCGGGACCCGCGCTATCGCTACCGGGAGAACGAGCAGTACGACTTCCTTGTGCGCGAGCTGTTCGGGAAGCTGCACCACATGGCGGACGAGGTCCGCATCTGCTTCGCCAAGCGCGGCAACAAGTCTCGCAACGCCGCCCTACGCGCTGCGCTGGAGCAAGCAGCGGCCACCTTCGCGCAGAGCTTCGGCTTCAACCACCCGGCGACGAACGAGGTCGTCTCCAGCACGCCGCCCCACTGTCCGGGCCTACAGGCCGCGGACTACTACCTCTGGGCGCTCCAGCGGTTCTACGAGCGGCGCGAGGAACGTTTCCTCGACCTGATCTGGCCCCAGGTCGCGGAGATCCACGACCTCGACCGCCTGGAGGACGGCCGCCGAGGGGTGTTCTACACAAAACAAAAGCCGCTCAACTTGGCGGCTTTCGAGAAGAAGGAGGGGCCGGGGATATAGGACCCGCGACTGCGAGCCACACGGCATGAAGCCGAATTTCGTCCCTAGCCTGGCACCATCGTAGACCACGGCTCCAGCCTGGGCAAGCTACGCCAAATCTCTCGCGTGCCTCGGCCGCGTTCGAGATCTCGTCCCGGCCCGCCCCCTGTGCCGGCCGCGCAAGGGCACATTTCCGGGTCCTTACCAAGTCCGCCATCTCGGGGGTGAGGGCGATGCTGAGCTGCTCGACGTTGGGCATCGACCGACACCGCTCGTGCCAAAGGTAGCAACCCTTGCCACCCTCGTCGATCGAGGCCGCCCGCGTGGTCGAGCCCAGGTGGTCGAGTCGGCCGGCTCGCAGGAACGACGGTCAACCTCGTCACCGCCTCCGCGGGGGTCAGCACTCGGTGTGCTCGGCCATCTCCAAGGCGTCATCGACCTCGATGCCGAGATAACGCAAATGTGCTGCTGCACATTTGCGCTATTATCGGCAGAAAGTTGTTATGTGCTGGAACGTCGCTAAGGCGTTGATCAGCAGTCCATCCAGTCTCTGGATCACAGCATAAAAAAACTCGGCCGGGTGGCGGCCGCGGTCAGGAAGTGGCGGGTCCACCGACCCCGCGAGAGCGAGTGCCACCACCGCAGCAAGGGTTCATCCTGCCTCCAGGACGGGATTGCCGAAAGCGGGGGTTGTCGGCGTGCTCCTGTAGCCGAGCTTCTCCAACCGATCCAGGGCGTCAGCGACGAGCCGGCCTAACGGGCCGATCAGGTGCAACATCCGGGTCGGGTTGGTCCATGGTCGACCTCCGCGGCAAAGGCGGACCCGACAGCCGCCGCGCGGTCGATGATGCGATTTTATGTGCAGTGATCCAATGAATTCCTTCATGGAAACAAGCAGGTAGCTTATGCGCTGCACATAACGTTCTGCTCTACACAATAGCGTACGGTGCTCTCGATCTTGCGGTGGCCGAGGAGGAGCTGAACGGCGCGGAGATTCTTCGTGCGCCGGTAGATCAGGGTGGCCTTGGTGCGGCGCAGCGAATGGGTGCCATAGACCTCCGGGTCGCCGCCCATGAGCCCCACCCAGCCCTTGACGAGTCGGGCGTACTGGCGGGTGGAGAGGTGGGCGCCCGGGTGTTGGGGGCTCGGGAACAGATAGTCGCCCGCCGTCACCTTGGCCTCGGCGATCCATGAGGCCAGCGCCCTGCGGGTCTGCTCGGTGAGCTCGAAGCGCACCGGCTGGGCGGTCTTCTGCTGAATGACACTGGTCCGAGTCAGGACCTGCTCGCCATGGGCGACATCGCGCACCCGCAGCCGCACCAGGTCACAACCGCGCAGCTTGCTGTCGAGCGCGAGGTTGAAGAGCGCAAGCTCGCGGGTCCGGCCCGCCATCTGCAGGCGGGTGCGCACGCTCCAGATCTCCTGGAGCCGGAGCGGGGGTTTCTGCCCGATGAGCTTGCCCTTGTTCCAGGGGGTCGCGGGCTGGGAAGAATCTGTCTGGTCAGCCATCGTCTGTCTCCGTTGCGGTGGGGGGGAGACAGAAGCTTGGCGCATCGGGCGAGGGCCGCTGGCCAGGCCAAACCCGGTCACGCTCCCGCGAGACCTCGACGTTGATTGCGGATACGGACGGGATGAAGTTTGGACGTTTGCTCGGCGCAGGGCTGACGCAGGGAGTTTGCCAGGGAGTGCCCATCGGTCGTATTGCGGACGGCGGAGTCCAAAATGCTTGGATCACCCGGGGGCGAACGGTCGGCGGCGCGTACCGAGCGGCAAGCCGGGCGGGATATGACGCCAGGCGCTCGCTCGGCGGTCGTAGTCCTACTGACTCCGCCTGCCGGTAGGCCGGCACCCCCCTGTCGCGTCAAGCGTGAATTCTCTCGATAGCCGGGGGCGGATAGGATGTCCGCTCGTTTCGACCGCCGGGCTGCCCCGATGCACGCTAACCCCATCATTGTCCTCCCTCCTCGTTTGCTCATTGCCGCTTTGCTGATCGGCGGACCCGTCCTCGCGGGGGAGCCAAGGGCTTCGTCGGCTGGATACGTTGGCACCCAGATCTGCGCCGAGTGCCACCCGGCCGAGACTGAGCGCTGGCGGGACTCCCACCACGACCGCGCGATGACGGAGGCGACCGAGTCGACCGTCCTCGGCGACTTCAGCGATGTCGACTTCACCGCCCACGGCCTGACCTCGCGCTTCTACCGCAAGGGCGGCGGCTACTGGGTCCGCACCGACGGACCGGACGGCGTGCTCACCGACTATCCGATCCGCTACACCTTCGGCTGGTGGCCGCTGCAGCAGTACCTGATCGAGTTGCCCGGCGGGCGGCTGCAGGCGCTCGGCATCGCCTGGGACAGCCGCTCCGCCGAGCAGGGCGGCCAGCGCTGGTTTCACCTCTATCCCAACGAGGCGATGGACCACCGTCACCCGCTGCACTGGACCGGGCGCGAGCAGAACTGGAACTACCAGTGCGCGGAGTGCCACTCGACCAACCTGCAGAAGGGCTACGACCTCGCGACCGACAGTTTCAAGACCACCTGGGCGGAGATCAACGTCGGCTGCGAGGCCTGCCACGGCCCCGGCTCCCGGCACGTCGCCGAGGCCAGGACCACCAGGGAGACGGGGGCACCCGCCTGGGGGTCGGGCAAGGGATTGGCCGTCGACCTCGCGGACCGCGACGGCGGGCTCTGGGCCATCGACCCGGCCAGCGGCCAGCCGCAGCGCTCCCCGCCCCGGACGGGCCGCGCGCAGCTCGAGGTCTGCGCCCGCTGCCACGCGCGGCGCGGTCAGCTCAGCGAGCACTACGTGCACGGGCGCCCGCTCGGCGACACCCATCGCCTGGCGCTGCTCGATGGCGCCCTCTACCACCCGGACGGGCAGATCAAGGACGAGGTCTACGTCTACGGCTCCTTCATCCAGAGCCGCATGCATGCCCAGGGGGTCGTCTGCACCGACTGCCACGACGCCCATGACCTCAAGCCCAAGCTCCCCGGTAACCTGGTGTGCGCCCAGTGCCACCCCGCGGGGCGTTACGACGCCGAGACCCACCACCACCACCCATCGGGGAGTGCGGGGGCGACCTGCGTCGGTTGCCACATGCCCCAGCAGATCTACATGATCGTCGACGAGCGCGCCGATCACAGCCTGCGCGTCCCGCGCCCGGATCTCAGCCTCAAGACCGGCAGCCCCAACGCCTGCAACGCCTGTCACCAGGAGCGGAGCGTCGAGTGGGCGGCCGACCTGGTGCGGCAATGGTACGGCGAGGCCCTCGAGCGCCGACCGCACTACGGGGAGGCAATCCACGCCGGCCGCACGGCAGACCCGGGTGCGGGGGCGGCGCTCCTCGCGCTCGCGGGTGACGCGACTCAACCCGGAATCGCCCGCGCCACCGCGCTCGACCTCTTACGCGGCTACCCGGAGCCGGCACAGCTCCTCACCGTGCGGCGGCTTCTCCAGGACCCAGACCCCTTGGTGCGCGCCGCGGCGGTGGGCTATCTGGGGGTGGCGGACGCACCGACCCTGTTCGAGCTCGGCATGCCGCTCCTCGCCGACCCCGTGCTCGCGGTGCGCACCGAGGCGGCTGCAACGCTGGCGCCGCTGGCGGCCTACCCATTGCCCGAGCCCCAGGCGAAGGCGCTCGGGGCCGCTCTCGATGAATACCGCGCCGCCCAGCACGCGACCGCCGAGCGGCCCGAATCCCACCTCAACCTCGGCCTGATCGAGCAGGCCGTGGGCGACGCGGCGGCGGCCGAGGCGGCCTACCGCACCGCGCTGCGACTCGACCCAGGCTTCGCCCCGGCCTATGTCAACCTCGCCGACCTCTACCGGGCGCAGGGGCGAGACGGGGAGGGCGAGACCCTGTTGTTGCAGGGGCTCGCCGCAGTGCCCGCGGACGCGAGCCTGCATCATGCCCTGGGACTCCTGCAGGTTCGCAAGGGCGACCTGACCGCAGCGCTCGGGTCGCTGGCGCGGGCGGCCGACCTGGGCCCGGAGAACCCGAGGCACGCCTACGTCTACGCCCTCGCGCTGCAGCGCGCCGGCGAAGTACAGAGCGCGATCACCATCCTGAAGACGGGCCGCGAGCGCCACCCCCAAGACCGTGACCTCCTCACCGCCCTCTACACCATGAGCCGCGACGCCGGCGACGCCGAGGGGGCCCGTGAGTACGAGCGTGTGCTCAGGGGGCTCGCGGGTCCTGGCCAATCGGCACGCTGAGGCCGAGCCGCCGGGGGTGCGGCCGCGGCGCACGTCGGCCCTTCGCATCCTGCCAATCTCGCCAGACCGAAGGGCGGAGCCCTTTTGCGAGGCTGTCCCAAACTGTCAAGCGGCCTAATGCCCGCCAGGTCTATGCTCTTTGCCTCGCGCTTTATCGCGCCCACGGGGCGACGAGCGTGAGGCGCTCGATCAGAAGAAACGATGAACTCGGGGGCGAGGGCTTTCCGCGAACCACGTCAGGGGCGGACCCGCTCGCCCCTCGGGCCGATCACGAACAACCGACCTGGAGGTTCCAATGACCACACGTAGAGAGCTGCTGACCGCCGCCGTCGCCTTGGCCCCGCTCGCCCTGGCGATGAAGACGACGCACGCGAGCGAGAAAAAGGCGGCGGAGATGGCCGACTTCCTCTTCGTCCAGAACGCCCGCGCCGTCGCCTACAGCGACGGCCGTCTCGTCCTCAAGGGCGTGAGCCCAGTCACGACCATGTTCTCCGACCGTCCGGAGCGCATCGCCGGGCACATGGGCACCGCGCGCTTCGTCCCCTTCTGGAGCGAGGGCAGCGACAGCTTCCTCAAGGACCCACCGAACGCGACCCTCTCGTTCGTCGAGGGCCAGGAGATGGAGGACGTGGTGGTGGTGCTCCAGGACCCCAGGCTCGAGGGTGAGGACCTGAGCTACCAGGTGCGCGTCCTGGAGGGCAAGATGCCGGAGAAGGCGGGCCCCGCCTCGCTCTTCATCGACATCATCGGCATGCCGTTGACGCCGCTGTCCTATGCCGGTGTGGGTCGGCGCACCTGGCGGCGCGCGGTCCTCCGCTGAGGCGAGGCGGGCATGGCAGGGGCGTTTCACCTCCGGCGGACGGCCGTCCTGGGTTTGCTCGTCGCGGCACTGACTCTCGCGCTCAGCGGTTGCGGGGCCGACGGGTTTTCGCGCGATGCCGTGATCGAGAGCTCGGCGTCCGACGACTTCTTGGACCGCGTCCAGCACAACTGCGGCGCGCTCACCCTCGGGCAGGAGTCTCTGGCCGGGCTGCTCAACCCGGGCGAGGGCGACGCCTCGTTCGAGGATAGCAGCGACTCGATCACCTTTCTCGATGCGACGAGCAAGCTCTTCCTCGGCCAGTTCTCGCGCCAGGACTACGCGGATTTTGTCGACTCCGCCTTCATGGGCAACAACCGGCCGGCCTTGACCTGCATCTACGGCCAGCTCTGACCCTTGGGCTACCCCTGCCCGGGCCAGGGGCGGCCGGGAGGGCAGGCTTAGGATGAAAGTCGCGCGCAGCGCGCTCCATCGCCCACTCGTCCTCTGGGAGAGGGCCGGGGTGAGGGAAACGGCCATGGCGAGCAGCGCCTTTCCTGGTCTGGGGTGGCGCTGGTCGCCATGGCCGTTAGCCCGGTGCAGTCGGCGGCTCTCCCTGGGCGCGCAACCGCGCCGGCGTGGTCCCCGACCACCGGCGAAAGGCCCGATTGAAGGCGGTCACGTCGGAGTAGCCGAGCGCGAGTGCGATGTTGCTGAGCGACATCTCGGTGTTGTCGAGGAGCTGCAAGGCGGCCTCGTAGCGCACCTCGGCGAGGAGCGCGGCGAAGCTCGTGCCCTGTTCCTCGAGACGTCGTCCAAGCGTACGCCGGTGCATTGCGAGCAGGGCGGCCGTGTTGTCCGCGGTGCACACGCCGGTGACCAGCAGCACCCGCAGGGTGCGCCTCACGTCGGCCGCGAAGTCGCGGTCGCGGCCGGAGAGCTCGGAGACCTGCGCCTCGAGGACCGCCTTGAGCTCAGGGTCGAATGCCGCGATCCGGTGCTGCAGCCAGTGGGATGGAAACACCAGCGCGGTCTGTTCGGCGTCGAAGCGCACCGGGCAGCGGAAGAACGCCTGATAGGGTCGCGTGTCGGTGGGCTGCCGGCGGGCCAGCAGGACCTCGCTCGGGGCACAGTCGGCGGTGCACCAGGCACGCATCAGGTTGCACCCGATCGCCACGGCGGCGTCGAGGATCTGCTCGTCGCAGGGGACCCCGCGGGCGCAAATCTCGTAGCCGATTGCGAAGGCCTCGCCGCGCTGATCGTAGGTGATGACGGCACCGCGGTCGTGGATATGCAGGTAGAGAGCGAGGTTGCGCAACGCCCTGCCAAGGTTGGGCGAGTGCTGCGCCAGCAACCCGATCAGCCCGAGCGAGAGAGGGCCCCCTTGCTGACCCACCATGAGCCCAAAGTGCTGACAGCCGGTGCGCTCGACGCAGGCACACAAGAGCCGCCCCAGTGCCGCCATCTCGACCGCGCTATCGGAATCGTCGAATAACTTCGGGTCCAGGCCGACGCCGGCGATCACCTCGTCCGGCTCGACGCCGAAGTGTCTTAGGACGTTCGGCAGGGTATAGACGCCGCCGATGCGAAGACTGCCGTAAGGCACGGGCAGGGCGGCGGCCGCGGCGGTGCTGGGGTAAGGCATGAGACGGAGCGCCCCCGGATGACCTGTCCCCAAGTGTCAGCAAACTGTCGTTTTCGGTCAAGCAGTGACGGCCAAGGTGGGGGGACACTCCAACCGTGAGCGGGGGGTGTCCAACACGGACCTCGGGGCCCTAGACGCGGCCCCAGTCGAGCCCCCTCTTGCACCAGCGCTGTCGTAACTCGCTCTGCGATGCCGTGCCCAGGGACCATCACGCGTCCCGTCGTGGCCGATGGTCCATTCGCCCCCGCCAACACCACCACCACCACCGGAGGCTCGCATGTCAACCGATCCAGCTATCCGAGCGCTGTCGCGCCGACCTCATCCTCCGCGGCCACGCGCTGTCCGCGTCCTGTTCGCCTTGGCTGCCTGCCTGGTGCTTGGCAGCGCCGAGGCCGCTGACCCGGGAGCGGGCGCTCCTGCGGCTGGCGGCGAGGGAGGGGTTAAGGTGCAGGTCACCGGTGTCCTCGGCTCGCCGAGCGCCACGACAACCATCAGCGGCGACCAGCTCCCACCGCCCTCCCCGGCATTCGGTGGGGTGACCAAGGAAAGAGCCTCGGAGTCCACACCTTGGTGGCCGCCACGTGTCGTGCCGCCGAAGGGTGCACCCAATGTGCTGCTGATCATGACCGACGACGACGGCTTCGCCTCGCCCAGCACCTTCGGCGGCGTGATCCCGACCCCGGCGCTGGACCGCATCGCGCAAAGCGGCCTGCGCTACACCAGCTTCCACTCCACATCACTCTGCTCGCCGACGCGCGCGGCGCTCATCACCGGGCGCAACCATCACTCGGTGGGTTTTGGTGTGGTCGGCGAGATCGCCACGGGCTTCCCGGGTTACGACTCGATCATTCCTATCGAGAAGGGCACCATCGGCACCATCCTCAAGCACAACGGCTACGCGACCTCGTGGTTCGGCAAGAACCACAACACGCCCTTCTTCGCCAACAGCCAGGCCGGGCCCTTCGAGCAATGGCCGAACGGCATGGGCTTCGAGTATTTCTGGGGCTTCGTCGGCGGCGACGCCAGCCAGTGGCAGCCGAACCTGTTCCGCAACACCACGCCGATCTTCCCCTTCCAGGGCAATCCCGGCTGGAACATGCAGACGGCGATGGCCGATGAGGCGATCCAGTACATGCGGGAGATCAAGTCCCTGGCGCCGGACAAGCCCTTCTTCGTCTATTACGTGCCCGGCGCGGTGCATGCGCCGCACCACCCGACGCCGGAGTGGATCAAGAAGATCAGCGCCATGCACCTGTTCGACGACGGCTGGGAGAAGCTGCGCGAGACCATCTTCGCCAACCAGAAGCGGCTGGGCATCATGCCCGAGAACGCAGAGCTGACGCCCTGGCCGGATGGGCAGGGGATCTATGGCGGCGCCAAGCTGCCGCGCTGGGACTCGCTCAGCTTCGAAGAGAAGAAGCTGTTCATCCGGCAGATGGATGTCTACGCCGCGTACCGCGCCTATGCCGACCACGAGATTGGCCGCGTGATCCAGGCGGTAGAGGACCTGGGTGAACGGGACAACACGCTGATCATCTACATCAGCGGCGACAACGGACCGAGTGCCGAAGGTATGGTCAACGGCACGCCCAACGAGTTCACCACCTTCAATGGCATCCCGGTGCCGGTGAAGGACCAGTTGCTGTGGTACCCGTTCTGGGGCTCGGAGCGCACCTTCCCGCACTTTGCAGCGGGCTGGGCCTGGGCGATGGCCACTCCCTTCAAGTGGATGAAACAGGTGCCCTCTCACTTCGGCGGCACTGCACAGGGCGTGGCCATGTCCTGGCCCGGCCACATCCAGGATACGGGCGGTATCCGCCGCCAGTTCCACCATGTCATTGACATCGTGCCGACCATCCTCGAGGCCGCCGGCATCACACAACCCAAGACCATCGACGGCATCGAGCAGAAGCCGATCGAGGGCGTGAGCATGGCCTACACCTGGGACAAGGCCGGCGCAGCTGCACCGAGCCAGCGCACTACCCAGTACTTCGAGATGCTCGGCAACCGCGCCATCTATCACGAAGGCTGGGTTGCAGCCACGACGCCGGTAACGCTGCCCTGGGAGCTCTCCACCAAGCCGCCGCCGGACGTGATCACCGGCTACCAGTGGGAGCTTTACAACGTGATTGAGGATCCCACGCAGAATAACGACCTGGCGGCACGGATGCCCGACAAGCTCAAGCAGATGCAGAACATCTTCTATCTGGAGGCGGCGAAGTACAACGTGCTACCGCTGGACAACACAACACTGGCGCGCTGGAACGCGCCGAAGCCCAGCCTGACGGCGGGACGCACCGAGTTCACCTACTCGGGCACGCTGGCCAACGTGCCGGGCAGCACGGCGCCGCACATCCTGAACAAGTCCTATA
>Ga0114946_10003097_pt1 | contig 11320 bp, 8 predicted proteins | sample WalLakDeSediment_FD_88676 | JGI IMG/M metagenome (GOLD analysis project Ga0114946, IMG submission 88676) | Lake sediment microbial communities from Walker lake, Nevada to study Microbial Dark Matter (Phase II) - Walker Lake 11/02/13 Deep Sediment | ecosystem: Environmental > Aquatic > Freshwater...
CGAGGTCGCTGCGTAGGAGCCCCGACGACGCTGTATCCGGCATACTGCTAGGAGGGGCGACACCCGCAGCGGGCTCGGGAGCGCCGTTATTTACGCCATGAACTACTGACTCGGGACACTAGCGTTCGCCAACAATCCTCCCCGCCCTTCGGCACTCCGGTGCCCTACTGGCGGGGTTTTTTTTGCTCGAGCGACAAATGGCTCCTAGCACTGTACCGGCGTTGGCGGGAGAGCTTCCATCTCGACAGCAGCGACGCTACTGCCGGACAGATCGATTCTCGCTCCGGCTGTCGAGTTTGTGTACGACGAGTTCAAAAATACCGGAGTACGAGCATGTTCGGTCGCGTGGTCTCGCGGCCCGCGAATCGAATTGCAAGACAACAGGACGCTCTGGTGTCATCAACTCTCGTACAAGCACTACGAAGCTGTTCGAGATCAGCGAAACTACGCGCAACGCTGAGCCCGGCTCTACGGCAGCCGCAGGCGCGTGCGGGGGACGGTCTCGTCGGCCGGGGTCCCGGCCTCGAGCCCGCTGTCGATGTAGCGCACGGTGACGCTGCCGCCCTCGCCGACGGCGATGACCTGCGCCGGCGCCCAGGCGCCGTCGCGCTCGACCTCGACGGCCTGGCCAGAGTAGAGCGGCGTGTCCACGTCGACGGGGGTCGACGATTCGCTGCCGACGAGCTGGCCCTTGTTGCCGAGCAGCACGGCGACGGCCCCGAGCAGGGCGATCCCGACGAACACCAAGACCAGCTTCCAACGACGAACCGGGGCGCCGCCGGCGATGTCGCGGACGCGATCGCGGCCGAGCTCGCGCGCGTGGTCGTCGGACCAGCCGAGGTAGCGGACCCGCCAGCGCTCGGGCTGCTCGGAGGTCTGCGCGAGGATCTCGGCGCGCCACCAGTGACCGCCCCACTCGGCGAGGACCGGATCACCGACCGCGTGGGCGTGTTGGTCCTCCCCAGCTGGAGCGCGCTCGTGGGCATGGACGGCCCCGCACTGCTCGCAGCGCAAGGGCTCGTCGGAGGCTTGGCCGCCGAGCCCTGCGCCGCAGCGCATGCAGACCAGGGCCTGATCAGACGCGGACACGGGCTAGTTCGCGTTGACGACGGCGGTCACGATCGCCGGCGCCACGTCGTACTTCTCGAGGAACGCCTTGCGCTCTTGCTTCATCCCCGCAACCCAAGCGTTGTACTCGTCCATCCGCTTGGTCTGGGCGAAGAACCGGCGCGGTTGGAGGATCTCGACGGGGACCTTGGCGACCAGCTCGGCGTTTTCGGGGGCCTCGATGTCGACGACCTCGTAGCCGAAGTCGGGATCGATGGCCCACACGATCGACTTGGCGAGCAGCGCCTCGAGCAGCGCGGACGAGTGGCGGATCTTGACCTTGAGGGCCTCGCCGGTGTCCTCGGTGCGGGCGTCGCCGCCGACGTAGCCGGTGTTCATGAGCCACATGGTCGTGTGCTCGAAGGTCGCGGCGAGCTCGGAGAAGCGCTCGGCCTGGAGGCTGTGGGCCAGGGGAAAGAACGGCTGGGTGAAGGGCGAGCGGGTCTTGCCGCGCTCTTTGCCGGCGGCCGAGGTCTTGCTGGTCTCGCCGAGCATCAAGTAGCCCGCGGCCTGCTCGGGGCTGGTGAAGCGGACCAGGCCGGGGGTCGCGGCGTCTGGGCCCTCGTCGCGGTTGAGGATGCCCAGGGAGTGCACGACCTCGAGGTCGTCGAGCGCGGCGGCGTCCTCGATCGAGCTCATCGGCACGATCGAGCGGCCGTTCTCGGTCCACATGACGAAGTCCCAGCCGTCCTTGGGCAGGCCGTCCTCGACGACGTCGGCGAGCGTGGCCTCGCCGGCGATGTAGGCGTCGACGTTTTTGGCCGGGGCGCCGGTTGCGATCAGGGTGTCACGCAGCGCCCGAACCTCGCTCGCCGACAGCTCGCGCTTGAAGAAGTCCGGGGTGCCGTCGGCGTCGAGGTAGACGTTCTCGATCCAGGCCTCGGCCGAGATGGTCCCGCGGTAGATGACCGGCTCGTGAGCCTCGACGAGGCCGAAGGTCTTGGCGAAGCAGCCGTTCTCGGTCACCGAGATGTGGCCGCCGGGCCACAAGGTGATCATGTCGTCTTGGACCGGCTTGGTGGTCTCGCCCTGCTTGGAGAAGGTCGTGGTGGTCTTGCCGGTGCCCGAGAGCCCGAGGATGCCCATGGTCAAGCGGCCCTCGCTGGAGACGATCTCTTTGGCGCCGGCGTGCATGACCAGGCCGCCGCGCGAGTACTGGTAGGCCGCGAGCATCCGCAGGGCGCCCTTTTTGCTCTCGCCGAAATAGTCGGCGCCCATGATGTAGGTGACGTAGTTGTCGAGGTCGACGATGATCGCCTGCTTGCCGGGCATGTCCGGCAAGAAGTCGGGCGTGTAGATCAGGCGAAACGCCGGGGTGAAGGCCTTGCTGAGGTCGCTGTCGACCCGCTCACGCGGGAACGCGAGGACCTGCTGCATGCCGGCGATGTTGGCCCCTTCGACCGTGTAGCACCACTGAACCGGGACCGCGTGGGGGCCAAGACCGACGTAGCCGTCGATCACGATCAGCTGGCCCTTGTCGGCGATGTAGGCCGCCTGCCGATCGATCAGGGCCTGGGCGTCGGCGGGGCTGATCGTCGCGCTCGAGTAGGCCTGGGGCTGGTCCCGGCGATCGAGGATGTAGGTGTATTGGGCGACCCGCGCCTTGTTGCGCGCGACCTTGTTGACGCTGCCGTACACCGTCTTCACGCAGTGCGGCGTGTGGGCCAGGGCCAGCTCGCGGAGCGCGGCCTGGGTGGGGTTGGCCAGGACCTCGACAGGGTAAGAGAGGGCAGGTTGCGTCGGGAGCTCGAGTTGGCGCGTCATGGTCGACCTACGGTGTGACCTGAGCCGGCCGCGGCGACCAAGCTCGGGTTCGGCGGGCGTCAGTGCGCGCTTCGATAGCACTTTGATGGGGTCCTTTCCACCGCCGGTGGCCGGTGGCACGGTCGCCCCCGGCGCGGCCCTGAGCTCGCAGAAAACCGTGTAATCTCCGATGCCTCGACGATCCTGCGGACCCGTGGGGGCTCACACAAACCGCCGGAGCCAGTCAATTGGGGGCTCCGCTCACGCGCGCCCGCCCTCCGGGTGCGAGCGGCGCGGATCCACCCGGGGGCTGCCCGCCGCCGCCGCGATCGATTGCGCCGCGCCCTCCGAGCGGCGTAAGTTGCCCAAGCATGTCCACGGCACGCGAGGTTTTCATCGCCCACGCGTCCGCGAGTGGAGATGACGAACGTTACCTGGCCGTCACGGAGGCGCGCCGCTCGTTGACCAAGGCCAAGCTCGAGGCCCTCGACCAAGTCGAGGGTCTCGATGAAGCCGGGCTGCGCTTGGTCATGCCGGGGCTGTACCAGCAGATCGTCAAGACGACGATCCAAGTCGCCGCCCGCGTCGGCATCGCCGTCGGGCTCGCGCTCGAGGCCGTCGACGAGCTCCAGAGCGAGGTCGCGATCGGCAGCTTCTCGCGCCCGGTTCGCGATCAGATGACCGAGACCGGCGTCGCGATGAAGCGCCGCCACTCGACCCGCATCGCCAAGCTCGTCGCCGAGGTCGAGGCCCAGCGCCTCGCTTGGCGGCACAACCATGAGTTCATGTCGTGGCTCGGCTTTCGCCGCGACGACGAGCGCTACCCGCCCGCCGACCGCCGCGCCCGGCTCGAGGCGTTTAAGATCGTCGATCGCTTGCTACGCAGCCGCGAGGCCGTGTCCACGCTGCTCGGGCGCCCGCTCGCCGTCGCCCTCGAAGCCCACGACCGATTCATGCTCGCCAACCGCTGGCGCCTCGATCCACGGGTCCCCGAGCACGCCGTCGAGTCCTACATTTGGCCGCTGCTGAGCTTCCAGACCGGCGAGGTCGTGCACCTCGAGCTCGCGCGCCATCACTACGACGCGCTGGTGATCGCCGGGGCCGACGCCGACTTTCGCCGCAAGCGGCACGACGAGCTCCGCGCGCTGTTCCTCGACCAGCTCGCCGACGCCCTCGACCACGTACCCGAGGCGATCGGCACCGGCGTCGTATAGGCCTTCGGGGCGCGGTGACCCGAGCACCAATGGCCCGCTCGTGCGAGGGGCCGACCAGTTTGAATTCACGCGCTGATGCACGCGACTCCAAACTGATCGGCGCTCTAGTCCAACGCGATCCCGCGCCGCCCCGCAGCCTGACGCGCGAGCGCGGCGAGCTCAGGGGACGGATCCGCCGCCGCCCGCTGCAGCGCTTCGATCTCGGCCGGGTTGGGCGGCCCCTCGCTGTTGCCGAGGGCTAGGATCGCGTTGCGGCGCATGGCCTTGCGTGGGATCCGGTTGAGCGCGGTGTGCTTGACGAACTGCCGGTACTGGTTGGTCCCGACGTTGGCGAGCCACGCGAGATCGGGGGTTCGGTCGCGGCCGGGCGGCGGCGGCAGGCGAGCGGCGAGCGGGATCCGTTGTTCGCGGGCGCTCGAGCGGTTGTAGGGGCAGACGTCCTGGCACACGTCGCAGCCGGCGATCCGTGAGCCCATGCGTTGGCTGAGCTGCTCGGGGATCGGCCCGCGGTGCTCGATGGTCAAGTACGCGATGCAGCGCCGCGGATCCAAGATCCCCGGGGCGTCGAAGGCCGCTGTTGGGCACGCGTCCAGACACAGCCGACAGCTGCCGCAGGCGTCCCACGGCGTCGGCGCCCCGCCCTCCGATCGCCGCCGCGCCCCGGCGCGATCGCTGCCGACCCACGCCGCGGTGGTCAGCAGCACGGCGATCAAGACGTGACTGCCGAGCCCGGGGCTGATCAAGCAGCCGTTCTTCCCCAGGAAGCCGAGCCCGGCCAGCACCGCCGCCGCGCGCTCGAGCACCGGCTTGGTGTCGACGCAGATCAACGTCTCGAGCCCGGGCCAGCGCTCGTGCATGACCTCGGCCAAGCTCGCCAGCCGACAGTGCAGCTCGCTGTGGTAGTCGGCCGACTGGGCGTAGCGGGCGACGGGGCCGGGCTCGCCGGCGTAGGGCACGAGCGCGACCAAGGCCGAGCGGGCGCCCGGCAGCATCGCGCGGGGATCCTCGCGGACCTGCGCGGTCCGACGCATGAATTGCATCTCCCCCTCGGCGCCGCGCTCGAGGTAACTACGCAAGGCCGCGCGCGCCGGCTCAAACCCGGGGTCGGCGAGATCGACGGCGCCGAGCCGCAGCAGGCCGAGGCGATCGGCGATCGGGGCGAGGATCGCGAGGGTTTGGTCATCGAAGCTGAATGGTGCGGGCAGCATCGGGCGCGGTCGCAACGATATCGGAACCCTCGCGTGTATCAAGGAGGCGGCTGATCGCTGTTGGTCAGCCACAGCTTGGAGATCGCGTAGCTGTCGCGGTAGCCCAGCGTGAGCGGGTGAACACCCGCGGCCCAGTCCTGCAGCCAAGGGTTTTGCACATAGTTGCAACCAGGCATGTCTGGCTCGCGCCAGTTGAGCTCGCCCCACTCGTAGACCGCTTGCTCAGGCCCCTGGTTGCAAGCGAGGTCAAACACCGCCGCCGGCTCGGGCGCCCCCGCGACCGTGGCGAAGAACGACCGGTGGCTGGTCTGATAGACCGCGCGGACCCAGACGTGCCAGGTGTCGTCGCAAGGCACGTCGAGGTCCCAGGTCACCGAGGCCATCGGGTCATTGCCCCACGCGAGGACCATGCCCTCGCCGAGGTTGCTCAGCAGCAGATTCCACCCGTCAATCGCGACGGCGTCCTCGACCTCGACCTCGATGAAGTGCTCAGCCTCGCAGGCGTTGCCAGGGTCGCTGCCGCCGTCGTCGCCGCCGTCGTCACCGTCGCCGTCGCCGTCGCCGTCGCCGTCGCCGTCGCCGTCGCCGTCGCCGTCGCCGTCGCCGTCGCCGCCGATGCATACGCCAGCCACACAGATCAAACCGGAGTCGCAGGCGCCACCCAATGTGCACGGACACTCTTCGCTGCCGATCGCACAATCCGAACCATCATCGGTATCCGTGTCCGTGCCCGTATCGGCGCCCGTGTCGGTGCCAGGGCCAGTCTCCGTGTCCAAAGGATCGCTGGAGCCGCCGCTGCCGGTCTCCGTGGCGGCTTGCCCGGCGTCGTTGATTCCGTCATCGCTGCAACTCGACAGACCAGTGACCATGAGTAGAGGTATGGATAACAATAGAGCAGATCGCGTATGCATACTACGAGTTTCGGCGACAAAGGCATCGGTCGTCAGGGGCGTGCTCTGGGTCGTGAGGGGTTTCACCACGGGCTGCTAGTCTGTGAAGCAAAATTAGGGACAGGCCCAGGGGCCGTCAGCCACGCGTGCGTCTGCTGAGCAGCAGCCCCAGACTCGCCGCAAAAACTGGAAAAAGCCCGCCGCTGCGCGGCGCGCTCAACCTCGAATGCGCTCGAGCAGATCCCAGACCATCCGCGCGGTCGCACCCCACAGTGGCGGGTCGGCGATCGCGTACTCGTGCAGCGCATAGCTCGCCCCACGCCACTGCACGTCGCCCGTGTGGCGGTAGATCGTCGGGTCCAACAACGTCCGCAAGGACGGCGTCAAGATCCGCTCGACTTCAGGGCTCGCGCGCCGCGGCTCCCAGTCGGTGACGACGCGGCCGATGAACGGCACGATCATGTAGCCGCTCGGCGTCGGCACCGGCGCGAGGCGGCCGAGCACGCGGACCTCGTCCCGCGGCAGGCCGACCTCCTCCCAGGCTTCGCGCAGGGCGGTGTCGAGCAGGTCACGATCCTCGGGGTCGGGCTTGCCGCCGGGGAACGCGATCTGCCCCGGGTGCTGGCGCAGGAGGCTCGAGCGCTCGATCAACAGCAGCGCGGGGTCGTCCGCGTGGCGCGGCCCCTCGAGCAAGAGCCCGATGACCGCCGCAAAGCGCAGCGGCTTGGGGTCATCGAGCTCGTCATGGACGCCGTCGAGCCGCCGCCCGAGATCAGCCGGGAGCAGCAGGCCGGCGGATCGGCCGATCACCGCGCCCATCGTTTCTAGACGGAGAAGCTGCTGCCGCAGCCGCAGCTGCCGGTGGTGTTCGGGTTGCCGAACTTGAAGCCCGCCCCCTGCAGGCCCTCGACGTAGTCGATCTCCGTGCCCATCAGGTACATGAAGCTCATCTGGTCGCAGACGATCTTGACGCCGTGCAGCTCGAACTCGTTGTCGCCCTCGGCGGTCTCGTCGAAGAACAGGTCGTACTGGAACCCGGCGCAGCCACCACCGATGACCTTGACCCGCAGCGCGTAGCTCTCTTCGATGTCCTCGGCCTTGCGGATCTCGGCGACCTTCTCAGCCGCGACGGAGGTCAGGGACAGGGCGCCGGTCATGCCCGAATCCATGCCCGCATCCATGCTGGGGTCGGTGCTGGGAACAGGAGTCGCGGGCTCATGGGTCTGGGTGCTGGTCTCGGACATCGGTCTCTCGTTTCGGCAGGCCCGCGTCTCTCCCGTGGACGTACGAGTTGAAGCGGGACGGGCACGCGCGCCATGGTTGGCCTGCGCGGTGCTGGGTGCGTCGCGAAGCATGGTCTCCTACGGTTCCGCGGTCAACCGCTGAAACCCTCGCAGAACGATGGTAGTCGCACGTGCAGGGGAGAGTGGGTCAGGGTGAACCGGCTCCCCTCCGCCACCGGAGGAGGCTCATGGCGAACCTTGCGCCCTACGACCGAGTTCAAAGGCGGTGCCGCCGCCTCGCCGAGCACCACTCGTACACGTTGCCCACCATATCGAGCGCACCGAAAGGTGACGCGCCCAGCGGTTTGCTGCCCACTGGTTGAGTCCCCAAGTCACGCCGTTGATCGGGTGGTCTTCTTTGCCCGCGACGGCCCAGGTGGGGCTACGCAGATTCGCTTCTCGTCGCAAGTCCCGTCACCGCCTTCGATGCCCGTGCCGTCGGACCTCGGGAAACCCGCACATCTCCGTAAACCGCCGTTTTCGCAGGATCTTGGGGTTTGACAGCGCGCCCAGCGTCCGCCTAGGGTGAACGTGTCTGTGTGCCCCATGCAACGCAATCGTCCGAACGCGCTCACCCCGCCTGCCTCGCTCGCCTCGCTCGTCGTGCTCATGGCGGCGACCCTGACCGTCGGCGCGTGCGGGGAGAGCCGCGAGGACATCATGCGCCGGCAGATGGGCTACGACAGCTCAGCCCCCGCTGACGGCAGCGACAGGGTCGAGCACCCCAAGATCCCGGCGCACCCGACCCGCGACGCGCTCGCGCCTTTGCTCACCAAGATCTACGTCGCCGACGCGCTCCCAGCCGTGCAGGAGGCCGAGGTCGAGGGCGAGGGCGACTACGCGATCACCAACCCCGGGCTGCTCGCGGTCGTCAACATCCGCACGGGCAAGTCCAAGGCCGAGCAGGCCAAGGCGATCATCAAGGGCGTGGCCGAGGCCGATGGCTACGCGCTGCGCAACGGCGCCGACCTGTACTTTCCCGAGCAGCTCAACAAGGTCAAGATCAGCTTCGGCGCGGACCAGCGCGACCTGATCGGCTCGGTCTACGGCGACCTTCGGCTCCTCGATTTCTTCGCGTCCGACGAGGCCGACGCGACCATCGCCGCCCTCGACGCCGACCTCCAGGGTCCGGTCAACGAGCTCAAGGCCGAGTACCTCGGCAAAAAAGACGAGATCTGGGCCAAGTGGATGAGCGTCAAGATGCACGCCCGCCGGATCGTCGCCTACGACCAGCCCTTCATGCCGGTGCTCCGCAGCCTCCGCAAGTCGTTGGAGATGAAAGAGCCCGATCCGATCAGCTGGACCGAGTCGCACGACCAGCCCTTCGCGGCCTGGGCCAAGGCGATCAGCGACGATGAGGAGCTGTTCAAGATGCTCACCAACCTCCCCAAGCTGCGTGAGCAAATTAAATTCCGCGAGGACACGCACACGCGCTGGGCCGTGGTCGGCTCGGCGTTGATCCCCGACAGCGCGCGCAAGCTCAAGATCGACGAGGAGCTCGGCTTCGGCGTCCACCGCGAGGACCTCGGCGGCGGCGAGCAAGAGATGACCTTCGTGTTCGCCGAGAAGCTGCGCGGCAACGATCTCAAAGAGGCGTACCTCCGCTCGCAGATCTACCGGCAGATGTTCTCGGACTTCGCGACCTTGTCGGCCGCCGGCGGCGACTTCGAGGGCGGCGAGATCCCCGATGCTCACGATCCCGACTACGCCTACTGCGCCTCGCGCATGGCCCTCGACGGCCTGCTCAAGGACTACGGCAAGGACAAGCCGATCCTCGACGGGCTCAAGCCCAAGGTCAGCGACGAGGACAAGCTCGTGACCGTCGCGGTCGACTGCCTGCTCGCGCGGATCCCCAAGGGCATCAACCGCGGCGTCAAGGACGACCTCGCCCGGCCGCCCGCGCCCTACTCGCGGACGGCGTTCTTCCAGATGCTGGCCCGGTTCACCAAGGCCACCGTCGACCTGGATAACATGAAAAAAGACGTCCAGAAGTCGCAAGAGGTGCTCGACGCCGAGGCCCTGCTCAAGGCCGCCGACAAAAAGAAGCGCGGCTGAGGCTTGGCCATGGCAAGCGCTTCGAGCCCCGAGCCGATCGAATCCATGGACGCCGCCGCGATCGAGGCGGGCCTCCCGAGCTTCTCGGCCGAGACCCTCGCGGGTCTGATCCGCCGGACCAACCGCGAGTATTGGGACGCCCACGCCCCGACGATCCCCGACCCGCTCTACGATCGCTTGGTCGAGGCCCTTCGCCGGCTCGACTCCGATCACCCCGCGCTCGCCGAGCTCGGTGAGAGCGTGCCCGAGGGCCCGGCGATCGAAGCCGACGCGACCCGCGAGATCCCCCCGGCGCAGCGGCTCGGCGCCCCGGTCCGTCACACCCGCTCGATGCTCTCGCTCGACAAGTGCTACTCGGGTGAGGAGCTCGAGGCGTGGGCGCAAAAGTTCGAGGGTGGGATCCTGGTGATGCCCAAGATGGACGGGGTCGCTTGCTCGCTGCGCTACACCGAGGCCGGCGAGCTGTTCTTGGCGGCCACCCGCGGGAGCGGCAGCGAGGGTGAGGACATCACCATCAACGCGCTCGAGGTCACCGACATCCCCGCGCAGCTCAACACCGAGGCCGGGGCCAAGCTGTTCGCCGGCCGCAGCCTCGCGATCGAGGTCCGCGGCGAGCTGTTCATGCGCCTGTCGGTGTTCGAGCGCTACAAAGAGCAGTACAGCAACCCGCGCAACCTGACCGCCGGGGCGATCAAGCACAAGGAGCGGGGCAAGACGGGGGCCTACACCCTGAGCTTTTACGCCTACGATCTGATCAACCACGATCTGCACGACGAGCAGGACAAGTTCAAGGCCCTCGAGGCGCTCGGCTTCGCCGTCGAAGAGGTCGAGTTCGTCGCCCGCGAGGCCCTGCCCGAGGCGTTCGAGCGCTGGTCCAAGCGCCGCGCGGAGCTCGACTACGAGATCGACGGGGTGGTCTACCGGGCCGCCGACGTCGGCGAGCAGGTCAGGCTCGGCGAGACCGGCCACCACCCGCGCTGGTCGATCGCCTACAAGTTCCAGGGCGACACCGGGACCACCACCGTCGAGGAGGTCCTGTGGTCCGTGAGCCGGACGGGGACCATCACCCCGGTCGCGCTGTTCAAGCCGATCGAGCTGTCCGGCGCGATGATCGGCCGGGCTGGGTTGCACAACCTCAACCGCTTCGAGGAGCTCGGCTTGAGCGAGGGCGCGACCGTCGAGGTCACCCGGCGCGGCGGCGTGATCCCCCACGTCGAGCGGACCCTCGCCCCGGGCCCGGATGACGAGAAATTCGAGATCCCCACGCGCTGCCCTGGTTGCAACAGCGAGGTCGTCCGTCGCAAGAAGCGCGAGGGCGAATTTTTATGGTGCTCGCAGCCCGAACAGTGCGTCTCGGCTCGGCTCGGCGAGCTCCAGCACTTCGCCAAGGTCGTCGACATCCAAGGCTTTGGGCCCAAGGTGGTGACCCAGGCCGTCGACGCCGGCTTGCTGTCGAGCCCCGTCGATTTTTACACCTTGCGCAGCGACGACCTCGAGGGCCTCGATCGCCTCGGTCGCCGCAGCGCCGACAACCTCGTCGCCCAGGTCGACGCCCACCGGACCCTCGAGCTCCCGGTATTTCTGCAGGCCCTCGGCATCGACCACCTCGGCCGGCAAAACGCGCTGCTGCTCGCCAATGAATTTCGGACCCTCGCCAAGGTCCGGGCGGTGACCCGCGAGCGCCTGCTCGAGGTCCGCGGCATCAAGGACGCGATCGCCGACGCGATCTTGGCCGGGCTCGTCGAGCGCAGCGAGCTGATCGACGGGTCCAGCTCGCTCTCGTGGATCGGCGGCGTCGAGCCCTTGCTCGCGGTGTGCGA
>Ga0114946_10003099_pt1 | contig 11318 bp, 9 predicted proteins | sample WalLakDeSediment_FD_88676 | JGI IMG/M metagenome (GOLD analysis project Ga0114946, IMG submission 88676) | Lake sediment microbial communities from Walker lake, Nevada to study Microbial Dark Matter (Phase II) - Walker Lake 11/02/13 Deep Sediment | ecosystem: Environmental > Aquatic > Freshwater...
CGGATCTCTCGGATGGCTCAGTTGCGAGCAACCAGGTCACAGCACGGCGCAGTCGCCCCAGGTCGTCGCAATGACCCTGCGCCTTTCCCGCCCCGCCAATATCTGCGTTCATTTGCGTTCATTAAGCGGACCTTCTTTGCGAAACCGGTCCGCGGTCTTCTTACCCTGGGCCGCACTCAGGATGCCCCGCAGGATGTTGAGCTCGACCCAATCGGGCCGCGCACGGTGGAACAGCCGCCGCATTCGCCGCATGAGCTTGTGGGACTGCTCGGGGTCGCTGTAGCCGAGGTCGGCCAGGGCGCGGGCGAGGTGGTCGTAGAACCCCTCCATGGCCTCGGCGGTGGCCAGCTCCCTGGGCCCTTCCACGGGCTGCTCCGACCGACCCCCGAGCCAGGCACGGCGGATCTCGTAGGCGAAGACCTGGGCCGCCGCGGCCAGGTTGAGCGAGCTGAACTGCGGGTCGGTCGGGATGTTGACGAGATACTGGCAGCGGGCCAGCTCCTCGTTGCTGAGCCCCGAGCTCTCCCGCCCGAGCACGAGCGCCACCTCCCCCGCCGCGGCCTCCGCGAGCAGCCGCTCCGCGCAATCGGCAGGCGAGAGCAGCGGCCAGGCGACCGTACGCAGGCGCGCGCTCGAGCCGACGGCCAGCCGGCAGCCGGCCAGCGCAGAGGTCAGATCCTCATGGATTCGGGCCGCGGCGAGCAGGTCGTCCGCGCCCGAGGCCAAGGCCAGCGCCTCGGCGTTGGGGAAGTGCCGCGGGCGCACCAGGTCGATGCGCGACAGGCCCATGGTCTTCATGGCGCGGGCCACCGCACCGATGTTCCCGGGGTGGGTGGTCTCGACCAGGACGAAGCGGACGCGCGCGAGCGGGCCGGGGTCAGGATCGGTCATGACGGCCAGGTTCTTGAGAATTTCGCTTCATTGTCAAGCTGTGATGAAGCCGGGGACTTAAGGTATCTTTCCCGCCATGCACCCGACACTCAACATCGCCATCCGTGCCGCCCGCAGCGCGGGCCGCGTCCTGCTCCGCTACTTCGACCGGGTCGATCAGCTCGCCGTGGAGTCCAAGCGCCGCAACGACTTCGTGAGCGAGGTCGACCGCAGCGCCGAGGCCGCCATCATCCAGGAGCTGCGCGGCAAGTTCCCCGACCACGCCATCCTTGCCGAGGAGAGCGGTGCCCAGGGTGCGGGCGACTTCGAGTGGATCATCGACCCCCTCGACGGCACCACCAACTACCTGCACGGCTTCCCCCAGTTCTCGGTCTCCATCGCGCTGCGCCACCGCGGCCGCCTGGAGCAGGCGGTGGTCTACGATCCGCTGCGCGAGGAGATGTTCACCGCCAGCCGCGGTCGCGGCGCCCAGTTGAACGACCGGCGCCTGCGTGTGAGCAACCGCGCGGGGCTCGAGGGGGCGCTGATCGGGACCGGCTTCCCCTTCCGCGATCATCGCCACCTCGACGCCTACCTCGGGATGTTCCGCGCGATGCTGGAGGACACCGCTGGGCTGCGCCGGCCGGGCTCCGCGGCGCTCGATATCGCCTACGTCGCCGCGGGGAGGCTGGACGGCTTCTGGGAGCTCGGGCTCGCGCCCTGGGACCTGGCCGCCGGTGCGCTGCTGGTCACCGAGGCCGGCGGCACGGTCAGCGATCTCGCCGGCGGGGAGCGGTATCTCGATACCGGCAACCTGGTCGCCGGCAACCTCAAGGTCCACCGCGCCATGCTCGCGCGCCTCGCGCCGTTCCGCGGCGAGGCCCTACCGGCCTGAACCGGCGGCCGCCCGGCCGCTACGGCAGGGCGTCGGCCTCCTCCCCCTCCTTCTTCACCGGCATCAGGTCCGCACGGCTCACCCCCAGCGCCACCACGGCCGCGGTCGCGACGTAAACGGTCGAGTAGGTCCCGACGAACACGCCGATCAGGAGCGCGAGCGCAAAGCCGTGGATGATCTCGCCGCCGAAGAAGAACAGGGCGGCGAGCACCATGAGGGTGGTGCCCGAGGTGATGATCGTGCGTGACAGGGTCTCGTTGATCGACTGGTTGATGACCTCGATCACCGTGCCCTTGCGCACCTTCCGGAAGTTCTCCCGCACGCGGTCGAAGATCACGATGGTGTCGTTCAGCGAGTAGCCAATCACCGCCAGCACCGCCGCCAGCACGGGGAGATCGAAGGGGATCTGGAACAGTGAGAAGATCCCGACGGTGAACCAGACGTCGTGGACGATCGCGACCACCGCCCCGACGGCAAACCGCCACTCGAAGCGCAACGCCACGTAGACCAGGATCCCGGCCAGCGCGAACAGGACCGCCAGCCCGCCATCCTCGCGCAGCTCCTCACCCACCTGAGGACCGACGAACTCGACGCGCCGCAGCTCGACCGCGCCCCCCGCGGCGGCGCGGAGCGCCTGGAAGACGCGGTCGCTCAACTGTGCGCTCTCGGCCTCCTCGTCGCCCTCCTGGGGCGCGATGCGGATCATCACCTCGCGCGAGGTCCCGAAGTGCTGCACCGTGGCCCCGCCGAAGCCCGCCTCGGCGAGCGTGGCGCGGACCTCCATGAGCTCGACCGGCTGGGCGTAGCCGACCTCGATCAGGGTACCCCCGGTGAAGTCGAGGCCGAGGTTGAAGCCGCGCCAGAGTATGGACACCAACAGCGCGGCGAGCACGACCGCGGACGCGATCACCGCCGGCCGGCGCCAGCCCATGAAGTCGATATTGAAATCCTTTAACAGATGCATGGCGTCCCCCGCTCAGATGACGAGCTTGCTCAGGCGTTTGCCGCCGTAGAGCAGGTTGATGATGGCGCGGCTGCCGAGGAGAGCGGTGAACATCGAGGTGACGATGCCGATGAAGAGCGTCACCGCGAAGCCCTTGATCGGCCCGGTCCCGAAGCTGAACAGCACCACCGCGGCGATCAGCGTGGTGATGTTGGCATCGACGATGGTGGAGAGCGCCTTGTCGTAGCCCGCGTGGATGCTCGCCTGGGGCGAGTTGCCGTTACGGATCTCCTCGCGGATGCGCTCGAAGATCAGCACGTTGGCGTCGACCGCCATACCCACCGTGAGCACGATGCCGGCGATGCCGGGCAGGGTGAGCGTGGCCTGCAGCAGCGAGAGCACGGCCACGATCAGCACCAGATTGAGGAGCAGCACCAGGTCGGCGACCAATCCGAAGGCGCGGTAGTAGAGCGCCATGAAGATGACGACGAGCACGAAGCCGATGACGACCGAGCGGAAGCCCTGGTCGATGTTGTCCTGACCCAGACTCGGGCCGATGGTGCGCTCCTCGACGATCTGGATGGGCGCGGCGAGCGCCCCCGCCCGCAGCAGCAGGGCCAGGTTGTGCGCCTCGGTCGAGCTGTCGAGGCCGGTGGTCTGGAAGCGCCGGCCGAAGGGCTCGAGGATATTGGCGACGCTGATCACCTCCTCGGTGCGCACCGAGCGTTTGACCGGCTGGCCGTCGACGAGGCTGGTGAGGGTGCGGTTCTCGATGAAGACGACCGCCATCGGCCGGCCGACGTTCTCGGTGGTCACCGCGCGCATGCGCCGCGCGCCCTGGCCGTCGAGGCTCACGAACACCGCCGGCTGACCGGTGCGCTGGTCGAACCCCGCCGCGGCGTCGGTGATCTGATCACCGGTGACGATCACCCGCCGCAGCAGGAGCACGGGACGCCCGTCGCGGTCGCGGTAGAGCTTGCTGCCGACCGGCACCCGGCCTTCGAGGGCGTCCTCGACGCTGTGCTCGGTGTCGACCAGGCGGTACTCCAGGGTGGCGGTGGCGCCCAGGAGCTCTTTGAGTCGGCCGGGGTCCTGGGCGCCGGGGAGCTGGACCACGATGCGCCGGTCACCCTGCTGCTGGATGAGGGGCTCGGCGACGCCCAGGGCGTCGACCCGATTGCGCAGGGTGGTGATGTTCTGCTGCAAGGCGAACTTACGCACCGCCAGCTCGTCGGCCGGGGTCATCGAGGCATAGAGGAAGGACTCCCCGCCTTGCTCCGTGGTCGCCAGCGCAAGCTCGCGGAACTCGCGATCGATCAGCCGCTGCGCCTGGTCGCGGCTCTCGGTGTCACGGAAACGCACCACAATCCGCCCGCCGTCGCGACTGACCGTGGTATAGCGGACCTTCTCGTTGCGCAGCAGGGTGCGGATGTCGCCGGCATAGCGCTCCAGCGACTGCTCGATGGCGGCCTCCATGTCGACGTCGATCAGCACGTGGATGCCGCCGCGCAGGTCGAGCCCGAGGAACATGGGCTGGATACCCAGGGCGCGCAGCCACCCCGGCAGATCCGGCGAGAGGGTCAGGGCATTGGTGTAACGGTCGGAGAGGGTCGCCTCGATCGCCTCTTGTGCACGGAGCTGGTCGGCGGCGTCGTCGAAACGCACCAGTAACCGCGCGCTGGCAAGCCGCTCGATCCCGCGATACTCGACGCCGGCGTTCTCCAGTGCGGCCTTCACCTCGCCGAGGCTGGCATCGGTGAGCTCCACCCCTCGGGCCGGGGCGATCTCGATCGACGGGTTCTGGGGGAACACATTCGGCAGCGCGTAGAGCAGGCCGAACAGGACCACGCCCAGGATGAGGAGGTTCTTCCACAGGGGGTATCGGTTCATCGGGATTCCGTCACAGATGGGGCCGGGCGCGGACCCCCGGCGCGGCCGCCGCACAAACGGGGGGCGGGCACCGTCAGGGCACCGCGGCGGCGCCGTTCACCTCGAGCCACGGCGATCAAAGCTCCTTGAGCGAGCCCTTGGGCAGGACCGATTCGACCGCCTGACGGCGCACCTTGAGCTGCACCCCGTCGGCCACCTCGACCTCGGCAAAGCTCTCGCCCAGCTCGACGATGCGCCCGGCGATGCCGCCCATGGTGACCACCTCGTCGCCCTTGGCGAGGGCATCGACCATCTTCTTGTGCTCCTTCTGCCGCTTGATCTGCGGCCGGATCATCAGGAAGTAGAGCAGGACGACCAGACCGATGGGAAACAGTAGGCCGAGCAAAGGGTCGCCCTGTTGGGCCGCGACAGGGGCCTCGGCCAGGGCGTCGGAGATGAGAAAGCTCATGGGAGACCCTCTTGGGAATCGGTTCTCAGGGGAGGCGTCGGAAAATCAGCCGCGGATTATGGCACAGCACCACCGAGTTTACAGGCCGAGCGCCGGGATTGCCGGGGCCTCAGGCCTGCCCCTCGCACGCCGGGTCAAGGCGCTGATCGTAGAAGGCACGCACGAAGGGGCCTAGCCGTCCCGCGACGATCGCGTCCCGGATCTCGCGCATCAGCTCCTGGTAGTAGTAGAGATTATGCGTGGTGTTGAGCCGGGCACCGAGGATCTCGTTGCAGCGGTCGAGGTGATAGAGGTAGGCGCGGGTGTAATTGCGGCAGGTGTAGCAGCCACAGGCCGGATCGAGCGGGCGCTCGTCGCTTCGGTGGCGGGCGTTGCGGATGCGCACCACCCCGGTGCGGGTGAAGAGGTGACCGTTGCGGGCATTGCGGGTGGGCAGGACGCAGTCGAAGAGGTCGATGCCGCGGAGCACCGCCTGGACGATGTCCTCCGGACGGCCCACCCCCATCAGGTAACGGGGCCGCTCCGCGGGCAGGCGCTCGGCGAGGAAGTCGAGGATGCGCAGCCGATCCGCCGGGGGCTCCCCGACCGAGAGCCCGCCCACCGCATAGCCGTCGAAGCCGATCGCCGTCAGGCCGTCGAGCGAGGCCGCGCGCAGGTCCTCGTGCATCCCGCCCTGGACGATCCCGAAGAGGGCGGCCGGGCTGTCGCCGTGCGCGCTGCGGCTGCGCGCCGCCCAGCGCAGCGACAGCGCCATCGAGGCGCGCGCCTGGGCGTGGTCGGCCGGATAGGGCGTGCACTCGTCAAAGATCATGACGATGTCCGAGCCGAGCGCCCGCTGCACCGCCATCGACTCCTCGGGTCCGAGAAAGACCGGGCTGCCGTCGATCGGGGAGCGGAAGTGCACGCCCGCCTCGGTGATCTTGCGCAGCGCCCCGAGGCTGAAGACCTGAAAGCCGCCGGAGTCCGTCAGGATGGGCCGCTCCCAGTGCATGAACCCATGCAACCCGCCGTGGCGGCCAATCACCTCGGTGCCGGGGCGGAGCATGAGATGAAAGGTGTTGCCGAGGATGATCTCGGCACCCAGACCGATCAGCTCCTCCGGCGTCATCGCCTTGACGGTGCCGTAAGTCCCCACCGGCATGAAGGCGGGGGTCTGTACCTCGCCGCGAGGGAGCGCTAGCCGGCCGCGGCGCGCGGCGCCGTCGCTCGCAATCCGCTCAAAGCGCATCGCAATCCAACAGGTCGCGCAGGCCGGAGAGGTCGGCCACTTCGGCGAGCGGTGGATCCAGGCCCTCCGGCCAGGGGCGACCGTCGCGGTTGACCCAGACCGCCGCCATGCCGAGACGCCGCGCCGGCTCCACGTCGAGCCAGGGGTCATCCCCGACATGCAGCGCCTCCTTCGGGCCGACCTCGGCCAAGGCCAGGGCGTGAAGGAGGAGTGCCGGGTCCGGCTTACGGGCACCGACCAGGGCGGCAGTGAGCGAGTGGTGAAAGAGCCCGGCGAGCGGCGTGCGCGCCACCTCGGAATTGCCGTTGGTCACCGACACCAGGCAGTGATCGGTGCCCAGCGCGCGCAGCAGCGGGATGACCTCGGCGTAGGGCTCCACGCGGTTGCGGTGGTCGAGGAAGACCGCCATCGCCTCGTCCGCGAGGACCTCGGCGTAGCCGAGGCGCACGAGGACGTCGGCCAGGGCGTCGCGGCGCACGCGCGTCAGGTCATGGGCGATCTCCGGCCGCGCGGCCGTCAACGCCTGGCGGTGACGGCGCAGCGCGTTGTGGTCGTAGACCGCCGTCACCCGCGGAGCGACCTGTGACAGCCAGTGGTAGAGCGCCGACTCGGCCTGACGGATGGTCGGGCCGCAGGGCCAGAGGGTGTCGTCGAGATCGACGGTCAGCAGCTTGAATCGGGTCGTCACGCGTGTCTTGGCAAACTGGGTCGAGCCCCAACATTTTGCATCGTCCTGCCACAACCCCAAACCCGCAGATTGCGCCGAGAGGAGCCCATGCCCTGGTTGCGCAGAACGACCGAGATGCCGAGGCCCGAGGATGCACTGCCGGGGCGCACCTCGGCGATGGCGGTGACTGACCGGCACCTCGTCATCGGTAACCCCATCCTGCCGCCGTTCCCCGAGGGCATGGAGGTCGCCCTCTTCGGATTGGGCTGCTTCTGGGGCGCTGAGCGCCGCTTCTGGCAGCTCCCCGGCGTCTACACCACGGCAGTCGGGTACGCGGGCGGATTCACCCCGAACCCGACCTACGACGAGGTGTGCTCCGGACTCACCGGGCACAATGAAGTCGTGCGCGTCGTGTTCGATCCCGCCCAGGTCCCCTACGCCGAGCTCTTGCGCCGCTTCTTCGAGTGGCACGACCCGACCCAAGGCATGCGCCAGGGCAACGACATCGGCACCCAGTACCGATCGGGGATCTATACCGGCGGCGAGGCGCAGGAGGCGACGGCCCGCAGCGCCCTGGCGGCCTACGGCGAGTCACTGGCCGCCGCCGGTTTGGCGCCGATCACGACCGAGATCGTCCCTGCCCCCCAGTTCTATTACGCCGAGGACTACCATCAGCAGTATCTGGCCAAGAATCCCGGCGGCTACTGCGGGCACGGCGGCTGCGGCGTCCCCTACCCCGCCTGAGGGCAACCAAGGACCCAGGGCGACGCCGAGTCATCGACCGACCCTGCCCCGTCCCCGGTGGGCACGGAGTGCGCAGGTCGATGCGGCGGCCCTGGCCCCCTACCCCCTGCCGTAGGCGCCCAGTCCCCCTTCTCGACTCAAGGCGAGTCGATCGGTCGGCGGCTGTTCGGGTCATCGAGTGCCGCGCTCGACACCTCCCCCGTGAGCAGTGCCCGGATCGTCGCCGGCGGTCCCGGATGGCTCAAGTAGTATCCCTGCATTTCATCGCACCGATGTTTTTGCAAGAAGGCCAACTGCACCGGATTCTCCACGCCTTCGGCAATCACCTTGAGCCGCATGCTGTGCGCCATCGCGATGACCGCCAGGGCGATGGCGTTGTCGCCCTCATCGGCGACCAGGTCACCGACGAAGGAGCGGTCGATCTTGAGGTGATCGATGGGAAACCGTTGCAAGTAGCTCAATGACGAATACCCGGTGCCGAAGTCATCGATCGACAAACAGACCCCGATCCGCTTGAGCGCGCGCAGGGTGGCGATATTGCTCTCCACGTCCTTCATGAGCAGTCCCTCCGTGATCTCCAGATCGAGATGATCCGGCTCCAGGCCGGCCTCCTCGAGGGTGCGTCCGACCAACTCGACGAGGCCCGGCCGCAAGAACTGACGGGGTGAGAGATTGATTGCCATTCGCAACGGCGGAAGCCCCTCCTGCTGCCATAAGATGGCTTGCTGGCAGGCCGTGTGCAGCACCCACTCGCCGATGATCTCGATCAGACCGGTCTCCTCGGCCAGCGGCACGAACTGTGCCGGCGAGATCAGCCCGCGCTGGGAGTGGTGCCAGCGCAACAGCGCCTCGACCCCGATGATTTGGCCATGGCGAAGATCCATCTGTGGCTGGTAGTGCAACTCCAGCTCGTTGCGCTCCAGGGCGTAGCGCAGGCTTTGTTCCAGCGTCAGGCGCTCGAACGCGCGAACGTGCATTTCCCGACTGTAGAACTGGATCGTGTCGCGGCCGTTGTCCTTGGCGCGGTGCATGGCAGTATCCGCGTTCTTCAGCAGTGCCTCCGCCGTCTGGCCGTCCTTGGGATAGAGGCTGACGCCGATGCTCGCAGTGACGAAGCATTCGTGGTTTTCGATGTGAAAGCAGGGCGCAAGGGTTCCCAGGATCTTTTGCGCGAACCTTGCCACCTGGTCTTCCGAAGACAGGTCTTCCACTAACAGGACGAAGGTATCGCCATCCAACCGTGCGACCGTGTCTTCTCCGCGTACCCGTGCCAGAAGGCGGGTCGCCGTCGCCCGCAGCAGGGTGTCGCCCGCGGTATGGCCCAAGCCATCGTTGATCTTCTTGAAGTGATCCAGGTCCACGCACAGCAAAGCGAGGCTCCGGCCGGTGCGACGAGCGCGGGCGATGGCGCGGTTGAGCCGGTCTTGAAGCAAGTGCCGGTTCGGCAACTGCGTGAGCGCATCGTGCGTGGCCTGATAGGCCACTTGCTGGGTCAGCCGGCGGTGCTCGCTGAGGTCACTGAACGCAACGATCGCGCCGAGCGCCCGCCCGCGCAAATCGCGAATCGGTGCCGCTGAGGCCCGCACCGCGTATTCCCGGCCGTCGCGACGAACCAGGACCCCGTGCTCGGGCAGCTCGATGAGTCGATTCTCTTGCAGGCACTGCGCGGCCAAGTCCAGCCCGGTGCGGTGATCCGGGTCGTCGGCCAAGCGGAACACCGCGCCCAGCGGTTGGCCGCGGACCGCCGCCTGCGGACAGCCCAGCAAGGATTCGGCGATGGGATTGAGCGATTCCACGCGGCCCTGCGCATCCGTAACCACCACGGCGTCGCCGATGGAATGTAGCGCGGTCCGAGCGCGCTCCTGCTCCATCAGCAGTGCGCGCCGCGCCTGTCGCCAGCGCCAACCGATCCAGAGCGGACAACCCAGGGCCTGGAACAACAGCGCCGCCGACGCAGGAAACCAGACCTGCGCGGTCTGCAGCAGTGCGAAGCTCAGGGCGAGCGTCAGCGACAGCATCAATCCCGCAAGCGGTAGCGTCCAACCCGGCGGAAAGACCGCATAGGCCAGCAACGGCGCCAAGACCAGGATCGCTGTCAGCAGCATGACGCCGCTCGGGGCCAAGGGTGCGATGGTCATCCCCCGCAACAGGGCATCGAGGACGTTGGCGTTGAATTCCACCCCTGGCATCGGCGCCGACCGGGCGGAGACCGGGGTCGGCAATGCGTCGCCCAAACCAGCGGCGGTGGCGCCGACCAGCACCCACTTGTCGCGAAAGGCGCTTGGGTCGAGCGCCCCGCTCAATGCGTCGTGGTAGGAGACTCGCGGAAAGTGTCCCGCAGGTCCGGCGAAGGGAATCAGGATGTAGTAATCCCGTTGCCAGGCGCCGGCGGACCTCGGGCGGGTCGGCGCCGCGCGCTCGCCCGGCAGGGTTTGCCAACCGCTGGGATCGGCTGTTTCCAGCAGGGCCAGGGATAGGGTCGACCAGAGCGGCGTGCCCAGGCCCGCTTTGAGAAAGACCCCGCGGGCGATGTTGTCGGCGTCGAGCTCGACATCCACGTGCCCCAGCCGGGCGGCGGCCTGCGCCAGCGGCGCGATGGGCAGGGTCTCGATCAGGTCCCCGCCCGCGCGGGTCTGCTCGTTGAGTACCGGCAAGACGACCCGGCCGTACTCGGCCAGGGCGGCCGCCAGCTCCAGGTCCGCCGCGGGATCAGCGCGGTCGGGCTCGGCGAATACCAGGTCCAGCGCCACCGCCTTCGCGCCCGCCGCCGCCAGCTTGCGGACCAGCTCGGCGTGGACCTGGCGCGACCAGGGCCAGCGCCCGAGCCTGTGCAAGCTCTCCTCGTCGATGGCAACGATGACGATCTCCCCGACGGGGACCCGCGATGCCGCGGACAGGTGCCAGTCGTAGAACAACAGGTCCCAGCGGTTCAGCCAGCCCGTTCGGACGAGCGCTAGTGCCAGCAGGACGAGCGCCAGCGCCAGGCCCGCCCTGCCGAGCCAGTGGTCAGGGAACCGCCGCCATCTGATCACAGCGCCAGGATCAGCCCGAGAACCGTAATGATCAACAGCGGCCAATAGTGCGCCGGCGGAACCTCGATTCGCTGGGCTGGGCCGTAAGGTCCGATCTTGCCATCGGCGTCGATGGTCCGGATGCGCAGGTAATGGAAGCCGGATTCCGGTCTCGTGATGGTCACTTGTGGCTCGGATACCCGGCGATCGACAGTGACGGCCTCGAACTGGGCATCGCTCGCCAGTTGGAACTGATACTGCTGACCCGGCAGACCCGCGCTCCAGCGCAAGGTGATCTCGTGCTCGGTGACTTCGGGCGCCTCCAGCTTTGGCGTGGCTTGCAGTCGGAAGGACTGTGGATCAGCGAAGGGGCCTATCCGGCCGCTCCTGTCCTGGGTGGCCACCCGCCAAAAATACAGGCCCGGCTCCAGCGGACGATCCAAGCTCAGGCGCGAGCCGGTGTACTTGGGCCGGTCGACCAGCAAGGTCGCGAAACGTTCGTCTTCGGCCAATTGGAAATGATAGGCCGCCGCGTTGCGCGGTTGCGCCCACTCGAAGGTCAGCGCCTGCTCGAGGACGATATCCCGATCCGCCGGCCGAATCAGGAACGGTGGCTCCGGAC
>Ga0114946_10003102_pt1 | contig 11310 bp, 10 predicted proteins | sample WalLakDeSediment_FD_88676 | JGI IMG/M metagenome (GOLD analysis project Ga0114946, IMG submission 88676) | Lake sediment microbial communities from Walker lake, Nevada to study Microbial Dark Matter (Phase II) - Walker Lake 11/02/13 Deep Sediment | ecosystem: Environmental > Aquatic >...
CACCAGCGCCTGGCCGGCCTCGTCGTGAAGCTCCCGGGCGATGTTGAGCCGTTCGGTTTCCTGCGCCTCAAGCAGGCGCCGGGAAAGGAAACGCATTCGCGTCGCCGATGCCTGCATCTGCTCGAAGAGAATCGCGTTCTCGACGGCCACCGAAGCCTGGGATGACATCGCTTCTGCCAGCCTGACATGCTCGTCGTTGAAGTAGTCGGCCTCCCGCTTGGCGAGTGAGAACAAACCGGCCACGTCGCCGCGGGCGAACAAGGGGACGCCCATCCAGCTTGCCTCGGATGCGCGAACCGCCGGCAGGCGCCAATTGGGGTGAACGTGAACATCGGGGATCATCACCGGGGTTCCGGTCTTCAGGATGCCGTGGACAACGGGATAATCAACCGGATCGAAATCTGATCGCAACTCAGGCGGCAGGGGGACGACTTGATCGCCGTCGAAGACCGCCCGAACGCAGACCCTCGACCCCTCCTCGATCAGCATCACGCTGGCGCGGTCGAAGGGGACCATTCGTCGCAGGCGGTCGAGCAGAGTCACCAGCACGGTCTCGCGGTCAAGGCTGCGTGTGAGCACAATGGTCGCCTCGCGCAGGGTGTCGGCGATGTGTCGGGCGTGTCGCTCGGCTTCATGCGCGAGCCAGCGGTCGGTCACATCCCGGGCGACACTCAGGACGGACCGAATGGCGCCCTGCTGCACGGGTTCCGGAACGAGACGGCAATCGAAATACCGCGTCCCCGTCGGACCTGGGAGCGCGAATTCGAGTGTTTCCCCCTGTCCGGTTGTGAACACCCTCTGCAGGGCCGCGTCCCATCGATCGGCGAACTCGGAGGAGAATCCCAGGTCGCGGTTTGTCTTGCCCGGAAACTCGTACGAGGGGCGGTCGGTCACCTGCCCGACCGCAGGGCTGACGTAGAGGTAGCGGTGCTCCAGGTCGAAGCGCGCGATGATGTCGGGAAGGTTCTCCACCAATGCCTTGTACTTCTCCTCAGCGTCGTGCAGGTGCATGGAAGTATCGAGCACCTGATTGGCGAGGGCTTTCCGGTTCCTCTCGAGGCCGTTGACGGTGCGGGCGGTGAGCATCGCCACGGCGGCCATTTCGGCGAATACCTCGGCGAGTTGAGCTTCAGCGTCGGAAAAACCCCCGGACCCGTTCATCAGGACGAGGAATCCGGTCACGTTGCCGGCGATAATGATCGGGGCGCCCAGCGCTTTCACCGACGCTGCGGGGTCTCCGCCCTGGGATCCCTGCGGTGCGTCCATGGGCGGGATGTCGGCGATGACCACCCGGCCAACCTTGGCGGCGCGGGCGCAGAGTCGGCGGATTTGCAAAGGCAGCGTGCCGGTGGGGGAAATCTGGAGGTCGCCAGGATAAAAACACACGGGCTCAAGGACCTTCCCGCTCTTCGGGCGGATGGCCACAAGCCCGGCCTCCGCTCCGAGAATCGACGTGCACGCCTCCAAAATCGCTCTTGTCGCATCGGTAAAGGCCTGATTCTCCAGCACTGCGCGCGCCGCCGCAAGCAGCGCGGCTACCTCGCGGCTGCGACCGTTCCTCTGTTCTTTCGGTTCAGACGTCTTCCTCACCTGGTCTTCCCCAAGACTTCAACAAACGCCCCCGATCCCCGGCCGCCCTCTCACGGTTGCGTTGGGGAGCCAGAGGAGAACGACCGAGAATCAGTTATCTTGCAGAAATAATACCACCTCCATCCGTGCGCCCGGCCGCCTCCAGGATCGATGAGAGCCACCATCGGTGGCCTGTCACCCTGCAAAAATGATTCCGGCGTCGGCCTTGCCGCCGTGGTCCAGTTGGCCTCCTGCCCGCCGGAAGGGAAAACGACGGTGGATCTCTTCTGAGGTCTTCCCCTGTTGGCCTTCATCAAATTCATTATGGTCCGATGGGTCCGTGGCGTGAACCGTGGTTTCTACCGGGCCCCGTCGGGGGGAACTAAGTAGAAACTACTCAAGAGGGCTGCATCTGCTCGGGGAAGCTGCGGCCATTCCGGCGTTGCTCCCGGCCGGCCGACGCGCGGTCCTCTGTGGTGTCAAGGACGTGCAGGCCATCTCGGCTTCAGGCGACTACGAGAATCCGGCCGCGGCCGGCATCGAGGCGCTCAACCCGGCGCGTTCTCAGGGGGCTCGCCGTTGCTCCGGCAGCGCACCAACCCAGCTCGAACGGCTGCCTCGCGGCGCACGGCTGAGAGGTCCGGGTTCGGGCGGGCGATCAGCGGAGAGGTAGTAAGTACCCAGGTCGCGGTGATCGATTCGGGTATTTTTTGCGCTTCCCTACGGTGCGGATGGGGGCTAGGTTGGAGATAGGCTCGGGAAACGAGCTGCTCGTCGGAACGCGGAATCGCTAGGCTCGACGGGACTGGAGGACTCTCATGCTCTGGACAATTCTGGTTATTCTTTTGGTTTTGTGGCTTCTCGGTCTGGTCACTTCCACCACCCTGGGCGGTGCGATCCACATCCTGCTGGTGGCGGCTGTGATCATCCTGATCGTCAGACTCGTTTCCGGCAGGCGCCTGCTCTAGAGCCCCCCAGGTGACGACGGATCTGGCCCGGCGAAGGGCCGGCGCCCTGAGGAACACCCGCCGTCGGGACATGCACGTCGTTTCAGGATCTTGCGGCATCGAGCCGACCATCCTGAAGTCATATGACCGCAGTTGGACTGTCTGGAAAGGAAGAGCACCATGAGCGCACTCAAGATCGCGGCCGTCGTGTTGATCGCTGCCGGCGTCATTGGGCTGGTGTACGGCGGCATCACCTACACCAGGTCGACCCACGAAACCAAGATTGGCCCGCTGGAATTCTCGATCAAGGACAAGGAGACCATCAACATCCCGTTGTGGGCTGGAATTGGTGCAGTCGTCATCGGAGGGGGCTTGCTCTTCGTTCGAACCAAGAGCTAGCAGCAATTCCATGGGAGTCTTAGTCGCAGCGCGGCCAATCCCGGCGCGGCCCCGAGGCCCTCAGAGAGGATGTTGACATCCCGTGGCCACGGTAAACAGGCAAATCAAGCTCGCTGCACGGCCGGTTGGTCTTCCCAAGGTATCGGACTTCAACCTGGTTTTCGCTCCCCTCCCTTCTCCCGGTGAAGGCGAGGTGCTGACTCAATCGATGTACCTCTCGTTCGATCCGTCGATGCGAGTGAGGATGAACGAGGACGGACCCTCTACACGGTCGATCGCTCTTGGTGCGGTCCTGCCCGGTGCTGCGGTCGCTCAAGTGATGGAAGCGAAAAATTCCGAGTTCTCCCCTGGTGACATCGTCGAAGGCCCGCTGGGCTGGCAGGAATATGCCGTGGACTCGGGGCGTGGGCTGAGAAGGGTCGATCCCGACGTGAACCCGGTTTCCCTGGCGCTCGGAGTCCTGGGAACACCGGGGCTGACGGCGTACTTCGGAATTCTGGACGTCTGTAGCCCGAGTCCTGGCGAGACCGTCGTGGTATCCGGGGCGGCGGAGTCGGTGGGTATGGTCGCCGGCCAGATCGCGAAGCTTCAGGGGTGTCGCGTTGTCGGGGTGGCTGGTTCCGACGCCAAGGTCTCGTGGCTGCTCGAGGAACTCGGGTTCGACGCCGCCTTGAATCACAAGGGGACGGAGAACGGCCACGACGAACTCAAGAGGCTCTGCCCCGCCGGTGTCGACGTCTACTTCGACAACGTGGGAGGCGTCATCACTGATGCGGTCTTGCGGTTGATCAACGTGCATGCTCGGATCGCGGTCTGTGGGCAGCTCTCCCAGTACAACCTGGAGGAGCCCGAACATGGGCCTCGCTGCTGGGGCCAGTTGATCGAGAAGCAGGCGAAAGTGCAGGGCTTCGTGGTTTCCGCCTTCGCCGAGCGTTTTCCCGCTGCGCTCAAGCAACTGAACCTTTGGCTGCAGCGCGGGGAGCTGAAATACCGGGAGGAGGTCTCGCTCGGCATCGAGAGCGCACCGCAGGCTTTCATCGGCATGCTGCAGGGAAAGAATCAAGGGAAACAACTGGTGCGGCTCTCGGAACACTGAGGGCGTTGAATCCGCCCCGGATTGTCACGAATTCGGGAGGCGAGCGGCTACAGTCCCGGCGCCCGGGTCGCGGAGTCGGGGTTGAGCAGGATTGCCGGGTCCACCCGGGCGCCCAGCCAGCGCACCCCGAAGTGCAGGTGCGGCCCCGTGGACCGGCCGGTGGAGCCCACGGTGCCGATCACCTGGCCGCGCTTCACATCTTGTCCCTCGGTGACCGCGATGGTGTCCAGGTGGAAGTACATGGTGATCAGGCCGCCGCCGTGGTCGAGATAGACGCTCTTGCCGGCGAAGAAGTGCTCCTCGGCCAGCAGCACCGTGCCCTGCTCGGCGGCCAGCACCCGGGTCCCCTTGGCGGCCCGGTAGTCCACACCGCTGTGGGGGCTGCGTGGCTCGTTGTTGAAGACCCGCCGGGCGCCGAAGGCCCGGCCCGGCGCCATGGTGTCCAAAGGAGAGTCCAGCGGCAGCGTGAACCGTGGGCGCGTGTGCTGTTGCCACAGGGCGGCGACCTTGCGGGATTCCCGGCGGGAGCGCTCCTGGTCCTCGGCGGAGAGGTGCACCATGTGCTCCGCCACCGTGAGGCGCTGCTCCGGATAGGGGTAGGGCCCGACGCGGATCACCAGGCTCTCCCGGCCGGCGGCTCCGGTGCGGCTGGCCGTGAGTTCGCCGCTGGCCAGCAGATCCACGGGCACCCAGCACTCTCCGGCGACCGGCGCCCAGACCCGGTCTCCCGATTCACAGGTGGTGATGCCGCTTCCCCCCCAGCGCACGACGCTTCCGGGAGGTGCGGTTACGGTTTGCGCTGGCGGCGAGGCCGCGGCTGCGGGGCCGGCCAGCAGCAGCCACAGGGCGACGGACACGGTTCGACTGACTCTCTTCTTCATAGTCCCCAATGGTAGCGGGTCCGGCAGGGCGGTTCTCGCCGCCGGGGTGAATCTTTCCGATCGTGGCGCGTACTATGGAACGTGGAGGCAATCCTGATTCCGTCGGGTCCGAGTCACCCCCCCGCCGCTGCGGCCAGCAGCGAGGCCGAACTGGTCTCCGGCGCCTTGGCCGGTATGCCGGAGGCGTGGGAGGCCTTGCTCGTCCGTTGCCGGAAGACCTCCTACCTGGTTGCGCTGCAGCTCCTCGGCAGCCGCGAGGACGCCATGGATGTGGCCCAGGATGCCCTGCTGCGCCTGGTCAGGTCCCTGGATCGGTTCGACACCGCACGATCCCTGACACCATGGGTGGCTGCCATCACCCGCAACCTCGTGGTGGACCTGGTGCGCCGGCAGAAGGTGCGGCGGGCTGATTCCCTGGAAGCCCTTTTGTCCCAGGGAGGCGTGGAGATGGCGGACCACTCGGACTCCCCGGAGGCCGACGCCGAGCGCCGGGAGTTGCGGGCCCGGGTGGCGCGGGCAGTGCGGGAGCTTCCCCCGCTGTACCGGGAGGTGATCGTGCTGCGGGACTACCAGGATCTCACCTACGACGAGATCGCCGGGGTGCTGGAGATTCCCCGGGGAACTGTCATGTCCCGGCTGCACCGGGCCCGCTCCCTGTTGCGGGGGGCGCTGGCATCCGGGACTCCACCGAAGGGAGGCGCAGGATGAGCGGACCGTGCGCCAAGGGCTTCCCCGAGGAACTGCTGAGCGGCTATCTGGACCACGAACTGACCCAGGCTGACGAACAGAGGGCACGCCTGCACCTGGAGGATTGTCCTGATTGCAAAGCGGTGCTGGGAGATTTGCAGATACTTCGGGAGGCTGCAATGACAACGAACTTCTCTGAACCGAACCCCACGGAATGGGGTGAGCTGCCCCGGGGGCGCGCTTCGGCGGCTTTCCGCTCCCTGGGCTGGATCGTGGTGGTGATCTGGCTGGCAGCCGTGGTCGGGTACGCCGCCTGGGAGCTGGCCACCGGGCCCGAGCGCCTGGCGGTCAAGCTCCTCACCTTTGGCGGCATCAGCGGCGTGTCGCTGCTGCTGATCTCGGTGCTCATCGACCGGGTCCGCACGGCGCGGACCGACCGCTACACGGGGGTGGAGCGATGATCGTGGTCACTTCAGCGGAGATAGCGGGCAAGCGGGTGGTCCGCACCCTGGGCCTGGTACGGGGCAACACCATCCGGGCCCGTCACCTCGGGCGGGATATTCTGGCCTTGCTGCGCAACATCGTCGGCGGTGAGATCACCGAGTACACCAAGATGCTGGGCGAGTCGCGGGAACAGGCGCTCGACCGCATGGTGGAGGAGGCCCGTTCCCTGGGCGCCAACGCCGTGATCAGCACCCGCTTTATGACCTCTTTGGTCATGCAGGGGGCGGCCGAACTCCTGGCCTACGGCACCGCCGTCATCGTCGAAGACCAAAAATAGAGGTGCCAGGCACACCATTCCGCCATTGTTTGTGACATTTTTAGTACGATTTGGCTGATTTATGGTTTTCGACCCAGGCGGGCGACGGCGCTGGAGGCGGCAAACCCCGCCCCGATCAGGACCAGGGCAGCGAGGACCTGACCCGGTGACGGCGCGAAGAAGGCGGTCGGGTAGTCCTTGGCCGCCACCTCCGCCACCATCTCCTGGTTCGTCAAGGTGATGCCGCGAATGACCTCGCCGATCTGCGGGGCAACGGAGCGCTGGAACGGCCAGAGTCCGAATACCGCCCCCAGAAGCAGGCCGAGCAGCACGCCCAGGGTGGGACGTTCGTGGCGGTCCAGCAGCCGCTTGAGAAGGTTGCTGACCCCCACCACCCCGATTGCCACCCCGATGCCGACCGGAATGAAGACCTTGAGCGCCTCGGCCAGTCCGAGCCAGTCGCCGGCGGTGAGGCTGCCCCGAACCTGATCCACGGCAGCCAGGATGGTCAGGTACTGGCCCAGCACCAGCAGGAGGTAGCCTCCTGAGACGCCGGGCAGCACCATAGCCGAGCCGCCCGCGGCGCCCGCCAGGATCAACAGGAATACGGCGTGGATTCCCCCGGCGCTGGTGCTGAGGCTGCCCGGGTCTGCCAGGGCCAGCGCGGCCATGGCCGTGACCCCGGCGGCGGAGGTAACTGCCACGGCGCCGTCCAGAGGGCGGAGCATCCGCCAGAGCACGGGGGCGCCCCCCAGGGTCAGTCCGATAAACAGCGAATACATGATCCAGCGGTGGTCGACCACCAGCCTTCCCACCGGTCCGGCCAGGGTAGCGATGGCCAGGAATCCGGCTCCCGCCACACACGCCAGAATCAACAGGGTCCGCCGCCGGAAGGTGAGGGTGGTGACCTCAGCCACACCGCGGATGAAGTCGGGATAGATTCCCACCGCCAGCAGCATGGTCCCGCCGGAGATGCCCGGAACCAGGTTGGCCAGGCCCATGAGAATGCCGCCCACCAGGCTGCGCACGAGGAGGAGCGGCCTCACAAGGCCGACGTTGGCAGGCGCCCCCCGTCGGGGATGTCGTGTCGCGGCGGCGGTCTCGGGTTCAGGTGCACTGGTCACGGGCATCACCAAGAGGGCGGCAGCCGATGGCGGAATCAGCCCAGCGGCCGGGCCGGAACCGAGAATACCATCGGCGGTTCTGGTGTTGTAGCTGTTCTGTGGTTCCAACGGCCACGGAGAGGGGTCTCGGCGGGTTGTGACGAAGGTGAAGGGGGGACGGGCGAAAACGGCGGATCGGTCGGCGAGGTCGCCGCGTGGCAAGGCGTGGTCGACGCGTCGAGGGCTTGGCCTTTCCGGTTTGGTGGTCCTGGCGGCCGGCGCCGCCGCGGTGGCCGGCTGGAGCCTTGCCAATCGCGTAGGGGCGCTTTCCGGGGCCGGGGCGGTCGCGCCCTTTGCCGCGACCGCCCTGCTCGCTGCTCTGCTGGTGCTCGTTGTAAGAAGAGCCCTGTCGTCGCGGGCCAATCCCATGACGCCGGGCAAGGGTAACCTGGATGCCCACCTGCTGCTCAAAGCTGTGGAACAGAGTCCCAGCGCCGTGGTGATCACAGACCCCCAGGGCAAGGTGGTCTACGTCAATCCCCGCTTCGTGGAGATCACCGGGTGGTCGTTTGAGGAGATCCGGGGGAAGAATCCTCGGGTGCTCAAGTCCGGCAGCATGTCGGACGAGGTGTACCGCGACCTCTGGGCGACCATTCGGGCCGGCGGCACCTGGCGGGGTGAACTGCTCAACCGGGCCAGAGCCGGAGAGGAGTACTGGGTTTTCGCCGCCATGTCCGGGGTGCGCGACGGACAGGGGGCCATCACCCACTTCATCTCGGTCAAGGAGGACATCACCCGCCGCAAGGAAGCCGAGGCGGAGCTGGCGCGCCTCAGCAGCGAGCTGGATCGGCAGCGGCGTTTGCTGGACGAGGTCTTGCGGGCCACACCCGACGCCATCCTCATGGTGGACCGGGAGGGGGTCGTCGCATTTGCCAACCGGGCTGCCCAGGCCGCGGCCGCCGAAGGTGCGGGCCAGCTCGCCGGCCGGCGTTGGACCGAGTTATCTCTCACTTCCTCGGCGGCCGAACGTTTCGAACTGGAACGGCAGCAGGTCCTGGTGTCCGCCCGCTCGGTAGGGGGCCAGGTCAGCGTCACCGGAGACGGGGTCGATCGGGAACTGGAGTACACGCTGGTTCCCGTACCGGGAGACGAAGGCGTCCCCGAAACCGTGGTGGCGACCCTGCGGGATGTCACCCGGCGCGAGGCCATGGAACGGGCGCTCAGGGCCAGCGAGGAGCGATTCCGTGCCCTGGTTCAGAACTCCTATGACATGATCACGGTGCTGGCCGAGGACGGCTCGATCCAGTACGAGAGCCCATCCGTGGAACGGCTGCTGGGTTGGCGTTCCGAAGAGCGGGTCGGCCGGTCGGTGTTCGAGTGGGTTCACCCCGAGGATCTGCCAGAGGTGCTGGATTCTTATCGGAGGGCGCTGACCGACCCCGAGACCCGGGTTGTCACCCTGGAGTCGCGCATCCGGAATCGTTCCGGCGAGTGGCGATTCATCCAGTCCGTGGCCACCAACTCCATCGGCGATCCGGCGATCAAGGGGTTCGTTGTCAACTCCCGGGATATTACGGAGAGCCGCCGGGTGGAGGAGGCGATTCGGGACAGTGAGGAGAAGTACCGGCTGCTCTTTTCCCGGGTATTCGACGCCGTGTCCCTGTTCGAAGCCGAGAGCGGGCAGTTCCTGGACGCCAACGACGCCTATCTGGAAATGGTCGGTTATACCCGCGAAGAACTGCTGACCATGAGTACCTTCGAGCTATCGGCGGAGCCCGAGCAGAGTCTGGCCACCCGCGACGAACTGGTCAGCAACGGTTCCGCCCGGGTCCCGGTACGCTGGCTGAAGCGCCGTGACGGCACGGTCTTCCCCATGGAGCTGTCGGCCGGGACCTTCGTCTACCACGGCCGGTCCGTGGTGTGTGCCATCTCGCGGGATATCACCGAGCGGCTGCGCACCCAGGAAGCCCTGAAGCGGCTCTCCACCACCGACAGCCTCACCGGTGTGGCGAATCGGCGGGTGTTTGACGAGGTTCTGCAAGAGGAATGGAAGCGTGCGGTGCGGGACGGTTCTCCAATATCTCTGATAATATTGGACATCGACTCGTTCAAGCCGTTCAACGACACCTACGGACACCCGGCCGGTGATGCCTGCCTGCGTCAGGTTGCCGATATTATGACCCGGACCGTCCGGCGGGCCGGGGACCTGGTGGCTCGGTACGGCGGCGAGGAGTTCGTCGCCCTGATGCCGGGAACGGGACATAATGGGGCCGTCGATGTTGCAGAACTCATCCGGCGCCAGGTGGAGGCCTTGAGCATCGTTCATGAAACCTCTTCCGCAGCGCCGGTGGTGACGGTGAGCCTTGGGGTGGTCGGTTCTTTCCCGTCGGCGTGCTGCTCCCCGGAACAGCTGGTGAAGGCTGCCGATGAGGCGCTCTACCGGGCCAAGCGCGAAGGTCGCAACCGGGTCCAATCCGCGCAGCCTCTCTCCTCACCTGCGGGCCAGAATCCCGAACTGCAGCACCCCGAGGCTTGACACATCGGGGGAGATGCCTAGAGTCATTGTCCGGGGCCGTCTCCAGGAGTGCGGTCTTGAGGGAGGGTATCTCGTGCACGTGGCTGAGGGGATTCTCACCCCGGGGGTGGCGGCGGGGGGATGGGTTCTGGCCGCTGCCGGCATCGGTGCAGGGCTGCGCCGTCTCGATCCCGATGCCATCCCGAAGGTGGGCGTGCTCTCCTCGACCTTCTTCGTGGCCTCCCTGATCCAGGTCCCACTGGGGCCCGCCAGCGCGCACCTGGTGCTCAACGGCCTCATGGGAGTCCTGCTGGGATGGCAGGTCTTCCCCGCACTGGCGGTCGCCCTGATCCTGCAGGCCGTGTTCTTCGGCTTCGGCGGTCTCACCTCCCTGGGGGCCAACGTGCTCATCATGGGTGTTCCCGCCCTGCTGGCCAGGCTTGTCTTCGCTGCAGGCAGACCGCCCGTTGAGGCCCGTTCGGCCACCCTGGTGCGCGGCGGCCTGGCGGGGGCCACCGGCATTGTGGGGGGTGCCGCCCTGCTGTCCCTGTTTCTTGCCGCCAGCGGGCGGGAGTTCGCCGCCGCCGTGGCCGTGATTGCCGCCGCTCACCTGCCCGTGGCGGGCGTCGAGGCTCTGGTGGCTGGGGCAGTGCTGTCATTCCTGGCCCGGGTGCGGCCCGAGTTGTTGCCCCCCGCCAATTTGGGCGATCGGAGCAGTCAGGGGTGAGATTGATCGACGGACTCGGGCTTGATAGAAGTCGACGGACGGGTTTGCGGGTGTCCACATGCCCCTCTGGCCTGCGTCAAGGAAGGTGTTCCTCTACTCTGGCGCCCGTGGGAGTTGGTGGTTTTCGGCAGTGTTCCAGCAGAACGCCTCGGGGTGTGACTCCCGGGAGGTCGAGGTGAGAAAAAGGTTTGACCCAACGTGGTTTCGGTCCAGGCTGATCGAAGGCGTCACGGCAGTGGTCCTCGTGCTGGCCGCGGCGCCCGCCGCCGCCCACCGGATGGACCTTTCGGTTCGGGTGGTGGGCAACGAGCTGCACGGAGCCGCCACCTTCCACGGCGCCCGTCCGGCGGTGGGCGCGGCGGTGGAGGTGCGCGATCCCCTGGGTGAGGTCCTGGCCCGCGCGGTCACGGGTGAGGACGGTCGCTTCCAGGTTCCACTCACCCGCCGGGTTCCCCTGGAGGTGGTAGTGGAGGCCGCCGACGGGCACCTGGCCCGGCGCTCAGTGCCCGTGGAGGCGCTGCCGCCCGAGCTTCCCACTGCCGCGGAGGCGGCCGCAGCGGCCCAGACCGAGTCCCTCAACGCCCTGGTGGAACGGCTGGCCGGCGACACGGCCCGCCAGTTGGCGC
>Ga0114946_10003103_pt1 | contig 11310 bp, 10 predicted proteins | sample WalLakDeSediment_FD_88676 | JGI IMG/M metagenome (GOLD analysis project Ga0114946, IMG submission 88676) | Lake sediment microbial communities from Walker lake, Nevada to study Microbial Dark Matter (Phase II) - Walker Lake 11/02/13 Deep Sediment | ecosystem: Environmental > Aquatic >...
CAAGCATTACTCACCCGTCCGCCACTCGTCAGCACCCCGAAGGGCCTGTTACCGTTCGACTTGCATGTGTTAGGCATGCCGCCAGCGTTCAATCTGAGCCAGGATCAAACTCTTCAGTTCAAACTAATGAGCTGAAACGCCGATCCACCATTCACTCAATCGGTTAACTGACTGATTTGGTGCTCGACCAATGTCTGCGACTGCAGGCATCGACACGAGCCCCCACACAAATTACTTGGTCCAAATTGTTAAAGAGCGGGCCCGTGCGCTTGGGCAGGGCAGACCGACAAGTATACCTGAGGACATCGGGCTGTCAACGATCCGGAACGACTATTTTCGCTCCGCGTGACCCCCCGAGTCCTCTCTCAACTCGTCGGTGGGGCGCGAATTATAGGCCACCGTTCCCGCGCGTCAAGCGCGCCGATTATAGTGTCGGCCGGGCGCCGTCATACGCGGGGAGTCAGGATGGAGCGGAAGCTGGTGTGGGACCTGCCCGTGCGGGTGTTTCACTGGTCGCTGGTGCTGCTGTTCGGGGCCTCCTGGCTGACCGCGGAACTCGGCCTGATGGACCTGCACTTCTACTCCGGCTACGGCATCGCGACGCTGGTGCTGTTCCGCATCGCCTGGGGCCTGGTTGGCCCGCGCTACGCCCGGTTCTCGAGTTTCCTGGCGGGCCCGCGACGCGTGCTGCGCTACTTGCGCGACTGGCTCGGCGGCGCGGCGCGGGAACCGGCGGGGCACACGCCGCCCGGGGGGTGGATGATCCTGGCGCTGCTCATGCTGCTGGCGGCCCAGGTCGCCACCGGCATGGTCAACAGCCATGACGGCCTGGACGCCGGGCCGTGGCACTGGGGCGCATCGCCCAGTCTGCGCGCGCTGGGCGAGACCTGGCACGCGCGGCTGTTCGACCTGCTGCTGGTGCTGGCGGCGGCGCACGTCGTGGCGGTGCTGCTGTACCGCCTGCGACCGGGCATCGATCTCATCGGCCCGATGTTCACGGGCGGCAAGTACACGCCGGAGCCGGCGATCCCCGGCTCGCGCCTGGCGCTTGCGGCCGCTCTGCTGCTGGCGTCGGCGGCCGCCGTGTGGCTGCTGGTCAGCTCGGCGCCGCCGCCGAGCCTTGCCGACCTGGGAATCTACTAGCGCTCCACTATTATCGCTCGACCCGGAAGTCGTCGTGGCAGGCGCGACAGTCATCGATCAGCGTGCTCAGCGCCTGCCGTGATGACGCCTCGTCGCCGCCGGCCGCGATCTCGGCCAGCCGCTCCGCGTTTCGCCTGGCGTTGCCCGCGAGCTCTTCGAATCGGGCGAAGTTCTCCCAGATGACCGGCAGCGCCTCGGTCTCGAGCTCGTGGTCGCGCGTGTCGGCGCGAAAAGCATCCGGCATCATGGTGAATGTCCACGCAATGCGCTGGGCGTTGCGGGCGAACAATTCCTGGTCCCAGGGAATCAGGTCACGCGCCATCGCGCCCATCGGCGTGATATTCCAGCCAACGAGCTTCAGTACGGCCTGGCGCGTCTCGACGGCTTTCCGGGCCTGCTCGGCGTCCAGCCCGAAGGCCGGGGCCGCCAGCAGAAGCGCGGCGGCCGTGGCGATCATCTTTCTGAAGAGCATGGCATTCCCCTTTCCTGTTGATTCATTCGGCTACGCGTTGCGTAACTCGACCTCGACGATGCGGCGCTTGCCCACCGCGAGCACGTAGGTCACACCCGCCTTGAGCATCGTTTTCTGGTCCTCCACGCGCGCACCGTCCACGCGCACCGCCCGCTGGCGGATCTCGCGGAAGGCCTCGGAGTTGCTCGCGGTGAGCCCCGCGGCCGTCAACGCCGCGGCAAGCCCGATCTCCTCGCCCTCGATCGCGATCACCCGGCGATCCAGGTCTTCGGGCATCGCGCCCGCGCGGATGCGCTGGTCGAAATCGCGCCGCCCCGCCTCCGCGCCGGCCTCGCCATGAAAGCGCGCCGTGATCTCGTGGGCCAGCTCGAATTTCACCTCCATCGGGTTGCGGCCCGCGGTCACCCCGGCCCGGAGTTCCGTGAGCTCGGCCAGCGGCCGGAACGAGAGCAACTCGAAATAGCGCCACATCAGCGTATCGGGGATCGACATCAGCTTGCCGTACATGGTCGCCGGCGGCTCGTTGATGCCGACGTAGTTGCCGAGGGACTTGGACATCTTCTGCACGCCGTCGAGGCCCTCGAGCAAGGGCACGGTGATCACCACCTGTGGCGACTGGCCCCAGGCCTGCTGCAACTGCCGCCCTACCAGCAGGTTGAACTTCTGGTCCGTCCCGCCGAGCTCGACGTCGGCCTCGAGCGCCACCGAGTCATAGCCCTGCACCAGGGGATAGAGGAACTCGTGGATCGCGATGGGGCGGCCCTCGGCATATCGCCGGCTGAAGTCGTCGCGCTCCAGCATGCGCGCGACGGTGTGCCGCGCCGCGAGCTGGATGAGCTGCGCGGCGTTCATCGCGCTCATCCAGCGGGAATTGAACTCGACCCGGGTCTGCCGGGCATCGAGGATCTTGAAGATCTGCGCCTCGTAGGTGCGGGCGTTCTCGGCGATCTCCTCGGGGCTGAGCGGCGGGCGGGTCGCGCTCTTGCCGGTGGGATCGCCGATCATCCCCGTGAAATCACCGATCAGGAAGATGACCTCGTGGCCGAAGGCCTGGAATTGCCGCATCTTGTTGATCAGCACCGTGTGGCCGAGGTGCAGGTCCGGGGCGGTCGGATCGAAGCCCGCCTTGATGCGCAACGGGCGGCCCGACCCCAGCCGCTCCTCGAGTTCTTTCTCGAGGAGCACATCCTCGGTCCCGCGCCGTAATTCCGCGAGCTGTTCGTTCGCAGGTCTCATTAAGACTCCAAGGTGACTCGCTGTTTTTATTGTGTGAAACGGTAGATTGACCGGAAGGCCCGGGGCCGCTAGGGTAACCTCAATTTTGCAGCCTGCGGCACGGTGGGTCGAGTGGGAAGCGGAGTCCGGCAAGATTACAAGGCCAAAGAGCCCGCCGACGCGGCGGCCCGCGGCCCGTTGTCCCGTCACCATGTCGCCGCGGGCGTGATCTTCGCCGTGCTCGCCGGCCTCGTGGCCCTGTGGCTGGACGAGCCCGCCCAGGGCAAGCAGATCCCCGCCGCCGAGCGCAGCACCCTCGAGCACCCGCTGCTACCTGCGCCTGACGCAGCCGCCCCCGCGACAGTCGCGGCCATCGAGGAAGCGCCGCTGCCCGAGCCCGAGCCCGAGGCGCCGGTACTGCCGGGTGAACACACCGTGCTGGCGGTCGAGTCGGGTGACAGCCTCGATCGCCTGTTCCGCCGCCACGGCCTGTCCGTCAGCGACCTGCATCGACTCCTGAAGGTCAAGGACGCGGCGCCGCACCTCAAGCGGATCCGCCCGGGTGACACGTTCGAGATTCATCACGACGGCGCGACGATCCTCGGCCTCACGCGGCGCATCGACGAGCGCCGCAGCCTGGTGGTCAGCTCCGGGGAGCACGGCTACGCGGCGGAGTTCCTCGACCACCCGGTGGAAATCCGCATTGCGCGCACGACGGGCGAGATCGCCAGCAGCTTCTACGCGGCGGGGCTGGCGTCCGGGCTGTCCGACGGCACCATCATGCGCCTCGCCGGGATCTATGCCTGGGACATCGATTTCGCGCTCGACATCCGCCGCAACGACTGGTTCGCCGTGGTCTACGAGGAAGTCTGGCAGGATGGCGAAAAGCTGCGCGACGGCGAGATCATCGTCGCCGAGTTCAGCAACCAGGGCCGCAGCTACCGGGCCGTGCGGTTCCCTGACGAAGACGGCCGGCCGAGCTACTACACGCCCGAGGGCGAGAACATGCGCAAGGCCTTCCTGCGCGCGCCGGTGCACTTCACCCGGGTCAGTTCCAACTTCAATCCCAACCGCCTGCACCCGATCCTGAAAACGCGCCGGCCCCACCAGGGCGTGGACTATGCGGCACGCACCGGCACGCCGATCATGGCGGCGGGGGACGGGAAAGTGATCTCTTCCGGCCCGAACGGGGGCTACGGCAGGACCGTGGTGCTGCAGCACGGCGGCAACGTCACCACGCTCTACGCCCACATGTCGCGCATTGCCCCCGGGGCGAGAGTCGGGCGACGGGTCAGGCAGGGCGAGATCATCGGCTACGTCGGCATGACCGGCCTCGCCAGCGGGCCGCACCTGCACTACGAGTACCGCGTCAACGGCGTGCACAAGAACCCGCGCACCGTGGATCTGCCGAAGGCGGAGCCGATCCCCGCGGCGCGACGCGCAGAGTTTGCCGCCGTCACGACGCCGCTGATCGCCGAACTCGAAGGCCTCGGCCCCGTGCGGCTGGCCGCCGCCGACTGACGGCAGCGCCCTGGCCGAACCCCACGCAATCCCGGCCGGCTGCTATATCGGTCTCATTTCAGGGACCTCGATGGACGCCGTCAATGCTGTCCTCGCGGAGATTTCCACGACGGGTTTTCGCGTGCTCGGCGCCCGCAGCCTGGGCATGCCCGCGGCGCTCGCGGCCCGACTGCGCCGCCTCGCGATTCCGGGCGCCAGCGGGGCGGACGGCAACGATCTCATCGACGAGCTCGGCGCGCTGGATTGCCTGGTCGGCGAGCTTTTTGCGGAGGCCGCGCTCGGCCTGCTCGCGACGCACGGCCTGGAGCCCGCAACCATCCGCGCCATCGGCAGCCACGGCCAGACCCTGCGGCACCGGCCTCGCGCGCCGCAACCATTCACCCTGCAGATCGGCGATCCGAACGTGATCGCCGCCCGCACCGGGATCCCGGTCGTGGCGGACTTCCGCCGCCGGGACATGGCGCTCGGCGGCCAGGGCGCGCCGCTGGTGCCGGCCTTCCACGCGGCGGTGTTCGCGGACCCAGGCGAATACCGGGCCGTGCTGAATCTCGGCGGCGTCGCCAACCTGACGCTGCTCGCCCCGGGGCGGCCGGTGACCGGCTTCGATACCGGGCCCGCCAACGGGCTGATGGATGCCTGGACCCGCCGGCACCTCGACCGGCCCTTCGATGCTGACGGCGCCTGGGCCGCCGCCGGCGAGGTCTCGGCGCCGCTGCTGGAGGCCTTGCTGGCGCATCCCTTCCTCGCGCTGCCGCCGCCCAAGAGCACCGGGCCCGAGGATTTCAGCCTCGCCTGGCTCGACGAGGTCATCGCGCGCGTCGGTCAGGCGCCGCCCGGCGAGGTGCAGGCAACGTTGTGCGAGTTCACCGCCGCCACGGTGGCGAGGTCGCTGGCCGCCGAGCCGCCGCGGCGGCTGCTGGTGTGCGGCGGCGGCGCCCACAACCGCCATCTGCTCGCGCGCCTGGCGGCGCAACTCCCGCAAACGCTCATCGAGAGCAGCGCAATGCACGGCGTCGACCCGGACCAGGTCGAGGCGGCCGCATTCGCCTGGCTCGCCGCCCGCACGCTCGCCGGCCTCCCCGGCAATATCCCCTCGGTGACCGGCGCCGCGGGTCCGGCTGTGCTGGGCGCGATCTGGCCGGGAGAGGCGGGCGGCGACGGCCCGGAGGCGCAATGAACGCGGCGGACCCCGAGGCACTCCGCCGCCCGGAGCTGTACCTGAACCGCGAGCTCGCGGCACTGGAGTTCAACCAGCGCATCCTCGACCTGGCCAGCGACGACACGCAGCCGCCGCTGGAGCGCCTGCGCTTCCTCTGCCTCTCCTGCACCAGCCTGGACAAGTTTTTCGAGATCCGGGTCGGCGGCCTGAAAGAGCGCATCGAGCGCGGCACGTCCTACCTGCGACGCGACGGCCTGAGCCCGACCGAAACGCTGGCGGGAATTGCACGGCTTGCACGCGACATCGTCGCAGAGCAGTACCGCGTGTTCAACGAGTCGCTGGGTCCGGCGCTGGCGGAGCACGGGGTGCGTTTCCTGCCCCGCGGCGACTGGAATCGCGACCAGGCGCGCTGGGCGCGCCGCTTCTTCCGCGACGAAGTCCTGCCGGTGCTGACGCCCATCGGCCTCGACCCGGCACACCCGTTTCCCCGCATCCTGAACAAGTCGCTCAACTTCATCGTGGAACTTTCCGGCACCGACTCATTCGGGCGCGACGCGCCGCTCGCGGTGGTCCAGGCGCCGCGGGCGCTGGCGCGGATCATCCGCATCCCCGGCGGCACCGACGCCACCGGCCCGAATGACTTCGTCTTCCTGTCGTCGATCATCCATGCCTTCGTGGGGGAATTGTTCCCCGGCGTGGACGTCCTCGGCTGCCACCAGTTCCGCGTCACGCGCAACAGCGACCTGCTGGTCGACGACGAAGAGGCCGAGGACCTGTTGCGTGCCGTCGAGGGGGAGCTGGCCTCGCGCCGCTACGGCGACGAGGTCCGCCTCGAGGTCGCCGGCGGGTGCCCGGCACACCTGTTGAGGTTTTTGCTGAACCGTTTCGGCCTCGGCGACGACGATCTCTACGAGGTCAACGGCCCGGTCAACCTGAACCGGCTCTCGAACGTCATCGAGCTGGTCGACCGCCCCGACCTGAAGTACCCGCACTTCGTGCCCGGCAGGCCGCCCGAGCTCGCGCGTGCCGACGGCATCCTCGCGGCGATGCGCCGCGGCGACATACTGCTGCATCATCCCTACCAGGGCTTTGCGCCGGTACTGGAGCTGTTGCGCGAGGCGGCCGCGGACCCGGCCGTGCTGGCGGTAAAGCAGACGCTCTACCGGACCGGGCCAGACTCACCGGTCGTCGATGCGCTCGTGGCCGCGGCGCGCGCCGGCAAGGAAGTCACCGTGGTCGTGGAACTGATGGCGCGCTTCGACGAGGCCGAGAACATCGCCCTTGCGGCCCGGCTGCAGGAGGCCGGCGCGCACGTGGTCTACGGCGTCGTCGGCTACAAGACGCACGCCAAGCTGCTGCTGATCGTCCGGCGCGAGCGCGGGCGGCTGCGTCGTTACGCGCACCTGGGCACCGGCAACTACCACCCGGAAACCGCGCGGCATTACGCCGACTACGGCCTGCTGAGCAGCAATGTCCGCCTCGGGCGCGACGTTCACCAGGCGCTCATGCTGCTGACCAGCCCCGGGGCGCGTCCAACCACGGCCGCCCTCGCGATCGCGCCGCTGGGCCTGCATGAACGCATCATCGAACTGATCCGGCGGGAACAGGAACATGCCGCCGCGGGGCGCGCCGCGCGCATCGTGGCGAAAATGAACGCGCTCGTGGAGCCCGAAGTCATCGAGGCGCTGTACACGGCCTCCGGCCTTGGCGTCCAGATCGACCTGGTGGTGCGCGGCACGTGCTGCCTCCGGCCCGGCGTGCCCGGGGTCTCGGACAACATTCGCGTGCGTTCGCTGGTCGGGCGATTCCTCGAGCACGCGCGCGTGTTCCTGTTCGGCAACGGCGGCAGGACCGAGCTGTACCTGTCGAGCGCCGACTGGATGGAGCGGAATTTCTTCAGCCGCGTGGAAATCCTGTTTCCGGTGACGCGCGCCGCGCTGAAGCGCCGGCTGGCTGCCGACCTGGACCTCGAGTTGCGCGACAACCGGCAGGCCTGGCAGATGGGGCCCGACGGCCGCTGGCTGCGTGTCCGTGCGGGCGATGCGCCGCCGGTCTCGGCCCAGGACGCGCGCCTGGCCGCGATGGCGCAGTCGGTCAGCGAAAGCTGAGCTTGAGATCGAGCACCGCGAGGTAGCGCGCTTCCTGCTCGAGGTCCGCGTGGGTCAGCGGGTGCGACTCCAGCCATCCCTCCGGGAACACCAGCCGCAATTTGCGCCGCGTGGCGGTGATTCCCAGCGCCGGCGGCGGCGTCGGGCCGCGGCTGCGATGCAGCAGCACGGCCAGGCGCAGGATCGCCAGCAGGTAAGGCATGCGTTTGGACCAGGGCTCCTGGAGACCGTCGAGCAACTCTTCCCGGATCTTCCTGCGATGCGCGCCGACCAGCACCGCCAGGCGGCGCTGCTGGTCGAACGAGAAACCCGCGAGGTCGGCATTGCGCACCAGGTAGGCGGCATGCAGCTGGTGCTGCGCATGAGCGATATCGAGCCCCACCTCGTGCAGGCGGACCGCCCAGCCGAGCAGCACCGCGCATTCCGGCTCTTGCAGGGACCAGGGCTCGGCGAGCTGGGCGAGCAGGGCCAGGGCGGTGGCCTCGACGCGCTCCGCCTGCGCAATCTCGACGTGGAAGCGCTGCTGGAACCCGCGCACGCTGCGATTACGCGCATCTTCGTCCGTGAGCCTGCCGACCAGGTCCCACAGGAGGCCCTCGCGAAGCGCGCCCTCCGCCGGCAGCATGCTGTCGAGGCCCAGGGCATCGAATACTTCGGTCAACACCGCGAGTCCGCCGGGATAGACCGGCGCACGCTGGGCGCTGAGCCCAGGCAGGTCGTGCTTCTCGACGCTGCCCGCCGCGAGCAGGCGGTCGCGCAGCAGGTCGAGCCCCGGCCTGGTGATCTCGCCCGAGGTGACGCCGAGCAGGCGTAACAGGCGCCCGGTCGCGCGAATCGTGCCGGACGTGCCGACGGCCTGCTGCCAGCCCTGCTGGAGGAACGGCTCACGGACCGGCTGCAGTTCGCGCCGTGCGAACAGGCGCGCCTCGCGGAAACCCTGCTCGGTGATCGCTCCGTCCGGGAAGAAACATTCGCTGCTGCTCACGCAGCCCATGTAGAGACTCTCGAGGCGCAGCGCCTCGTAGCCCTCGCCGACGATCAGTTCCGTGCTGCCGCCGCCGATGTCCACCACGAGGCGCCGCCCGGCCTGCGACGGCAGGCTGTGCGCCGCGCCCAGGTACACCAGGCGCGCTTCCTCGACACCGGAGATGACCTCGATGGGATGGCCGAGCGCGCCGCGGGCCCGCGACAGAAAGGCGTTGCGGCGCCGGGCGCGCCGCAGGGTGTTGGTGCCGACGGCCCGCACCTGGCCCGCCTCGAGCGCCGAGAGACGCTCGCGAAACCTGCCAAGGCACGCAAGCGCCGCGTCGGCGGCGGCGGGAGAAATGCGGCCCTGCAGGTCGAGTCCGGCGCCGAGCCGGACCATTTCCCGGATCCGATCGATGATGGTGATCTCGCCGTTGCTGCGACGAGCCACGACCATGTGGAAACTGTTGGAGCCGAGATCGACGGCCGCGATGACGTCCGGCTGGCTGTCCGCCGTCATCCGGGCCCGGTCTCAGTGTGTCCGCGTGGAGCCGGTCAGACCCCGAACGACGATCCGCACCCGCAGGTGGTCGAGGCGTTCGGGTTGCGAATCACGAACTGCGCCCCGTCCAGGTCCTCGCGGTAATCGATCTCGGAGCCCTGCAGGTACTGGATGCTCATCGGATCGACGAGCAGGGTGACGCCGCAGTTCTCGATGCGGGTATCGCCCTCGTCCTCGTTCTCGTCGAAAGTGAAGCCGTACTGGAACCCCGAGCAACCGCCGCCCTGGATGAATACCCGGAGCTTCAGGTTGGGATTGCTTTCCTCCTGGATCAGCCCGGCGACCTTGTTCGCGGCCGCATCGGTAAACACCAGGGGATGCCCGGAGGCGCTCATGTCGGTCATGTTCGTGGCCATGGTCTGGATCGTCGATGGCGAATATTGGGGCTATTCTAGCGCAGGGCGGGCGCCTAGTCGCCCTTCGCCTTTGTCGCCCCGGCCCCGGCCCCCGGCTTCGACCCGGCAACCGTCGGCTTCTCGGCTCCTTCATGGATCAGGCGACCGTTCACCTTCGCACCCGCAGCCATCTGCAGCACCCGGTACGTGACGTTGCCGTCGACCTGCGCCGTGGGCTTGAGTTCTACCCGCCCGCGGACAGTCACGTCGCCGCGCACCGTGCCGCCCAGCACCAGCTCTTCGACGTCCACCGAACCCTCGATGACGCCTTCCGCACCGATGGTCAGGGAAGCCGACGGGCCGGGCTCGCCAAAGACGTCGCCGACGATCCGGCCGTCCAGGTGCAGCCCGCCGTGGAAGGCCAGGTCCCCGGTGACGGTGGTGCCCGCCCCAATGAGCGTAGCGATGTCCGCGCCGTCACGTTTCTTGTTGCCAAACATCAGTATCGTTCGCCTCAGCCTCTCGGCTTCCATGGGAAGTTTGCAGTGACCGCCCGCGCGTTGCGCCCGGCGGGACGCAGTTCGATCTCCGCGGCCTCGGGATCGAAGCCCTCCGGCAATATCACGTCGAGATCAACGTCCTGGAAGTACAGGAACTCGAACGCCTGCGGTTCCGAGGCGAGTTCTCCCAGCGCCAGGGTCGCCTCCTCCCCGTGCAGTGTACCGCGCAGGCTCAGGTTCACCTCTCCCTGGGCCCGGCCCGAGCGCTGCGGCGACTGGACCAGCAGGAGCCTGAGCCGATAGCTGCTCTCGAGGCTGTTACCGAGCACTTCGAACGCCTGGACACGCAGGCCCGTCTGGCCGTCCGGGGGCGCGACGATGCGCCGGTAAAACGCCAGTTCCTCGTTCAGCTCGGCAACGCGCGCCTCGCTCGCGGCCAGCGTCTCGGTAAGCAGGGATTGTGCCTCGCGATCAACCTCGAGGCTGGTCTGTACCCTGGCCAGTTCCTCCCTGAGGCGCTCATTGTCGGCCCTGAGTTTCACCGCCTCGGCCCGGAGCGCCGTGCGCCGCTGGTCGGATTTCAGGCTGGAGTAGCCGCCGGCCCGCTGGCCGAGTTCAAACAGCCCGAACAGCAGCAGCAATGCCAGCACGACAGCCACCGCCACAACGACGCGGAACCTGCGCGGATCATGCAGCCTGACGACGAGGCGCTGTGCGTCCAAGAATCCTCCCGTGCCCGGGTTCGCGGGGCGCTATCTCGCCTGCTTTGCGGTGTCCGACTCTGGACGCGGCGGCGGACCGTCCGGGAAAACCAGCGTGCCGAATTCCCGAAGTGCGCGCAAATAGACCCGCCGCTTGAAGTAAATGACGTCGTTGACCGGCTGCCACCAGTTCACCCAGCACCAGCGGTCGAACTCGGGATGATCGCAGCAATCGAAGCGCACGCGCTCCTCGTTGGTGACCAGCCTGAGAAGGTACCAGCGCTGCTTCTGCCCGATGCAGACCGGCCGGCTGTGATGACGGATATAGCGCTTCGGCAGCCGGTACCTCAACCAGCCACGCGTTGCGCCGAGCACGCAAACGTCCTCGTGCGTCAGCCCGATCTCCTCCTCGAGTTCGCGGAACATCGCCTCCCTGGGGCTCTCGCCAGGCAGGATCCCGCCCTGGGGGAACTGCCAGCCGGGGCGCCCGGCGCGCCCGGCCCAGAAGACGCGGCCCGTCTCGTCCGTGAGGATGATGTCGACGTTGGCCCGGAAGCCGTCCTCGTCTATGCAATCCTTCATTGACAGCAGTAAGAATTCCTGTTGCCTCGGATTCTTCCACACGGGG
>Ga0114946_10003105_pt1 | contig 11304 bp, 8 predicted proteins | sample WalLakDeSediment_FD_88676 | JGI IMG/M metagenome (GOLD analysis project Ga0114946, IMG submission 88676) | Lake sediment microbial communities from Walker lake, Nevada to study Microbial Dark Matter (Phase II) - Walker Lake 11/02/13 Deep Sediment | ecosystem: Environmental > Aquatic > Freshwater...
GCGGCTCGCGTGGCCGTAGCGCAGAAAACGCTGCCAGGCGAAGCGGTTGAGGAAAAAGACGCCCACCAACGGCAGGAGGGCGACAACGGTGATCAGCGGCGCGATGCGCAGCATGATGACCAGAGCGATGACGGTGAAGAGCAGGTGACCGAGGATCTCCGGCGTCCAGGTGGGGAAGTCGGCAAAGTCGGCCAGGTCGTCCTTGATCCGGTTGACGGCGTCGCCGGCGGGCGTCGGCAGCGGTTCGGCGCCCGGCCGGCGCAGGATGGCGCGCACCAGGTTGGCGCGCATCAGCGCGCCCGCGGCGTTGCGCAGCTTCATGCCGCCCCACTGGCCGGCGACGCTGCTGGCCAAACGGCCGATTTCGATCAGCAGCACAATCCCCAGCAGGCCCCAGAGGGATACGGCCGTCTCCACCGCGCCGGTCAACTGGTCGTAAAACAGCTTCTCGATCCACCCAGGCGCCAGCCGGGTGACGAGAAACACGGTTTGGAAGAGGGTGTTGGTCAGGAAGAGCAGCGGCCGAAAGCGCACCAACTGCCAGGTACCCTGCCAGATGGGGAGGGGACGTGCGCTCATGCCAGCGCCTCCGCCAGGCCGGTGCGCAGGATCTGCGCCAGCCGCGACGTTGGGTCGGCCGCCAGCGCCGCGCGCGGGCCCTGTTCGCGGATACGGCCGTCTTCCAAAATCAGAACGTCGTCGGCGCGCGCCACTGTCGCCAGCCGGTGGGCAATGACGATCGCCGTGCGGCCCGCCAGCAGCCGCTCAATCGCCCGCTCCAGCCGCCGCTCGGTGGCCGGGTCGAGCCGCGATGACGCCTCGTCCAGGATGACCACCTGCGGGTCGCGCAGGAAAACGCGGGCCAGCGCCAGCAGTTGCGCCTCCCCGGCCGAAAGCCCCTGACCGCCGGTCGCCAGTTCGGTATCCAGGCCGTGCGGCAGGCTGCGCAGCCAGTCGTCCAGCCCCAGCTCGGCCAGCGCCGCTTCAATGGCGGCGTCGCTGATAGGCGGGCTGTGTGGGTCGTAGTTGCGGAAGAGCGTCAGGTTGTCGCGCACGCTGGCGGCGAACAGCTCTACGTCCTGGGTAACCATGCCGACGCAGCGGCGCAGGTCAGACAGCGCCGCGTGGCGAATGTCAATCCCGTCGAGGGTGATAGCGCCGGCGTCAACGTCGTAGAGGCGGAACAGCAGCCGGGTGAGGGTCGTCTTGCCGCTGCCGGTGCGCCCCAGCACGCCCAGAACGCGCCCCGCCGGCAGGGAAAAGTCAATTTCTTGCAAAACGTTTGCAGGCTTTGCGTCTGCTGCGGCGTCAATGGCTTGGGCAGACGGCCGATCTTTGTAGGCAAACGAGACGTCGGCAAAGTGGACGGTGGGCGCAGTGGCGGGCAAGCCGGCGGTGACATGCTCCTGCACCTGGGGCTGGATGTCGAAGAAGGCGGCGATACGGCCGATACTCGCCAGCGCCCGCTGCATGTTCTCAATCTGGCGCCGAATGTATTTCAGCGGACTTTCCAGCAAGCCAATGTAAAACGCCAGCAGAAAGACCGTGCCTATGCTGAGTTCGCCGCGCAGATAGGCCGCGCCAGCCAGCCCCAGCGTCCCGATCCACGCCAGCACGTACAGCAGGTGGCCCGTGCTAAACGTCGCCCCGCCCCACAGCGCCGCGCGCACGCGCAGGTCGTTGACGCGCGCCATCAGCGGGTAGAGGCGATAGAGCACGTACGCCTCGCCGCCGTTGGCGCGGATATCTTCCGTGCCGTTAAGGCGCTCTTCGACGAAGCCAGACATTTCAGCGTACCCCTGCCGGATGCGCGCCCACAGCCGCACGGAAATCGGCTGGGCGAGGCGCAGAAAGAGGAGCGTCGCCAGCGCGTAGGCCAGCCCCACGGCGCCGAACGGCCACCCCTCGCGAAACTGCAGCACGACGATGCCGGCCACCAGCAGCCCGTTGCCGAGCACCTGGACGACCAGGCTGGAGAAATATTCGGCCAGGGTGCTGACGTCCCCGTCGATGCGTTCGATCAGCTCGCCGGGCGTGCGTAGCTTGTGGAAGCCCATGTCCAGGCGCAGCACGTGGCGCGCCAGGTCGCCGCGCAGCCGGTTGGTCGCCGACCAGCCGACGTCCTCCCCAACGTAAATGCTGAGCAGCGTGATAATTTTCTGGCTAAGGACGGCGACAAAGAAAAACCCGGCCAGCGGCAGCAGTTCGCGCGCGGCGCCGCCGGCCTGGGCGGCGTCCAGGAAAGTGCGCACGAACTGGGGTGCAATCAGCTGCAGGGTAATGCTGCCCAGGAGCAGCGCCAGCAGCAGCAGGACCTTGCCCCACTGCGGCTTGAGGTAGCGCCAGAGCAGCCCGCCGGATTGGCGTAAGGGCCTGTCCATCGTCCTTAAAAAGCGCCAGGCGCTTTCCCAAGTGCCTGGCGCTTAAGTGCATCCCAAAACCTACTCATAAACAAAAACGATTTGAACCGCTTCTTGCGGCCGCTGGTCGAGCAGGGTGTAGGCCTGGGCGGCGTCGGCGAAGGGGATGCGGTGAGTGATCAGCCGCTCAGGCTGGTGCTGCAACAGCAGGGATTGGGCGAACTGCAGGCGGCGCGCCTTGGTGAAACGGCCGCGCCACTGGGGCGCAATGTGGCTGACCTGGCTGCTGATCAGGTGCATGTGGCTGCGGTGAAACTGGCCGCCCAGATTGATTTCGGCTCGTTTTTGCCCATACCAGGAGCCGACGAGAATGCGACCGCTGAAGCCCGTGGCTTGAATGGCCTGATCCAGCGCTTCCGGCTGCCCGGAAAGCTCAAAAGTGAGGTCGGCGCCGCGATACGGCCGATCTGCCTGCAAGCGGGCTTGCAGCTGCGCCAGCCAATCTTCCGCGCTGGGGTCCAGGCTGGCGTGGGCGCCGAATTCGCGCGAGCGCGTGCGGCGCGGCGCGAAGCGGTCCAGCGTGACCAGGCTGGCCAGCGGCATCCGCGCCAGCAGGCTGGTCGTCAACAGGCCGACCACGCCCTGGCCAAAGACGGCCACCTGCTCGCCGAGCAGGGGCTGCGCGTCCATCAAAAAGGAGACGGCCGTTTCCATGTTGGGTAGGAACACGGCCGTTTCCGGCAGCAGTTCGTCCGGCAGGGCGATTAACAGCTCCGGCCGCGTCACGAAGTCGCTCTCGTGGGGCTGGAAGGCAAACACCAGCCGATCCTGCCATTCCGGCGCAACGCGGGAGCCGCACTGCGCGACGCGCCCCACCGCCGCGTAGCCATACTTCAGCGGATAGGCAAACGCGCCGCCCAGCGCCGGGATAGTCTCGTCCAGCGCGATACCGTTGGGTATCTGGCCCCGATAGAGCAGCAGCTCGGTACCGGCGCTGATAGCCGAAACCAGCGTGTGCACCAGCACCTCGTGCGCGTCGGGTTCCGGCAGCGTTTCTGCGCGTACGCTGACCTCGCGCGGTCCCTCAAAATAAAGCGCCTGTCGTTTCATGTCGTTTCCTCATCCCACACAACGTTGCCATAGACCACCAGATCTTCCTCCAGCCGCTCCGAGCGTGGCTGGCGCAGGCGTATCCCGTTTGGAGCACGGCCGTTAACCGCCGGCGCCAGTTGGCTCACCCCGTGCAGACCACCCACCAGCAGCGGGGCAATCGTCAGCACCAGGCGATCCACCAGGCGCGCCTGTAGAAAACTGTTAATGACGGCCGCGCCGCCTTCGACCATCAGGCTTTGGATGCCCAGCTTGCGCAGCCGCGCCAACAGCGCGCGCAAATCCACCCACCCGCGCGCGTCGACCGGCAGTCGCAGGATTGTAGCGCCGGCGTCCTGCAGCGCGGCCGCGCGGTCGGCGGGCGCCTGCGGCCCGGCGGCAATCCAGGGGCGGCGCGCCGTTTCGCTGAGCAAAGCGGCCGTGAGCGGCAATCGCAGTTGGCTGTCGAGTATCACCGGCTGCGGGTCCGGGCCGGTGACGTGACGCACGTTCAGGCGCGGGTTGTCGGCCATGACGGCGCCGATGCCGGCCAGGATGGCGTCGTGGCGGGCGCGCAGGTGATGGGTCATACGCAGGGAGGCCGCGCTGCTGAGGGCCAGGGGCCGTCCACGCTGTGCTGTAATTGAGCCGTCCAGGCTTTGGGCGTAGCTGAGGGTAACGAACGGCCGCTGCGGCGGTGGGGGTGGGCAGGCCGCCAGCCACGGCCGCGCTTCGCCATTAACGTGATTTTCGAACGCGGGTGGATCCAGCTCTAGCAGGTGACGCATGCGCGCGACCTTGGTTTGCAGGTAGGCGGCGTTTTCCTGGTTGAACCCGGTTTGCAGCGGCATGCGCGCTGAGACGTTCAGTCCCAAGGCCCGCAGGCCCTCAATTTTGGAGGGGTTGTTAGTCATCAGCCGCAGCGAGGCGACGCCCAGGTCACGCAGCATGAGCGCGGCGATGGTGTAGTCGCGCTCATCGGCCTGGTGCCCCAGCATCAGGTTAGCGTCGACCGTGTCGTAGCCCTCGTCTTGCAGGTTGTAGGCGCGCAGCTTGTCCAGCAGACCGATACCGCGGCCCTCCTGGCGCAGGTAGATGATGACCCCGCGGCCTTCGACGGCAATCAGCTCCATGGCGCGATACAGTTGAGGACCGCAGTCGCAGCGCAGTGAACCAAGCACGTCGCCGGTGAAACATTCCGAGTGGATGCGTACCAGCACGTCCGGTCGCTGCAGCACGTCTCCCATGACGAGCGCCAGGTGCTCTTTGTTATCCTGGCTGTTGCCGTAGTAGCACAGTTGGAACTCGCCCGCCGGCGTGGGAATGCGGGCGCAGGTAAGTTTTTGCACGTTGACTTTTGTCTCCATGGCTTCTTCCACTCCCAAGCGACGATAGTCTAGGCCGCACGGGGGAAGCCGCGCGCCTGCCAGGCGTTGTAGAGCAGGATGGAGCCGGCTACGGCCGCGTTGAGCGATTCGACCCGCCCGCGCATCGGTAGCTGCAGCAGAAAATCACAGCTTTGGCCTACCAGGCGGCGCAGCCCGCTGCCCTCATGGCCGACGACGATGGCCAGCGGCAGGTCCAGGTCAATTTCGCCCAGGCGGCGCGCCTCGGCCGCGATGTCCATGCCCACGACCCAGATGCCCAGCCCCTGCAACTGCTTGATGGTGTGCACCAGGTTGGTGACCTGGGCAATGTGCAGATGCTCGGTGGCGCCGGCGGAATATTGCACGATGGCGGGCGTGATCTCCGGCGCGCGCCGCTCCTGCATGATGACGCCGTGCACGCCGCAGATTTCGGCCGTGCGCAGCAGGCTGCCGACGTTTTGCGGCCCCTGCACCAGGTCGAGCAGCAGCAGAAACGGTTTTTCGCCCTGCTGTTGGGCCAGTTCCAAGATGGCGGGCAGGTCGCTGTAGATGTAGGGCCCGACCTCCAGCAGCACGCCCTGGTGGCGGCTGTCCTGCGCCATGCGGCCAAGCTGCTGCTTATCGGCCGTTTGCGTGGGCACGTGGCGGGCGCGCGCAGCCGCCAGGATGGGCGCGGCGACCTTTTTATCCAGCCCCGTTTGCAGCCAGAGGCGGATCAGGTCGCGGCGGCTGCCGCGCAGGGTTTCGAGCACTGGGTTGCGGCGGGCTAGATATTCGCTCACGGTTGGTAGGGGCGCAGAAGGCGGCTTCCGCGCGCCGGCTGCTATTCAACTTTCCAGATGGCGCCGTCAGGCCGATCTTCCAGGGTGACGCCCAATTCTTTAAGCTGGTTGCGGATGAAATCGGCCGTTTGCCACTCTTTGCGCGCGCGCGCCTGGGCGCGCAGGTCGATCAGCAGGCGCACCAGCCCTTCCTCGCGCGCGGCGTCGCTGCTGCGCGCTTCCGCGTCGGGAATGATGCCCAGCACGTCGCCGCCCAGCCGGCGGTAGAGCCGGTCAATGGCTTCCAAAGAACCGCGCGTCTGCGGGCCGCCCTCGTTCAGCAGGGCGTTGACCTTGCGCGTAAACTCCTGCAAGACGGCCAGGGCGGCGGGCGCGTTGAAGTCGTCGTCCATACGGGCGATGAAGTCCGCTTCGGCGGCGTCCAGCAGCGCCTGCACCGCGGCGTCGACGGGGCCGGCGGGCGCGCCGCGCAGCTGCTCACGCGCCAGCGTGACGGCGCCCCAGAGGCGCCGCCACCCTTTTTGCGCGGCTTCTACGGCCGTGTCCGAAAAGTCAATCGGGTTGCTGTAATGGCTGGAGAGGATGAAGGCGCGGATCGCTTCGGGCCGCCACCTGGCCAGCGCCTCCTGGATGGTCAGCGTGTTGCCCAGGCTTTTGCTCATCTTGACCCCGTCCAGCGTCAGCGAGCCGGTCAGCATCCAGTAGCGCGCGAACGGCTCGCCGTGGGCGGCCTCGCTCTGCGCGATTTCGCACTCGTTGTGGGGGAAGATATTGTCGATGCCGCCGCCGTGGATGTCGAAGGTGACGCCCAAATATTTAGTCGCCATCGCCGAGCATTCCACGTGCCAGCCGGGATAGCCCTCGCCCCACGGGCTGGGCCAGCGCAAAATGTGCTCCGGGTCGGCCTGTTTCCAGAGCGCGAAGTCGGCCGGATGGCGCTTTTCGCTGCGCACGGCTTCGCGCGCGCCCTCTTCCTGCTCCTCCAGCACACGCCCGCTCAGCTTGCCGTATTCCGGAAAAGAGGTCACGTCGAAGTAGACCGAGCCGTCGACGACGTAGGCATGCCCTTTGGCCAGCAGCGTCTCGATCATCGCGATTTGCTCCGGAATGTGGCCGCTGGCGCGCGGGCTGATGTCGGGGCGCTGGACGTTGAGGGCGTCCATGTCGGCAAAGTAGGCGCGCATGTAGGTTTCGACCACCTGCATGGGGGCGGCGGAAAGCTGGCGCGCCTTGCGCAAAACGCGGTCTTCGCCGGTGTCGAGCATGTGGCCCACGTCGGTGACGTTTTGGACGTAGAGCACGTCGTAGCCGCGGTAGCGCAGGTAGCGCACAACAACGTCGAAGCTGACGTACGTTTTGGCGTGGCCGATGTGGGAGTAGTCGTAGACGGTCGGGCCGCAGACGTAGATATTGACCTTGCCCTGGGTCAAGGGCGTGAATTCTTCTTTCGCGCGGGTGAGAACGTTGTAGATTTTGAGTGACATACTTACTCCAGTTGCAGAGCTGCCTACCAGGCTGTTTGTAAGCGCATGGTATCGTATTGTAGGTAATTTGCAATTATAGGCGATTTGCGGGGTTTTGGGCAGTAAAGGGTGGATGGTGGATAGCGGGTGTATTTCACATGGGCGAACCTGGCTACCGCAGCGCCGCCCCCAGCCGCTGCAGCGTGCGCTGCTTGCCCAACAGCCCCATAATCTCGTGCAGCGCGGGGCCTTGCGTGTGACCGGTCAGCGCGGCGCGGATGGGCCACAGAACGTCGCGCGCGCTCCAGCTGTCCGAGGCCGCAAAGGCGTCGCGCAGGCTGTTGAGAATGCTCTGCGCGGTACGGCCGTCCAGCAGCACCACATGCGCAACCTCGGCGACCAGCCGCAAGAGCACCGGGCGGGCGGCGGGGCTGGCGAGGACCAAACGGCCGTTCTCGCTCACCTCAAATTCGTCGACAAAGGCCCACTCGGCCAGCTCAACGGCGTCTTCCAGCTTGACCAATTCGTCGCGGATAACGGCCGTGAGCCGCACCAGCCAGCCCGTCGCCGCCGGCAGCGGGCCATAGGCTTCCTCCAGGTAAGGCTGAATCTGTTCGGCCAGTCCGGCGTCGCTCAGCCGGCGCAGGTAGCGTCGGTTGAGCCAGTTGAGCTTGTCCCAGTCAAAAATGGCGGGCGCGGCCGAGAGCCGCTCCAGGCGTAACTGCTTGCGTACCACCCATTTGTCCACGATTTCCTGCACGCCGTCGGGCGCCCAGCCCAGCAGCAGCAGGTAATTAAAAAGCGCCGCCGGCAGGTAGCCGGCCTGCTGAAAATCGCTGACCAGGTAGCCCCCTTCGGGGTCACGCTTTTTGAGCTTCTGGCCGTGGCGGTTGAGAACGAGCGGCAGGTGGATCCAGACCGGTTCAGGCCAGCCGAGGGCGTGGTAAAGCTGGACGTGGATGGGGGCGCTGGAGAGCCACTCCTCACCGCGCACGACGTGGCTGATGGCCATGGCGTGGTCGTCGGCCATGGCGGCCAGGTGGTAGAGGGGACGGCCGTCGCTGCGCACCAAAATTGGATCTGGCAGCCGGGCGTTGTCGAATATAATCTCCCCGCGAATGGCGTCGTGGAGGATCGTCTGGCCGCTGCGCGGCATGCGCAGCCGTAGCGGATTGCCCTGCGCCGCTGCTGCCGGCCGATCCGGGTCGTCGCCGTAATAGGCGTAGCCCCCGTCCAGCAGTTGCGCCATCACCTGTTGATGATTGGACAGCCGTTCCGACTGCACGTAGGGGCCATAATCGCCGCCGACGTCGGGCCCTTCGTCCCAATCCAGGCCGATCCAGGCCAGCGCCTCCAGCAGCGCCTGTGCAGCCTGCGGCGTATTGCGCGCCGCGTCGCTGTCTTCAATGCGCAGGATAAAGTCGCCGCCCAGCGCGCGCGCCAGGGCCCAGCTAAACAGCGCCGTGTGCAGATTGCCGACGTGGGGCGCGCCCGTGGGGCTGGGCGCAAAGCGAAACCGGGGAAGCATGTGGATTTACGATTTACGATTTACGATTTACGATTTACGATTTACGATTTACGATTGACGATTCGAAAATCGTCAATCGCAAATCCCTAGATTCTGGCGAAGATCATGCGGCCAGCGGTGGTTTGCAGCACTTTGGTGACGACGACCGGCAGCGTGCGGTTGATGTAGCCACGGCCGTCTTCCACCACCACCATCGTCCCATCTTCCAGGTAGCCCACGCCCTGGCCATACTCCTTACCTTCCTGGATGATGCGCACCTCCAGCTCTTCGCCCGGCAGGTAGAGCGCCTTCACCGCGTTGGCCAGGTCATTGATGTTCAGCACGCTCACCCCCTGCAGCTCGGCCACGCGGTTCAGGTTGTAGTCGTTGGTCATGATCGGGCAGTGCAGGTGGCGGGCCAGCGCCACCAGCTTGCTGTCCGCGTCGCGCACTTCGGTGATGTCCATGTCGGTGATGCGCACGGGGATGGCGGCTTCGTTTTGCAGGATGCCCAACACGTCCAGCCCGCGGCGGCCGCGGTTGCGGCGCAGGATGTCGGCGCTATCGGCAATGTGCTGCAGTTCCGAGAGAATGAAGTTGGGTACCGTGAGCGTGGAGCGGATGAAGCCGGTTTTGCTGATGTCGGTGATACGGCCGTCGATAATCACGCTTGTGTCCAGCAAAATCACGTCTTCATGCCGCGTTTCTGCTTCCCCCTTTGCGCCCGCCGATCGAAAGTTGGCCAGAAACGATTGTAAATCTTTATGGCGCAGCATGATCAGCATCACGCTGACGTAACAGAGCGCCAGCGCCGAGAGCAGCGGCAAGATCTCGCGGAATGGTGAAGGCAGCAGCGACAGCGGCAGCGAAAAGAGCGCCGCCGCCACCAGACCCAGCATCAGGCCAAAAATTAGCGCCGCTAGCCGCTCCGACGGCATGGCGGCCAGGGCATGCCTTAAGCGGCGCAAAGGATGCACGGTGAGGTAAGGGGTGAACATCAACCCCAACAGCACCCCCACCAGCGCCAGAATAATGATGTACAGGTTGGTTGTCGTCTCCAACATCTGCGCGATGCTGTGACCGACGTAGGCAAAGAGCAGGCCGCCCACGACCGCCCCTATAATCCGAGATATGAAATCGCTACCAAGTTGCATATGAGTCCACGCTTATCGTAACCGGTTTGTAATAACAACTTTAGCCGGTTCATCCCGCTAAAGCGGTTACTACGAGTCAAAATATATGTTTACTATTCTGGTGTTCAAGCAAAAAAGGCGAACACCACGAGGCGTTCACCCAGGGCAATGTGTCAACTAAACCCAATCCACATTGCAAAACAGCGGCGCCGTGTCGTTGGGAAACACGGCCGTTCACCTATGCCAAAAATCCCGTTAGCAGGGCTCTGAGCGGTATAGATGCCGGCATAGATTGACAGTGAGAGAGCAACATGCTGGTTGCCTTGCGCTGTAAACGAAAATAATGCCTGAAGATAAACGCCTTTTAAATAATTGTTATGATCGTATCACAGGCCACCCCAATCGGCAATACGTACGTACGCGTGCGTACGGATACGGCTACTTGGTTTGACTAAGCCCCCGCCCGTCGCTAGAATCCGCTCACAATTAGGAACTGTCCATTCCGAATGAAAATTGAGCGGTTACGGCGGTCGGCTGCGTTCATTCCGCAATCCGCAATCCACAATCCACATTTACGAGGAAGTGAAGGGGAAAAGATGCGTATCGTCGTTGATGCAATGGGAAGTGACAACCACCCCGCGCCAGACGTGGCGGGGGCGGTGCTGGCGGCGCGTGAGTTTGGCGACGCCATAATTTTGGTCGGCGATCAGGCGACTATTGAAGCAGAACTGGCGCAGCACGAGACGTCCGGCTTGCAGATCGAACTCCGCCACGCCAGCCAGAAAATCACCATGGAAGACAAACCGTCGCGCGTGGTGCGCGAGAAGCGCGATTCGTCGATGCACGTGGGCCTGAACCTGGTGAAGGAAGGACTGGCGGATGCGTTTGTGACGGCCGGCAACACCGGCGGCGCGCTGGGGGTGGCCATGCTGCGCGGCGTGGGGTTGGGGCGCATTGCGGGCGTGCAGCGACCCGCCTTGGGCGTGATCTTCCCAACGAAGGAACGGCCGCTCCTGATCGACAACGGCGCCAACGCCGACTGCAGACCGGAATACCTCTTGCAGTTCGGCATCATGGGCAGCCTCTACGTCGAGCGCGTCAACGGCATCACCAACCCGCGCGTGGCGCTGATTTCAAACGGTGAAGAGGAAGGCAAAGGCAACGCGCTGATTAAGGAAGCGATCCCGCTGCTGGCCGGCAGCGGCCTTAACTATGTCGGCAATATTGAGCCGCGGGAGTTTATGCAAGGCCACGCCGACGTGGCGGTGACGGACGGCTTCACGGGCAACATCATGATCAAAACGGCCGAAGCCGTGGCCAGCTACATGTCGAGCCTGATTCGCGACTCTATACGCACCAATTTGCTCACCACCCTGGGCGGGATGCTGGCGCGTCCGGCCTTCCGCGCCGTCGGTCGCCAGCTTGATCCCGACGAGGTAGGAGGCGCCCCGCTGCTGGGCGTGAATGGGGTCGTGATTGTGGCCCACGGCCGTTCCAACGCCTACGCCATCAAGCAGGCCATAGGGCAGGCGCGGCGCGTGGCCGCCATGCAGGTCGTCCAGGCCATCGCCGACGGTCTCAAGCGGGTTGAGGAATAAGTGGA
>Ga0114946_10003108_pt1 | contig 11301 bp, 10 predicted proteins | sample WalLakDeSediment_FD_88676 | JGI IMG/M metagenome (GOLD analysis project Ga0114946, IMG submission 88676) | Lake sediment microbial communities from Walker lake, Nevada to study Microbial Dark Matter (Phase II) - Walker Lake 11/02/13 Deep Sediment | ecosystem: Environmental > Aquatic >...
AACTTGTAGTACGCCCGGTACAACTGCGTTTCGGCTCCTAGTGTCCCGAGTCAGTAGTTCATGGCGTAAATAACGGCGCTCCCGAGCCCGCTGCGGGTGTCGCCCCTCCTAGCAGTATGCCCGTACTGCTAGGAGGGGCGACACCCGCAGCGGGCTCGGGAGCGCCGTTATTTACGCCATGAACTACTGACTCGGGACACTAGCCCTCGCCGAAAATCCCGGCGCGAGGCTGCTAGCTGGGCGACACCAACAGAGCTCTGCTGCGGCAGCGGTGTTCACAGAGCAGACAGCGCATACGTCGCGCACATGTCTCGTCGTGGGCCTGCTAGGGGATCCGTGCGACCGCGTTCCCACCGCGTCCAGCGATCGATCCCGAGCCAAACCGCCGGTTGCGTCGATACCCAACCAGCGGGACCATGGCGTGGCCGCCAATGCCGAGCGACACCTTCGCCGAGCCGACCTTGGACAGCGCCGACGCGACGGAGTTCGAGGACGGCGTCCGTCCGCGTGAACGCGAGCCCTCGCTGCTAAGCCCGACCCGCGGCCAGAGCATTGGCCGCTACATCGTGATCGAGCGGCTTGGCGCGGGGGGGATGGGGGTGGTGTTCGCGGCCTATGATCCGGAGCTCAGCCGCCGCGTTGCGATCAAGGTCCTGCACGGCCACCAGCGCAGCTCGACCGCGCAGGCTCGATTGCTGCGCGAGGCTCAGGCCCTGGCTCGGGTCGCGCATCCGCGGGTGGTCGCGGTTCACGACGTTGGGCTCCACGAAGGGCGGGTGTTCTTGGCGATGGAGCACGTCGAGGGGCAGACCCTGCGCGGGTTCATGGCCGATCCGGCGCACGGGCTGGCCGACCGGCTCGCGGTGTTGATCGCGGCCGGTGAGGGGCTCGCGGCGGCGCATCGGGCGGGGCTCGTGCACCGCGACTTCAAGCCGGACAACGTGATGATCGGCGCGGCGGGGGAGGTCAAGGTCATGGACTTTGGCCTCGCGCGCGCGCCCGGGGGCGACTCGCTCGCTAGCGATGAGTTCGTGGACGGGGCCGAGCCGAGCGGGCCGGTGGCTCAGCTCGGAAACACGAACGAGCTGACCGTGGCCGGGGCGGTGATGGGCACGCCGGCGTTCATGGCCCCGGAGCTGCTCGCGGGCGAGGCCGCCGACGCGCGCAGCGATCAGTTCGCGTTCGCGGTGACGGCCTACGAGGCGCTGTTTGGGGTCCGGCCGTTCGTCGGCACCAACCTCTCGGCGCTCGCGTTTGCGATCGCGGAGGGTCGGATCGTCGAGCCGGCCAAGCATCGGGTGCCGCCGTGGCTGCGCCGGGTGGTTCGCCGCGGCCTGGCCGAAGATCCGGACGCGCGCTGGCCCGACATCGACAGCATGCTCGACGCGCTGCGCGACAAGCCGCGGCGCTTGCGACGGCGCCGGTGGTTCGCGAGCGCGGCCCTGGGCCTGTCAGCCGGCGCTGGCGCCCTGTTCGCCTCGTTGCTGACCAGCCAAAGCCCCGCGCTCGAGGCCTGCACCGAGCTGGTCACGGAGCTCGACGGGCGCTGGACCGCGGACGCGCGCGCGCGCCTAGGTTCGGCGATCGGTGGCGAGGTCGCGAGCGCGACCGTGCTCGAGCTCCTCGATGGCTACGCCCAGGCGTGGGACGCCGCGTCCGCGGACAACTGCGCGAGCACCCACGTCGCGCAGACCCAAAGCCAGCGCGTCGACGAGCTGCGCGAGAGCTGCCTGCGTCACCGTCGGATCGCGTTCGAGCAGCTCGTCACCGGCTTGATCGAGGATCCGCGCGCGCGTGCGCAGGCGGTCGAAGCCGCGGCGCGGCTGCCCGCGATCGCGGCCTGTGCCGACGTCGCGGGGCTCGAGCTCGAGCCGACGCTGCCCGACGATCGGGCCCTGCGTGAGCAGGTCGAGGACCTACGCGACGAGCTCGCGGCGATCGAGTCGCTGCTCGAGATGCGCCAGACCGAAGCTGGGCTCAGGCGGGCGCGGGCGCTGGCCGAGGCGGCGAAGCGGCTCGGGCACCCGCCGCTCGACGCCGAAGCTGCGCTGGTGCTCGGCCGGGCGCTGGCCCAAAGCGACGCGCTCGCGGCCGGGGTCGGCGAGCTGCGTCGCGCTTACTTTGGAGCGGTCGGTTGCGGCCACGCGCGGGTCCAAGCCAAGGCCGCGAGCGAGCTGGTCTACACCGTCGGCTATCTCCAGCAACAACACGCCGAGGGCGCCGAGTGGGCCGAGCACGGCCAGGCGATCGTCGCTCGTGTCGCTCGTGACGGGCTGATCGAAGCCGACATGCACCACGCGATCGGGGTCCTGCGCCACAGCTCCGGCGACACGCTCGGCTCGCTCGCAGCCTACACCCGAGCCTACGAGCTGCGCGTGGCGACGCTCCCCGAGCAGCACCCGGACCTCGCCAGCTCACTCTACGCCTTGGGCAGCATCGCCCATCGGCTCGGCGAGCTCGACACGGCCCGCGACTTTCATGAGCGGGCCCTCGCGATGCGCCGGTCGCTGTATGGGCCCGACCACCTCGTGCCCACGGCCTCGCTCAACAACCTCGCCCTGGTCCTGCGTGACCAAGGCGAGCTCGAGCAGGCCAAGCACGCCCTCGAGCAGGCCCTGGCCGCGACCGAGCGCAGCGGCGCCTACACCAACGTCGCCCGAACCTTGACCAACCTCGCCGATCTCGAGCGCCGGCTCGACGCGCTGCCCCGCGCCCGCGAGCTCGAGGAGCGCTCGCTCGCGCTGCGCCGCGCCGCGGTCGGCGACGATCACCCGGAGGTCGCCGACTCGATCGTCAGCCTCGCTCGCATCGCGCGGGATCAGGGCCTGCTCGACGAAGCCGAGGCCTTCGCCCGCGACGGCGTCGCTCGCCTCGAGCGCGACTTCGCCAGCGGACACCCGGAGATCGCCGCCGCGCAGCTGGTGCTGACGTCCGTGCTCGAGGCCCGCGAGCAGGACTGACTCAGGGCTCGCGGCGCTCGGGCGGCAGGTAGGCGGCGACGATCGCGAGCAGCAAGCCAAGATCACGCAAGAGCAGGGGCCAGCCCACGGCGCTGGCCTCGGCGGCCTCGCCGAAGCAGCCGCAGTCGAGGTTGATGCCGCGGATGATCACCGAGAGGATCAAGCCGATGAACGCGACGGTCAGCGAGCCCAGGACGATCGCGCCGGCGCGGCGCTTGAAGCCGGTCACCAGCGCGAGCCCGCCGATGATCTCGGTGGCCGGGACGATCGTGGCGGCGAGGTTCCAGGTCCAGTGGGGGAAGGCCTGGTAGTTGGCGATGTCCTGGGCGAAGGCGACCGGGTCGAGGAGCTTGATGATGCCGGCGTAGATGAACACGGCGCCGGCGATCAGCCGGCCGAGCACGCTGGCGACGACCAGCCACTTGGGCGTGGGGGTAGTCATGGCGACACCTCACCGTCTGGGCTCGGGCCGGCGACCGTGGGCGCCTCAGCGGCCACCCACGCTTGCCAACCACCCTCGAGCACGAGGACCTGCTGGCAGACGTCGCGCGAGCGCAAGACCAAGCCGAGGTACTCGCTCTGCTCGCAGGTGCCACCGTCGCAGTAAGTGATGACCACGCCCTCGGGGGGGATCGGCAAGGACTGCATGTCGAGCAGGCCCTCGGCGTCGGCGGCCGGGAGGTTCATGGCGCCGGGGATGTGCGCGGCGACGTAGTAGTTGCCGGGGCGGGCGTCGACGAAGGTGACGCCCGGCTGACCAAGCAGGACCTGGGCCTCGTCCACGGAGACGCGCTCGACGACGGCTCCGACCAAGGGGATCTCGTCGACGCCACAGGTCGCTTCGGCGTCGTTGGGAGGCGGGGCCACGAGCTCGAGCGCCGGGTGGGCGACGAGCACCGCTAGACCCGCGATCACGGACACGCCGATGACCGCGAGCACGTCGGGGAGCAGCTCCAACCGCTGAGCGAGGGCGACGGTGGCCACGGTCAGCGCGACGACCAGGAGGAGGGCGAGCACAGCGGCCCCGATGGTAGCACCGCGATCGCGAGGCGGCCTCTCCGGCCGGCATCGGCGGTGGCGTGCGCAACGCAACTTGCGTCTAGGCGGCCGCCCCCTGGCACGGATCCCGCACCAGTGGTTCACTGACGCCGTCCCCGCGATGTTACGCCCCACGCACTCCCCCTGGTCCCGCCTTCTACGCCGCGTTTTGATCGCCACGTTCTTGTGGCTCGCCGGCCTCCCCCTCGCCGCCCAGGCCCTCGCCGCACCGCCAACGGCGAGCAAGCCGAACTCGCGCAACACGGGCTTTCAGCTGCCGGACTTCGTCTACGGCGGCAACAGCGTGTCGCTGCTCGCCCCGGCGCAGGTCGGCCTGACCCCGCGGGGCTACATCCCGCGCGGGCGCATCGGCTTGCAGTACGACCGCCAGATGCACCGCGCCCATTGGGTGCACGTTGGCGTCGCGGCGCTGTTCGACCGCGGCCGCTGGGACGACTTCCGCATGGACAGCTGCGGCCTGATCGCGCCAGGAACCTGCCAAGCCGGGACCACCGCCGGCATGGATGTGTGGCTCGGCTACACCTACAAGATCTACGTCGAGAAGCAGCCGTGGATCGTGCCGATCTTGCGCGGCGGTCTCGCTGGCGGGTTTTGGAGCTACCCCCGAATCGGCGGGACCCGCGAACAGGTCCGCGAGCTGACGTGGATGCTCGGGGTTCAGGCCGCCGTCGGGGTCCGCTTCTTTTTGTTTCGCGAGTTGGCGATCGGCTTTGACGTCGAGCTGCGCCCGGGCGTCGCCGTCCACCGGGACCGACCGGCCGGCCTCGATGATCACGAGAACCGGCCGGCGTTCATCCTGCCCTTGCAGATCCTGCCGCTGATCGCCGAGTGGCGGTTTTGATCACTGCGGCAGGATCGTGAACACGCCCGCGCCCCACCAGGCGTGAGGGGTGCTCGCGACCAGCGTGACGCTGTTGTCGAGCGGGTCGATCTCGATGATCTGGCCGCCTGAGTTGAACGCGAAGATCTTATCCTGCCAGCCGGCGAGGCCGTAGATCGTCGAGTAGCCCACGGTGGTCGCGATCTCGCCGATCACGTTGCCGTTGGTTGGATCGCACTCGACGATCACGTTGCCGGTGTTGACCCCAGGCTTGTTGACAGCGCCGAAGGTCCCGGTGCCCTGGATCGAGAACACGTCGCCGGCCGACGTCATGTTGTTGCCGAACGCGCCGATGTGCGTCAGCTGGGCCTGCTGGTTGACGATGTCGATCACATACCAGTTGCCGTTGTTGGCGATGCCGATCAAGGTGTCATCGTCGGGATCGATGGTCCCCGGCGGGACCATGGTCAGGCCGTTGAACTGGGTGGGGAGGCTGCCCAGGAAGTAGCAAGCGGCCGTCTGCGGGTGGCAGACGAACACGTGGTTGAAGGTCACGGCGTACAGCACCCCAAACCGATCGATCGCGATGTCCGTGACCGAGCCGGTGTTTTGGTTGAAGCTGAACTGGCCGATCTCCGCGATCTGATAGGAGAACGGGTCCATCGTGTACAGGCGCGAGCTGGTGTGCGCGTACACGAGGTTGGGCTGGGCCACGCCGGGGAGGTTGGGGTCGTTGGGGAAGGGATCGTTGGCGTCGGGGATGCCGTCGCCGTCCGCGTCAGGCGGGGGTGGCGGCGGAGGGTCGCCGTCGCCATCACCGGTGTCGCCGTCGCCGTCGCCGGTGTCGCCGTCGCCGTCGCCGTCACCGGTGTCGCCGTCGCCGTCGCCGGTGTCGCCGTCGCCGTCACCGGTGTCGCCATCACCATCACCGGTGTCGCCGTCACCATCACCGGTGTCGCCGTCGCCATCACCGGTGTCGCCGTCGCCGACCTCGGCGTCCGAACCCTCCATGCCGTCGCCGTCGCCGTCGCCGTCGCCGTCGCCGTCGCCGGTCCCGGTCTCGGCCTGCCCGACCTCCGCGCCACCGTCGTCGCCGCAGCCGACACCGAGCGCGAGGCCGGCCGTCAAGCAGGCCATCAGTGGCCCGTAGCTCGATAATTTTTGTTTGAAGTTACGCATGCTCAAATCACCCTTCGTCAAGGCGCGCGCCGTCGGCCCAAGCTTACGACATCGGGCCGCGACGCGGGCGACAAAAGCTCGCGTTCGCTACGCGGTCAAGACGCGATGATCTCGGGCAGCCAGCCCTTGTCGAGCTCGGGATCGCCGAAGTCGTCGATCCATTCGCCCTGAGCCGTGCGCACGCCCACGGCGTTGAGCAAGGTGTTGAACAGCTTGTTGTGCGAGGTCATCGTGGGCAGCTCGACGAACTGGCCAGTCTGCAAGAACCCCCCACAGCTCCCGGCGATGATGAACGGGACGTTGTTGTAGGTGTGGCTGACCCCGTGGCCGAGATCGTTGGTCCAGATCGCCGCGGAGTCATCGAGCAGCGTGCCGGTGTCGGTCCCGTATATCGACAGGCGGTCGAGCAAGTGGCGAAACAGCCGCGCGTGGATCTTGTCGATCTCGTGGTGCTTGTTGACCGCGTCGGGGATCGGGTCGCCCTCAGATCCGTGGCTGTAAATCCGATGCGAGATCATGTGGAAGTTGGCCTGCTTGACCCCGTTGATCCACCACTCGGTCCCGTCGTTGCCGTCGCCGATCTGCAAGGTCGCCGCGCGGGTGTAGTCGCAGGCGAACGCCAGCGCGATCAGGTTCATCTGCAGCTTGACGACGGCCTCCATGTTGTCGTTCGTCGCGAAGCCTTCGTTGTAGGCCATGTACTCGGCGACCTCGGCCTCGCCGGGGAGCTCGCAGCTGAGCTCGATCTCGAGGTCGCGGATCGCGTCGAAGTGAACCTCGAGCCGCTCGTGATCCGTCGAGCTCAGCGCGCTGCTGTTCATCAAGGTCTGCATCTGGTCGCGGACGAGATCGTTGACGCTCAGGCGCCGGGCCCGGATCTGCTCGGCGAGGACCTCGTCGAGGGCGTTGAGCCCGACGATCTTGGTGTAGACGCTCCACGGGTTGGGGTCGGCGGCGCGCAGATCCTTGGCCCCGCGGTAGGACAGGACCTCGTTGATGTAGCCGGCCATCCTGCCGGCGTAGAGCGTGAGCGGCTCGACGCCGTCGGCGTTGGTCTCGGCCGCGATCCGGTTGTCGATCGACTCGCCCATGGCCAGCGACGCGTTGCCGCTCGGGGTGTCGCTGACCCGCGCCGCCGTCAGGCATTGGTTGCCGCCGCCCGAGTGCCCGCAGCCGTTGCCGGGGAACGCGAAGCGCAGGCCCTTGATCATCAGGAGCTTGTCGGCGTACGCGGCCAGCTCGCTCGTGGCCCGGGTGGTCATGCCGGCCAAGCTCGCGCTGTCGAGCGCGCCGGGGGCCGTCGGCCAGAATTGCTCGGGCTCGCCGCCGCCAGCTTGAGCGACGCCGTTGGCCTGGCGAACGAAGACCGTGAACCGGGCCGGGTCGGACCCGTTCGCGCCGGCCTTGCGCGGGGCGAAGGTCTCGAGGAAGGGCAGACCAAGGGCGACGCCGCCGACCCCAGTCAAGAACCGCCGCCGACCCACGGTGCCCGCCTGAAAGTTGCTGGGCGTGGCGCCTGGCTTGGTGGGGGAGTGGGTGCCGCGGTGAGTGTTGCGGGGCTTGATGCGGGTCATTGTCCGGCCTCCAAGGGGCGACGGGTCAAGAAGGTCTGGGTCTGGCTGAGCTCGAGCAGCAGCGCTTGGATCGACAAGCTGCCCCCGCGCGAGCGCTCGCCGAGCTCGGCGACGATCGCCTGTTCGCTGGCCGCGACGTCGCGGGCGTAGGCGTAGACGAGCAGGTTGCCGACGTAGCAAGCGTGGGCCTGCTGGCTGGCCGCCGCGTGCTGACCGAACTCGACGGCGTTGGCGTAGCTTTGCGGCGCGCCGTCAAAGTAAAAGGTGCCCGAGGCGTCGACCGTGAACCCGTTGTCGAGCTCGCGCCACGCTCCGATCGCGTCGTAGTTCTCGAACGCGAAGCCGACCGGGTTGATGATGGTGGAGTGGCAGCCCTCGCCGCAGGTCCCCTTGCCGGTGTGGGCGTCGACGCGCTCGCGGTTGGTGTTGCCCATCGCCGGCGGGACCGGGGGGACGTTGTCCGGCGGCGGCGGCAAGCTGGCGCACAGCAGGTTGCGGGCGATCGAGACCCCGCGGTGGATCGAGTCGGGGTCGACGGCGTAGGCGTTGGCGGTGAGGAACCCGAGCTGGGTCAAGATCCCGCTGCGTTGGGTCGGATCCAAGGCGACCCGCTCGAACTCCGGTCCAAAGCCGTCGCCGAGCCCGTAGGCCGCTGCGGTGTGCTCGTTGACGAACGAAAACGGCGCGGTCAGCAGGTCCGCGACGCCGCCCTGGTCGTCGAAGATCACCGCGTCGACGAACATCTCGGTCTCGCGCTGCATCGCCGCCCCGGTGACCACGGGGTCGAACAGCGGGTAGAAGTCGGGGTTCTTGAACAGGTCGAGGTAGTGGTCGTAGTCGAGCAGCTGCGCGTGGAAGTCCCGGACCATGGCGTGGGCCCGGGGATCGTTGAGCATCCGCGCGGCCTCGTTCAAGACCCCGCCGGCGCTGTCGAGCTCACCCGCGGCCGCGGCCGCGAACAGGGCCTGATCAGGCATCGAGTTCCACAGCATGTAGCTGAGCTTGGTTGCGAGCTCATAGCCGTTGAGGTGGATCAGCCCGTCGTCGCCGACCTCCTCGCTGGCCTCGACCCGGTAGACGAAGTACGGCGACTGCAAGAACACCTGCATGCTCAGGTGGACGCCGGCTCGGAAGAAGTCGAGGTCTTCGTAGAGATCGACGCCTTGCTCGAACAGGTACCAATGCGCGTCGACCTCGGCCGCCGTCAGCGGTCGCCGGTAGACCCGCGCGCCGAACTGCTGGATCCACGCCCGCGCCGCGACGCCGGGGTCATTGGGGTCCTGCGGGAGGTCGTTGGGCACGATCGCCGCGAACACGTTGGCGTCGTTGACGACCAGCTCCGCGACCGCCTCGGCCGCGCGCTGGTAGTCGGACCACAGCGGCGGCGTGACCTTGAGCTTGTCCGTGTCGTTGTCGAACTTGCCGCTGGTTGGATCGCCGATGAACAAGCTCGACAGCCCGGTGTGGTTGTCGAGGTCGAGCAGGTCGCGGACCGTGTTCTCCCACTGCACGTGGCTCAAGCGGGGGAACCGGGTGGTCTCGAGGGCCGCGTTACCGTCGCCGTCGCCGTCGCCCGCGTCGCCGTCGCCCGCGTCCGCGTCCCCGTCACCGACCGTGTCCGCGCCTTCGCCCGCTTCATCCGCGGTTCGATCGACGCCGAAGTAGCAGGCCGGCAGCGCGCAGCCGAGCGCGAGCGCGAGCCAATGTTTGCCACGTCCCGAAGCGTTCACATTGCCAGGCTACGCCAACTAATTTCGCGCTACAACGTCGTCTGTAGCCCCCAATGTCGCGCTTGCAATGCACATCACAGCTTGCGCAGCGAGTCGTGCTCATCCGGCAGCTGGTGCCAGGCAGGGGGCCGGGTCGTGTATCATCCCGCCGTGCTTTGGACGCGACCACTCGCGCTCGTTCTCGCGCTTCCCCTCGTGCTCTGCTCGATGCCCGGGGCGGCTCTCGCCAAGGGTCTAAAGCCCAAGGACGCCGAGACCAAGCGAACCGAGTTGACCAACGCCGCCCCGGGTGATCCCCGGGCGGCGATCGACCACCTGACCCGCGCCGGCGAGGAGCTCGGTGACCCGGAGCTGTTCTTGCTCGCCGCCGAGCGAGCCTACGCCGAGGCCGAGCGCGCCCGCGACCCCGAGCTTGCGACCCTCGCCGAGGCCCGGGCCTTGGTCGCCGAGGACATCGGCCTGTACCTCAGCAACCAGCGCAACTTCGTCGCGACCGACTGGCAGCCGGTCACGCGCGAGCGGGCGTTCGAGCTGGCCGATCACGCCCGGACGCTCGCGGGCGAGGCCGTCTCGCTGCGCGAGGCCATCGAGCGCGATCGCGCAGCGGCCGAGGCCGAGCGCCGCCGCCAAGCCGAGCGCGACGAGACCCCGACCGAACGGACCAAGCGCGAGCTTCGGCCTGGGACCGGCTTGGTCATCGGCGGCTCGGCGGCGCTCGTGCTCGGCCTCGGTGGTCTCGGTCTGCTCGGGGCCGGCGTCGCGTTGGGCCAAGCCCGGCAACGCGACGCCGAGGCCTTGGTGATCCCCGATCAACTCGATCAGCTCGCCGAGCTCGACCGCCAAGGCGCGCAGGCCAACACCCTCGCGATCGTCGGCGGTGTGGTCGGCGGCGTCGGGGTTGGAGTGGGCGTCGCCCTGATCGTGGTCGGGATCAAGAAGCGCAAGGCCGCGGGACCGGGCGACGCCGCGGGGCTCGGGCGCCACCGCGTGCTGATGGGCGGCTGGATCGATCGTGAAACCGGCGGCTTGGCCGTGCGAGGGAGGTTCTAGTGATGGTCGAGATCAAATTAATCGTGGGCCTGATCGTCGCGCTCGTCGGCGTCCCCGACACCAATGCTGACTGCGGCGAGCAGGTCTGCCTATACGGCGACAGCAACAGCCCCGGCTCGTGGAAGCCAGACTCGACCATGAGCGCCAAGCAGCGCCAAGCCGAGGCCAAGAAGCACCGCAAGTACAAACACGTCGTCCTGCGCGTGGCGCTCGAGGACGGCCGGGGGAGCGTGTTCGTGGATGGCCGGTACTTGGCGACGCAGGGCCCCCACGCTGAGCGCGGCGTCAAGCCGGGCAAGCATGAGATCGAGGTTCGGGATGGCGAGGAGGTGATCGCCGTGGGCGTGCTGTCGGTCGGGAAGACGGCCAAGGCGGTGACCTTGGTGGTCCACGTGGACCGCTAGCGGGCCACGGACGGTGGCCCACGGGCGGGCCACCGTCCGACGGGCGGGCCAGCTGCTCGCCGATCAAATCGCGTAAGTGCTGGTGATTACACCGATCGGGGTTAGGCCCAGCGCTTGCGAAAGGCGGATGGCGTATGAACGAAGCCGAAGCCGCCTACGCGGCCGAGTACGGCCGCAGGGCGCTGCTCGCGGTGTTCTCACCGGAGCCCGAACTGCGCGAGTGGCTGCGGACCGAGTTGATCCCCCGAATCGAACCCCGGCCCGTGCTAATCGAGCCGGATCAAGTCGAGCGAATTACCGACTACAACGACGCGCGCCGACGCCCGGCGCTCACCGTGCTCGGTTGCATCTACCATGCCCACGAGCCGGCTCCCTTCGAGGACCGGGTGGCGGTGATCCGAGCCGCGCTAGCACGGTAGGGACCCGGGTTACCCCGGGCCCCCCGTACAGATCCGGACGTGCGGGCACTACCGCATCCGGCTCCTGCCTCGGGTCCTGACGGCGAAGCGCTCCGAAGGGTGTGGA
>Ga0114946_10003110_pt1 | contig 11298 bp, 7 predicted proteins | sample WalLakDeSediment_FD_88676 | JGI IMG/M metagenome (GOLD analysis project Ga0114946, IMG submission 88676) | Lake sediment microbial communities from Walker lake, Nevada to study Microbial Dark Matter (Phase II) - Walker Lake 11/02/13 Deep Sediment | ecosystem: Environmental > Aquatic > Freshwater...
CACATCCGGAGAGGGACAGGACACTTCCAAGGGGCTTCGCCCCTATGGCGCCCGGCTTCGCCGGGCTGTACCCCCACCGCGCGGGGGGGCTTCCTCCCCGCACCCCTCCGTGTCCCGTGCCGAGAGATGGATCTGTGCAGGAACGTACAGGACGGGACACTAGAGCGGGTAGAGCCCCTCGTCCACGCTGGGCGCCTCGTCACCGTAACCGCCCAGGCCCAATCCGCCGCCGTAGTCGTCAAAGCCTTCTTCGTCGCCGCCCAGGGCGCCGCCGAGGTCCTCCTCCACTCGCTCCATGTCCTCGCCGGCCTCCAGCCGCCGCACCGCTTCCTCCATCTCCTCGTCCAGCCCCTCGCCGGTGACCTCGCTCATGCGGCGCATGAAGCGGCCCATCTGCCGCGGATCGTTCTCGTCCAGGTGCTCCGCGTCCCGCGCCAGACGCAGGAATTCGCGCTCCAGGCGCGGATCGTCCAGCGGGTCCGGGGGACCACCGGTGGTCCCGTCCGCCTCGCGTGCGCCACGCGGCGCCTCGGCCGCGCCGCGGACAAGCGCGAACGTGGAGATCCGCCGCCGCAGGTCCGTGGCACCGCAGCGCGGGCACACGGGCTGTCGGTCGACGCTGTACGAGCGCGTCAGGAAACTGTAGATCCGGTTGCACGCCGGGCAGAGGTACTCGTAGATGGGCATCGCCCGCGCGTCCGCCTCCCCTCTCGGTCTCAGAGGTGGGCCAGCAGCGCCCGGGCGAACTGCGGCTTCTTGGCCTCGGGCGCCAACTGGTAGATCAGGTACTCCTCCTGCGAGGTGGCGCTGCGCTCCGGGCTGGAGGCGGACAGCACCACCTCGAACTCGCACTCCACCTGCGACTTGTCCTCGATGTAGTGCCACCAATCCCTCAACGATCCGTACCCGTGCGGGTCCACGATGATGATCTTGCACGAGTACGTGTTGTCGCGCCCCGGCGTCAGGAAGTGCCTGAGCGGGGGGTTGTCGTTGGGCGCCGGAAGCTGACCCAACACGAGCACCGTGTGCTCGGGAATGGTGGCCGCCAGGTCCCGCGCCTCCTCGAGCGCGGTCATCTGCTCGTCGGGCATCATCTGCGGTGTGAGGAAGTAGACGGTGTGGTCGGGAAGACCGCGCCGCATGTCCCCTTGCCTGGAGCGCGCGATGTCCGTGGCCCCGGGACCTATGACCACGACCAGGTCGTGGTCGGTGCGCAGGATCTCGCCGATGATATGGCCGACCATGCTGATGTCCGGCTGCTCCAGCCGCGGCGCCGAGACCTCGATCTTCTCGGGAATGGCGCCACCCTGGCCCAGGAACCGGTTCACGTGCGCCTCAATGGCCCGCGCCGCCTGCGGCACGTCCTTCAACTCGCTGAGACCACGCAGGGCCGCCTTGCGCCGGTCCTTCATGGCGGCCTGCTGCAGGTCCGACTCCAGGCTGTCGATGCCGGCAAGGTCACCCAGGCGAACCAACGCCACGCACGCTCGCACGCGGACGGCGAGGTCGCTGCTGGCAACCTCGTCCCGAACCAGGTTGGCCACGCTCTCGTCGCCGGTAGCGCCGAGAACGTCCATCAGACGGGCACGCCGCTCGCTGACGTTGCTGGCGTCGTGCGCCTCGCTGATGGCCGCCGCCGTCACCGCGCGGCCAAAGCTCGTGAGCGCGTCCAGGACGGCCGCGTCGCCGTAGTTCAGGTACGCGTTGATCAACGGCCGCACCGCCGATCGATCCCCCAGTTCCTTCAGCGCCGTCGCCGCCGCCTCCCGCCGCTCGGCATTGGACTGGCCGAGAAGCCGGATCCACTGCTTGGCGCCCATCTCCGGCGGCCCGCCTTCCACCGGGCCGGGCGCCGACGCCCGCCCGGCCCCGCCCGCGTCCGCCCGTCCGCCCGTCGCGCGCCGGCCGCCGGGCCCGCCACGTGGCGTTGGCTTCTCGTCGCCCTTCTTGCCGCCGAACAGCTTGCCCAGGAATCCCATCGCACCACCTCCATCGCCCCAACGGCCCCCCCCGGAACTCCACCCAGGATACCAAGCTCCCGCATGGTCGCCAAGTGCCCGCGCGGCGCGCCGCCAGGCCACCGCGCGCGCGGTCGGCGGCCGCTCAGCGGGCAGCGCTTGCACCGCCCGCGGGCGGGCGTTAAGCTCAACGCGCCCTGCGCATGCCGGGCTCGCACGGCTCAGTGGACGAACGGCGTGTCGACCCGCCCGCCATCGCGGCTTTCCGGCCGCATTCGCCCGCGAGCAGGCGCGGCCCAAGGCCGTGCCCCCGGGAGGAGGTAGCGCTATGGCTGAGACACGACCTGGCGCACGAGCCGCGCCTGGACGAACCCGGCGCGACGGCATCCGCGCCGAGTGCGCAACGCGCCCTCGTCACCTGCCGGCGGGGCGGCCGGCCGCAAGCGATGGCTGGAGCCGTCATGCCGTCATAGGGGTGAGAGCGTGCCTGGGGCTGGCTCTGGCCGGCGCCGCATGGGCGTCGCCGGCCTTGGCGGCGGAGCCGGCGGACACCGTCCGCTTCGCCCTGCAGACGCAGGACGACCCGCACTTCTTCGACGGACCGCAGGGTCTGGCCCTGGGACCCGACGACAGCATCTACATCGCCGACAGCGGCAACCACCGCGTGCAGCGCTTCCAGGCCGGCGGCGGGCTGCTCGCGGCCTGGGGCAGCCTTGGCTCGGGCGAGGGGCAGCTCGCCTATCCGGCCGGCGTGACCGTGGCTGCCGACGGCACCGTCTATGTGGCCGAGGCGTTCAACGCCCGCGTGCAGCAGTTTGACGCCGGCGGCCGCTTCTTGCGGCTCATCGGCGGTCGGTCGGAGCGCGCCGGGGGCTTGCTGGAGCCGTGGTCGGTCGCCGTGGCCGAGGACGGGACGCTCTACGTGGCCGATCGCGCCGCCCATCGCGTGGTGGCCTTCGCACCGGACGGCGCGTTTGCGTTCGCCTTCGGCGAGCAGGGCAAGGGTCCGGGTCAGCTGGACACGCCCTCGGCCGTGGCCGTGGCGCCCGACGGAGCCGTCTACGTGGCCGACACGCTCAACAACCGCATCCAGGAGTTCGACGCGCGCGGGCGCTTCGTGCGGCAATGGGTGTCATCGGGCAGCGGCGAGACGCAATACTTGAGGCCGCGCGGCGTGGCGGTGGCCTCCGATGGCTCGCTGCTGATCGTGGACACCGGCAATCACCGGGTCCAGCGCCTGGGCCCGGACGGAATCCTGCTGGCACAGCACGGGCATCGCGGCTCCGACGACGGCAGCCTGGAAGAGCCCGTGTCCGCGGCCAGGGCCGCCGACGGCACGGTGCTCGTGCTGGACGTCAAGCTGTGCAACGTCCAGCGCTACGCGCCGGCCGGGCCGGCCGTCGATCGCTGGGGCGGCTACGGCGGCGGAGACCGGCGCTCGCCGATGGGCGTGGCACTGGCCGCGGACGGCACCATCCTGGTCGCGGACGAGGGCATGAACGAGGTGCAGCGCTTCTCGCAAGACGGCACCCTGCTCGGGGCGTTCGGCCGCACCGGCGTGGCCGAAGGCCACTTCCGCGTCCTGACCGATGTCGCGCAGCTCGCGGACGGTCGCCTGCTGAGCGCGGACTCGCGGAACCACCGGCTGCAGCTCATGGACGCGGCCGGCAAGCCTCTTCAGTTGTGGGGCGAGCGTGGCTCGGACGACGGGCAGTTCCAACGCCCCACCGGCGTCGCCCAGGCCGCGGACGGCTCGGTGTTGGTCGTCGACTCCGGCAACCACCGCGTGCAGCGTTGGTCGGCCGACGGCCGCTTCCTGGAGGCCTGGGGCCGGCACGGGGCGGAAGACGGCGAGCTCACGCGGCCCTGGGGCATAGCCGTGGCTCCCGACGGCTCGTTGCTGATCGCCGATCGCGACAACCATCGCGTGGTGCGGCTGTCCTCGGCGGGCGAACCGCTGGGATGGATAGGCGCCCGCGGGGTCGGGTCGGGCGAGCTGTTCAACCCGTACGGCGTCACGGCGACCGCCGACGGCATGGTGATCGTGGCGGACACGCGCAACCACAGGCTGCAGCGCTTCACCCTGGACGGGTCGTTCGTCGACACCCTCGGCGCGCCCGGCATGCGGCCGGGCCAGCTGCTGCTGCCTACCGCGGTGGCGGCCCTGGCCGACGGCACCTTGATCGTCGCCGACTACGGCAACCACCGGCTGCAGCGCTTCGCCGCCGACGGCACATTCCTGGCCGCCTGGCAGGCGCCCTTCCGGGGCGCGGGCGCGTTCGACGGCCCGCAGGGACTGGCCGTGGCGCCGGACGGCACGCTGTTCGTCACCGATACCGGCAACGGCCGGGTGCAGTGGTTCGACCCCGACGGCACCGGTCGCGGCACGCTGGGCGCCCTGCTGTTGGGCTCCAACGACGGTCTGCGCGAGCCGACCGGCGTGACCGTAGCGCCGGACGGCACGCTGTACATAGCCAGCCAGCTCCAGCACCGCGTCAAGCGTTTTGCCGCCTCCGGCCGGGAGCTGGGCTCCGTGGGCGCCGGGCGCGGCAACCAGGCCGGTCAGATGATCCGTCCGTGGGGGCTCGCCTTTGACCCGGAGGGCACGCTGCACGTGGTGGACTCCGGCAACTCCCGCATTGCGCGCTTCGCGCCGGACGGGGGGTGGATGGGCGCGCTGGGCGGACCGGGCGAGGACCTTGGCCGGCTGGCGGCGCCGCGCGGTCTGGCCCTGGGCACGCAGGGCGAGTGGCTGGTGGCCGACACCGGCAACGCCCGCGTGCAGCGCCTGGCGCCTGACGGCACGGCGGGCGGTCTCGTCGGCCCCAGCCCACAGGCGGCGACAGCCTTCGTGGAGCCGGTGGACGTGGCCGTGGCTGGCGACGGCTCGGTGGTGGTAGCCGATGCCGGCGCGGCTCGCCTGCGCTGGTTCGCGCCCGCCGGCCAGGAGCTGGGCAGCTTGGGCGGCCCCGGAACCGGTCCGGACCAGTTCGGCGTGCCGTCCGCCGTGGCGCTGGCGCCGGACGGCACGCTGTACGCGGCCGACAGTCGCTTCCACCGAGTGGTGGCCTTTGGCGCCGGTCCCGCGCCCCATTGGCGAGTGGAGGTCTTCGACAACGCCTGGCTCGCCGACGCTCCGGTGGCCGTGGCGACCGTGCCCGACCTGGCCGGCTGGCCGGCCGAGCCCGTGGCCGGCGTGCGTGGTCCCGGCTTCTCGGCCCGGCTGGAGCGGCGGCTGCCCTTGCCCCCCGGGCGCTACGGCTTTGAGTTGCGCGTGTCCGGCGGCGCCCGCCTGTGGGTGGCCGGGCGCCTGCTCGTGGACCGCTGGGCGGACGAAGCGGTGACCGACGAGGTGGAGGTGCGGGTGACCTCACGGCCCGTGCCGGTGCGGCTGGAGGTGCGTGCCGGCCACGGCGAACCGGGTGCACGGCTGAGCTGGCGGCTGCAAGGGGCCGCCCACAGCGTGTGGCTTCCGGCGTGCTCCGCGCGCTCGCCGGTCGGAGCACCGTAGCGCCCCCCCCAGGACCGTCCCGCGGCAGCCGGCGCCGGCAAGCGCGCGGGCGGGCGGCGAGCGAGAGGAGCTCCCAGCGTGCGCGTGCACACCATCGACCTGCGATTCCAGGGTCTGCCCGGCGTCATAGCCGCCTACCTGGTGGAGGGCCCTGCCGGCGCGGTCCTCGTGGAGACGGGGCCCGGCTCCACCCTGCCCGCGCTCTGGGCGGGGTTGGCCGAGAGAGGCCTGCGGCCGGCGGACGTGCGCCACGTGTTCGTGACGCACATCCACCTGGACCACGCCGGGGCCGCGGGCTGGTGGGCCCGTGACGGCGCCATGGTGTACGTGCACCGCGTCGGGGCGGCGCACCTGGTAGACCCCTCCCGGCTGCTGGCCAGCGCGCAACGCATCTACGCCGACCGCATGGAGGCGCTCTGGGGCGACGTGCTGCCGGCGCCGCAGGAGCGCGTGACGGCGCTGGACGACGGTGACGTGCTGGAGCTGGCCGGGCTGCGCTTCGCGGCCATCGACACGCCCGGCCACGCGCGCCACCACATGGTGTACGGAGTGGGGGACGTGGCCTTCACGGGCGACGCGGCCGGCGTCCGTCTGCCGGGGCTCGACCTGGTGGATCTGCCGGCACCGCCGCCGGAGTTCGACCGCGAGGCGTGGCTGGCCACCCTGGACCGGCTGGAGGCCCTGGCGCCGGCAGCCATCTACCCGACGCACTTCGGGCGCCTGGACCGCGTGCGCGAGCAGCTGAACGGCCTGCGCGCGCTGCTGGGCGAGGCCAGCGGTCTCGTGCGCGGCATGATGGTCATGGGGGCAGAGCGCGACGACATGCTGCGCGAGTACCGCGCGTGGGGCATGGCGCGCATGCGCTGCGCCGGCGCGCCGGACGGCGCCGTCCGTCCGTACGACCTGGCCAATCCGTTCGAGATGTCGGTCGACGGCATCGCCCGCTACTGGCGCAAGCAGGGCCTGGGCGAGCCCGGCACAACGTAGCGGCGCGTGGCACGCGCCGCGGGCAGCGCGCTTGCGCGTGTCAGCCGCTGGCACCGTCCGCCGAGCGGGTCTACCCTTCGTGCCATGGCGCGCCACCACCGCGGCGCGGTGTTCCTGGACCGCGACGGGACGCTGGTCCGTGACATGCGCAACGGGGCCGACCCGGCTGCCCTGGAGCTTCTTGCCGGCGTGCCGGCTGCCCTGCGGGCCCTGCAGCAGCACGGCTACCGGCTGGTGGTCGTGACCAACCAATCCGGCGTGGCGCGCGGGCTGTTCTCATTGGCCGAGGCGCGCGCCATGGGCACGCGCCTCGCCGCTCTGCTGGCCGCGTTCGGGCTGCGGCTGGATGGCTACTACCTGTGCCCACACCACAGCGAGGGCGTGATCGCCGCGCACGCCGCGGCCTGCGGTTGCCGCAAGCCGGCGCCCGGGCTGCTGCGCCGCGCGGCGGCCGACTTGGAGCTGGATCTCTCGCGGTCGTGGATGGTGGGCGACACTCCGGCCGACATGGCCGCCGGCCGCGCGGCCGGAGTGCGCGGCATCCTCGTTGACATCGGCACTGTGCGCCAGGCGGACGTGGCCGCCGACACGTCCCTGGCCCGCAACCTGCCCCACGCCGCGGCCATGGCGCTGATCGCCGACGGACTGGCCGCCACGCCGCCTCCGGCCCGCCTGGCGCACCCGATCGCCCGCGCCGAGCTGCCCGCGTGCCGCGTGCCCCAGTTGCGCGCGTTCGGCGAGCCCAGCGCCTGGCCGGACGAGCCGTGGGCCCAGCGTGCAGCCGCCGACGCCCGCCTGCTGGCGTGGTGGTGCTCGGCGCCTCGGCCGCCGCTACGAGTCCGACACCGCGACCAGCCGCGCCGTTAGCGTCAGCTCGTCCTCTACCCGGAACAGGTTGGCCACGTTGGGCGGCGAGATGCCGAAGTCCGACATGTTCACCGTGGCGGAGGCCGTCCCGGTCAACGTGGCGCCCGTCACCATCGCCGTCACCTGCCACGCGACGGACACCGTGGACTCCCGCGCGGTCAGATCACCGAGCAGCGTGAACGTGATCTCGCGTCCCTCCTCGAACGCCGCCGGCAGTCCCTCCGCCCCCGAGATGGAGAACGACGCGATTGGGTACGCGTTCGACTCGAGGTACTCCTCGCGAATGCGGTTGTCGCGCCGGCTGTCGTCGCTGGCCAGGCCGCGCAGGTCCACCTCCAGGCGGCCGCCCACCACCTCCGGACGGGGCTCCAGGATCACGTCCAGCTCGCCGTTCACCCCGCCGGCCACGGCCAGTGGCTGCGTGAAGCCCAACGCCTTGCCAAGGCGCTCCACCGCGCCGGAGAAGAACTCCTCGTTGGCCAGGTACGTGACCTGCGAGTCGGCCGAGACCACGACAAAGCGGATCACGCCCGCGGCCGGCATCTGCCCCTCACCCGGCTCCGCCGCCGGCTCGCCGGCCTCAACCGGTGCCAGAGGCTCCGCCGTCAGCGCGCCCATCTCGGTGAGCGCTGCCGGCACCGGCTCTTCCAGCGCCAACGGGTCCGTGAGCGCCGCGTCCGGTGCGGGCTCGCGCGCGCCGCAGGCGGCCAGGAAGAGCGAGGCGACGGCAACCGCCGCCAGTGTCGCGCCGGCCCAACGCGGGGCCCGTGTCCAAGTGCCCATGTGGTTCATCTCCTTGCCTGGTGGCTGTCCGTTCGAATGGCATCAAGACTGCCACCCGTCCCGGCCTGGCAGTGGCGGGCGCGCGGCGGCAGGCGCGGGGTACTATAGCCGCCGCCGGGCGCCGCGTGATGAACGGTGCATGAGCGCCGCGCCAGGAGGCTCCGCGCGCGCCGGCCGCGCCTGCCGCTCGGCGCCGGACGGGCGGAGCGGCGCGCGGTGCGCCTACAGGCACAACACGACCTGCTCCAGCGCCGCGAACCGCGCCCGGCGCGCGACGGCCTCCTCGGCGCTCGAGACGTGCAACTGCAATCGATACGAGACGTACGTGCCCCCGCGCGACGCGCGCCGGGAGAGCGAATGCGGGGCGCCGGCCTGCAGCTCCACGACCAGGGCCAGGAGTCGCTGCTCGAAGCCGGGCTCGTGGCGCGCTATGACCACCACCGGGAAGACGCCCGGGAACGCGTGCGCCGACGACAACGCCGCGGCCTGGCCGGCCGCGTCCAACGGGCGGCCCGGAGCGCACGCCCCGCCTGGCGCGCCGCCCCGCGGCGTCGCTCCGCCGTTGGGCCCGCTCACGGGGTGTCACCCGAAGACGCGAGGCGGCGCGGCTCCGCCGGTGCGGGCCACGGCCCCAGCCAGCGGGCCAGCCAGTCGAGCACCTCGCCGTACCAGGCCCGGCTGTTGCCGGGCTTCAGGATCCAGTGCCCCTCGTCCGGGAAGGTGACCAGTCGCGCCTCCAGCCCCATGGCCTTGTACACGTTGTAGATGGCCAACCCCTGGTCAAAGGGCACCCGGTAGTCGCGCTCGCCGTGGAGCACCAGCATGGGCGAGCGGAAGCCGGCCGCGTGCCGCATGGGGTTGTAGCGGTCCATGCCCGCCAGCCGGTCCCAGGGCTCGCCGCCCATGGAGCGGTTGCGGCCTTGGGTGACGTCGGACGCGTACTGCGTCTGGAAGTCGCTGACGCCGGCGTGGTTGACCAGGCAGGCAAAGCGATCGGTCTGCGAGGCCATCCACGCCACCAGGTAGCCGCCGTACGACCCGCCCGCGGCGGCCAGTCGCTCCGGATGGGCCAGGCCGCGCGCCACCAGCTCGTCGGTGACGGCCATGAGGTCGCGATACGGCTGGTCGCCCCAGCGACCCAGGATGGACGAGGTGAACGCCTCGCCCCAGCCGCTCGAGCCGTGGAAGTTGGTGAGCGCCACCAGGTAGCCGGCGGCGGCGAAGACCTGCGCGTTCCAGCGCCAGTGCCACTGGTCGCCGAACGAGCCGTGCGGGCCGCCGTGCACCAGGTGGACCGCCGGCAGCGGCGGCCGGCCGGGCGCCGGCCCGGCGTCGGCGGCAGGTGCGGGCGGGTGCACCAGGAACGACTGTACCGCCCGGCCGTCGGCGCCCGGAACCGTGATCTCCTCCACGCGGCCCAGGGCCACCCCCGCCAGCGCCTCCGCGCAACACGCGGTCAGCTGCCGCGCCTCGCCGCCGTTCAGGTCGTAGGCCACCACCTCCGGCGGCCGGGCAAGCGACTGCAGCGTGGCAAACACCCGGCCGGCGGCGAGGCGCGGCGGGCCGTGCCAGCCGCCCCGCGCGATCAAGCGCGGCGTGCGAGCGGCCTCGTCCTCCACAGCCGCGGGAACGTCCAGCGCAAACAGCGCCCGGCGCGCCTCCACCTCGGCGGTGAAGACCAGGGTCCGACCGTCCGGCCCAAAGGCCCACTCCGACGCCCAGTCCACGTCCCAGCGCTCGGTGAGGACCACATGTCGTCCCGAAGGCCTGTCCAGGACCGCCATGCGCACGCGGTCGGCGTAGAAGTCGATCTGCTCCTGGACGCCGTAGACAAGCCAGCGCCCGTCGGGCGAGTAGGCGGGCCGGAACGCCGGCCCCTGGTGGTGGGCCGTCAAGAGGCGCGGTCGGGCGTCAGGGGCGACACTCGCCAGGTCCATCGGAACGTCGGCAACGAACACGCCGTAGACAAGCGGGTCGTACGGCGGAGCGCTTCTCTGGGCGGTGAACGCGATCTGCGAGCCGTCCGGCGAGATGTCCAGGTGGCCCTGCGGGTCCAGGAACGGCAGCCAGTGCTCGGAACCCGGCGTGAGGTCCACTGCCGAGTCGCCGTCGGCCTCCATGGCGAAGAGGTGCGGCACGACGCCGTCCGTCAGCCAGCGGTCCCAATAGCGGTAGACGCGGTCCTCGGTAACGCGCGCCGAGGTGCCGGCGCGCTGCCGCCGCTCCAGCTCCGCCTCCGTGCCCGCAACCCCGCCCGCGCCGCGCACCACGTCCGCTACGAAGGCCACGCGCCGCCCATCCGCGAACCAGGCCGGCAACGACACGCCCAGCGGCAGATCCGTCAGGCACTCGGGCTCGCCGCCGTCCACCGCCATGCGGTGCAGCTGCGGCCGCGCGCCGTGCCTGAGGCCGCCGTGGGCGCCACGGCCGCCGCCGGCTCCGGGCGTGCGCACGAACAGCAGCCACCGGCCGTCCGGGCTCAGAGCCGGCTCGCGGCTGGACGCGTGCGCCGAGGTAAGCGCGCGCATGCCGCCCGTGACCGCGTCCAGCCGCCACAGCCTGGTGACCAGCGCGTCGGCCGCCTCGTCCCACGTGGCGACCGGGACGACCACGAAGGAGCCATCCGGCGCCGGGACCGGGTCGCCCACGCGAGGCAGGCGCCACAGTTCGTCTACGGTCAGGGTCCTGGAAGCCATGGCCTGCCTCCTTGCACCACGTTGTCAGGCTCGGCCCGCTCTGGCACAATGCGTCGCGCCGCGCGCTCGTGCGCCGCGCGGCCGCTGCGGCGCCGTGCCGCAGAGGATAGCACGCAGGACGCGCGGGTTGTCCCGATTGCCGCTCGCCCGACCGGCCAGGCCGTGATCGTCCGTCGGCTGCCCTCCGCCGGGCCGGCGGCGGCAGACCGCGCGCCGGACGACCTGTCCGCTATCCTGGCGCGAGTGAACGCCGTCGGCCTGGAGACGCTCCCGGCCGCGGCGCTGAAGCGCATGGAGGCGGCGCTGGAGCGCGAGCGGCGCGACCTGCGCGACCGCGCGGAGGGTCTGGAACAGCGTCTGCACGAAAGCATCGAGCGCGGCGACGGACTGCGCTTCGACAACTGGCGGACGGAGGTGCGCCAGCTGGAGCGCGACAGCGACGAGCTCGCGGAGCACCTGGAGCGCGTGCGCAACGCCTACCAGCACCGCGTGCTGG
>Ga0114946_10003111_pt1 | contig 11295 bp, 17 predicted proteins | sample WalLakDeSediment_FD_88676 | JGI IMG/M metagenome (GOLD analysis project Ga0114946, IMG submission 88676) | Lake sediment microbial communities from Walker lake, Nevada to study Microbial Dark Matter (Phase II) - Walker Lake 11/02/13 Deep Sediment | ecosystem: Environmental > Aquatic >...
CGCCGCGCGCTGCACAAGCACCGCTCCGGGTTCCACGACGACGCACGGGAGAAGGAGAGACAGCAATGGCTCGTCGAGCAATTAAGACTACCCGAGAATCACGAAGAATAGCGGCTGCGTACTATCGGGCCATTATTGCGGGTCGTCCCCTTCGGGTGGCGGCCCGTCGCTGTGGTGTGAGCGTATGCACACTTCGGAGGCACGGACAGATGTGGCCCGAGCATAGGGCACGCCTCGTCCGTTCCACAACTCTACGCCCGTGGGAACGGGCTAACCTTGAAAGGATGGTAGCTAGATATGAGTGAGATGGACGTTAAGATACACGGACCAAAGGTCTTTGTTTATGGCACCTTGAAGAGGGGTCACGGCAACCACCGCCTGCTCCGGGGAGGCAAGCAGCTTGGGCGCTGCTACGTGGAGGGGCCGTGGCGCATGAAGAACCTCGGCTATTTTCCGGGGGTGGTGCAGGCAAAGGACGCGGCTGACCCGGCCAAGATGTTCGGGGAGGTCTACCTCATAGACACGGACACTCTGGCGGGCCTCGACCTGTTGGAGGGGTACCCCAACTTCTACACACGGACGAAGGTGGCTACCCCGTGGGGTAACGCGTGGATGTACTACCTCAACCCGGACAGCCACTACTACGAGTCTGATTCCGCGCTGCCCGAGCTGGAGTTGGGGTGCTGGAACCCCACAGCAGAGGAGCGGGACTGGGCAAGGAGCATCATCAACAGCGGAGGATAGTTCCCAATGAAAACATGGGACTACGTAGTCCACCTACGTAAGGGGGATAGTGACCCCATTATGGAGGTGGAAGGGACGTTTGTGGGCACGTATATGCAAGCGTGGTCACACGTCAACGCGCTTGCTTTGCAGTACGAGTCTCGTATTGTGAAGCATCTTATTACTGGGAAGCCGACCTCTGGTGTTGTACGTACAACCCCGGAGGTTATCTATTTGCCGAAGGCTCTCCCGGCACCACCGCAAGAGCCCACCCCACCCGAGGGGTGTGAGTGGGCAGAAGTTCACGAGTACACAACCAAGGAGTACACAGGTCATGGCAATTCCAAAGCCAATCGTAAAAATACCGCCCATAGTCAGCGTTAAGTCTGGAGACAGGCACGGCGGCAGCGTGGGTTCCCCCGGAGACTACCACGAAGAGCCGAATTACCGGGTGTTCGGGGTGTTTGTACACCTCAACTCTCAGGGCACCCCCCGAGGGGCCATCGAGATTTCGGGGAACATAGCCCGCTTCCACACCTGCTGTGGTGGGTGGCGGGTGTCCGCACTCCGAGTAGACTACCGGCAGTACGATTCGTGGTCGCCCCACTCCACATTCCTTGAGAACCCCCACAACGAGGGGCGCGCTGCTGCCACGTGGCAGGCCGTGAGGCTTGACCCCTCGCTCTTCCCTACGATTAACGAGTGGTCGGGACAGCCCGAGCTTGCGGCGGGGTGGAACGCTGATATGTGCCTGCGTTGGGGGCGGGCGGCTCTCGCAACACAAGTCAAGACATGGATGGCTTACGACCAGCGCGCACTAGTCGTGGCAATGGACAGGACGGGAGGGCACACAGACAAGGTGCTAAGTATGATGCGCCACCTTGACGGGGTGCTGTATACCTACCCCCTGACTGTGGTTTACCAACAGTCGCCCGGCACACATAGCCGTGCGCTTGGGTACTCCCGCGAGGAGTTCATAGGGCACCTGTCCAGAGCGTGGGGCTATAGGGAAAACAACAGCTTCCAAAAGGTACGGGCCTACGGAGGCCTCCGTGTACGAAACATGAACAGCGGGAACCAAATCCAAGCCATCTCTGTCGTACCATACGACGGGCGGCGCAAGCAGCCGCAACTCTCGGCTGCGGCAAACCCGTACAAATACGTGCAGTACACCCACCCAACTGACCTTGCGAGCCTGTTGTCTTTTTACGACAGCAACCTGTTCCGCAAGATTCTTCCCCAACGACCGAGCTATGCTTGACGTTGTATGTACAACACAACACAGGAGTAATCCAACATGACCGCTCATTGCATAACTCTCGGCGCAGACCCAGAGTTTTTCTTGAGAGACTCACGGACAGGTGCGGTTGTACCCGCAGTTGGCCTCATAGGTGGAACCAAGGGCCAGCCCTTGCAAATACCCGGCGCAAGGCCGGGGTTCACCATGCAAGAGGACAACGTGATGGTGGAGTTCAACATCCCCCCGGTGGAGGATGAATACGGGTTCACCGATGCAATCCAGCACGCCCTCGCCTGCCTTGACGCGTATATCGAGTCAAAGACAGAGGGCAAGCTGGAGAGGGATGTGCGCCCGTCGCGCTTGTTTTCTCACAGGGCGCTTGCTCACCCGCAAGCCATGACTTTTGGGTGTAGCCCCGACTTCAATGCGTACAACGGGGGCATGGCATTCGAGACTGTGAATCCCCGCGCATTGGAAGAGCCTGACGGAGCGTGGCGCTTCTCGGGTGGGCACATCCATGTGGGATACACGAACTACCTGCCCTACTCCGTACCACCGTTTGTGGTGGCACACTTCCTTGACCTGTTCCTTGGCACCCCGATGATGAAGTGGGAGCAGTTGCAGGGTAAGCGCGGGGAGCTTTACGGCTTGCCGGGGCGGTTCCGCCCCACTTCCTACGGTCTGGAGTACAGGTCGCTATCCAATATGTGGGTGCATGACTTGAACATTGCGCAACTGGCTGCGAGTAGGGTCGCCCACACTATGGCATTCATTAAAGAGTGTACGGAAGACCAGCTCGCTACTCTTTACGGACAGATTCCGTGGCCGTCGTTGCGGGCAGCGCTCACCTCGTACAGCTCTCGCCAAGTGGGGGAGGTTCGCGGCTTTATCTCCAGCAGCTTCCGCCGCCACCCGATTGCGAGGTACCTGTAATGTTCCAAGTACCAAGGGATGACGATTTTGCCGACATTCGGCAATGGCTGAACGGCGGTTTGTTCTGCGATGAGGCAGGAATAGCGTACAAGTTTACTGGTATGGGCGAGGACCGTCGGGCCACGGGTTGGCCCGTCTACCCTGACGAGAGTCTTGCGGTAGCTCCGCGTAACTTTCGGCAGAGTGAGATATACCTGCATTGGCCCTTGTGTGGGGCAGTCAACAACAAGAACAAGAAATTTGCGTTGTATGTACAACGCCTTCCTCGCCGCCAATACGCTAGAACCTTCTGCCCACAGCAGGTTGAAGTGCTTGTGCCCCGTGGCTACGAGGTGCTTGCCCGTATAGGTACTCGGCGCAATTCGCTGGACGCTAACTCTAACGAGGTATTGCGCGCCCTGTTCTACCCAGAGTACCCCGCCAACTACGAAGAAGCGGAGCAATGGCTAGAGGATGGGTGGCTCTCCGTAGCCTTGACCAGACGAGTTACGCTCGTCAAAGCTGAGGGCAAGCTGCTGGTGTTTGACGGCATGACCCACGTGGGCCACGTCATGCACCGCAAACTGTGCCCGTTTACCTCCACGCACCACACGCTGAAGGTATTGAAGGCCTTCAAAGGAGCGCTACAACTATGAGATACCACGCCCACCTCGCAGACATCTGCGCAGAGGAAGGCGGTACTACATTGGGACCAGCATACGCTTCGCGGCCTGCACGTGGGCTGCCCCTAGCTCCGCTTGGTGGATTCGTATTCACCGGCATTGAGATAGAGGTGGAGAACGTGTCGGTGCACGAGTTGGCAGCCCCGGAACCGTGGAGCGTAGTGCCCGACGGCTCGCTGCGCAACTCGGGGATGGAGCTACTGTCTCGCCCAATTCGTACCCTGCAAAGTCTGCGACAGTACTGCAACAAGTACACCGAGCTACGGCACACTTTTCCGTGGCGGGACAGCATACGTACAAGCACGCACGTTCATCTGGATGCGCGTTCTATGCGCTTGCAGCATCTTGTGAAACTGCTGGCAGCGTACAACGTGGTGGAGCCTTTCTTGTACCGGCATTGCGGCGCAATACGGGAGGAGAATATCTACTGCGTTCCTCTGTACCGTGCTGACACGCTCACCGAGAACGTAGTATCCGGGGTAATATCTGGACGCTTCGACCAAGTTCTACGGGAGGCGTGCAAGTACAGCGGGCTGTACGTAGGTCCGATTAGTACTTTCGGTACAGTCGAGTTTCGCATGGCCCCATCGTTCCGCACGGGTGCGGGGGTCATGGAGTGGGTGCTAATGCTGCACCACTTCTATAATGCTGCGCTTGCAGCAAACCCCGAGTGGGTACACAGTTGTCTTGACCGGGGAGAGTACGCCCCGGTGCTGGCGCAACTGTTGCCCGAGGAGTTAATGCGCCATGTGCCTCCGGTGGGCGAGCTTGCCGACATCATCGAGGAGAACACTTGTGACACACGGGCAATGGCGCTGTACGACCTGTTCTTGCCTCGGCGGGAGCGCGCTTGGGTGTGCCCCGAGATGCCCGCCGTCGAGCGCTTGACGCTAGCAGGAGTAGCGCACGAGCGGCTAGAGCGAGAGGACGACGACGACGACGAGATCGGTCGCATCGAGAATGAGGACGAGTGGCATGGCCCAGAAGAAGAGTACTAGTTGTACGTACAACGTTTTGATTTCAAAGGAGAAAAGCTAATGTGTGGGATTGTAGGTTTCATCACTAAAGAGGTGAACAAGGGGGTGCTAGAGCGGCAACAGTTCATGCGCGACGGTCTAATCATGGACACGTTGCGCGGAGCTGACGCTACGGGCATCTTCATGGCTCCTCACATGTGGCACAAGAGCGTGGCCGACCACGAGCGGGTGGCGTACACGCTGAAGGACGCAGTACCGGGGCACGCGTTTGTTACCAGCACCGACTACTCTAGGGTGCTGTACCCTTTGCGGGACTGGAGCGCCGTTGTTGGGCATAACCGCGCAGCAACTCGGGGCAAGCGTGATGCGGCTAACGCCCACCCGTTCCAAGAGGGGCCGGTGACGCTTGTCCACAACGGTACGCTTACCTCAACATACGGACTGCCGCAGGATATCTGGTCCCTGAACAAGGCGCTCTCAAAGGAGGATGAGATTACTGTGGACTCGCACGTGCTGTGCCACAACCTCGCAGTAGCGGGGGTTGATGATGTGCCCAAAATCATCAAGGAGATACGGGGAGCATTCGCCCTTGTGTGGCACGATGCACGGGATGATAGCATTAACATCATACGTAACTCGCAGCGCCCGCTGCATCTTGCATACGTGAACGACGAGGACACGCTGTACTTCATGTCCGAGAGCGAGATGCTCTACGCATTGGCCCGAAGGACCGGCATCAAACTGGGCAGCATCTTCTACCCAAAGCCCGGCGTGTGGATGAAGTGGTTGCCGAATACCCCGTTGCGCCTGCCCATCGTGAAGGAGCTGGAGCTTCACGTGTACAAGGCCCCCGAAACCAAGTACGATGCGTATGCGGAATATGACGGGGTCATGCAGAGCTACGGATATGGGGGCACGCCTAGATACGACAAATACTATCGCGCTCCGTCACCGCCGCCGGAGGTGCCCCCCGTGGGAAAATCCCAAGCGGTGGCGAGCCTAGACGACAGGGTGCTCCTGTTGGGCCGCCGCCGCGACGTGCCGCGGCCCCATATGGAGGCCCTACGGCGAGAGGGGCTGTTTGTCAGCGACCGAGTGGGCTTCCTGCCCCACCAGCCGATGTACGACCTCCCGAAAAAGGCGACACGCCTCCCAGTAGTGGCGCAGGGAGAATTGTATGGCGGGGACTACGGACGCTATTCAGCAGTCGTGTTCCACGTGCCCGATAGCACGTACCGCGCCGCCCTGTCCTCGAAGATTAACGAGCGGGGAATGTGGACGGTGCGCCCCGTAGGCGTGTCGTATATGGCTGATGCACAGCAGCGTATCCGCCCGGTAATATTGTGCCATCTGGTACGCCCCACGTTTACGGCGGAGGATGCTGTCGTAGGCCTCCCCGAATTGGACGGGCATCAGCTAGCGCAGCAGAAAACTACGGGGCCAAAGGGAATCAACGTATCTCAGGATGAGTTTCAAGAGCTAGTGGCAGAGGGGTGCACGCTGTGCAGCGTACCTCTCGGTCCCTTGGATGCAGACACCGTCGCGTGGGTAGACGACTACCCGGTATGCGGGGACTGTTGGGCAGAAGAAGCGGAGGCGCTTAAAAGCAACGAGTAGGAGGTAGGTATTATGCGTATACGTATCCAGCCATACAAGGCTGGCTCGGCCAGCGCACGTGCGTTGGGCCGAGCAATGGGAGTTCGGAGGCTGAGGGTTGTACGTACAACGTTCCGCCCCAGACCGGACGATGTCATAATCAACTGGGGGTCTCGTGTGTTTCGCCCCAACGTGGGGCTGTGGCTCAACCACCCGTACGCCGTAGATGTGGCGCAATGTAAGCTCGCCAGCCTCATTACGATGCAGCGAGCGGGCGTTCCGGTGCCGATGTTCACCATCGACCCCGGCGTGGCCGAGAACTGGCTTCAGGACAGGGCCCCAGTCGTCGCCAGAACGCTTCTGCGGGCTTCGGGAGCACGGGGCCTAGTGCTGGTACAGCCCGGCGACGAAGTCCCCGTAGCGCCGCTCTACACGCGCTACGAGAAAAAGCGGCACGAGTACCGCATCCACGTAATCAGAATAGGGGACAGCTATGAGCTTCTTGATATACAACAGAAGCGACGGAGAACCGGCCAAGAGTGTGATAGTCAGGTACGAAATGCAGCGAATGGTTGGGTGTACTGCCGAGAGAACGTCGCGGCCCCTGAAACTGCAATTGAGGCGAGCATCCGTGCAGTCGGAGCGCTTGGACTGGATTTTGGGGCAGTTGACCTCGGATGGAACGAATATCGTGCCGCGCCGTGCGTCTACGAGGTCAACACCGCTCCCGGTCTCGACGGCACTACGCCTGAGCGCTACGGTGAGGCTCTCTACAGGGCAATCAACGCAAGAGGAACGTGACGATGAGTAGGAGGGATGAAGATGAAGGGTGGGACTTGGTGGAGGAGTGGGAGTTGCTGGAGGGAGGGGGTCTGGTTGATGAAGCGGAGAGTGATACTCCAGTTGATGCTCCTCTACCATCTCTGGCGCAAATGGAAAAAGACTGCGAGTGGGCCGCCGAAGTAATCGAGGCGCGACTTGCGGAAGACCCTAACTACCCCACGGCTGCGCTACTTGCGGAGATACGGACACGTGTGCGTCCCCTCTCGGGCTATCGCCCCACTAACGCAGAGTGGGTGGGTCTCGGCATCCTTGCGATGAAGGCGAAAATCGCTGACAGAGCACGGGAACTTGAGAAGGAGGAGAACGACGGGGAACTTTCTAAGTAACCCGTTGTCTAATAATAATACGTAATACGTTATATATATAATAATATAATATAATATATATATTACGTTATACGTATATAAATATAACACGCGCTTTTAAGCGCGGGAGAGAATCTATGTCCTCACGTAAATGGGTCATCACCGAGACTACGTTCGGCCCTGACCTCCGTCCCTTTGACGATAACTTTGATTTGCGCGGACTCTCGTTCGACGAGTGTAAGCGCATAATCATCAATGGCTATCGCTACGAGATAGAGGATTGGGAGAACTACACCGAGGAGGAGTTTATCGAGCGCTATGAGTAACAAAGCACTAGCCGCCATCCTGTCCGCACTCGAAGATGCTGACAGCATACGGACAGTTTGTCCGTACTGCGGCGGGGGTACGTCCAAAGAAGCGTCGTTCACAGCTACCCGTGAGGGCGAGAGCTACTTCTGGAAGTGCTTCCGAGCGTCGTGTGGGCGAGGAGGGCAACGTGGTTCGGCGGGAGTTGTACGTACAACGTTGCCGAGAAAAGACCGCAACACGAGGAGGTGGAATGGAGACCTTGAAGAATTGTCAGATGAGTGGCGAGCGTATCTTGGAAGTAAGGTTGGGTTTGATTCGTGGCACATCAACGTATCGGGAGCGCTGTTCGCACCACGAGAGCAGCGCGTCGCCTACCCCATCTTCGACCCAATGGGAATGCGGCGGGGGTGGTTGCTGCGAGCATACGACAACCGAGACCTCAAAGCCCTCACGTACCCGGAGCGTACCGACGAGCCTCACCTCTCGTATTACCGTTCTAGAGTGGGCGAAGCGCGGGTCGTTGTTGTTGAAGACATTCCCTCCGCAGTCAGGGCGGCCCGCTATACTAACGCGGTCGCGCTTCTCGGAACCGGGGTGCGCTTCGACGACGCAATGGAGCTTGCCTCTCACTTCCGAGAGGTAACGTGGGCGCTCGACAAGGACGCAGCGCGCCTCTCGTTGAAGTGGCACTTGAAGTACGGGGGGCTGTTCCAACAGAGCGAGATACTGCTGCTGGAGAAAGACCTCAAAGACATGGCCGAAGATGACCTAGCGAAACTGCTGGAGGAGGACGAGTGATGAGTGAGTCAGAGAGAATGCTTGAGATGTACGTACGTCGGCTCAACGATTCTCGCCGGGAGATAGCGCGGCTGCGGGGACAGGATGCGGAGATAACGCGGCTTAATCTCCGCATAGAGCGGCTGCGGGCTGCGCTTCTTTCTTTGTTTGAGAAGTACGACCCATACGCCATGCCCGGAGCGGACGAGAACGAGCGGGTGTATAGGCAGGCAGAAAAAGCCCTGCGCGGGGGGAGCGGTGAGGAATGAGTAACGAGCGCGGAGTGTTGGCGGCGTGTATCGCTGACCGTACTGCTTTCGACCGTATCGCAGACCACGTACAAGACGGCGACCTTACCGAACAGGCTGCGCTGGTTCTGCGAGCGGTGCGAGAGTACTACGACAGGGATGCTGCTGCTACTCGGGTAGACCCCGAGATTCTCTCGCGTGAGATTGCCAGAGGAATAGCAAATCCAAAACACCAGCAAGTATTCACTTCGATGGTCACGGACATTGCCGGGATGGATGTATCCCCAAGCAACGTCGTCCATGACTTTATCTCCATTCGCAGGGACGCGGTAGGCGCGCGGCTCTCGGTGGCGCTAGCTACCGGGGCAGACGATGAGGTTGTTCGTAAGCTCATCGTGGAGTACGAGAACTGGTGCGATGCTGAGACTCTTGCCGACGAGGAGGAGATGGTCGTCAAGGGTGCAAGCGTACGAGAGCTGGTGGCTGACCACTTCACCGACGCGGGGCTGATTAGGATGCTGCCCTCGTCGTTGAACGAACGGTTAGACGGGGGCATGAGGCGTGGGCACCACGTCGTTGTGTTCGCCCGGCCCGAGGTGGGCAAGACGTTGTTCGTCATCAACCTGATGAGCGGCTTCTTGCGCGACGGGCACACCGTCCTGTACGTGGGTAACGAAGACCCGCTGCCGGACATTGTCATGCGAGTCATTACAAGACTCACGGGAATGTCCTCCGACGAGGTCCGCGCTGACCCCGATAAGGCGGATGAGCTTGCGCGGCAGGTGGGGTACGATAACCTCATCCTTGCCTCGCTTTGTCCCGGCACTCCGAGGGAGATAGAGGCGTTGGTGCTTGAGTACAAGCCCGACATTGTAGTGGTAGACCAACTAAGGAACCTTCATGTACACGAAGATAACCGAGTCATTCAGCTTGAGAAGTCTGCTACCGCCCTTCGTAATCTTGGCAAGCGCCATAATCTCCTTGTGGTATCCGTTACCCAAGCGGGAGACTCTGCCTCTGGAAAGGGTGTACTCGATATGGGCGATGTGGATTTCTCCAACACCGGCATCCCCGCGCAAGCAGACCTGATGGTGGGCCTTGGGATGTCGCAACAAGACGAGGCTGCTGGAAGGAGGGTAATCAGCCTGTCTAAAAACAAGCGCACGGGGCGGCACGACTTCTTCCCTGTGCATCTCGACCAACGATTCAATCGCATTAGGAGTATGGGATAATGAATAACAAGCACATTATGGTGGACATTGAAACCATCGGGCTTCCCCCGAATGGGGCGCTGCTTCAGATTGGGGCCTGCGCATTCGACCCGGAGCGCCCGCAAAGCGTCGAGGAACTGATGGCCGACTCCTTTCTCGTCAGCATCTCCCGCCAGTTCTACGACGGACTGCGGGAGGAGTCTTACTGGAAAGTAGACGCTAGCTCTGTCCAATGGTGGAGCGAGCAGCCAGAGGAAGCACGGGCGGCGCTCAATCTAGAGTTAGTGTCGTCCCCTCGCGAGGCGCTGATGAAGTTCTCTGACTGGCTCAAGGCAATGGGGTTCTCGAAAGTACCGCGCAACGCGCTGGATGCCCCGCAAATCTGGGCTAATCCTCCGACCTTCGACCTTGCTATCTTGAACCACGGGTTCGACGTGTGCGGCTTGGAGAGGCCGTGGCACTTTCGGCAGGAGAAGGATGCGCGCACTCTGATGTGGGTGGCGCTCAACGCACCGGGGCTTTACTCCCGCATACAAAAAGAAACAGAGGGGCTTGTTGCCCACAGGGGGGACCATGACGCAATCTGGCAGGCAATCTACATCCAGAGCATCTTCCGCAGGGTCGGCCCGTGGGGGAAGTAACCTGCCCCAGTTCGTTACACGACCTGACCCATCAATCTACGGAGGAGACAACTATGTCGTACAAGAAAGCAATACTTATTGGAGCAGCGCTAACGCTGCTGTTTCTGTCCGGGTGTGACCTAGACCCAGACGTTAGAGTAATTAGGCAACACGTATACGACCGAGAATACAATGAGTGCATGTATCGCAATCGCGCCCTTGCCAAGCCCGACGTGACAGCAGAGGAGTGGGACGCTGAGCACTTCTGGTGTCGAGATAGGGCGAAGGCGCTAGCGGCAGAGGCCGCGCTTTACGCCAAGGGAGCGGCTAGATGAGCACGGACCTCGCGTGGGCCGCAGGCTTCATTGACGGGGAGGGCAGCATTGGATGCTGGTACATGGCGCACAAGGCACGAGGCAAGCGATACAAACGACTGTCTCTAACCGTGGCGCAGACCGCGCTGCCTCCTCTTGAGAAACTGCGGGAACTGTTCGGGGGGTACTTGACCGAGATAAAGCCTCGGGGTGCCCGGAAAAGAACATGGCAATGGTGCGTACGGGACGCAGGAGTAGTAGACACATGGGAGAAACTGAAGCCATATTTGATGCACAAAGATGAACAATTCAAAGAAGCAATTGCTACCTACAATACGGGACCTACCTCGCTTCCTCTGTGAGCCTGACCCGTATATCTATCTGTCTAACAACTATGTGGTACTAGATTATGAGACAACGAACAAAGACAAAGGAACGGCTCTGCGTGGAGATAACCGTATCGTCTTGGCCTGCTGGCACGCAGTACTCGGAGAGGAAACAGAAGTACTCAGTCATTACGGCGGGGAGTACGAACTA